>WLWG01000472.1_pt1 | contig 41195 bp, 57 predicted proteins | sample 6712871 | NCBI WGS metagenome assembly WLWG01 (sample SAMN12718693, study PRJNA515312) | sponge metagenome | isolation source: marine sponge | host: Mycale hentscheli | place: New Zealand: South Island, Marlborough, Capsize Point | collected 2003-05-01
ACATACAAAAAAGATGTAGACGAATTAGTCAAACATAAAGAAAGGGAAGATTGGAAAACACTTAGAGCAGATTTAAAAGAACACGGAATTAGAAACTCTACGTTAATGGCACTAATGCCAGCGGAAACTTCTGCACAAATTAGTAATAGTACAAATGGTATTGAACCACCACGTGGATATATTAGTATTAAGCAAAGTAAACACGGTGTATTAAAGCAAGTAGTACCTGGCTTTCCTTACTATAAAAACAAGTACGACTTACTATGGGATCAAAAGTCGCCACAAGGATATTTAAAAATAATGGCTGTATTACAAAAGTACATAGATCAAGGCATTTCGGTAAATACATCGTATAATCCAGAACACTATGAAGACGAAAAAGTGCCAATGAGCGTACTGATTCAGGACCTCCTAATGTTTTATAAGTATGGTGGTAAACAGTTATACTACAATAACACATATGATGGACAAGGTGAGATTGATATTAACAAGGATGATAAACTAGAAGATTTGCCAATGGGGGAAATCGATGACGAAGACTGTGAGAGTTGTAAAATTTAATGAGCGTACTTAATACTAAATCAAAATATACAGACAAGAGTAAAATGTTTTTATCAGATGACATGGGCATTCAGCGATTTGATGTTCTAAAATATAGACAGTTTGATAAACTAACAGAAAAACAATTAGGTTTCTTTTGGCGACCAGAAGAAGTCGACATTACCAAAGACAGCAAAGACTTCAAGGACTTAACAGACTTTGAGCAACACATTTTTACAAGTAATTTAAAAAGACAAATTCTGTTAGATAGTGTACAAGGACGTTCACCTAATCTTGCTTTCTTGCCTATAGTAAGTCTACCAGAATTAGAAACCTGGATAGAGACTTGGGCATTCAGTGAAACTATTCACAGCAGAAGTTATACACATATTATCAGAAATGTATATCCTGACCCGAGCAAAGTTTTTGATGAGATGAGCAGTATTGAAGAGATTGCAGATTGTGCTGATAGTATTACACAATGCTATAACGACCTATACGAGTATAACGATCTAATGCGTAAAGGCAGTGCAAAGTATAGTTTATACGAGCACAAGAAGAAATTATGGAAGTGCATAATGAGCGTAAACATCCTAGAGGGTGTGCGTTTTTATGTATCGTTTGCATGTAGTTGGGCGTTTGCTGAAGTTAAAAAGATGGAAGGCAATGCAAAAATTATTAAGTTAATTGCTAGAGATGAGAATGTTCACTTAGCAAGTACACAGCACATGTTAAAATTATTACCAAAAGAAGATGAAGACTTTGCAAAGATTGCAGAAGAAACTAGAGAAGAATCAAAGCAAATGTTTATTGATGCTGTAGAGCAAGAGAAAGCATGGGCTGAATACTTGTTTAAAGATGGTAGTATTATTGGATTAAATGCACAGTTGCTAGAACAGTATATAGAATGGATTGCAGCTAAACGCATGACTAACATCGGCTTAGAGAAAGTTTACACAGCAGGTTCAAATCCGTTACCATGGACACAAAAGTGGATTGGAGGTAGTGATGTACAAGTTGCTCCACAAGAAACTGAAATAACTAGTTATGTTAGCGGCGGTACAAAGCAAGATGTAACAGAAGACACATTTAAGGGAATGACCCTTTAGGAGACACACATGTATAATTTAGAAGAACTTTCAGGGGAAGTAGTTACCCTAAAACTAACTAGCGGTATTGAAATATTATCGCAGTTACTAGGTGTAGATGACGATAACAAGTTACTTACTCTAGGCATACCAAAGATTGTTGTTATCAACGGTCCAGACTTAGCACTTATTCCGTATATCTTTACAGGACCCACAGACGAGGTTACAATGCCCCTGTCAGCTATTTTAAGCGTCTGTAAAGCAAGTGATGACAGTATTGCAGACTACGAAGCACTCAACAACGAAGAAGCCGATATAGGCATTATAGAAGACTAATAATCATAATAGGCTAAAACACCTGTATATGCCCTGCTGATTTAAATTGTTGTATAAATACTCGTTATAATTAGATATAAATGTATCTAATAAGTAATTTTAACCCCCCGCAGTGCAACATGAAAAAACGATACAACAATAACATTCCTAGATTAGTAGAAGACTTGGAGATAGTCACATTGTCAAGTATATTTTTCTTGTCAATCCTTGCATTAACACCAACATTATAATGAAATATGTAATGTGCTACATGCTATTACTCTTTGCAGCTAACACCGACAGTGTAGCAGGAGTATTGCGTGGCTTGCGTGATGCAAACACTGCATATCATTTGGAACCTAAAAGAAATGGAAGTTAGAGACGCAACACCTGAAGAACAAGCAGAATGGTTTGAAACAGACTACTTCATGAAAGGCGACTTTGATGCTATGCAATTGTTTGTGGTTATACCAGCAATTATACAGATAGTAGTATTCTTTTCCATGTTAGCCGTATTTAAATTAAATAGTGTCCTATTTTAGAAACACATTTAGACTACTAGTAGGTGTTGGTAAGTCAGAACACAACACTGCATCACCCTTTCGTATCCTCATAACAGCAGTAGCATTGTGTTTTGCATTCTTAGGTTCTATATCGTTACTGCTAGTATTAGCAAGTATAATTATATAAATAGTAGTATGGCCAAGATAGCAAGAGTAAAAACAGATAGTGCAAAAGGTGTTATAACAGGACCGGGTGCAAGTACAGTGTTTGCTGATGGTAAAAAAGTTTCACTAATAGGCGATTCAGTTTCACCACACGGCAAAGCACCACATACTGCACCTACTTTAGTTTCGGGCGGTGCTTCTACAGTATTAGCAGATGGTGGAATACCATCAATGCAAGGTACATCTGCAACTTGTGGACATACTGTAACTAATGGCTCGCCGACTGTCGAAGTTAGTTAAATAACTTCTAGTATATCAGTAATACTATTGTTATAAACATTTATATCAGACAAATCCATTCTAGTAAATTTTGCTAACTCTTGTATAACAGTTAAGTTATATACATTACTAATATCTATTTCTTCAGAATTCCAATCATCACATAATGCATAACTAAAGATTTGAGCTATTCCTGAACCTTTAATTACATGTCCTTTAATAGTAACATTAATAATATCGTCTGTTTCTAAATTTGTTGCTGTAAACGGCACAGACAAGTTAGTAAGTTTATCTATTGATGTACCTTTTATTTTTCTAACTTTTGTTTTTAGATAATTCCATCCTAAAGATGTTTGATGTAGTGTTGGTTGAGATGAACCAACAGGATGAATATCATATAACCATTTACCTTGTTTAGATATTACACTAAAGCACTTGTTACCAAATAATGGATCTTCTAGCACTTCAAATTCTGCACCAACTGCCTTACAAAAATTTTCAATAGCGGCTTGTTGATGTGCATTGTGTTTAAATTTATAAAATTTTATATGTGCTTTTTGTCCCACAGATATTATATTTTCTTTAATGTGCTTCCACTCTGCACCTAAAAATACTTTACCACAGTGCTCGTGTATACCGTCAATATTAAAAATAATTTTTATACTTGAATCTATTCCTTTATAAAGACAACTAGCATCTATAATCTTTTTTACTACACTTTTATCAGCCATACCGTAAGTGTTTACCATAGTGTATACACCTTGTATTGTCATAACACGCACAAAAGAAGAAAGATTATCCCATTCTAATGCATCACCATACTCGTTATCCATAGTGATAGATTTTAGTTTGGGTAGGTCTTGTGTTATTTCAACTAACACAGGATACGACATGTTTATATCGCCTATATGTCTATAATGAAATGCAGAACAAAGCCACTGACCAGCGGCGCTTAACGGATTAAAAACGCGACTGTGTGTTGTTGTGTCTACTCGTAAGTTTTCTATAGTCATAAAAAAAGGTACCAATTGTATTTAGTACCTTCTTTTAACTAAGTCTAAGTTATTTGATCTGATTATTAATAGATGCTGAGTATTGAATTACTTCTTCGTAATCATTGTCATCATCGTTATAGTAATACTCTGTTGATGTATTTAACTCTATTTCTGAAGTTTCATAAACACCAATTGAATATTCTTCAACATAAACCTTACTAGCCATTGTTCCTTTAACAGCAAAGTGATATACACCTGGTGCTAAACTTTCTGCACAGCCACCTGCAACAGTTGCAGTAATTGTAACAACACCAGTTGCTACATCAAAAGCCATCCATGGCGCTAAAGGACTGAAATCTAATACTGCTACATTAGTTACATCTGCATGTAATCCGATGTCAACAGTAGTTGTTGTCCCATGTTGCACATTTAACAATCTACCTGAAGGTATTGTTGTAAATGATACGTCCGATGTCATTGGTACTGATAGTAATGATAAACTTACTTTGTTATACTCTGCAATCTTACCTGATGGGTAAGTTAAGTTATCGTAACTGAGGATTGTTTGGTAGTTTTCAGCAGTAGATGTTGATCTTGGAAGTTTTGCCATTTCGTAACCACGTGTTACCATGTACGATTTGATAGTTTCTGCTGATGTACTTGAATACAAGTTCATAAAGTGAGTAGAAACACCTGCTACTAATGCAGCTGAAACAGATGTACCAGAAGCTGGTACATAATTAGCAACATTTGCTAAGTCTGCAACACAAACATCAGTACCTAAAGCAAACAAATCAATTTTGGCTGCGTTTTGTACTAAACCTTTACGAACTGGAGTTGCTGTATCATCTACATAATCAATAATTGGCATCTGAGAAGATGTTGTTACCATAAACTGGGCATCAAATGCGCCTACAGTTGTAATAGTATCTAAACCACCTGGTGTAATTGAATCAACATCAACACCGTTACCAGCATTACCTGCTGCAGCAACTAGCATTAAGTTTTGTGCTAACATCTGATTAAGTTTAGCATCAATTAATGCGTTCTTAGTTAATGAGAACGCCATTAATACAGTTTTTGGTTTACTAGCATCGTTTGCGTTATGATGAACTAACACTGCATCTAATGCATCTATTACTTCACCTACAGTAATTGTACCTGTAGCATCGTCGAACAGTTTAACATTCTGTATGCTAGTTCCGTTAGCAATACCAATAGAACTACCAATTATAAGTGAAGCCATCTTAGTGCCGTGACCGTCAGTGTCGCCAAATCCAGTTGCACTTGGAGCACTATGTAAGTCAGTAACATCTGGGTCTTCTGAAAACTCTTGGTGTCCTCCGTCAAAGCCGGTATCCATTATATAGATAGTTTGTCCTGCTCCTACAGTAGTATCTAGTGGGTGCCAGTAGTACTGATAGTTAGGGTTAATTGCAGTGGTTTGCAAATGCCCTGCATCCGATTCGCCTCCTGCTTCTGTAAACGCCTCTAGTGTAGGACTCAGTGCTGCTTCAGCTTCCGATGAGTCTGTAACACCTGCAAGTCCTGAGACTTGGCCTGTGCTTCCTGTGACGCCGTATGTTAGAGGAAAAGCATAAGTCTTAGTTACTGCTAATCCTGCGTTTGTAATTGCCAGCTCTGCCGCCCCTGCATTTGCATAAGTTGACGAGTCTAGTGATATGATAAAGTTTGCCATTTAGTTTTGCTCCAAAAAACGAGTTTATGCCCGGTTTCGCTCCATAAGTATGTATTAAGTATATTTATCATCTTTTGCAGAGTAAGAAATCTTTTATGATTCAATTTGGAAATCCACCAGCATTACAGTATTATGAGGAAGAAAAGTTTCTCAGTATTACAATTAAGAAGCCAGAAATGGACTGTACTTTACTGGATTTAATTAAAGAACAACTGTCGCATATCGAAAAAGCACATATTTGCCTAAGCGGTGGCGGCGATAGTCAGTTTGCTTTAAGAGTTTTACAACAATTAGATGTACCTATAACAGCACACACCTACCTTACTACTTGGGAAGGCGCACCTATTAATTCTGACGATGTAATGACTGCTAGAATGCTCACTGATAAAGAAAACATTGAACTTCATGTTACACAAATCGAATTATATGATTTTTTCAAAAACAAGAAACATTTAGAATACGGTAAAAAATATGCAACAGCAAGTCCACAGATAGCAGTACACCTGCACTATTTAGATACTGCATTCAAAGACATCGACGGCACAGTAGTACTAGGCGGCGATGTTCCTATGCTAATTAAAGACTCGCCACCCGGAGAAGGTCCACTAGACATTGCAGGACTTAGTGGTTCGTTTATAATGAAAAATACACAGGCATACCATGCTATAGCAAGAGATAATAACTTTGATATAATAAAGGACCTCCTATATTGCACACCTCAAATAATATATAAAGCATTAGAACTTAGCATAGACATTGTTGAAAAATATCAAATGCATTGTGAAGTAGGTGACACAAACGGATACGCACATAAATTAAAACATGCAATATACGAAGAAATATTACCAGGTGGTATCAACCCGTTGATGAAAAGTACAGGCTTCGAAAGATTAAAAAAATATCTTGCTTCGCAGTCAGGTATATATAACACATTTGATTTAAAATATAGAACACCAATGGAACTAGCATATAGAGATATACAACGAGATGCAACTCATGATGCTGAGTTTGGTGATAGTCCAGGAACCGACGGCACTGTTAGATATAAAGCAGGAAAACTGCCACAAGAGTTATCAGAGAGATACCGAGCAGCTATAGAAGATAACAATAGCAAAAATATATATGAATATTATTTCGACTTCTAGACCGATAAATACTACTATAACACATAGGAGTACGAAATGGCATTATCAGAATATTCAACTAAGGACAAAGGGATGGTCCTAGCACTATTCGCTAATCAATGTTATCAATCACCGGAACAATTATTTGTACCAAAGAATGGTATACCAGATTTAGCACCACTTAAAAAGTTTTTAAACAAACCACTACCACCAACATACATCGATGTCGATGGCGCACAGGCTTATGTCATGAGCGACAAGACTGATGTACTTATTGCATGTAGAGGAACAGAACCAACAGCATTAAATGATGTGAAAGCAGACTTGAATACATTTAGAATGCCTCACCCAGTAGCAGGAAAAGTACACCAAGGCTTTTACGGTGAGTATCAAAAGATAATGCCAGATGTCAAGAAAGCATTAGCAAAGCACGACAAGAAAAACACTAAGAGTGTTTGGATATGTGGACATAGTTTAGGTGGAGCAATGGCTGTACTAGTTGCTATGGATGTTAAACCCGAAGGCGGACTGTACACATTTGGACAACCAAGAGTTGGTAATGTTGATTTCTTAAAAGCAATTGACTTTCCTTACTTTAGGTATGTTAACAACAATGATGTAGTTCCTAGTGTGCCACCAAGTTTTGCAGGACTATGGTATGGACATCAAGGACATCTAAGATACATAAACACTTATGGTAACATTCGAAAGTCAACAGCATGGCAAAGATTTAAAGATGGATGGAGAGGCCGTTGGTCAGCTGCAAAACAATTTAAATTTATTGATGGCGTAGCGGATCATGGTATGGGACACTACTACAATTTTATTGCTAACATGGATGACAAGGGCGAACAACCTAAGTGATAAAAAGAGAACCAATAGTTGCAAGTTCGAGAGAAGTAGTAATAAAGCAAGATGATTGCTATCGTGAGATTAATGCTGACGCTAGTGATCTTGCAGCTTATGCGTTAACAGAAGCCAAGGACCCTGAAAGAAAATGGTACGGCAGATATCACGGCATGACAGTGTCACCACTAAACAAAGAAAAGGTTTTTTCATTATCTCCAGAGATGGCTTTTATTAATAGCATTGCGCCATTTGCAGAATTTGGTGTAGGTGTAGCAAAAATGGAATGCCAGCATCATTATAAATTGCATACAGATTGGGACAGAGGCCCTGGCATTAATATGTTACTTCAGTCGCAAAACAGTTTCTGTGCTTTTGTAGACATAGACAATGATCAAACAGTTCATATGAATTACCAGCCAAACAAATTATATATTTTTAACACGCAGGTACCGCATACAATTTTTAATTTTGAAGGAGAAAGATTTCTACTCACTGTAGAATTCGAAGAGCATAAACAAGTTATGCCATACCAGGGATTTCTTAAAAGATTAAGACGAGAACAAAAGTTAACTGGGTCGTTATCCTTAATTCAGTAGTCTGATAAATATACACATACTAATTAAGAGGAGACAAAATTGTCTAATAAAACACCATATGAGATTAGACTTGAGCTCCTACAAGAAGCCAGACTTATTCTCCAAGCAAAAGCAAACAAATCAGAGCAAATGCCTTCCACTGAAGAAATAGTTGCTGAGGCAGAAAAACTCAACGAATTCATATCTAGCAAACCTACCCGCTAAACTAGCCATTTATCTTGGCACCCAGTCAAGAATAAAAGTAAATATACAGAACATAAAGTTAAAGCTGCTGTAGCTCACTCGGTAGAGCAGCTGATTTGTAATCAGCAGGTAGTCAGTTCGATTCTGACCAGCAGCTCCAATACACACTACAGGACAAAAAATGTCAAACAAAAAAAGTAAGGCTAAAAATAAAAGCAATCCCATTAAAAAGACTGCCGACTCTTTGAAGCAATCATCAAATGATAATGATGTAATGCATCAGTTGCTAGATGCAAAGATTGAAATTCCATTAGGTCTATTAAGACAAAAACATATCTTCATTGCAACACCATGTTACGGTGGACAGTTAGGCGAGCCTTACTTTAGAAGTATGATGCGTTTTGCAATTCTGTGTAATAAGTATGATATTAAATATACTATCAGTACATTAGCAAACGAAAGTTTAATCACTCGTGGGCGTAATACACTTAACAGTTTTTTCATGGAAAACAAAGAAGCAACACACTTATTCTTTATTGATGCTGATATTGAATTCCAGCCAGAAGATATTTTACGAATGGTTGCATACGACAAGCCAATTGTAGTTGGTGCTTATCCCAAGAAAGCAGTTAACTGGAATAGTATTATAGCGGCGGCTAGAGAAGATGAAAATGAAACAGCAGAAACCATTGAAGGACATAGTTCAAACTATGTTGTAAACTTTGACTTTATAAAAGATACTGAAGGCAACAATACAGGACAGGTACAAATAGTAGACAACTTAGTTAAACTCAAAGATGCTGGTACAGGCTTTATGTGTATTAAAAAGGATGTTATTCAGCAAATGTTTGACAACATGCCTGAAACAAAATATGTAAATGATATTAATGTTGATCAAAAATTTGAACCATTTATGTATGCATTATTTGACTGTATTATTGACCCTGAGAGCAGACGATATCTCTCAGAGGATTATACATTCTGCAGACGCTGGCAGGATATGGGTGGTGATGTTTGGTTAGATCCACGCACAGCTCTTAACCATGTTGGGCATTATACATTCCGTGGTAACATTAGAAAGTTATTCACAGGAAAGAATGACAAGCCAGTTACAAATACATAAGGAAAAACAAATGGAAGCAGAAAAGAAAATAACAATACTATTACCTACTAGAGGTAGGCCTCAACTATTAGAAAAAAGTATTAAGTCTTTAATGGAAAAAGCAACAGATCCAACAGACATTGAAATAATGCTAGGACTAGATGAAGACGACACAGAGACTACTGAATACATCAAAGAAACAATTGCTCCTTACTTACAAGAGTTAGGCGTAGAAGCAAGAGCAAACATTTTTAAACCATTGGGATATGAAAACCTGCACACTTATGTAAACACATTAGCAGGTGCTTCGTTAGGCGAATGGCTATTCTTTTGGAATGATGATGGCTTAATGGAAACACAAGGTTGGGATGATGTAATTAAAAGTTATGACGGACAATTTAAGTTACTAGCACCAAAAGATAATCACAATGGGCATCCTTATGCAATTTTTCCTGTAGTTCCTAGAGACTGGTACATACTTACTGGACACCTAAGTCAAAATGCACAGAACGATGCATGGCTTAGTCATATTGCATACATGCTAGACATCTTTGAACGCATTGATGTTGAGTTCATACACGACAGAGCAGACATCACCGGTAATAACGATGATGAAACATTTAAGAATCGTAAGTACATGGAAGGCAATCCTTCTGACCCACGAGACTTTGGACACGAAGCAATGCAACATGCTCGTGTAGCAACTGCACATAAAATTGCTTGGTTTATGGAAAAGGCTAATTTAGGCGATCTAACTTGGTGGAATGCTGTTAAAGCAGGTGAGCAAGATCCATTTGAAAAAATGAAATGGGCTGACGGTGTTAAAGGTGCAGGCCAATTAGCGTCAGTTAACGACGAACAACTACCAGACGATACTGTTCTAACATTGTAATGAATGCACACTTTGATCTAGTGATTCTAATCGATTGCTGGCCTATTGATGTGCTACCTGAACACTCCCACAATGAAGCAAATCAATTTTACAATACTATTGTAAATAGATTAAGTGAATACGATTTTAAAAATGTTGTACTAGCGGCGTATGACCCCACAGAAACTTCTAAGATTATACTAGATAATATCCATAGTAGTAATCACGGCAAAGATCTAAAAATTAAAAAATGTGATAATATGGTAGAAGTATTTCGTGAATTTCCTGAAGCATGTCACAGCGGCAAGAACTCTTACAATACACCAAATACTGTAAACATACTTATATGTGGTCACACATGGCAATCATGTACACACTGGCGTCCTTTAGGATTTATTCCTTGGATACAGCAGAACCAATCAGTTGCTACCCATCCAGATCTAGTATGGAACCCAGGTGATCTAGAAGCATTTGATCAATATGTTTTTGAAGACGATCCTTTTATCGAATGGCAGAAGGCTGTACCAGACACTTTTCCAGCGTATGAGTTAGGCACAGGTGCTGACGATGTAGAGTCTCCTTGCTACTGGGCTAACTCCTTAAAGTGGGCAAATGGCATTGGTTCTACTACACCTGAGCAATATCACCACCGTAGAGAAACATAAGTCATTGAAAAATAAAAGGAATTTTTTCCTTGACATTTAGGTGTGTTGTTGTTATAATAACAACATGAAAACACACGCAATGATAGATATCGAAACACTTGGAACTGAACCAGACTGTGTAGTACTATCAGTAGGTGCTGTTAAATTTAACCCATTTATGTCCACAGAACCACATGCTAAGACGCTGTGGAAGCCTGAAATTGATGCACAAACAACTGCTGATCGCAGTGTGCTAGATAGCACATTAGAGTGGTGGGCAAAGCAACCAACACACATTCAAGACGAAGCATTTAGTGAAGAGGGTAGAATACCTTTAACTCAGTTTATGGCTGAGCTAAACAAATACCTTGTTGGTGTAGATAAAGTTTGGTGTCAAGGTCCTCAGTTTGATATGGTTATACTTGAGAACTTGTTCAAGCAATTTGAACATCACAGAGGTTGGGCATTTTGGCAGATTATGGATTGCAGAACAATCTTTAATATGATGCCGATGGATCCGCGTAAAGCAATACAGCAGAATCTACATAGTGCAGATGCTGATGCTTACTACCAAGCAGTTTGTGTACAGCAAACATACAAACATTTCACAGTAACCGAGAGGTAAACACAATGGAAATCGTTATTACCGGACCAGCCGGGGGAAGACCTTACGACAAAGATGTAGCATTAAAACTTGAATCAGCAGTTCTTATTATGGCTACTAAGTTAGGAATTGCACACATACCAATGTGTTTTGATGTAATGCTAGGTCGTACTGTAAACAAAACCGATGGTGACTGCCAAGGTTGGTGTTTTGCTAACCAGTATAAAAAATCTAAGCCATGGGAAGTAAGTATTTTTGTTTGGCGTAAGAAGCGTTTCCGTGATATGATTAAAACTCTTGCACATGAAATGATTCATGTAAAACAATTTGTTAAGGACGAACTTGACCTAAGTGACAATAGGTTCAAAGGTAAAAAGTTTGTTGCTAAGAAAAATCAAAGTGAATATTGGGACGCTCCATGGGAGAAAGAAGCCTATGCAAAGCAAGATAAGTTAGCTCAATATTATTTCGATTATTTGAAGAAGAATGCTTGACATATGGTACATACAACTGTATAATAGCCAAACTAACTAAGTAGGATAACATCAATGACAATTGAAGTGATTGAACTCGACGAACAACCAGATGGCACTGCTAGACTGGTTCTAGACTTGGACAACGAAACAGCAAGAATATTAATCCAAAGTGCGGTTATTGCAGCCTTAACAGGATATGTAGATAAGCACGAAGCAAATTTTAGTCCATATCAAACGGAGTTAGACTTGTGAACAAATGCCTGAGTGGTGGAATTGGTAGACACAAGGGACTTAAAATCCCTCGATAGAAATATCGTGCCGGTTCAAGTCCGGCCTCAGGTACCAATTAAGTAGATCTCATTTTCTACTATAAATAATGAAATGAGTATGGTAACAGTCACATAACCAAACCAACAATAAGAAGGAGATTATCGTGTCAGTTGTAGTACCGGAACATAAGCACTTGATTATTCGTGCAGAAGTAAACAAGCCGCCCAAAGAAGCAAGTTGGGTGCATGGTTGGTTAAACCAACTAGTAAGTAAGATAGGTATGAAGGTATGCCAAGGACCAATAACAGCATATGTTGATGTGCCAGGCAATTGCGGTGTGACAGGTGTAGTTATTATTGAAACTAGCCATATTGCAATTCATGTGTGGGATGAACCTAATCCTGCATTAGTGCAACTAGATGTATATACATGTGGTCCGTTTAACAAGGAGTTGATCTTTGAGGAACTAGAACAAATGGAACCTGTAAAGATTGAATGGAAGTATTTAGATCGAGAGTTTGATTTAACTGAAGTAAGTCGATCATAGGAGATTCTGGTCTGCTCTCCCAGGGTAAAAAAGAGAGCAACTTGGGCCTGTAGCTCAGTTGGTTAGAGCATCCGACTCATAATCGGCAGGTCGAGTGTTCGAGTCACTCCGGGCCCACCAAATAATAGCTCAGTGGTATAATGGTATTACGGCGGTCTCCAAAACCGTAGATTGAGGTTCGATTCCTTACTGGGTTGCCAATTTTAGCAAATAAATAGTAGCAATGGACAATATTAGTAAAGAAATAAAAGCAGAAGTCAAAGAAAAGTTTGAAGATAGCACTATGACTAAAACTGGTCGACTTGCTATGGAACTGGCTGCTGAACGGTCTCGTCTTAGACAAGAGATGGAAGAACTACAGGTACAGGTTGAAGACCTAAGTCCTGCAACTCCTACTGGCACAGTTGATAGTTATGTTAAATGGGCTGCAACTTCTCTAGCAGTTGTAGGCGTATTTTTACAGAGTGCTGGTTTTATGACTGAAGGAAAAATAGCCTATGCACTAAGCAGTATTGCATGGATTTATGTAGGACATTGCTGGAATGATAAAGCAATTATGATAGGTAGTGCAATAACAGGTACAGCAGTATTAATGAATTTAGCAGAGTTAATAGCATAATGTTATACACTAATGCTAGTGATATAGACTTTAGTAAACACAAACGATTATTTGTAATAGGTTGCAGTTTTACTTCGTGGATATGGCCTACCTGGGCAGATGTTATACATAAAGAACACCCACATTTAGAATATAGAAACTTTGCTTCAGCAGGGTGCGGTAACGATTATATGCTTACTATGCTTAGTCAACTTACACATGAATATGCATTAGGTAAAGAAGACTTAGTAATGATTATGTGGAGCTCATTTCACCGCTTGTCGTCATACCGAGCATATAATACTGATTACGATCTTAAAGAAGCAATAATAAATCCTGCATTAGCATTACTAGAACAAGACATACACCCAACAACTTGGAACTGGCGTAGTCAAGATGATCACTTAGGCCAACTATCATTAAATAGCGGTCCGAGTTATCAGTCATTTTGCGATAGAGGCTTCTTAATACGCGATTTAGCGGTAATTGATACTGTTACAACAGTTATGGAGCAAAGTGCGTACAGCGGCGCTTATATGCTGTCTGTGACCCCGGATAAGCAGGCTGAGTTCGATTCTACTAGTCCAACAACCTGGTCTGCAGATGTTTTAAAGTTATATAATCACATATATAACAAGCAATTAGGCAATGCTTTGTTTGATTTTACAGGCTTTGAAACAATGGAAACGCCTAAAGTACACTGGGAAGAACCTCACCCAGAAGACGATTATCATCCATCCGGTATACAATATTGCAATTATCTTAAAGAGCTAGGGTTTTCTATATCCACTGAAACAGAACTATATTGTAAACATCATGACGACAAAGTAGATGCAACTTTAGATGCACAAATACTCATAGATGACCCAAATTGGCATTACGATTTTAGAAATGGAAGTCAAAAATATCCATTATAATAGTTGACATATCAACAATATATGTTATAATAATCAACATAATTTAACGCAGGAAGAGACACAAATGTCAATTCATCCAGACTTAACAACGTTGGAGAAAATATTAAAGAAGCACGATTGGTATTTTGATTACAGTGATGATCATCGTGCGTGGGAAAAAGGTCGTAATGAACGAGATGAGATTCGTAGGCAAATGGATATTTGCTGTGGATTAGGACTTAGCAATATTGCTGATGAACTGTATAAAAAGTACAGTCCATAATAAATTTACCGTGGGTAGACAAGGGCGTGAAAAGGCGGCTTCTGAGTATATAAGAGTCGTGAGGTGCAGTGCATTTTTTAGCACAGCCAGAGAAAACTGGTGCGGGGCCTTTTCAAGACATACTGATTTATGAATGATAATTTTATACAGATTAGCAAAAATGTAGTGTCAAGTAGCACCTGCAATAATGCAATCAAAATAATAGACACTTGTATTGCTAGTGGATTTGAAAACATGAATACACATGATAATGATCCTGAAAGAAACGATACAGCATTATTTGCCAATCTAAAAGATAAACAGTGTCCTTTTGCTTCTGTAACAAAAGAAATAAATTCCATATTGAGGCAAGAATTCGTAAAGTACAATAACAGATATACTATAACTAATTTGCCTTCTAAGGCTGTTATAGTTCCTATGTTTAAATATCAAAAATCAGGACTTGGGCAAGGATTTACACAATGGCACACCGAACAGGGTCCATTAGGTAAAGCAAGATTTGCAGTTTGGATGTTATATTTAAACACTGTAACTGGGGGCGGAGATACATCCTGGTTACATCAAGAGTGTAGTGTAAAACCTACACAAGGTACTCTTGTTATTTGGCCTGCTTCTTATACGCATATGCACAGAGCAGAACCAGATTTACAAGGGAACAAATATATCGCTACTGGATGGTTTGAATATCCTAGCGATTAAAAAGGTATCTCCCGATAGCTCAATTGGATAGAGCAACGGCCTTCTAAGCCGTAGGTTGCAGGTTCGACTCCTGCTCGGGAGGCCAAAAACACGGAAAGGTGGCTGAGTGGCTTAAAGCGTCTCCCTGCTAAGGAGGAGTACGGGTAACTGTACCGAGAGTTCGAATCTCTCCCTTTCCGCCATATTCGGTCGAATAAATATTACTATGATAGACTTCAGTAGAAAATATAATAGACTATTTGCAATAGGTTGCAGCTTTACTAATTACAATAATTGGCCTACATGGGCGGCAGTATTATCATCTGAATTAAACATTCCTGTGTACAACTTAGGTCATTCAGGTGCAAGTAACAAATACATACAGAGTCAACTATTTTTATTAGATAATGCCTACAAACTTACAGCAGATGATTTAGTAATAACACAATGGTCTATGCATAGTAGGTACAGTGTTTTAGGAGATAGTTTTTACAGCGATTCAAAAGAGTGGAAACACTGGGGAGATATCACAGACAAGAATGTAAAATTTAGTAAAGAAATACAAGAAGAAGTTAACGGTATTTCTAAATTCCAAACATACAATACATTACTACTGGAATCGCAAATAGCAATTAAGTCATCAATTGTTTATCAAAACACATTGCCTTGTACTTGTATAAACTTGCAAATACAACCTATGCTAAAGGAAGAAAAACTGGTTAACATATACGGTAAGATAATGCCTAGTTTTGTTAATGTATTATTTCCAGGTTACAATAGTTATGCAGATGTGATTGAAGATTGTTTAGAAATACAAGACAACTTAAAATTACATAGTAAATATAGAAAAAGAGAATTATTACTAAAAGCAACAAAAAATAAACAAAAATATGATGTGCATCCTTTACCAACTGAGCATATTGCATACTTAGAAAACATCTTCGAACACACATTTAGTAAACAAGTAAAAGAGTTTGCTAATGATGACGAGAATAAATGGTTTAACAATCCAGACTCCACAACTGCAAAAGACAGAGATAATACTTACTACAAACTTGAAAGCCTACAAAAGAAACTTTCATTGCCAGGTTGACAATCTAACATACTGACTGTATAATAAATACTTGTTCGTGGGGCTATAGCTCAGATGGGAGAGCGGTGCCTTTGCAAGGCATAGGTCGTCAGTTCGATCCTGACTAGCTCCACCACTTTAGGTCAACAGCATTTGGACCGAATTCTAAATAATGCATGTAGAGTAGAGGGTAGGGCGGCGAACCCTACAACTGGTCCAGTAGTTCAATTGGTTAGAGCACCGCCCTGTCACGGCGGAAGTTGAGAGTTCGAGTCTCTTCTGGATCGCCACTTTAGCGAGTGTCGTATAACGGTTATTACAAGACGTTGCCAACGTTTAGATGACGGTTCGATTCCGTCCACCCGCTCCAATTGGGTACAGGTATGAATGATGTAATGATTATAGACAACGCAATGCCAGATAGCATTGTAGAAAGATGGAAAGACCATTATATCAATAATGTGCGTCTTACTTTGTGTAGGCGTGAAGCTGATAGTTCCAATCCTGCATTTTTATCTACAATGTTTAGCCTTCAAGATATGTATTCGGTTTTTGATTGCGAATCTTGGCTACTACCGTATGCTCAACAATTCAATTCTAATATCAAGATTAAACACTTAACTAGATCTCACTTAAATGTAAACACAGAACAAGATGTAATGGTAGGTCACACAGACATACTACCGGATAAGTTTGTTGATGAATCGTTTTATGTAAGTTGTCTAATTTTTTTAAATCCTGAAATTGACAAATATGTAATTGGAAACGGATTAACAGTAGGGGAGACAGAGATAGAAAATGTGTTCAATAGGTTAGTAATTTTTGATGGCAGGACTTGGCACAAAGCAGACACACCGATGGATAACTTTGTTAGACTAACTGGCTATTTTAGTTTTAGTAATATAAAAGGACTACGAGCTTCGAGTTATGAACAAAAAAATGTGTGGTACAGATGATAGATTTAAAATTATCTAGCATATACGAAAACCCACTAGTGGATGGAAAATATCTTCCTACAGATTTAGATGCTATAGGTGATGAGATAATTGAACGCAGTAGTGAAATATTTCCATGGGATGACAAACTTAATAATTATGATTACATGTCCGGAAGTTGGAGAACATATCACGATTACACATGCATAGAAGTTTTTCCTAAACTAAAATTTATCTTTGGCTGTATTGCTGAGGCTTTAGAACTTGTAGGCAATGACTATCAAGAATATTATTTTAAGAGTTGGATTAATGTTTGGCCAAAAGGAAAAACATTAGATCCTCATAAGCATTATGGCGACTGGCATGGCAATTATGTTATCAGAGATACTGGAACAGAAACATACTATGCATCTTCGAACGATCCGCATAACAGAGTAATAACACCAATACCAAATTATAATGGTCATTTTATTATGATGCCTGGGCATATATGGCATTGGGGGCAAAAGAATACATCTGATGTATTACGAATAAGTACAGCATTTAATTTGTCTACATGGGACCAACTAAAAGAAGAAGAACAAGACAATCGTAACGGCAGAGGTGATAAACTTCGAGATATTGTACTGCCGTTAAAAGACTATCTATAGCGGTTTAACCAAATAAATAGTAGCATGAATATTGTTATACCAGCGGCAGGCGCCGGCAGTAGATTTAAGCCATTATATCAAGAACCGAAACCATACATAAAAGTTGACGGTATTTCGATGATTGCACTTGCTGTAAAAACTTTAGATATTCCAGGCACATATCATTATATTTTACCTGCTGATGAGTTAACAGAAGGCGTAAAAGAAGAGCTAGAACAAATAACACCAGGCTGTACTTTTCATGTTATAGACTATGTAACAGACGGTGCTGTTCAGTCAGTGTTACTGTTAACGGAATTAATTAACAACGAAGAAGAACTAATTATTGCAAACTGCGATCAGGTTATGAGGTGGGCATCTGCTGATGCACTTGACCGTTTAAGGAAATTTGATGGTGGACTTGTTACAATACTAGATAATAATCCTAAGCATAGTTATGCTCTAATTGAAAACAATATAGTAACAAAGGTAGTTGAAAAAGAAGTAATTAGTAACAATGCATTAACAGGAATACATTATTGGAAACAAGGCAAAGACTTTGTAAACGCTGGTACTAGAATGATGGCAGAAAATAATAGATCGTTAAACGAGTTTTATATTAGTGCTACATACAACTACTTAATTAACGATGGGTTAACTATCGGCGATTACATGATCGACGATGAAGAAATATGTTTTGTAGGAACACCAGAGGATTTAGACAAATATAATGGAAATTAAAAAATTAATGGACATGCACAGAGGTTGGTTGATTGGAGACTTTGAACCAAGTGTATTAAAAACAAAAGAGTTTGAAGTAGGTGTTTTAACACACTTAAAAGACGAACAGTGGCCAGCACACTATCATCCTCTTGGAACAGAGTACAATGTATTACTAAAAGGTAGTATGAAAGTATGCGACAAGGAATTAGTAGAAGGTGATATATTTGTTATAGCACCTAACGAAATTGCTGACCCAACATTTTATGAGGATTGTACTATCTTATGTGTTAAAGTTCCTGGTGATAGCAAAGATAAAATTATTGTAGGTGACAAATGAGACACATATTATATTGTTTTGATATAGATGGTGTACTAACAAACACAGGAGAAAATATAGATCCTGAGTTTCAAAAATGGTTCCTAGACTGGACATATGATAAAAATTATGTTCTCGTAACTGGTAGCACATACGAACGAACTTTAGATCAAGTAGGTGAAGAAATAACTAATAGAGCTATGCTTGTGGCTAACTGTATGGGCAACAGTATAACTCAAGAAGGAAGAACAGTAACACTTAATGAATTCGAATTTACACCAGAAGAAGAACAGTTTTTATTAGATAAATTAGAATCCAGTCCTTACCCAGAAAGAGCAGGAACACATATTGCATTACGACCAGGCAGTGTGAACTTTAGTATAGTAGGGCGAGAAGCAACAACAGAACAACGTGAGAAATATAAAGATTACGATTCAATCAAACAAGAAAGACTTTCTATTGCACAACAGTTTAAACAAAAGTTTCCAAGGTTTGATGTGTTTATAGGAGGCGATATCAGTATTGATATCTGTCTGCGTGGAGCAAACAAGAGACAAATTTGCGACCTTATTAGTAATTACTGGGATGAGTGTGATGTAATATTTTACGGTGACAAGATGGACCAATGGGGAATTGATAGACCTTTAGCGGATGAAATTGAAACAAGAAGTATGGGCGGTTCATTCCATATATACGACGGCTACAAGCAAACAAGAGATGAGTTATCGTGAAACTAATAGCACACAGAGGACTAATTAATGGTCCGGATGAAGAGTTAGAAAATCAACCACAACAAATAGAGTTAGCATTAAGCCTAGGCTTTGATGCAGAAGTAGATGTACGGTATAGCAGAGATACTGGTTTTATGCTTGGGCATGATAATCCAACATATCCAGTAAATCTAGAATGGTTAGATCAAACTGGTTTATGGATACATGCAAAAAATTTAGACGCACTAGCATTACTGTCCAATAACCGAAATGTATTTTGGCACGAAAATGACGAGCACACATTAACCAGTAAAGGATATGTTTGGTCAAGTCCTGGTAAAGGTACAACAAGTGCTAATGGTATACAAGTAATGCCCGAACATTGTATGAGCAAACATAACATAGACTTTACTGATATAGTATTACAACCATGCTATGGTATATGCAGTGACTATGTACAACAAATTAAAGAACTACTATGAAATTAATAGCATGTGGCGATAGTTGGTGTTGGGGAGCAGAGTTAGTAGACCCAGCGATTGATCCAGTACCAATTATGAATTTGCCTGGTGGTGGATTTGAGAGACAAAGTGTTCCTGAAAATATTAAATACAGACTAGAAAATCGTTATATAAATCAGTTTGCTAAACGTGCAAACATACATGATATTGTTGATCTTAGTTTACCTTCACAAAGCAACGATGCAATATTTAGAAAGTTAGTTGCGTGGTTAGCAGACAATGAGTACTTAGGCGACAAAGATACATCAGACTTAATAGTTAGTATTGGGTGGACAAGTCCTGAACGCACAGAGCATTATTATAAAGAACAGTTCGGCGATTCAAACTATGCACCGTATGGCCCATGGAGTTTAGATCAAGACTTTACAGGACAATTAGGCGAAGCAGAAGGTAAGAAATTAAATCAGTTTTACAATTTATTTTTTGATTTATTTGGAGATGCTAAAGGTTTTGTTACTAAATATATACATACAGTATTTTTAACACAAATGCTGTTAAAGAGTTTAAACATAAAATATGTTATGCATCAAGCATTTTATCATCATCATGAACAAATGCTTAGAGAGTGGGACGACGAAGTTTATAGAAATAAAAACTTAGTAATGTTAAATGAGTTATCTACTATGTGGAACTTAATTGACAATGATAGATTTATTGATAAATCTTCTACTGCACATAAGGTAATGATTGAGAAAGGTAATTTAGAAGACTCTTTTATTGTTTTTCACCCAAGTGCATTAGGACATAAAATATGGGGTCAATATATGTTTGACTTTTGTAAAGAGAAAAATATACTATGATGAAAAATATTGCAGTTGTTCTTAGAGGACATTTACGCACATGGAAATATAACGCACCAGTTATATTTGACTTCTTTGATAATATATCAGAAAATGTAGACTATTATGTATACACATGGAAAACACCTAATATAAAACACAATACTATTAAAGTGACATTTGCAGATGCTGAAAAGTCTCCAAAGCATACTGAATATGTAGTACCACAGCCAGAAAAATATACATCATGGCAAGGACCAGCTTTTCTTGCTACACTTGCTGCACCTTATATTAGACAAGAGCATAAACAAAACCCATATGATGCTGTATTTGAGACTAGATTTGATACACTTACTTGCTTAGTTCCTGATGTGCCGGTTACGCCTATTGCACCAAACACATGGTATACTAATTGTTTTACAAACTTAGTTGATAGATATGGCGATCGTAATGTAGGAATGAAAGATCACTTTCTAGCAGGTGATGTAGAAACATATTGTACAATGGCAGACAGGATAATAGTTCCGTCAGCAGCAACAAAAGAATGCCATGTAGATATGCTACAATTTGCACAAAAAAATAACATAAAAGTATCAAATAGTCTACCATGGGTAAACACTATGATGAGTAGACCTTCAGATCGTTATAGAGTCAGAGATCCGTTTGCATGGGCAACTCCTCATAGTATCGATACTAATCACAGCATACCCACATGGGAAAACGCAACATTATTTGAACGAATAGACATGCTAACACATTCAGATATTGAATGGGCAGACTATATAACAGACAATGGCAACATTGGTGTAGCAAGACCAGGCGATGACTTAGATAACACGTTGCAAGAGCACAGTCGCAAGTTGAGTGAAGGCCTTTCACCATTGGGATTGACAGATCTAATATTAGATTGACAAATGACTTGAAATAGGGTATAATATTATCATGGGACAGTATACAGACAAAGTGATGGAATACATGGAGATCATGGAATACATCGAACATGGAAATCAACTTAGTGCATTAGAGGCAGGGTCAGGTAGAATGACAAAATACTTTAATCATGGCGGCACTGAAATCGAGTTCTTACGAGATGATATACAGTATAACGGAGATGTGTATAATAAAGGCGATACTATTATTTCCGAACCCATTGACGAATTATACATACAATACAATAACGAATACAACAATGTAACACCTTTATTCGACAGTATTAGAAAAGCATTCAGTTCTATGAAAAATGAATAGCGTTGAAATTTTTGGTAAAATAAAAAACAAAAACACAATTGAACTAATGTGTTTAGATGCGTTAGAGTATTTAATGCCGAGAACTACAAAAGATATATTCCTAGAAATTTCTTTTATAAATAAGTGTGATAACAATGTAGCAGGAGACTGTTATGGTGATTTGAATGAAGCCTTTATTAATGTTGCAAAATGTAGTTATGATTACACCTATTCATTTAATGAGCAAATACTTACACTATGCCACGAATTAGTCCATGCTAAACAATTTATCAGAGGTGAGCTTAGTGGAAGTGGAACTGTTTGGAAAGGTGTTGACATGAGTTTAATTAGAGATATAAAAAATCAACCATGGGAACAAGAAGCATTTAAATTAGAAATAGAATTATATAATAGATACATAACAAAATTTTGAGAATAGCATGACAGATAAAATAGAATGGCAAGCAGAATTAGTACAACCTAAACATCCTGCATTACACACAAAAGCAACACTAGATCCGTTTGAATCAGATGTTAACTGGGTTGAAAGACAACAAGCAATGTTTCAGATTATGCACGAAAACATTGGCATAGGTCTTGCAGCTCCTCAGTGCGGAGATGATCATAGAATGTTTGTAATGACACACTCAACAAAAGGTGATATAGGAATATACAATCCAATCATACTTGCATCTAGTGAAAAACAATGTGTAGTCGAAGAAGGATGTTTAACATTTCCTTTATTGTATTTACATATTACTAGACCCGAAGAAGTATTAGTAAGATATCAAACTGAAGATGCTACAGTAGTAGAAGAAACATTAAACGGGTTAGATGCCAGAGTGTACCAGCACGAACTGGACCATCTAGAAGGCGTATTGTTTATAGACAGTTCATATGCAAGTGATATGAAGTTAAAAAGAGCTTTTGCTAAAAGAGAAAAAACATTTAAAAAAATGATGGATATGAAAGTTAATGGATAATGGTATTAACTAATGGACTATCCTTTTTGGGTCAATAACTTTGACAGAGTTAAAGACCATAGACTTGTTTATCCAAGTGTTGCAAAAATATTTGAGCAACCAGTAAGTTTTTGGTATGGTGATAGACAAGGCAAATACACCTGTAACATTGACGATGGATTAGGACGTTTAATGAAACGTGTTGACCCACAATTGCCTGTGCTAGTTATATACAACATACCAGAAAGAGATGTAGGACACCACAGCAAAGGTGGTGCAAAAAACAGAGAAGCCTATATAGAGTTTTTACATGCATTTTGCAGAGGTATAGGCGATAGAGCACCCATAGTTATATTCGAACCAGACGCTGTGCCTCACAGTACACTAATGGATAAAAGTATTGCTGAGTCTAGACTAAGTTTACTTAAAGAAGGCTTAGACGTGCTTACAAGCAACTCTAACGCACTTGTTTATGTCGATGTAGGACACAGTAATTGGCTAGCACCTAGTGAAGTTGCTAAACTTTTAGACATCGTAGGCAATAATAAAGTAAGAGGCTTTAGTGTAAATGTAAGTAATTTTAGAAGCACAAAAGAAAGCATGAAATGGGCATTGCAAATATGCGAACAAAGACCAAACGATCATTTTGTTATAGATACTAGTCGAAATGGTAGTGGCCCTCATGGCAATGATTGGTGTAACCCGCCTGGCAGAAGTTTAGGTATACCGCCTACATGTGGTACAGATCAAGAAAAATGCGATGCGTTTTTATGGATTAAGATACCAGGCGAAAGTGATGGTAAGTGTAATGGTGGACCTAGGGCAGGTCTATTCTGGCCTGAGTATGCTGATAAACTAGTTAATAATACAGACTGGATTTAGTCTTAACTAACGCCTGAAGGATCGTTGTCTGCTATGTCCGGTGTTATATTAACTTCAACATCGGGTGATTCAATTTCGTTTTCTAAGTAGTGTTTAGCAGCACCAATGTAATCAGAGGCTTTAACAACTTTACCTTGCCACCAATGAGGGAAGTCTGTATTTTCATCCATCTTTCCTATCATCTTATAAAGCTCTACACAGTACTTGCCTGTTTGATATAACTGTTTCATAATCATATCTTTTTCATCATCAGTGTGACCGGCTACAGTTTTAGTAACTTCGTCACCTGTTTCTGCTTCACTCATTTCTATTTTTTCTTTTTGAGCTAATGCATCTTTACAGTCTTTGCATAATTCTTTTAATTTGTCTTGATCACAATCTGGATACTTTTTACAAATTTCTGAAGCACTCATTCCATCTTTACAGCATTTCATTACTTCAGACCTCGAAGGCATCTTGTCTTCTGCTTCAGTAATTGCTAAACCTGCTAGTTGTTGTAATCTTTGAATTTCGTTCATTGTTATATGCCTGCTAGTTGCTTTAACTCGCTTATAGCAACTTCGATTGTGTTTTCAACTGCTTCGTCTACAATTTCTTCTACAGTTTCTTCTACTGCTTCTTCAGCATAATCTTTTTGTAGTTCGTCGTAATTAAACTCACCCTTGTATTGTGCATCGAACTCTTCTTTGGTCATATCCATAGCGTCTTGAATAATGTCTTTCATTCTGCCTTCATTAACAGGCTCACAATCACATTCGCCTGGCTCACATGGACAATCTTCCATTCCGCATTGCTCACATTTTTCATCTACGCCGTACTCAGCTCTAATGCTTGATAAGTCTATACTTTCTTTTTCAAACTCGTCATCATCTTCCATATCAAGTACTGGAACCATTTCATCATCGCCTATTTCTGGCTCGTCTTCGGTATCCATTTGCATTGGCTCTACTTCAATTTGCTTATCAATGTCAGTTGCTTTAACTAGTTCCATATTCTGAATAGCATTGTTTAAAATTTTAAGAGCAAATGATTTGTCTTCAGGCTCTAGTTCCATAATGTTACGACTATCTTCTAACTGTCTCACAATAGGACTAAGTCTATCACTTGCGGCTAAGCCGGCTTCATCATTTGCTAATCTTGCATTAATTTCACCAAACATTAAGTCTGGTCTTTTTGCTGTAAACTTTAAGAAAACTTCTTTTTTAATTTCTGGGTCATTAATGTCAGCACCTTCTGGGAATTGGTTAGCAATACTTTTAGCACGTTGCATACTAGGTATTGGCTTACCACTTCTTTTGTCTGTCATATCTTGTGGTTTAACAACACCAAAGCCTACAGTTGCTGGATCAGCAGCGGCTGCGTTTGCAGGTCTTGCTTCAGCATCTTTACGATCTTTTGGAGAAATTGTTAATGGTGCTTCGTCATCTTTTTGACCTGTTGCTTGATCTTTCTTCCACTTACGATAAGCTGCACGTTCTTTTGAATTAGTAGGACGCTCACCTTTATCAAAGTCTGGCATTCCTGCTTCTTCGAGACCTGCTAAGTGTCTCATTGCATCTAAGTCTTCGTTCTGACCTTTATCGCTAGTGTTTCCTTCTAGACTTGCTTGTCCTTCTTCTTGCATACCTTGCTCTGTAAAACTTACTTTAAATCCTACAATCTCTGATATTGCTTCTTCAAAACCTGAATCGGTGTATACTGTCCAAGGACCGTTATGTGCAACACTAACATGTGCATAGTCACCACCTTCGTCTGTACTTTGGTCTATAGTAACACTTTCAACATTTACTGACTCAGGATTTTTACTATTATCTTCGTCCCATATACTGTCGCCACTTAATGTAATTGGCTTGTTAACAGGAATAACTTTGTCATTACCTTCTGCTTCTGCTTCTTCGACTTCGACTTCTTCGACTGCTTCGTGTTGTTTAACATCTCTTTCGTCTATAAGTTCTTGTACAAGAAGTTGTACTAGTTCGTCACGGTCGTCATCTGCATGTAAACCTTTTTCAGCGCCTAGTTCATTAAGCTCTTGATCAAACTCTTGTGAGCTCATACCTAAATGTTGTGCTAAGCCATCTTCACCGTGATCATCATATGCGTCCATTGCGTCATTAAACATTGTTGATTCGTCGCTTGGTTCCATTGATGGGTCAAAACTTTCTGTTAGAGGCTCCATGCCTGCAAGTTTTCTGATTTTATTTAGTTCTTCGTTCATATCGTTTTGCCCTGTAATTTTACCGTATATTAGTTCAAATATTTTTGGATCAAAGTTTCCAAATTGCTTAGTGTATACTTGTTCAGCACTTTCTTTATCTGGAGCATTTTTTAATGCATCTCTAAAAGCACTAGCACTTGCTACTTCATTGTCTACTGATATAGTAGGAGCAAGTGTTATGTATCCACGCTCAGCCATTGGCTTTGGATCCGTTCTATATGTATTTATCTTCTGATAGTACTTTGGCTTGGAATTATCTTTCACTGTCATGTCTAATCCTGTCTCAGAATCGACATTACTGAAAGGAAATCTATCCATATCCTTCTCGCCTACAGCAAAAATAATAACAGTATTATCCTCATCAAACGGATAATCATCTTTGTGGTAAGGGCGTTTTGCCTGCAATACTTTGCTAGGATCAATGCCCTGTGCCTGTGCTATTAGTTGTTTTTCTTTGAAAGTAAATGGTGATTTACCACTTTCTACTTTATCGCTGGTTCCAATATATACATCAGCTTCTGGAAACTGACTCTGTAATTGGCTGTATACTTCTGCATGATGCGAAAGCATTGGCTGGAATCTTCCTGGATATATAATAACCTGTTTCATATTACTATTTATCAATAAAAAATTATTAACAAAGTGTATTAATGGTTAACTCGCTGAGCTCTATGTGTTGTGGTTTGTCTACAACCATATCAATTATGATATCACTAACATCGTCAACATTAAGAAGTTTAGCACCACTTGGTGGATTAACTAGTTCTGAATTAGTAAGCCAAGTAGGAGAAACTGATACTACTCTACATAGTCTATCTGGGTGACTAAGTACTGCTTTAGTATGTTTATCTAGTTCTTTTTTATAAACAACATAGTCTCTAAACTGTTTATTAGGCATTTGCCTAGTATATCTAGATAAACTATTCATATTAATAATAGTTTTTTTATGATCTTTGTACTTGTTATACCATTCATCGAATAAGTATATTTGCTTGTCATCGCAGAATGCGTTGTTAATAAAAATATCAATATCATCTAAACTTGCAAGTATTTCATCACAGCAAGTATTTAAATCATGACCAATTTTTATATCATATCCTATAACAGTATGATCGATAGAAAGTTTATCGAATAGACTTTGTCCTAGACCGCTCATGTGTCCTGTTATTGCTATTCTCATTGTGGTTACTCGTAGCGAACACCGACCATATGATATCTAGGTGTGTCTCCGAAATTTACAGCAGTGTGAAAATTATCTGCATTTACTTCATAAGTACTGCCTACCGGTAAGTGATGAAACTTTACAGTTGTTTCCACTCCATCTCCTGCTTTTGCACCATAGTAACAAAAGTAAGAACCCTCATTAGTGCATATCGGTATGTGTATTCTTTTATTAACTTTGTCAGTACCTTGTTTAAAATGATCCGAGTGTATTGTATATGTTGTATTACAAGGGACAAGTAATAAACGCCATCTATAATATTGTTTATATTGCTGTATAAGCTCAGCCATGTATGAGCCTTCTATATCTTTGTTTATAGCACGATATATTCTTTCAGAATTTTTTAAGTTAGCAACTTTACCAATAGAACTAGTCCAGTCGTTATCACCAGTAGCACTAGTTAATGATATTTGCCGTCTATCCCAGAAATCATTCCTACTTAAAAATAGACTCATATCGTCATACAATCTTTGTGTATCAATAATATCTTTGTCTAGTAATTCCATAATAGTTCTCTCACACAATCAAACACGGAACAGTAATATAATGTTTTTGCCATCCTAGTAAAAAATTACTTTTCCATTGTCGTTGTTTAAATAAATCTAACAACTCCCATTCTTCTTTTCTACTATACATCTCATCTGCTTTGTCAAACCAATCAAAGTTTTTACCTATTAGTTGTTCTTCTAAATCATCTATTGCGGCATTTAGTAACCCTGCATCTGCAAACTCGTATTCAAGATTTAAAAATTCAAATAAAACATTGTCACATTTTGTATACATCTGAAACTTAAATCCCCATTTTGGTCGTAGTTGTAATAAAACTCTAGCACCGTGATAATTCATTTGGTTAGCATAAGTTGAAATTTGCTGTTTTGCTGCACCTTTAAAATTGTATCGATATTGGGTATAACTATGTCCTATATGGAATCTATCAGCAAACGATGATTCGTTAGGATTAGTTAAATCAACAGAAAGATGATCAGCAGAATATTTTATCTGGTTTTCGTGTCCTGCATCTATGTGTATATCATTACTTTCATAATATATTTGCTCTGCATTACATAATCCAAAACCATTAGCATTAGCATAGTCAAAATTGCTTCTTGTCCACGCTATAGCATCTACAGCTTCTGTAATAACTAGTCTGTCTGGGTAGTAAAATTCATTGCTGGTTAACATGCTACTATTTATGTAGCATCTTTACTTCCAAGCAACCATTTTGAATTGTTCTTCGCCTACTCCAAAAAAGTCTGACTTCCATTTACTTTGTGCAAAAAAATCTAAATGGTGCCATTCGTCTTTACATTTGAGTAGCCAGTCACCAGCATCTTCCCAATCAGTATTTAATACTACCTTTTCAATTTTTTCTTTTGTTTCTAACACTCTATCATACTCAAAGTCATCCCATTCAAAATGAAACACTTCAAATACATCAGGATATTTAACATAGTCTATACTAATGTCTATGCCCCATTTAGGACGCATTTGTGTTATCTTGTGTATAAGTGGTAAGCCTTCGGCGTGTGCCATTAGTTGTTCTAATGCATAGCCGTGGTAGCCTTTGCGTTCGTATAAGTCTGCATGATTTAAATGTACACCGCTGACACTTGCTTCTGTGTCCTCAAACCAATTTTGTTTGAGACTGTTACGCCATCTAGTATTGCCTACGAAACCATTATTTGCTTCAGCATATTTGTGTTCTAGTGGAGTTAAGTCGTAGCCGTTTTGATCAAAGTTAGTAAGATGTCTAGCATGTGGAATAAATCCAATGTCTATTGCTGTGCCCCAAGTAGGGCGAGAATTTAGTTTGTTTTCAGTTGCGGTTAACTTCATCTACCATTTACGACATGACCAGTAACGTGCTTTTGTCTTAGGTCCTGGATTATCACAGTTGTGTCTTGCTCTGAAACTTTTACGAGCTTTAGGATTAGACTTACGAATCTTCATAGTCTTACCTTTAGCACTGCTTCCACCGTGTCCAAAGTTTACTTTTTTAACATTACCTGTCTTAGGGTCTTTGACATAAACTTTAAACTTCTTAACATCACCTTGCATAGGCTTGTTTAGTTTAACTTTACGTCCTTGGTATTCTGCTTCGAATGTATCTTGCTCACATAAACTGTAGCCTAGTACTCCGAATACATCATTAAAGTCTTCATGGTCTTCTAGTGTAATCTCATGACTATCGCCATATGCTTCTTCTATAGAAGCCATTACTTTATGACCTTGATTCTTTTTAGTCTTGTAACTTGGCGTAGTTTTCTTCATTTGATTCTTGCGAATTCGCATTAAGTCTTTGCCTAACTTAGTCTTAACATCTGCTTCTTCGCCGTCTTGTGATTTAAACTTTTTACTGCTTTTGTCAAATTGGAATTCTTTACCACGTTGGTCTTTGACTGTGTCTGCAACACCAACATCAATGTATGCTCTTTCTTCTAGTTTAACATCATATAACATTTTTGCAAGATATCTAATCATATCTGCCATATAAGAGTTTGAGCTTTCTAATTCTGCATATAGTTCTGGTGCTGACATTTCAGTCCATTTATTTTCATCACCTAATGCTTTGGCAAGCATTTTAGAAACCATTGCCTCGCCACTGTCGCCTTCTTTGACAGTAGTATCGCCTTTGGTACCATATGCATATCCGTCGTCTTCGCCAGTGTTGTCACAATCGTCGCATCCTTTGCCTTTGCAAAGATGACAATGTGGTAGTTGTTCGTCTTTGGTATTTTCTTCAACTCCAGCAAGTTCTTTAATGCGTTCAACATCTTTATTATCTTCTTCTAAACTTTTTATGTGGAGTACGCCACCGTCAGGCATGTTGTCATTGTAATAATAACGTGCGCCGTTAAAATCAGTAATGTCTGCGTCAGCAACTGTATATTCACCATAACCAGTTATATTGTTTTTAGCATTTTCTTTGCTAGTTTTGGTCATTTCAAAACAACTGCCGGATCTATCATATCCCAGTGACCAGAAGCCAGTGCTAATATCAGCAGGTGTAAGTTCTTTATTGCCGTCGGAAATGTATGTGTTGTCATCAATTCTCAAATCATTAAACATGTCTTGCATATTTGTAGATTCACCTTCCTTGACACATTTGTTTACACGTTTGCCTTTGTTCTTGCCTGTACCTTTTTGAGTACCGTCTTTCTTGTAACCGTCCCAACAATCTTTGGCACCTGCTACTTCGTCTAGGTCTTCTTCAAATGTTTTAAAAAAGTCTGCTACATAACTACTGGCTTGTCTTTTGCCTAATTCTGGATACATTTGTCTAAGTATGCTTGGTAATTCAAATGCATTATATCTTCCACTCTTTACATATTCGTCATGTAAACGTGGAAGTATTTTCATAATTTGTTCTTGGCTTGGTGCAGGTCCTCTATTGGCTTTTTCTGCTTGGCTTTCATCATGCTTGGCAATTTCTGCCCAGTTAGGTAATCCGTCATCGTTTTGTGTCATCTCGCCTTCATCACAACCGTAGTTGCCAAAGCCCATGCACTCTGAACTCTCTTCTTCTTCGCCGTCATCGTTGGTAAATGTTTCTTCACCATCCATATAACCTGAACCAGCACATTCTGGACATACACCATCTTTGATGTAGTCGTCCATGAAATTACCTTGTAGTATATCTTGTAAATCGTTGTATGCTTCAGTTCTATCTTCAGCATCGTAATAACTATCAGGCTCGCCAATCATGTTTGATTCTGCTTCTTCAATTGATTCATCTCTTAGACTCTTTCCTCTATAAAAGAAAGATTTAAGTTCTGCTTGACTTGGATCTTCATCAAAATATGAAAAGTCTTTTAAAACCTTTGTTTTTCCTTCTGGTGAAGTAATAACTAAGTCGGGACCGTCAGTATCAAATGTGTAGCCTTTATCTTCTTGAACACTTTCGCCCATGCCTACATAACGCCAGTTCCAAGCACCTGCGCCTATGTAACCATCTTTTATATAGCCTGCTTTGAACATAGCATCATCAGTCTTCATGCCTTTTTCTTCGGCCCATTTCATAATGTAATATGAACGTTGGCTGTCAGCCACTCCTGCAAATTTGTCTACGACACTTTGCTCTGGTTGAGGATCTACATCGCTCATGTAACTGTAACCTTCTGTGATATTATGTATTTTCATAATTGTATTTATCTTCTAAATACAAACTTATGCTTCAGTATCTTTAGCCTTCCACACAATTTCAATACCTCTTCTGGCAAGCTCGTTACTGCATTTTTGTTTGATTTTAGGTTTTTGGCCTTTATTAAGATATTCTATGAGTTCTTCTTTAGAAATATTTTTGATATAATAATGCTCTGTGGTTACAATTTTAGTACCACGTTTTACAGTCTTAGCACTTGGTTTAAATTTAGTTGGCATTATCTTCCTTGCCCCCTATAAACTGTAGCACTTCGCTTTTTACTTTTATTCATAGTAGACATGCCAACTTTGACACGTCTACCTCTTCCGCCTACACCTTGCGATGTACACTTTTTACCTGAACCATTTACTAATGATTTATTATGTTTTCGATTTGCTGCTTTTGCCATTATCCTTCTTTAGTTGCAATTGTCCACAGGCCGTATGCGATCATGCCGTATGCAATTAGGTTAATAGGTGCTAGTATCATTACAATACCGCCGCCAATTAGAACACTACCGTCCCAACTTGTTCTTTCTTTTAATCTTGCTTTAATCCAATCTATCATTTTTTATTCCTCTCTAGTTTTCTTATTCTATGAACTACTTCCTCGTAAATCATATCCATAAAGGATATTCTTGCGAGTATTCTAGTACTTGTAGGTTTTACCCTATGCCAATGAGATGTATTTAATATCCCAGCCGTATATTTATATAATCCGTGATTTAAAAACTCGCATTCTGAACTGTCTTCTGTTATCACTACATTAATGCAACAATTTACCGGAAAACCGTTAACACCTCCGGTTCTTGTATTTTGTCTTCCAGCGCCTTGAGCAGTTAAAAGTGCTGCTTTATCAACTTCTATATCTTTTAATATATTATCTCTATGCCATTCGTAGTTTGCATTAGCATCAATATAAAAGTAATGACAGTGAGTATAGCCGGCTTCTCCGAACCATTCTTTAAAGTTGTTATAGTATTGTAAAAGCATTGGGCTAGTTCGTCTATTCGCATATTGGAAATCTAATGTAATACCTGGTTCGTCTACTTCTCCACTAGGAACATGTAGTTGAAATCTATTAGTTTCGTTATCTCTAATAGCAAGTGCTTCTTTACATAGGTCTGCTCTATTAGGCCAAAATTCATGTGTTATATGAGTAAACGGTACACCGGCCCATGCAGGACCTTTTGTTGCTCGATTAGTAGGATTTAATGCCGCCCTATTTTTATGTGAGATCATAATACTACTTATGATAAAGAGTGGTAGGATTTACTTTTTTTTGTTTTCTAGTTTAGCAATTCTTGCTTCGAGGTTGTCGATTTTTGCAGTAACTTTAGGATAGCGTTTACGCCATGCTTCTGGGTCTTCTGATAACCATGTCCATCCCCAGCGTTGCACTAGGTAATCTAATAACTGGTCAAATTTACTATAACACCATAAACCAGCATTTGTTCCTCTGAACCATGCTAAGAAAGCGGCACCTAAAAGTGCGCCTGCAATAGCAGTGTAGATCCACAGCCTGTCGCTGAGCATTGCTGATATAGTGTCTAACATAATAGTCCTTTATTCCCCTGCTTTCTTAGCAAGGTATGCCGCAACATCTTCTCTATCGGAATCTTCTAGGTATTTAATTTTTAAGTTAACTAGTGTACGTTGATCATTTGCATCAACATATAAATCCATATTTTTGAGATGGTATTCTGCAACTGCATCTCCTGCACTTGCCGCTTGTTTTAATTCTTTACCTAGTGGTGTATCTTTTGCTGAAGGCATACTTAAACCAAGAGCAGCAATTAATGCTGCCGCACCCATTGCTTTTCGAATGTTGCCGTTGCCTTCTTCGAGGTTTGTTAAAACAGCTCTATTACCATCAAACTCTATGTGTTTGCCTAGCACTTTTAACAACTCAGCATATTCTTCTTCGGTGTGTTTATTAGATTTCCATGAATCTAAAAACTTGTCTAACATTCCGTGTACACCAGATATACCATGCAATACTAATGGGCCTTCGTCCATTCTAGCATTTATATCTGCTTTTTTATTTTTTCTATCGTAGTCTTTTGTAGACTTGTGAGCACCAGCACCACTCTTATTGCGAGAATGTTTTGCTACTGGATTTGGTTGATCTTTATTTGCATTGTAAGGCTTCTGCTTCTGAGGCTTACTCTCTCCGACAAGTTTACCACGCATTGGGTGTGGACTTTCGTGCCCTGTGTTAGGCTTAATTTTTTTAGGTTTTTTGTCGCTAGACCTAACTACCTTTGCCTCTGTGATATCGGAAATATTCATAGTCTACTACGGTCCAGTTTGATCTAAATCAGGTCCTGTATGCTTAATTCTAATTTTTGCACCGCCGGAAGTAGCATTGCCTTGTGTGACATATGCATATATGTCTGTATCAGCAGTGTACTTATGTAAATTATTATCGTGCATTTGAGTACCATCTGGCGCCCATCCAACACCAAACAATCTAGTAGTAACACTAGAATCACCTACTGAGATATTAGTAGCACTATCATAATCAGCCCAGTTACCTGAAGTCTTCTCAATCATTACACCTAATATAGTAGTATTTGCTTTTGCAGTAAATAGATATTGTGAACCACCGTCGTATGTAACAGTTTCGTTAACTGTCATTACTCGGAAGCCTGTTTCGCTTTCTAACTGACTTAAGGTAACTGCATGTTCTGCATCAGTACCTTGAGCCATAATCATTTTTTCAGCATTACCATCTTTGTCTTGTATTGCTACGGAGTTAGCAGAACCTACAAGTTTAGGTCCCTGCTTTCCTAGTTCTACAGATGATGCAACACCTTTTAAATTGTATTGTTTCATACTATGTCCCTTATGCTATGTTACCGAGGTCGTCGTTAACATCAGCTGATGATTGTATGCTACCGTAATCAGTAACAGTGATAACACCATTTGATACTATTAAACTAACTGAACCTACACCAGCAGTTGCATCGCCGGCTGTTACGTTTAGTTCTAATGTATCAGCTGAATCGTATTCATATTGATACTGACTGTGATATTGTCCTGCAAGTTTAATATCTACATCACCAGTTCTTATAAATCTAGATTGGCTACCTGAGTCGCCTACTTCTACGAAAGTTCCAGTGTTGTTAGATGCTGTCCATGCTGTAGGAATATCAACTGTTACACCGATGACTCTTGAGCCTGAAGTTACATTTGCTAAGTTTACTGAGGTTGTTGTATAGTCAAATTCAGTTGTAAAGTGCTGTATAAGGTCGCCACTTACATCGTCTAATTGAGCTTTGGTAATTGCATGACCTGCTAGTGTGGCGTTTGCAACACTAACTTTTTGTAATGCATCTGTATTGTTAAAGAATGAAACAGCGTCACCAGTACCGCTAATATATGAACCTTGCTTACCAAGTTCTACATTAGCGCCTACGCCTTTCAAATTGTATTTTTTTATGTCTGCCATGGCAAATTGATTCCTACGATAGAGTTGTTATTGTTCTATATATTTATCAGAATTTCAAAGTCTGCAATCGAAAAAGTTTCTTTTTGAGTTTGAATGTATATAAGTAATCATATGCATATAGTTATCCTAAACGAGAAATACACCATTATAGATAATGATACTGTGGTAATGACTGCTGATTCTAAAGAAGAGCTATATAGCAAAGCAATACAAGTATTACAGGCGTTTGAAGGGCCTATAAGCAATACTGTACCCACGCAAGAACAAACGCAACAAGCAATAGATCTACTAACAAATATAGGTTGACTTTGTAACGCATTGTTGTATAATATACGCATGTTGCAAACTCGAGTGGTATTTCGTAAATTGGGTCAATCCCTAAGTGTACCGTTTGCAATAGATGTTTAATAGGGGTCTTATGACTCGGGTAAAGGACAGGTCTGCGAATGTATGCGGAGTTCACAATTTAGTTACAACTGGCGTAACGACTGCAGACCATCCTTCCAATTTATGCTCCCTTCGTCTAGTGGTTAGGACACCGGGTTTTCATCTCGGCAACAGGAGTTCGACTCTCCTAGGGAGTACCAGTTACTTGACATACTCACTGTGTTAGTTTATAATAACACTTTTACTACAGGTAGGTAATATATGTTTGACAATGATATACAACGCATAGGCTTTTGCTGTAAGTACATGGACCCTGACCAGTCTCAGAAACCCAAAGTACTAAAAGAAATACAGCAAAACTTTACAGAACGCATGACAACTGTAACATGGCTTAACAGGCAAGACAAGGCTGTAGCAGAAGATCGTATGCTTGACATTGCAACACACAACATGCAAAGTGCATACAACCTTATTGAATATGTTAGCACCCTACCCGAAAATCGTAGAATGGTTAGACTAGGTAGCAATCAGTTACCTGCCGCTACACATGAAAACTGGTCTTACTTATGGCAAGACCCTACTAATGTTAAGATGTTAGAAGAAGGCTTTGCTAAGGTAGGTCAACTTGCTAGAGACAAAGATGTTCGCATTAGTTTCCACCCAGGTCAGTTCTGTGTACTTGCTAGTGATAGACCAGATGTTGTTGAACGCAGTATCGACGAGTTTGAGTATCACGCAACTATGGCACGATACATGGGTTATGGCAAAGAGTTCCAAGACTTTAAGATTAATGTACATGTCTCAGGTAGATTAGGTGCTCCAGGTCTTATCAAAGTATTGCCTCGTTTATCGCCCGAAGCACTAAATACAATTACGATCGAGAATGACGAAATGTGCTGGGGTCTAGACGAAAGTCTCAAACTAAAAGATCATGTTGCACTTGTCCTCGACATACACCATCATTGGATTAGAGATGAAGAATATATACAACCAGAAGATGATCGCGTTAAAGCAGTTATCGACAGTTGGCGTGGAGTTCGCCCTGCTATGCATTATAGCTACAGTCGTGACGAGCATTTACCTAATAGTGACAATACCCACACTGATATGCATGATATTGTGGGACTCCTTGAACAAGGTCATAAGAAGCAAAAATTGAGAGCTCATTCTGACTACTTCCCTAATCAGAAAGCTAACGCATGGGCATTATCTTTTTGGCCTCAGTTTGATATTCAGTGCGAGGCTAAGGCTAAGAATCTAGCCAGTGAGCAACTGTACCGTCAGGCAGTAGGCATAAATGAAAGTCAAAGTATTTAACAAAGTTACAGAAACAGTAGGATTACCGGAAGGTAACCTTCGCCTGGACTTTTTCAAAACAGTTGAACTATACATTTTGTTTAACAATCAAGATGTATTTGAATTTGTAGACAATCCTGCAGAAGCTGATATTATTCCTATTCATCTTAATCGATATTCTTATTTCAAAGAAGAGGCTATTAGCGATAAGTGGTTTAGGGAATGTGCTATGCATTTTAATAAAAACCAAATAGCAGTTAATATAAACCACCTGATGCATATTGATGAACAGGTAATGGGCCGCGACGATATGGAGAGTGAGAATAAAAGCGCCTTAGACCCTAGAAGTCCTTTTAAAAAAATAATACACTTGCACAATGATATTAGTTTACGAGATGAAAATCATAACTATGAAAGTTTTATATACACTGACTTTCTATTTAATAGATCACACACAATGCATTTTGACAATGAGCTAGTAAAAGCACATTGGAATACTGTTGATACTAAAAATCATTGGTGGCGACACCCAACCGACCGCCATGAACCCCAGTTCCCTAGTTCTATGTTTGAACTTACACCGGATCACAAAATAATTCGCCGTCTTACAAGGTTTAAAACATTCTGTGATGATAATGAAGAAATTACTAAAAAAATATTTGTTTCGCCAAACTTATCTAGAAAAAATATTTTAGGTCCAAACGATGGAGCAACAATAAGAAGTTCTCTAAGGATCAAGTTAGGCGAACTGCTTTATAACTACCATGGGTATATAGGAGATATATCGCAAGGAACTGCATTACTAGCACATAGGGATAGTTATAATGACTTTGATATTTTAGGAATTCATGGATGGGGATTTAGTCCGCCGCATAATGATTATTATGACAGCTCAGCAATAAGCATATATGTAGAAACATTAACATACAATGAAGACCATGCATCTAAATGCATAACAGAAAAAACATTTACACCAATGTGCAAAGGACATTTTGTATTACCGTTTGGCACACCAGGCACAATAGATCATTTAAAATCAGAATACGGTTTTGAATTCCCTCATTGGTTAGATTACGGATATGACAATTTACAAGATGTGGATAACCCAATTGAAAGTGTTGTACAAGTTGACACTATGCTACAATCACCTAGATGGGAATCATATGTGTCTACTGTAAAATCTGTGTGCGAATTAGGAGCAGCTAGGTTGTACAAATTGAAAGAGAATGATTTTAAATCGCACAATGTAATATTACATAACAGAAGTATTATGAGAGACCATGGTCAAAAACATGGACTACATGACCCGCAAATATTACAAGAGATAATGTCATGAATATATTAGTGTGTAAAAATTACACAATTGCAGATCACTCCAAATGGTACGGTGATAGAACTAACGAAAGCAATTTAGAAAACAGTTACACTGCAATGGAAAAACTTTGTGTTGCTAGTGCTAAACAATACATAAAAGATTTAGACGAAGTAAAAGTATTTCGTGGCAATGCAGACAACATCAGAGATGTATTTAAAATAAACTTTTATGAGATATATGATCTTTGGAAAGAAGGTCATAACATATTGTATGCTGACCTCGATGTGTTGTTTGTGAAAGATGTAGAATACTTTGATCAATTTGATAAGTTTGCAATGTTTAACCTAACCGACCCAACATCAACAAGAGATGCACATTACAATGTAGAGTTTAAACACTTTTTTAACTGTGGCATTAGATACTATCCAAAAGATATGGACCAAAGTGTTTGGGACTTAGGTATTGAGATGGTTGAGAATTGGAATCCTGATAGATGGGATAGTGAACAAATAATTTACAATGCTATGATGTTTTCACAAGATATTAAACTAGCAGAAGTTCTTAAACCTTGGTTAGCATATCAAATGCTCAGAGAAGACGAATCAGATCTAAGACATAATAAAATAAATTTGGGTGATGCTAGAGCAATACATTTGCATGGTAGTCGCAGTAGCTCTAATAGACTACTGAGTATGCAAAGGCTAAAAGACTCCACCTAGAGTTAACGGTGAGTTCCTAGTTCAGTAAAATACAGGGCCCTGTTGATCTTACTAAAAGTGTTGAAACAGTCATAGTGTTCTCCTGGAACTATATAGCGTATTCTTAGAGGGACGCATTACTTTATAACTTGCTAGACTCTAATATCCTGTCCAACGTTTATATTTAACTTTATAAGCAGAAAAGTGTGCGAAAACAGGCTATTTTGCCGCAAATAAGTGTTGACTTTTGATTAACATAGTATATAATAGCACTATACAAATAAAAATGAGGAATATATGTTATTTGACAAACCGTTAAAAAGTGGTGAAGTAGTTACAACTAAATTAGTATCAGGGGAAGAACTGATAGCACGTTTTGAGAAAAACGAAGGCGATACACTTACATTAAGTAAAGTTGTAGTACTAGCACCTGGACAGCAAGGCATAGGCATGGTTCCTTGGCTAATGAGTGCTGAACCTAAACATGTTGATATTAACATGTCAACAGTATTAACATACGCTGTAACTCAAAAAGAAATTGCAGATAAGTATACAGAGATGACTTCGAGCATTCAGCTCATCAAGTAAATTTACGCCAAGTGCGAATATTTTTAGTGGGGGACTTGATATGAAAGATCATTTATTAGCAGGTTTTTGTGCAGGACTGTTAGTTTGGGCAATAGTAGGATTAACCAATTCTGTTATGACCGATTCTAGAGAACCGAGAACAATTCAAATTGCTATTCCAGCAGAATTTATAGAAAGCTCTACAGCAGTAGAAATTGATGTGGACGAGATGCATTGTCTTGCTAAGAACATTTACTTTGAAGCAAGGGGAGAATCGCTCAGAGGTAAGATTGCAGTAGCCAATGTTACTATGAACAGAGTTGAAGATCCTAACTATCCAAATACTATTTGCGGAGTTGTATACCAAGCAAAGTATTCTAAGTGGTGGCAAGAACATAACGGTTCATTAGTTCCTATTAGAAATCAATGCCAATTCAGTTGGTACTGCGATGGCAAGTCAGATACTTTATACTTAACTAATAAGAAAGGTGATGTTATCAAAGCCAATATGCAGTCATGGTTAGACAGCATCAATATTGCTAAGGACTCTATTCGTGGAGAAGTTACAGATGTAACACACGGTGCTCTTTGGTATCATGCAGATTTTGTACAGCCTTACTGGAGTGTACATTATAAGGAGACTACTAAAGTAGGTGCTCATATATTTTATACATCAGGTTAAAGGAATGAACAATGTCATTACATAGGTCCAACTGGTTATCCAAGATAGTTAAACAGCACCTAGGCGAGGTAAACACTGCTATTGAGGTTGGTGTATGGGAAGGTGCATACAGCAAAGAAATTATACAAAAACTAGAACCCAAAATATTTGTTGGTGTAGACCCTTACGAGTTTAGAGAGGACTATGCCGATACACCTGACCCTAATGTTTTTAATGAACAAAAAAACTTAGACGATTTATTTCTTCGTACACAAGAAAGACTAAACGGCATGGGTGCTAATCTTATAAGAAGCACAGGTGTAAACGCCGCAAAATTGTTTGGCGACAGCAGTCTAGACTTTGTGTATATAGACGGTGACCATTCGTATGAATTTGTATCAAATGATATCAAAGCATGGTGGCCAAAAATTAGAAGTGGCGGTATATTAAGTGGACACGATTACTGCTGGGGACACAAACCACGCAACATTCCGTTTGGAGTTATGCAGGCAGTTGACGAACATATTAGTAACTACAATTTAGAAATGAATAAAACAGACGAAGAATTTGCTACATGGTGGACCATTAAACAATAACTTAATATCATAAATACTCGTACATAGGTAACAGTACAAACAGGGAGAAACACATGTACGAGTATAGAGCGAATGTCGTCAAAATTGTTGACGGCGACACTGTCGATGTAAATATCGACTTAGGGTTTGGTGTTTGGATGATGGACGAAAGAGTTCGCATCATGGGCATTGATACACCCGAATCAAGAACCAGGGACAAAGTAGAAAAACTTTTTGGCTTGGCAGCAAAAACAAAATTAAAAGAAATACTAGGTAAGACTTGTACACTTAAAACTCAGATTGCCAGAGACGGCGAAGATATGAGAGGTAAGTTTGGTAGAGTACTAGGTGACTTTGTAGCATTAGATGGTCGTATGGCAACTGACATACTAGTCGAAGAAGGACATGCAGTAGCATACTTCGGAGGCAGTAAAGAAGAAGTCCAAGCAAAGCATTTGGTCAATAGAGATAAGTTATTGCGTGAAAAAGTTATACCCAAAGTAGAGTATGACAAAGCCGTTAAGTTAATGGAAAAGAAAAAGAAATAGTTAAATAAATGTATGCAGGCTAACTTTCATTTACACCCACCCAAAACAGGTGG
>WLWG01000478.1_pt1 | contig 40942 bp, 72 predicted proteins | sample 6712871 | NCBI WGS metagenome assembly WLWG01 (sample SAMN12718693, study PRJNA515312) | sponge metagenome | isolation source: marine sponge | host: Mycale hentscheli | place: New Zealand: South Island, Marlborough, Capsize Point | collected 2003-05-01
AATCTGATGTAGACCAGAACGAAGTTGATGGTGATGCTGCTGATAGCGCACTCTCCGGTCGCCTCGATACACTTGAAGCTGACGCAACTACTGCTTCTGCTGTAGCAACTGTTCAAGCTGATGTTGACCAAAACGAAGCGGACGCTGATGCTGCTATTGCATTGAAAGCAAACATTGCTTCACCTGCTCTGACCGGTACGCCGACTGCTCCTACTGCAGCCGCTGACACCAACTCTACGCAGATTGCAACTACTGCTTACGTACAGACAGAGCTGACTGCTTTGCTTGGTGGTGCCCCTGCTGGCCTCGACACCTTAGGTGAGATTGCTGATGCGCTCAACAACGACATCAACGGCCTGACTAACGTCACCACTCTGGTAAACGCTAACGAAACACACGTTGACAACTTGGTAACTTTTACCGGTGTTGCTAAAGACGCAGTCAACCTTGGTACCTTTACGGGTTCTACCATTACCGACAGCGTTGTCCTCAAGGTTGCTCTCCAAGAACTTGAGACTGAAGTCGAGACAAAGCTCGCAGCTGAGACAATTACATTGACTGCCTTCAAGACAGTCGTTGCAGCCTCATCTGACTTCGGTGACTTCCAGACCCGTGTCGCCGCACTTTGATAACTGATGAATAGACAAAAATTCCTACTACAAATGCTAGCGGGAATTTTTACCTTTCAAGCCTGCCTCTTTGGGGTGGGCTTTTATTATTGCGCTCAATCAGGTGGACTATCTACTTGTCCAAAGATAGGTGAGCGTTATGAGAATACATTCAACGTGATGGTTGCAACGACGCTAGCATTAATAACAGGAGCCTCTATAAAAGAATAGTCATGTTTGAACCATCTGATTTTGAGTTACCACTGGAAAGTGAGTTAAAGCAACGTGTCATCTTAGATGAAATTGACCATTGTGAAAACGTAGATGCATTGCGTACAAATTTAAAAAACATTACTAAACTATTAATGACTTATCAGCATCTGCTTAATACAGTATTAGCTAAACAGATGGAAAAGAATATGATGGAGTTATTCCAAAAAGTTGAGGCAAGTGATGTCTGAGAAAAAATTTAATCGTAAATACAGGGAGTTTCAACCGTCTACTTCAGCAAAAGATGGGCCTTCAACAAAACGTATATGTAAGCCCGTAAAATGTGAAGACGATAATACTGCCCCTACTCCATAAATCAGTAAAATAGAAGAAACAGCAGCTGTCAGATGAGAGATTTAACTTTAGAGGTATGGGAACCTAATCCAATTATTCCTGTACCTGGAACTTACGTTTCAAGGTTTAATCGTTATTACCTTTCTATTAACCCTAATCCGGCAGAAGGTCCACAAACTTGGCGCATCTCTGACCCAGATGAAATGCCTTGTGATGGTGGCGGAGGAACACTGCCTCCAGGCATTGAATTTATGGTTGCCGCTCAAGCACCAATTGTTATCACAGGTGATAACACAGGCATCAACTACACATTTAGTCTTGATGGTGTACCTTTTGATGGCAGTGGTGGTGATACGCTCATTACTTCAGTAGAGAATTTAGAGGAGCCGATAATGCTTACTAATAGAGAGCACGACCCAGTCAGATCGCTTTACGACAATAACGATAAAGCAACAGTTACTATCTTTAATATTTACGGATTGATTTACGAAGAGTTCTCTGTTCCGAGCGGAAGAACTATGAGAAGTACCGTTTATAATAGTAATAGTTCAATCCCTGTATCTAGTAGCGATCCAATCCAAACGGCAAGCAATGTCGCTTCTACAGATTTATTCTTCAATATCAGCAGTCTTTCTCACGCAACGTAAATCATGGCCTTGTTAAATACCGACCTGTTTGTTATTCAACGTCCGTCAGACGCTAACAAACACTTTAAACTTACCGGAGAAAAACTTAAGGAATATATTGCCGCTGGCGATACGATCGTCTATAAAGGCAGCCGTGACTTTACACAATCATCACAAGACCCAAGTACTGATGGTACTGGAGTAAACGTTGGTGATATCTATATCAACAACCATCCGAATGCCGATGGTACTGGTGCTTGGGCAGCAAACATTAATGGTGTAATCGTTCAACCTGGTGACCGTGCAATCTGGGACGGTACTCATTGGGACTTGATTACATCATCAGGTGATTCTGGCGTTGTTGATATTACAGGCATTGAGCCAATTGAAATTGACGACGCAACTGCTGGTGAGCCAATCATCAGTGTCAACGCAGCAGTAGAAACATCTGCTTCTCTACCTGTTGGACGCACCAGTCGCAGTGGTGTTGTTCCGTCAATTGCTATTGCATCCGATGTTGTAGCAAATGACGGTATTGCTTCCCCTAACCCTGAAGCTGTCGTTCCTGCTGATTTACTTAAAGCAACAAACGACGAGATCGTTACGCTTGATGCTCGTGTCACCGTAAACGAAGGTGACATCGTTGACATTAAACAAGATGTAGTTGACATCAATACAGAGATTGGCGACCTTACCGTTGAACTTGAAGCGTTAACAAACGGTGGTGGGCTATCAGCGCTTAAAGCTACTGACCCACTTGAAGTTACTACTGAGTTAATTGATGACACCGCAGTAGAAGGTGAAGCCGATTTCGGCAAAACTGAAACTACGATTTCAATTAAGGATGGAACAACTGTACAGAAAGGTGCGGTTCAGCTTCAAGAAATTGGTAGTGCTAAGGCAACATCAATTACAGTAGCTGCCACTCCTGGTTATGTTGATAGCTACTATCTAGTTAAGGACTTTGATAGCTTTACTGAGGCTTGATTATGGCACTACAGCCAACTGACTTACTTCCGTTATATAGAAAAAGTGATAACAGTAATCGTAAAATTACTGTAGTAGATTTTCAGTCGTCTGTATTACCTGATGGGGACGATGAAAATTATATGCTGATTTGGAATGGCAGTTCTTGGGTGCCAGGTACACTTGATGGTGGACTCTATGAAGGCAGTGATATCAATACAATTGATGGCGGAACGTACAACCCAGAGGTTATTGTTGATGGTCCTGATTACGACAGTGGGACATACGATCCCAATGTTCCAGGAATTGGCGATGATATTAATGGTTCAACTTATAGTTAGCTTAAATCTACACAAGTATATTTGGTAGAATAAACCTAGCAGTTTTCTGCGTGCAAATAGCTTCTTAGCAAGGGATTATTAAAATGAAAATTCAATTAAAGCGCTCAAATGTAATTGATAATGGAGCAGCGAAAGAACCAACCGCCTCTCAAATGGAATACGGCGAATTAGCCGTTAACTACAGTGAGGCTGACCCCGCAATTTTTATTAAGGATAGTACTGATAATATTATCCGTATCGCTGGCGCAGGTGCTAATGGAGATACTCAATTGCCTGAATCTGGTGGCCTTCCTCATCAACCAGGTACAACAGATGACCGTTACGTTGAGCTAACTGGCGACAACATGACGGGGAATCTTACCCTCGGCACTGACAAGATTACTCTGAATGCAACGGACGGCAGTATCGCTGCGGCTGGGGATGTGACTTCAGACGGATACTTGCGGACTACATCTTTCGTTAACTGTGACGCTTACACTCCTAATAGAATCTTCTTGGGCGCTGATCTTAACAACAAGCAATGGGGATACTATTCAACTAAAGCTGACGGGACTTTAGCCGCTGGAATCGGATTAGACGGCACCGCCACGTTTGCTGAGAATGTAAAAGTAGGCGGCACATTACCAGACGCGCCCAACATCTCGCTGAATGCGGACGGCACGGCCTCTTTTGAAAAAACTGTCACTATCACTGATGCTGGTGCTTTTATTTCTAATAGACCTAACGCTGATGATGAAGATTGTTTTAGGGGAGTTGGTGCTAATAAAATTACAACAGCAATCAAAAGCAGTGGTTCACTCCTGCTAGGACCAAACATTGGTAGTAATGACGTAAAAATTACTTTAGACGGTTCGGACGGCAGCGCCACGTTTGATGGCGATGTGACAATTGGCGAAGGTGCTAATACTTCTTCAACTGGTGTAGAGCTTAGAGCAAGCGGTTTAGTTAAAGCATCTCGCCCTAGCGCCACCGATGCGGTTTGGGTTGGGTATCAAGATACAGGCGGAACCGGCAATCAAACCAGTGAAATTTTTGCCGACGGAAGCGCTTCGTTTGCTGGAACGATAAATGTTGGTGGTTTGGATCTTTCCGATACAAATGCAAGTGGTATTGAAGCGCGGCCAAAAGGTGAGTTCATGGTTCAACGCCCTGATACCGAAGGCCCTGGAGCAATATTTGACGGCAGACTCGGTTCCACACAAACAGTAAACATTCGTGCGAACGGCAGCGCCACCTTCGCAGGCACAGTCACAGAGAATGCTACTAGAAGTGGTTCTGTTGAAATCCTACTAGAAGCAGATGACGATACCAAGTACACCTCTACTACCGATAGTGAAGGTAACACAACACTCGTCTATAACGGTGCTGTGCTTGATGTGAAGGACCGTCTCTCAAAAGCAGATGCCGCACTTCAAACTTTGAAGACTGCTGCTGCTGCCGCTTCAGACTTTGCTGCTCTTAAAGCGGCTATCGCTACAGCATTAGCTGATATCTAACGTTAGAATAATAGAGATTGAGTTTTTAATAAAATGCCTTTCTCTATTAACTGTTTTGTAGCTGACGCCAACGACGATATTGTTTCAGTCGATTGGGTCTATACCAATGCTGACGGTGCTATCAGTAACACCCACGTGCTTGCTACTCCTGCTGGTGACTTCTCTGTAGCAGAAGTAACACAAGCAACACTTGTTAACTGGGTAGAAGACCAGCTTCAAAATACAGCTGCTGAGTTTGACGCAGCAATTGCTAACGCTAAGGCACAAGCAGAATATCAAGCAGGTTTTAAGAAGTATGAGCGTGAAGCTGATAATACCTACGCTATTCCAGCAGAAGAATCAGAAGCCCCTGCTTATTGATTACAACGGTTATTAAATAACCTCAATACATCTGTTGTAATAATGTTGGCGGTCTTCAAGTCCATTTGTTCCACCATTTACTCGCTTAGTAACAGCAAGTACATCAGCACCGCCATCTATTAAATCGTTCATACGATTATCCATCCACCAGTAACCTGCTGATGTAAACGGCAGGTTTTCTGCTACATAGTCAACGCCTTCCATTACACGTGGGTCATTCAAGTACTCAGACAGACGTGAGTAGTTGTACTTACCAGTTAGCTGGATATAGCCCGCACCTTTGTACAAAGGACCGTCAGTCGGACCATTGCCTAAATCAGCACGGTTGTTATACGCTTCCCCACTAGCAAGCTCTTTCTTATAACGCCCACCACCACTTTCGTGTGCTGTCTGACTAAGGAAATGCCTGATGCGTGGAACAGTCGTAATCTCATACATATCCAAGCACTTATTCATCTCGTCAATCTCGTAGTCTTTAATCAAACTCTCCGTGCATCCCCACACATAAGCCAGTTGCTCTTTACTAATGTGAGACGCTGCTGGTTTCTCTGGTGTTAACGGAGCATCGCGATACATCTCAATCCATTTAGCATCATCATCCTTACTTGCTAAATCTAAGTTCCGATACAGTTCTTCAACTGCTTTACGCTGATGGTCAGCGTCTACATAATATTTGAAGAAATTAATGAAGTCTTGAGCGGAAATCTGTGCCATAATAATTACAACTCTACCCACACATTCTACTTACAATAGTAATAACAAAGAGTTAAACTTATGACCACAGAGGAACGCAAAAAGTTTTGGGAGATTATTGAAACCGGTAGCAACCCCCTGCTGTCTGTATTGTCAGGCTTAGTAGAAAAGTGGGGAATGCCAGCCATTGTTATGGCCCTAGGTGATATCTCAAACGTACTATCGGAAGACGCAGTAGATGCTGAGAACTTAACGCCTAATCAACGTGGCCTTATTAAGAGCTGCTGTGCTCAAGTCTCTAACCTGAGTGACCTGATGCACGCCGAAATAGACTTCATCAAAACAAACGAATGAGTACTGAAGAACGCGACAACTGGAAGAAAGTAAAAGAAGCACTAGAAGAAGCAGACAAGACTGACTGCTACTTTTACAAGCGTGCTGTAGCAATTGTTGGTGGCGGAGATGACCCAATAGAAACGCTAAAATAAATAAAGCATCTGCTTATAAACAATGGCTGATAGAGCCGCCGCTAAATCAAAAGCTCAAGCCCACGGCAAGAGCAAAAAGAAAGGCGCAATGGACGGTATGACTGTTAAAGGCGGTCATAAGTTATCTGTAAAACAAGGCGCCGGCTTAACTGCTAAAGGACGTGCTTCTATTAACAGACGCACTGGCTCTAACCTAAAAGCACCAGCCCCTAACGGTAAACCTGGTACTAAAGCAGGCGCACGTAAGAAATCATTTTGTGCAAGAAGTTCCGGATGGACTGGTGAACGCGGTAAAGCCGCACGTCGTAGGTGGAAGTGCTGATGACTTTTAAATGTGGCGAAAGTATTGGCTTCGTAATCTTTGACTGCATCTGTCTGATGCTTGGAGCAGCAAGTCTCCGTTCAGCAGCTACAGCAGAAGTAGCACAAGAGATGGCGGAAGCAGCTAAACCTGTGCTTAGTCAACTAGACAAATATATTATTACCATCGGAGCAGAAGGCTCTAGCAACACTGAAGTAGCAACAGCAGTCTTCGGTATCATCTCTACTATCTACAGTGGTGGTTGCTTAGGAGCAGTCATTGGTGCTTGGTTAGGTTCACTAACCCTAGGCAATAAAATTTTATACGCAGCTACAGCATTGACTACAATAGTAGCAGCTGTTGCAACAGATGGTGTTGCTGAAATTGGTCTTATCGGACTAGAACTAGCAACTGCCGGTTGGTTAATTAGTGACAGTATTAAATGCGCTGAAGCTTGTGAGTATGTCTAAAAAAGAACAAGCTCAAGCATTCTTCGAAAAGAAGAAAGCAAAAGTCAAAAAAGATTGCGGGTGCAAACATGGCTGACGGAGTAGCAACAAAGAAAAATCCCCAGAAGTGGGCGCAAGCTAAAGCAAGAGCGAAAGCAAAGATGGGTGGCAAGCACTCTGCCCGTGCTATGCAACTTGCAACCAAGTACTACAAAGACGGCGGTGGTACTTACGAAGGTAAGAAACCTTCTGCAAAAAATAACAAGATGAAAAAGTGGACCAAAGAAGATTGGGGTACTAAGTCAGGCAAGAACAGTACCGAAGGTAAGGGAGCAACCGGTGAGCGCTACCTGCCGAAGAAGAAGCGTGACGCCATGAGTGATAAGAATTACGCCAAGACATCGGCCAAGAAACGTAGGGATACAGCCAAGGGCAAGCAGTACAGCAAGCAGCCTGACTGATAAGCACGACTGATTAGACGAGGGTACTTGACGTGCTAATCTACGCTTAGCTACGCCAAAGGAGTGGGTTCGAATCCGACCCTCTCCGTTACTCACGCCTTACCCCACACATCGTGGGGTTTTTTAATAGGTTGTTGATAGGCGTTGCTTATATCCCAAATGAACCCAATGAAGGTGCAAACCCTGGCTTCAAAGCTTAAGAAGCTTTACAAAATCTCAGACTCCACATATGCCAACTGGCTGAAAGCAGTCAGACCTATTGGCGAACTAACGATTGACCAAGTCACAGACGAGGTGGTGCTTGACCAGCGCATCTACTGGTTAGAGCGCGTGTGTGAAGGCACAACCAAGACAAGGCTCAGCAGTCTTAAAGCCATCTGGAACAAAGGAAGGAAGATGAAGCTGGTGCCTGGTACAAAAGCTGATAACCCTTGGTTAGATGCTGACGATGGTCTTGTGATTGAAAGCAGGGACCCAGAGTTCTACGAGTGGGAGCACTACAAGCAGTATCACGACGACCCGTATTTTGTGATCCTTTGGTTTACAGGAGCACGCATCGGGGAAGTAGCAGGGTTAGATCCACAAAACATTGTGCAAGATGCAGAAATTCCATACTTCACATTTGTAGACCAGGAGAACCGTGACCTGAAAAACAGACCATCTAAAAGAAAGGTCCCTATACACCCTGCCTGTACTCGGGTGTTAGGTAACTTCCGTCAATCAAAAGCGTTACGCCCTGGCGCTAGCTGGAGTGAGAACTTTAGGAAGAATATGCAGCTACCTAAATTTGAAGCAGCACATACGCTGCGACATAGCTTTCATACTCGTTGTCGTGATGCAGGCATCGAAGAATACATGATTGATATTCTCACAGGCCACGCCAAAGCATCGACCACAGCACAGTATGGTAAAACCAGACTTCACCTACTACAAGCAGCACTACAAAAACTACGCTAACTACAGTAGTTTTCTATATACCTATATTTAAATACCTACGTAGCTCCTATATATCTATTATTTTTAAACAGTATATAGGAATTAGCGTAGCTAGCGTAGCATCGTAGTTCGTTAAAATAATAGTAATGTTAGTCCACATATTTATTATGGCTATCCTAGAATCTGCAATCTTCTGGATTGTTCTTGCTGCTGCTAGTGAAATCATTGCGTTGACTCCACTGAAGTCAAACAGTGTTGTTCAGCTTGTACTTTCTGCTCTTAATTCAATTAAGCCAAAAAAGAGTTAAGCAACATCCCAGACGATGGCCAATGGCTATGGCGCTTTGACACACGCTCCGATTGGGAACGAGTGCAAAGAGCCATCAACCGAAAGAAGTTCTACACTTCCCTACCACATAAACTTGATAGGGAAGAAAAGGCGTGGCATCAAGCACAGCCAGTTGAGCAAAACAAATGGACAAGAAAAGAGACCGGAACGTTTGGTGAAGACGGCTGGTCTATATCAACTAGCTACGACGCTATGGACAACAATGATTGAAGCATTTATACCTGCAATAATTGCATTAGTGACAGGCACAGCTGTGCTTTTCAACAAAGTGAATCACAGAGTTACACTACTAGATAACAAGGTAGATAAACTTGAGCTGAAGATTGTTGAAAGCTATACGCCGAAACAGGAGTTCACAGCAGCGATGTTGCGGATGGAAGACCATCTCATTCGTATTGAAGATAAGATGGATCAACTTGTGAATAAGAAGTGCAATTAATCACACTACATAAACACATAGGAGACGTTACATAACTATAGTTAAAGCAGTTGCCTAATAACAACTATGGGAATTGCTGAAGACTGGAAGGACTTAATGTTCGACCTCTCTTGTTTATCTAAACAAGTAGCCAAGCGCAGATTTAAAAAGTCAATTAAGTATGGATGGGGAGGGCTCTGTAGTTATTGCAGATGCCAACGTGCCACCACACTGGACCACATAAAGCCAAAGAGTAAAGGCGGAAGTAGCTTACGTAGTAACTTACTGCCGTGCTGCCTTGAGTGTAATCACTCCAAAGGTACTGAACCTTGGTTAGTATGGTTTCAACGGCAGTCTTTTTATAACGAGACGGCAAAAGAATTAATTGACGAATGGATTTCAAACAAAAGATTTGAGGAGGAATTAGATGAACGCAGCACTATCGATAGAACAACGGTTTGCACTGACCCGTGCACGATACGAAGTAAACCGTATGAGCCGCCCAGCATTGGAGAAGACCTGCTTGCGGCTGCTTAAGTCACGTATGGAGCAAAAGAACGGTGTACAGCAGACACTAATGTCTAACGGCATTATGTTTAAAATCGATGAGCAACAGAACGGGTTGCCCGAAATCATTAGTGAGGAAACATTTGTTGAGCTACTAGAGTTAAACGTTGATGACTCATCAGAGATGTCAACAGATATTATGGATGAAGGATGGGAAGATGATGATCTCGATGACGATGGTCTCACATTCGTAGGTTACTAGTTAGACTACATTTAGTTATAAAAGTATGATGCTTGAATATGTAGTCGGACCAGTAGTAGCACTGCTGCTAGGAATGAAGTTTACAGACTTCAAAGATAAAAGTAAAGACGTACAGATCAAGGCGCTAGAAGCCAAGGTAGAGCTCCTTGAGAACGAAGTACCTAAGAAGATGATGGCTACCCTAGTGCCCGTAGCAAAGGCTGTACAGAAGCTTAACCAGCAAGTAGGGCTGTGAACCAAGCAGAAGCTAAACGTACAGCGTTTGGTAGTACACCATCAGCAACACTAGATGAATATTATGAAGCGTGGCAGTGGCTATACGATCACGCCGTAGATTTAAAAGAACCAGATATGAATTACTTAGACAAGCTCATCTGCGACGGAAACGTAATACCTAGGGAGGATTACTTCAGTACAATAGATACATAACGAGTGAGTCATAGTGTCAGCACCTGCTTCTTTACGGACGAAACCGATTGATCGCCGCCGTATGAGCGCAGAAGATCGTGCTAGTTATAAGCCTACTCAACGTAGTAAAGCTATTAAAAAAGCACGTCGTTACAAAGAACTGTGGTCTAAAGATAAGCAGCGTAAGCAATTTGCTACAGAGCAGCGCCCTGGTACCGGTGGCTTCACTCAAGGCATTGCTCGTCAGCAGCAACGTATGCGTGCGAAAGGACAAGAAGAACGTCGGGCAAAGTCATTCCGCCCAGAGAACTCAGTCAGCTCAGACATTTACGACAAGCTTGCTACTTGATCTTCTGTAAGCGACTGAAGCCTTGCTTGGCTACATCCATAGCTTCTGCCACTTGACCACCCTCAAGTAGATCATAGACAGTAGCTCTAAAGATATCACCAACATCACCAATACCAGCAGCACTGAATCCTTCGGCAGTTGCTTCAGTCAAAGCTTGTACTTGATCTGGCCCTGAAACACGATCAGCAATACCAAAATCAATTTGCATAGGACGACCAGTCATTTTATTTTTATAAACATTTCCAGGATTTCGGTCTTGTAAATATATACCTTTAAGTGCTAGCTGACCCAGCTGCTGCGATACTCTAACGTCTGTTGCTCGTAATGCTTTTAAGTCACCTGCATCTGCATCAAAAGCATTTTCAAAGTTATCTCTAATATCTTCCATTTCAATACGATTACCGATACCGCCACGGAAAGTCTCTACGCCAGCAACACGTGGAGCAATACCCATCTCTGCTGCGATTGCTTGAAGATTAGCTTCATCAATAACCTTAGGCTGATCTCCGGGCAAACCAAACTTACCTTGATCTTGATAAGACATCTGTTTAATTACATTGCCTGGTAAATCAGATGCGTATACAACTCCATTCCCGCCTTGACCGATAGGCTTAGATCTATTGGCTGCTAACTTACCTTCACGCAAGTATTCATTAATTAAAGCACCAGCGGTACGCATCTATCTATTACATAGTCTCTATCTATTCTATAAATAAACATAAAAAAAGAGCCTCCAGTTAGGAGGCCCTTGTTTGTTACTTATCAGAAGCGGTAGGTGGCACCAACCTTGGTACCCAATGTAAGGGTATCCACGTCAAATTCTTGATCTTCCGTGAGGAATGCGACTTCTCCGTAGAGTTCGAATGATTCTGAGACATCGGCAACAATACCAAATTTACCGGACACTTCAGTAGTCAAGTCTTCATCTTCGATAGAGATGAAAGCAGGACCTGCTTGTACATACAGGCTAACAGTTTCGCTAGCTTCGAATTCATAACCAGCGTGAACTTCAGTCACAGCAGCAGTGAAGTCGTTACCAACCCAGCCTGCATTGTTCTCAACGTTGGCATAGGGACCAGCGAAAGCAGGAGCAGACAAAGCAGACAGAGCTGCTACAGCAATAATAGATTTCATAATAAAAATAACTAGTATGGATAGCGATTAATACTCATCGCTCCCAATATTATATGTATAAAAGAAACAAAAAAAGACCTCCACTGTTAAGTGAAGGCCAGAAGTTTAATTGTCAATTAGTGGCAGTAACTAACGCCACGATAAGTGAAACAACCGTGACGCTCTACTGGGGTAGATGTTGAAACTGTGGGGATACCACGGTAACGCGTCTCGGAAAGACGATGAACACGTAGTTCATTCTGTGCACGACGGTACTCTTTGCGAGCATTTTCGACAGCACGAGCTTGTAATTGGGTCATTGGAAACTCCATAGTGAGGTGTAGTTTCCCGTTCCTTCCCGCCAATCGTGCGGTACTTGCGTCCACTAACAGTGGATGAACGTACTCATATTCTAGTAAATTTAATAGAATAATAGTAATAGTTTTAATATGTAAGTAGAAGATGGCTAAACGTACACAAGAGGAACGTATTGCTGATAGAGCACAAAAGAGAGAAGACTCTGGCCAAGGATTGACTAATAGGCAAATAAAAGCAGCTTCTCCTGCGCCTACTCCTACTCCTACTCCTACTCCTTCTCCTACTCCTTCTCCAACTCCTAGTCCTACTCCTAGTCCTAGACCAGGTTCAGTAGCAGATAATCGTGCTAAAGCAAAAGAGAAAGCACAAACAATGAAGCAATATAAAGCGGAAAATAATATCAATAAATCTGAAACAAGGAAGAAAGAAGAACGTCAGTTACCGGCTCGTCAAGAACGTGAAGGCTCTGTTGCTAACAAAAGAGCGGCGGGGACTAATGGCTCAGGTGATAACACTTTTACTACCGCTGCAGGTTATGAAATGGAGAAGGGTGCTTATAGTGCTAGAACCAAAGAAATGTACGAAAACAATAAAGCAAATAACCCTACTTCTGGTACGGCAGGGATGGGTACTGATGGTGCAAATTTTGATAAAGATGGGTATTTGAGTTACGACTCAACTAAACCACAGTATCAAGCAAATGAAATGCTAAAGAAAGCAGGATATAAAGCAGGAGATATGCTTTGGAAACCTGGGGCTAAAGATGATTTAAATGGTCGTGAATTAACTGGACGGATTGCGTACATTACCGAAAATGGAAACTACGTTCCTGAGTATGTAAATGACGCTATTAATTCAAGCCATAGAAGCACAGGCAACGCTGGTTACGCAGGTGAAGTAGGCCTGGGTGCTGACCAAGCTGCTTATAACAGACAGTATGAACAAGAGAACGATGTATATACAGGTCAAGCTAATCAGCAGCGTGAAGCTAACGGCCTTGATCCTGTCCAGCAAGAGCAGTCTCAAGCAGCAGGTACAGGTCAATCACAGTCATACCAATCACAGCCATCAGAGTATGGAGGGCAGTCTCAGACACAGTCTCAAACACAGCCTCAAACACAGTCTCAGACACAGTCTCAAGACAGTCAAAACTCAAGCGGCGGGTCTGGGTTTAATAGAGAGTACGCTAGATTTAATTACCAGCCCAACACAGCTCAATCCGGCTCAAAGCAGTTTGATTTTAAATCAAATAACACTAAATCGTTGAACCTTGACTTTAACTTCAATCCTAATAAGTTTAACCAGGGTCAGTGAGTATCACCCCAGCTCTCACCGTGATCAGCAGCTGCTGTAATCGGTACACGGAAGTTGTAGTAACGACCAGCTTCTGGAGCTGAGGCTACAAGGATCTGCTTGAACCTATCAACTTCTGCTGGTACTACAGAGAACTGCTGTTCATCGTGTACGTAGGCGCAACGGGTGTAGTCAATGTCGTAGGTAAGGCCAGCACTGTCAAGCATCTCTTGCCCGACAACAACCCAACGCTTACTCAAGATTGCACCGGACGATTGAAGCAGGAAGTTCAGTGAGGCGTGCTCTGCTCGACAAAAGATAGGACGACCATCGAGACCACGCAGCTGTCCAGCACTACGTACTTTCATCTTGACGGCATCAATCAGTGGCTCTAGTCCAGGGATAGCGTCAAGAAACTTACGCCTGAGATCAGTACCAAGTGATTTCTTCTGTGCGTCAGATAGAGCAGGGTTAAGTGAATGACCAAGCTTGGCGTCACCGGCACCATATATGAACGCATACGTGATAGTTTTGACTTCTTTACGTGTACATCCAACACGGTCAGCATTCTGCTGGTGGATATCACCGTTGACTACAACGTCAGCAAAAGAGCCGCCGTCATAGGACGATAAGTAGTGACCAAGTGCTCTGAGTTCGAGTCCCTCCAAGTCAGCACCAACCATCACCATTCCAGGGTGAGGTACAAACAATTGCCGTGCCCACGGAGCAGAAACGACCTGGCCTAAGTTGGGACCACGGTGAGCATTACGACCAGTGATTGTAGATAACGTACAGCTGTGATGGATACATTGATCTTCGCCAATGGTATTGAACCAAGAGTTAGCACCCTCAGACAGCTGACCTAGCCACTTCTGTAGCGTAAGCAGACGTATGAACATCTCACACTCTTCGTGCAACTTGTCGTTGCCCTGTTGTAGTGCGACGTCACGCATCTCAGATAGTGAAGCCTCATCAACCTGCGGCTTGCCTGTAGCAGTCAGCCGGGTGAACCGAGCACCGCGGAAGTTCTGTAGAGCCCACGCAATGTGTAACCGACTGGTGGGGTTGAAGTCGAGTAGCTTAGTCATCGGTGCCCCAGCTACATAACCTTTAGTCTTATTCGCACGCTTAGGTGTATAGACCTTACCTGGCACATATACAAAGCGAGCAGCAATAGAAGCTTCTAAGTCAGCAGTCTCTTGCTGAAGCTCAGCACGGACACGCTCTGCTGCTGTTACATCAAAGCGAAAACCACTAGCTTCTTGCTGAGACATAATCTCAGCCATCCTCATTTCGAGGGCGACACAGTCAATGATATTCATTTAGGTTTAGCTCCATTTGTATTTCCTTTCAAAGCAGCAGCAATTTTTGCTCTGTGCTCTGGTGATTTAGGTTTCCCTTTATGTGTTCTTGAAGCAGCATCTCTAGTTGCTTGAGAGATAGGTCGTCCAATAGCCGCCGCAGAAAGCTTTGCTCTCCACTCTGGAGTAATAGTTCTACCTTTGAGAGCTTTAGAACGTTTAGCTCTAGTCTCGTCTGAAGGTATAACTCCAGGACAACCTGGGCCACCTAAAGCTACATTTTCAAGTGAGCCTCCGTCTTGCTTACGTCCCCAGAAATGAATTAAATCTATTTCACATTCATAGGCTTCCCATTCTTGAGTGAAGTAGAACACTTGAATACGTTCATTAGGAGGTACTTGAAGTTTTCTTGTAGCTCGTTTGCGATTTCGAAATCCTTTACCTACATAGTAAGCAATCCAATTCTCATCGTAATAAACATAGCAATAATAATCAAGCATAATCAGCCATCCTTCGGAGCATTAGTTGATAAAGTTTTAGTGTGACTTCCGTATCCTGTACGCAATAGTTCAACATTTCGGGCGAATATGTATCCCAAGCACCTTCGTGTTTAGAGTAGTCACCCTTAAAGCATTTGAGTCTGTAGCCCCACGCCTCTAAGCTGTGACGGCCATACAGACGTTGAGGCATATTGTGTGGCCTACGCTCAAAGTCACGGTCACTAATGTGTGGATAGAACAGACGACTAAGTACAAGAGTGTCTAGTACTTGACCTCGTGGGTTGAAGTCTGGGAACTGTTCTTTGAGTAACGGGATATCAAATCCAGCTACGTTATGGCCAATCAGTAGATCAGCAGACTCAAGCTGCTTTACTCCCTGTATGAGAGCACGCTCAGGCTTATGATCAAACACGTGAGTGCTGCTATCGACAGCATCACGCATAACAATGCAGTGGATAGTTGAGCCTCTGCGGAGTAAGCCAGTGGATTCAATATCAAAGAGTAGTTGTGTCTTCATCGTGGGTAGTTGTTGCATCTGTTGGATCATATTCATCCTTTTCAAATGGGCTCTGTCCTGGGAAGAGCTCCGGGTCAATGTCGCGTTCGTCATATGTATTCTTACTAAATCGTGGGTCTTCATCAAAGAAGATAGGTTCAATAGCGATTGAAACTTCGCGTGCTAATCGGGCTGCTCGTCTGAATTCATCTTTATAAAATGTCTCCCACTCGTGTGCTAGTACAACAATGCGTCTGATACCCATCAAGTGAGCCTGAAATACAGACGACGAGAATGGATAGCGGGTGCTATAGATCGTAGATCCAATTGCTTCAGTACCAGACTTAGCTGATGCTGCAATTGCATATGACAGTGCGTCTACTTCAACCTTGCTATCAGTTAATAGAGCACGGCCATCACCAATGATCTCTCGACCACGCACAATAATACAACCACCTGGAGCAGTTGGATGGGTAGAACCCGCACCGATTGCTTGTGCTACAGACATAAAGAATCGATCTTTATTTTTGATATAGGTTGGGTCACCTTTAGGACTAGTCATACCTCACATATCGGACTCTTTGTTTCTATATTAGGTAGTGAAACAGTTATATGTGAGCCTAGATGGACTACAAAAAGTTTAAAAAAGATCTCGAAGATCAAGCGGATTGGGATCGAATCCACGCTGCACAAAAGGTTCCGTTTCATTGGGCTGGTGAAGATGTAATTAACTTCCCAAAGCTTGACGGTAAGCATTCAGTGAATGAAGCTTGGCTAAACCTTAGGGATTCTGATGCGGTTAATAGTCCTGCTCATTACACACGTGGTACGCAAGAGGCAATTGATATTATTGAAGAAGCAATCCAAGACGCACCTGATGTGAAATCTGGAATGCTACAAGCACAAGCACTGAAGTATCTACTACGACTGTGGCTTAAGGATGACCCTAAGCAAGACGCAGAGAAAGCACGTTGGTATTTAAACCGCCTTATTGATTCACTATAATTAGAGAGCCGCTGATAAGCGGCTAATACGCTAGCACCGTTGGAAGTACAGATACTGATTACGTAGTTCTAGGATCTCGTGAGACAGAATGTGTGACTTAAGGGACGTGTACACAGACTCAATATCTTTATTAGTGTGCTTAAAGTAAACAGAGATACCTTCAGCTAGCTCAGGTTTCTCAGGCACATACCAAGCGACGGGCATCAAGCATTCCCAAGCTTCCATATCAACAGACACCCAACTGTTCAGTTCTTCTAGGCGCTGAGCAGTTTTTATTATGTGCTGTTCGTGTGCTTCACACTGTGGGAACGAAGGTGTGTTCTGATAAAGCAATGCGTGCTTCCACATCAACGTACCGTCCTTATGGATCAAACGACACGGGTGTACGTTAATTCCAGAAGGTAAACTATAAAAACAATCGATAGAGATATGCTTACTCATTAGATCTTACCTTTATTATCTTCAAAGAATTCAAGATCTTTAGCCCAGCTATCGCCTGCGTATTCGTTATAAATAACACGGCCGACATCTCTAAACGTATTGTAGAACAGTGTAACCTTATCAATGTCAGTCAATGCTTGATCAACTGGTGGTGCGTAGATCAGCAAGTTCCACGTAGAAGGAGACACAGGTTCGAACCCTGTAGCAGTTGCTCTAAGTTGTTTGACACGTTTGAAAGGAAGGCAAACAGGGTAGTCCCATACAACAGGAGCAGCACGTAGTAACTCACTCGCACTACAGAAGTAGACAAAACTTTTGATGTAGCCATTACGGTATTCGTTGATTGCTTTAGTTAGCCAGATACGGCAGTCACGGACAGCACCCTTAGGTGATATCCATACGTTGCCGTGCCAATGTTCTTGTAGTGGATTGACTTCAATGCTAGGAACAGAGGTTGCGTTAACTAACACCTGTTGTACAGGGTCAGACGTAGGATCAAAATCAATTGATCCCATCACTGTTCGTGCTCGTTCAATTAACTGAGGTGTAGGGTAAAGCGGAAGCTTCAGTCCCTTAGCAGCAAGTTTATCCGCTAAGTTTTTCTGCGAGCGTTCTAAGGCTTTCTTGGCACCTACCTGCTTCGACTGCAAATGTTCTTGTTCCAGCATCACTGATCAATGTAATTAGTACGTTTTGAGACCAGTCATTCTCATCAATCTCTGACATCAGACCACGTAGAAATTCAAGGATTTCACCGTCTTCTTCACGTTCAGCTACATGAATATCAAATTCAATAGAGCTGCCGGACATAAAAGTTGTGGAGTCGTTCATCAAATTAATGACGAGCGAGCCTGCCCCTTGCTGTTCTACACCGGAGATAGCAATGTCTACTAAGTCAGAAAGGATCAACTCAGCAGTAGCGAGCAAGAACTTTTGCTCCTGCTCTTTCTCAGGGCCAAACTTATCGGAGGCAATGAGTTGATTAATTAGATCGTTTCTTCTAGACATATAAAAATGACTCTTGTATAAAGATAGGTGAATTACTACTCATCTGTGGAATTCTCTTCGTGATCAGTAGGCTTTTTAAGTGTATCTGGGTTAGCAATATCTGATTGGCTTGAGTGTCGTCCAGCTAACATATCTGAAATGACAGCTTCAAACTTATCAGAGAAGTCAGTATCAGCATTGAAGATAAGGTTAGCGCGTTCATCGAGCTCTTCTTGCTCAAACATTTTCTCTTGTTCTTTCAGTGCTTGCTCTACAGCAAACTCAGCAATCTGTTGCTTGAGTGTATGGAGCTGACACTGAAGCTCAAATGATTCGGCATAGCTATCGTCATCTACAAAGACGCCAATCTTTTGCGGAATTAAATGGAAAGGGTTACAGCAATATTTATTGCCGCAAGTAGTTTTAACTCCAGCAAAGCCTAGGTCTCCCCACGTGTACCACATAGCAACACGTTGAGGGTGGTGCTGTGTACTAGAGCTGATGCCGTGCCTACGCCAAGAGAACTGTGGCTGCTGAGTACGTTTGTTGATACAGCCTTCCCAGTTCCAGCATTCATCTGGGTTGCGAATGTCAACCTGTGACCAGAAACGAAGAGCACGCTTACGTTCTTTCTTAAGCATCCGGTCAATATCAAATGACATTCGACCTTCACGAGCAGCAGCTACACATCTAACGCAAGCCTGGTGGCTATCAAAACGCATCGATGTAGAACTAAATCGCCCAATAGAATGACCTGAATAGATACAGAGCTCACCTTCTTCAGCTGTATTAGACAACTGAAGGCTGCGTCTTCCGTATGCGTGACCTCCAACTTTACCGTTGGGCTTAGCTTCAGCCATTAGAACTCTCCTTCAGCACGTTGGTGAGTACCACCGTGTGCTGGGTACTGCTCTTCTACAGGCAGCAGGTCAAGGTTTAAGTTAATCATATACTCATAACGAGTAGAGTTTTCAAATTTAATACGCACTAGTTTTGCACGCCCTGTGTAATATTCAGGTCGCCCAACTACAAGAGCAGTCATATTGTTTGTCTTGACCAACACGCGTTGGCCAATCTTGATATCATTGGCAATCATAATATACCTTTTACTTAATTAAAGTGTAGTGAATGTGTATGTTATTTGTGGACTTAAGTAACTAGAAGTCGTTAAGAACGTGATCCTCACTGAGGGGATCATCTTTAGGTCGCTGCCAGATACGTATTGACTTTGACTTACCAGTAGAAGGATCACGTCTGCTTGTTACTAGACGACGCCAGCCCATAGCCTGGAGTACATCAGCAACTCGTCTACCTTCACGCCTTGATTGACTACGAGGGTCAAGCTCTAGTGCGTTAGATAGAACTTCAGCAGCGGTAACCTCTTCACGTATAGCAACGTAACCAGCAACTTTGTCCATCCAAGGATCGGGGTCACCGAACTCTTGAATGTAGTCAGCAATAGCAGCGATCTCACCACTATTAAATTCATAGCCCACATCATTTCTGTAGGCTTGAACTGCTGCCGCCCAAATACTATCACGCTCAGCAATTAATTGCTTCCAAGGTATCTGAAACCCACCGCCAACTTCTAGTGGAACGAACCGACGATTGCCGGTGCTATCAACCAGAAACTGGTTCCTATTAGTAGTACCAATAAGAACAAAGCGACGCTGAAGCTTAGAAGGTAGCGAAGCGTAGGGAAAACGCACCTCGTCAGTGCGTGTAGTAATGAGGTTCTTAAAGTTCTCAATGTTCCTAGTGTTGAAGTAGTTATCAATTTCAGGCAATTCCAGTAGCCAAGCTACGTGTAGTCGATACTGTTCTTTCATTAGTGTATCCAGTGGAGTTGTAATCTCACTAAACAACTGATGAGGAACTAAGTTACGAGCAAACATAGACTTACCAACACCCTGTGCTCCAACAAGGATGGGTAGCCAAGACATCGAGCAACCAGGGTTATAAGCACGAGCAACAGCGCCAATCATCATTCGCTGCATAGCGAGTGTGGCAATGTTGTGCTTGTTACCTAAGAAGGTCTCACCAATCTTGTCCCAATCCTCGTGAGGTTTGGCGTGAGCAGCACAGTGATCTAAGTACCGACGGATAGGACAGTATTGATTCTTACCAGCTGCGTATTGAATAGCAGACTTGATACGTTGCTCAGGAATAAAGACACCGTGCTCACAAGCAAGCTTGGTAGTCATCAAGTCAAGGTCATTACCTTGAAGTGCGACTGTCTTACCAAGCCGATCGGTGTATTCAATAGCACCAGTCAGCTCATTCTTACGTAGATCACTGAGGATCTCTTTGACTTTATCGACGTCAGACTCACGCTGTTTAGCGAGGTCATCGTCAGTCTTTTTAGGTCTCCCTTTCTTTTTAACTGAAGCAGTATCTGGCAACGGCTCAAGTTCAACATCTGAATTCATAGGCTTCTCCAAAGCTTTATTAATAACGTCATCAAAACTAACTAGCGGATCAAACTCTGTATAACCAGCGGCTGATCCAGCTGCTCCAAACCTAAGTTCTGACGGTAGGTGTTTAGTCCAAGCGGAGTCTTGTTTCTTGGCTAATGAATAGAGTGTAGTGTGTCCGGCATAGTTACCGAGACCTCTCCATTTAAACGGTTGAATGTTTTCATTCTTCTCACCGTGATGTCCACGTAATACCCAGTCAACCCAAGTATCAAACAGTGCTTGACCTACGCCCGCACAAGCAGCCATAACAGGCAGGAAGTAGTCTTCGTACTCACCGTCTTCAGAAGGCCGTAGGAAGTTATCTAGCAGCCACTGGCAGCGATGTACATCGATATCAGTAACGTCAGATGCGACGAAATTTTCTTCGTCATATCCAATGTCCTCAAGGAGAAATTGGGGTACAGGTTCTACTTCTTTGTTGTATTGGAATACAGCATTAGTATTACCAAACCATAATCTTTCTGGCTTTTGCCCGCAGTTATCTTTCAGTCGCTCAAGACCAAGGTCAGCAAGCAAACGGTTGACTACAAGCCAGTACGCTCCTCTGTGCTCCGACACTGTCTGAAGCTCCCGCCCTAACGGAAACAACGCACGGAAACGATGCTCTTCCTCTGTATGACTAGAGGATGTATAGGTAGCTGAACACCAGGCACGAGCAGTGTCTGTCTGCCAGAACCTAGCGAGTGTGGTGTCGCCATCAATGTCAATGACAATGACGTTGCTACCGCAGCTGTTCTCAGTCAGTCGATGACGACCAGCGAAATGGGTCGAGCACCAACCGAAGCCAGCTTTGACCCAACCTTCTAACCATTGAACATCTTCATTGATATTGAGCCAACCTTTGGCTACTTTCTGTGGATTTGTTTTGTTCTTACAGTCCTTATGAACTGCAATCTTCAGCTTGCTCATTATTACCTGCTATATTGTGAAACATTTCAGCTCTTTTCAAGAATCTAGATTCATATAGATCCATCTGATCGCCATCAATGAAGATACCTTGACTAGTTTCTGGGGTAGAAACAATGATCAAAGCAACGTCACAATGATAACCAGTTCGTTCCTTAAGTGCAAGCCTATATGCAGCCATTTGCTGAGCGCACTTTTGGAACTTACGGAAACCGCCGTAACCAATACGGTCACCTTTGGCAGGGAAGTTGGCACAGTAAGGAGCATTGCTTGTTTTAAAGTCAGCAATCACACGTACTCCACCAATCTCTCCAATTAAGTCGGGGCATCCAGCGTACTTGTGTTCAGTACTCCAGACGTAAGCAACTTCTCTGTCGTCACTACGTAGGTGATTCCAATCTGGACGAAGTGGTCTTTCACTCCAATGGAGTACGTCAAACCAATCAAGGTACTGAGTAATGCCATTCCAGAACTCTTGGTACTGATCTGGTACACCTGGATCTAGTCCACGTAGGTAATTCTCACAGCCGAGGTGAATAGCAGAGCCACGAGTGCTTGCTTCTTCTAATGCACCTGGATTCTTTTGCTGCCATTGTCTGAGACCGGCCTTTGATTTCTCGGATTCGGTCGCACTCAACACTGTTGTGACACTGGGTAGGTATAAACCGCTGCAGAGGTATTTACGATAGCCAGCAGCAGTTTGAATCCTGTACGGTTTATCAACCGTTTTCTCTTGTGTTTCAGTCATATTAAAAAAGGGAACTAAGTGTTCCCCAGTATTTGTATTTAGTAATCGTCAGTTAGACCCGGCGCCGTCTCTTCATACGAGCGGCTGTAATCTGTAACTTCGGTTTGTGCTTGAAACATATTGTACAACGAACCTACAGCCTGCCCTACAGCTTCAACTACTTGACCCATAGCAGCTACTTGCTGCCTCATAGCATCAACTTCTTGCCGCAAAGCAATTGTATGATCCATTAAGGAAGGAGGACGTACAGGAGCTTGAACATTAGGTACGTCATTACGAACAGGCTGATGAACTGGAGCAATAGCATTTGTCTTAGCTTTTTCAATAATGTCTGCGATGCGTGCTTGCATTTCGGGAGGCAAGCCTTCGGTATTAATGTTAGTCATTAGAATTCAGTTTCTTCTTTTACTTTTTTAGATTGTTTAGCGGGTTCGACGTAAGCGCCACGGGCGTCGGATCCACCAGCAGGTAAACCTTTTGCGTCAGTTTGCTTGCCGTCGAAAGGATCTTTGCCTTCAAAGAAATTAGGGAGCCAGATACTATCTTTTTCTTTTTCCCAGCTTGAAACAATTTTATCTGGGACCTTACGGACTTTCGGTAAAATGCTGTATGAAGTTTCCAAGCCAGCTCCCTTACGGCTAATCTTGATCGAAAAATTAGCAAGCCCGTCTTCGGTCCAAGTGTAGTCTTCAGCTTCTTGAAGGATCTCTGTAAGTTGTTCTCTAAGTGATTTTTGTTCAATGAATAGTACCTCTAAACGACCACGGGCAGCACTGGTTGCTACCCAAGCAAGGAACTTCCTTGGCTTAACGGCTGTACCGTCAATCTTTGGACGGTCAGGTTTGGACCAGTCAGTTTCTCGGGCGATGTCATCTGGAGTCCCAGGGTGAGAGCGAGTGACGACATAGCCAGCAAAACCGAGTTCACCGTTATCACGGCGTTTCTCAGATGCGTATTGCCAGCCAACGATTGAATGCCCGGTCTCGTAACAGCCGAGTAGACGAAACTCTTCTGATTCTCCATCTTTAAGGCTGCTTGGTTTCCAATAAGGTTGTGCTTCTTTAGTTTCAATTTTATCTTTGGGTGCTTCCAGTAATTCTGGAGGCAAAACTTGTAGGGTCATATTTATATTAATTAGACTACTCAAATATAAGTAATACAATAGATAAATGTGAGCTATAAGCTAATGCGTTTTGCTGGTGATGCAATTAGAAATAAAAATCCCGAGGAAGCTTTAATTAAGCCAATTGTGCCTAGCTTTAATGCGGAAGATCTTCAAATGACACCTGAGATGACTCCAAGCAGGACATTTGATAGCCCATATGAGCAGGAGTATTTAAGAGATAAGCACATTTTGCATAACCCAGGAAGTGGGATTTCGATGTTACCTAATGGAGAACAAGGTCCATCACAAGGTCCTAATACACCAATTAAAAACTACGGTGGGAAATATATGCCAAACGGCTCTGAGCCCTCGGGGTACAAACCAAGTCCTAATGGGTTGATGGCATTTAATCCTGCTGCAATGTTGAAGTTTCAGATGCTTAAGCAAGCAGTTGAAGGGCAGCCTTTAAATCCTGGAACAGTAATGTCTCCTAAGCAAGAGCAGGAGATTTATCAGCCGGAGCTAACTGCGCCACAGAAAATACGTTCTCCTCAGGATGAGAACTTTATGGAAATGATGAAGTCAGGTTTCGTCTAAAATTTTTGACATTAAAAATGGCCTCGCGTGAGACCATTTGGGGTACAGTTAGCGATCGTAGATTGGTCCCATCCAACCTTGACCACCATTTAGATGGTAGTTACGGCGCTTAATAGTCTGGCGTCGGATCAACTTCTGCATAGCCAGCCGCTGAACCGCTCGTTTGTGGGTTAGATCTACCCTTTGCTTGATCCTTTCGAGTAGTGAAGTCAGAAGCGACAATGGCACGATAAGGGCTGTCAGAGTCATCTTTGCGATATTCGCGCAGATAGCCTTGAATACAGATGGGACGTCCTTTACGAATTCGCTCAGTAAGTTTCTTTTTACGTGATTCATGAGTTTCTAGATATAGCCAAGTTGTGACATCAGAGTTGTCAAGTGTTGTTCCGATCTTGACGGCAACAACATCGTTCTTACGCTCACGGATCTCGTCGGATCCAAAGAAAGCGTTACCCAGTACGACTTGGTTGCAGTACATTTCTTGAGGTACATTTGTTTCAAGTGTTGAGATAATTAAGTCCAACGGCTTGCTTGTGTCATCGCTGAATACAAGGTTGCCAGTAATCAGTGCTCGGTTGCCTTCTTTCCAGTTATTGAATGCGTCGAGTTTTGCTCCGGCACGGTCGTAACAGAGGAGGCGGAGTCGTACCTCTGAGTTACCATTACCGCCGGGCACAACAGCGTCAGCACTGCGATAAGTAAGCCCGTAAGCTGTAACCGGATCTGTGGAAGAGGACTTAAGTACAACGGTTGCCGCAATAAAGTTCATTATTAATAGTCATTGGTCAGACTCTAATATAAGCACTCAACCCCACATTGCGCGAGCAACAGTAGGTAATTGAGTGTCTAGAATTTCACCAATGCTACGAGCGATTGACATATGCTCTCGCTGCGTTCCGTTGTCACCACGTAGGTCTACATAATGCAGCCAACTACGGATTGTTCCACTCATATAAAGTCGAGTGACAGTGTTAATAGGCAGCACGGAACGAGCACATTCCTTTGCCACACCTGAGTGAAGCAGTGACTCGTACAGTTCAACGCCTTCACGGAAGTGCTTGTCAATACGGTCTTCGTAGTACTCAGCAGTTTCACTAGGCAAGTCATCAATAGAGTTCTGCCTGTTCTCTTCATCTTGACGACGGAGCTTAGGAAGCACAGTCGCAAAAGTATCCGTAGGAATTGCATACCGTTGGCTGAACTCTTGGAAAGAGAAGCTACGGTGACGCAAAATCTGTGGAGAGATAGCACGTGTAGTGTGAATCTCAACGCACATAGACGCCATTTCAAATGGAGACCAGTGCTTGTGTTTGATTAGATAACGCAGCAACCTTTCGGAGTCAGGGTTATCTTCGTTCTTTGGGTTAGAGACACGGGCAATTTTTCCGATAAGTGCCTCAGCGTCTGGTGTGACCCAGACAAGTTTAGCGTCGTGCATTATTTATAAGAGTTAATTAATACTCGTAGTTGTTTAACAGTACAGTGTTCTGCTTTCTGCTTAACAATAGTAACGAGTTTTTCAATGTAGTCTTGTTTAGTCATTTAATTTGGTAGTAATTCTATCAAGTTCTTTGACTTGACCAGCGTAATAGTCACGCCATTCAGCAATAGCTAATTTAAACGCTTCAACTAGATTATCACCTAGCTCAGGACTATCGTGTTGTATATCGCCAATGAAATCAGCGAACATCTCTTGATAGTAAGCAACTGATCCGTATTCATTCTTCATTTTTAATCTTTCCGTATAAGTTAGGTCGTACATTTCCATAGCCAGAAGCAATCTTAATTACTTTTCCGTGGCCTTTGACTTTATCGTGATAAGCATCAAAGATATCTACCATTGTATAAGCACGAACAGCATCGTGTTTAATGACGCTATCGTACTCATACGTAACAATATGAGTGTCTGATGGTAGTCCTTTATCGTCAAACTTATCTAAGTCAATCTCTTGTTCGAGTATTTGAATTTGTGCTTTCTCTTCTTTAGTGAATTCAATAGGTGACATTAAGCGTACTGAGGTAAATTTTGGTTAGCAGTTTCAAAGAATGCAGGCATTCGGCTAGCACGTGTCTCGGCTAGTCCTTCTGCTTTGCCTCGGGTGTAGAGCGAATCTGAACTCGCCAGCCAGAAGTTACTCGACAGATGCTTATGCTCCGACTCCCCTTGCAGGGACTGAAGGCACCAAGCAATCGTAGCTCTCCTAAGCTGATTGAGTTTTTTGTCAGACTTAAGTCCAAGCGCTTCACAGACAAGGGTGTTTGCTGCGACGTGGGTCTGTTCGTCTCGGCTGATATCGGCACTGGTAGTGCGTAGTCCTGTATCTCCCAAGAATCGGAAGATGGGCAGTAAGACGAAGAAGACTGATCTCTCAAGTACCACAGCTTTGAGAACAGGATGGCGGTCCAACTCAAGCCAGGTTTTACAAATGTGTGCAGCTTCCTTCTCAAACCGAGGGGAGACTCCGTGCGCTGCAGCAGCGAAGTTAAGGGCAATATCATGGTTTTCTTCATCAACAACATTAGAAGCAAGCAACTCCTTGCAACCTTTCACATCAGGTAGGTCGCCTTTCATAGCATCGCTAATGAAGTCACCCACTGGGATTTCAAGGCAACGAAGTGCTAGTGCTCGTTGAATGACTTCTTCGCCACCATCAAGTAGCTGACCAGCAGATACTTGAACAGGAGTCCAGGTACGCTTGCGCTGGTGAAGATGAATGTAAGGAGTTTCTGCTTTCATTGGATTAGGTATAAGGTTTATTCGGCGCAACCAACACAGGTTGCTGGGTCGTTAAAGATGTTGATGATTCCGTCTTCGTCGTCGTCTCCATCATTGAAGCCAAACATTTCACCGAAGTTACCGTCAAGTGCGGCAAGTGCATCATCTTTTGCTTGTGTATTCTGCATAACTTGCAAGCTGTAGTACAGCGAAGTTTGTGGAGAATCAAGCCAGTTCTCAATAAAGGCGTTGTTGTAAGTAACAACATCGCTCCATGAGTTGTAGCTGTAGCCGTGCGCCAAGCCAGTACGCTTGAGCATTTCCATGATGCCATCAACTACACGTTTATAGTTGTCCCAGCCGACTGATTCAGCTGTTTCAACATCACCGTAGTCGAAAGTTTCGACACCAAATGTAGAGCTGTCCCTATCTACTGTGCGCCCGATTGGCGGTGCAATTTCAGGGGCCGTAGTATAGCCAGCTCGGTCTGTGTAACGGTAGCTACAGGAGGCAGTGGGAGCAATAGCAAAGGCACGATCCATATTGGCGGATAGCGCTACTTCAGTTGCTGCATCAATTCCTGCTTGAAGCTGTAAGACTATCTTACGAGCAGTCGGAGTCGTTAAGTAGTCACCTTCTGGGAACAAATGTTCGTTAAGTGCTTCACCAAATTCGCCGTATGTAACTCCTTCTAGCGCAAGCAAGTTGGCTAATCCAAGCATTCCTAGACCAACTTGACGGTCATCTTCTTGAGAAAGATACTCACCTGTTTTCTCAACACCAGTTGTTGGATGCAAAGAGCAGAGTTCAGCCATGCCAGCTGTAAAAGCTGCTGGTAACTCTTCAGGAGTACACGCACCAAGGTTGATGTGTTCTAGCAAGCAAGTACCACGGCTGCGTAGGAATACTTCAAGGCATACGTTGGCGTAGATACGCTCACCGTGCTGGTCACAGCGAATCTTGGCAAGCCAGATATCACCACGAGCAATACCTTTGAGGATTGCCTCTCGTACAGCAGGCTTAGCCATATCCCACATTACAGGTGAGAGGTTGACGCAACGCTTTGCCCAAGGGATTTCTTGCCTAGGCATATTGACAAACTCAAGAATGTCAGGATGATTAAGGTCTAGGTGTAGAACTACTGCTCCGTTTTTGTAAACACCACCTCGTCGTAGCTGCTCGTTAAGGCAGCTATAGATTTTTCCAAATGAGCACGGGCCACTCGCAACGAGTCCATTCCCGTTATCAGTGCCAGCGCTTCTAATCTTAGAGAGATGGACTGCAACTCCTGCTCCAAATCGTAGACCATGACTGACGTATCGCCAGCTGGCTTCGATTCCGTTGGGTCCTTCCATACTGTCTTCAACAACAAAGACTGTGCAGCTGACAGGCAGTCTTGAACTAGGGTCATCAATCCAGTTTTGAACTCGTCCAGTGCGGGCAATGACATTATTTTCCATTTGTGTCGTAGTAATTAAGTTGTGGTTTTGGTAGACAATCAGATAGGTCAGGTGGCGCATAATTAGGTCCTTTAAGAACCTTGCCATCTGCTCTATAGATTGGCTTTCCTTGTTCATCTAGTTTACTGAGATTAGATTCAAAGACGAGGGCCATCGCTTTATCTAAATCAATCCCATAAGTAGCAGCAAACTGATAACAAACAAAGACAAGATCTGATAATTCTTTGACGACTTCTTCCCTGGCTTTAGTGTTTTCGGGGTCAGCGAAGCATTCGTCAGCTGCAACTAGGAACTCACCAGCTTCTTCTCTAATGAGACGAGTTTGCATATCCCATAGTTGTTTCTTAATGAAACCATAACGTGAGATGTTTGGAAGAATCTCTTGACCAAACACCTCACGGAATTTACGTGCTTGTTCTAGTAATGACATTTATTTTTCGCGAAGTGTAATGCGACCTCGGTCAAGGTCATATGGACTGAGTTCAACAGTGACGCTATCTCCAACTAATAGTTGAATCTTTCGTGTAATTAGTTTACCCGATGCACGGCATAAACAGATGTGACCTTCAGGGTCTTCCAGTTCGACACGGAAATATCCGTTGCCATCTTCTCTAAGGATATGCCCCTTAGCAGATATTACATTAGCTTTAGCCATTTAAAAACCTTTAGCTTTTTTATGTTTTTTCTTGTCTTGTTTATACAAGTTAGCTGGAGCAATTTCTATCAATCGCTCTTCACTTTCGTTAGCAAGCAGAGCACACATCTGGTCTACCGCCATAGCGAATACACCAGCTTGTGATAGTTGACTAACTTTGTGATTTGCTAAATCAAATATAAACTCTTCTCGTTCGTTTTGTGTCATTCAGGATGTGCGTATGTGTAAGCGTCTAACGTCGCGGGTAAGTGTTCGATGATGCTGTTAGCCCCAACGAATCTTTCAACTGACTGCTCGACATAGTCGCAGTCCTCGTCGCCATCGGCATCGAGTTGGCAAGAGACCTCCTCGTGGACAACAACGAGTGTTGGTGTAAGTTCCACCGATAGCTCCTCTGCAAGCGCCGTACGAGCGCCTGAGGCCGTCTTAAGAGGCACAAAGTGCAGTTCAGCTTGCTCAGCTTCCGTGAGAGTTTGGACGTGGTCCTTGAGACGTGTGCAAGGGGCACAAGACTCTTGAGTAAATACATACAGTTCGTAAGTTTTCATCATTGATTAAGCAGGTGTTCCGTCGGTGTAATAAAAACCACCGATGCAGTTCTCATCATTTGATATTACTAAATGTCGTGCGTGTTGGTAACACTTCATACCCATATGATATGAAATCATGACAGGTTCACCGACATTTACTGTGTCTAATCGATCACACATAATCAAACGATTAGCAGGTGGCTTACGTTTGTACTGAATCTCGGCTTCATAACCGAGGTGCTCGTCTTCTTCCAAAGTGACTGGATTGAAGACAGTGCGAATTTCAGGAGCAGTCACAGGGATTGCTTCCATTTCAGTGTTGAGTTTGAACATTAGTCTTCGAACATTGGTTGAAGTAAGCAGCTAATTACTCGGCGACAATCAGGGCAGAGCTCGATTGTGTTGCTAATAGCTGCTTGTAAACTGGTAGCGGTAACTTTAAAGTCTTGTTTGTCACCTTCTTTGTCGATATAAACGACGTCGTAATCTTTAATTTGAGTCAAGTATTCGGTAAGTGTAGTTTTAAAGGTGGAAGATACTTTTTCTCAGCAAGGTAGACTTCGACTTCCTTTCGCTGGTCCATAGTGAGATAAGCAAACATGATGTTGAGTATCTGATTGAGATAGACCGTAGGAAACTCTGGTGAGTCTTGGGCCAGTGCTGCGTGGCACAGCAGTACGACATCGAGGACGTCATAGTCAGGGAGTTTTTCTATGTTTGGCATTGATCATTTCTAGGTATTCTTCAGGATGTTCAGCTAAGTGATCTAGTAGACCAAGCAGTGAAGACACTGACGTTTCGTTTGTAAGGATTGGAAGATTGAGCAGGACGCTCGTAAGATACGTCCTAGCTGTTTTAAGTCTTGCGACTTGATTACTCATCTTCGTTCACTTCGACAATTTCTACATCAGATAAATCAATAGTAGAGTCACTTTCAGCAAGTGTTAAAACCATTTGATCAATTTGTTCGTAGATAAAGTCATAGTCAAAGTCTGCATCTGATTGACAACGAGTCCAAACACCTTTGCGTTGTTTAGCAGTAAGCTTTGGCCACTCTTCAATTAGATACTCGTTGATATCAATCATTAGATATGGATCAAAGTCGGGATCATCTTGTAAGAAAAGAGCCCGACGCTCTGAGATACGTCCCATCAGAACAACTCCGCTGCTTCTTCATCGACAGTGACAACGGTCTCTTCGACTGGACCACCAGTCAAAGCACCAGAGATCATTCCGACGTAGTCACGCATCAACTCGACAGTCTTGTCACGGTTGCGATCGCTGCGAGCATCAGCAAGTGTGTCGTACGTCAGCTGATCAGTCATCTTGACGTCACCGCTACGAATAGCAGCAAAGCAAGGACGCATCTTGGAAGTACCTTTCCAAGTATCAAGTGAGAAGGAAGCATCAAGGTTGCCGTTACCGACAAGACCCATCAAGCCAGTAATAACACACTGAGACCAGATCGTCTGAAGACCAGACGTGAGCATAAGAATCGTGCCAGAACTGGACTCAATGAATACGTTGAGCTTGGTAGAAGCGAACTCGCCAATACCATCAACGACATCAATACCGTGAAGCTTGACGTTAGTCATACGAGTGACTGGCTTACCAGAGGGATAGCTCAGTGCTTTGGCGGGCTGCTCTTCTCCCAAGTACTGGAAAAACACAGCGTCACTATCTTTGACAAGGCCAATGCCAATCATCATCGCAACGTTGGTACTAGAACCTCCGGTGAATTCAGCGAGGACGGCAGTGTTGTCAATTTTAGCGAGAGTAGTCATCTGTTATTAAATAGTAAGGTTTACAGATTGCTCTTAAAGAGCACAAGAAGTGATAGCCGCTGATAAGCGGCCACACGGTTATTTGTTACGGTCAGGATCGAGTGCAGTCATACGATTGACTTGTGCTTGACAGCGATCAGCAACTAGCTGATAGACACGTAAAGGGTCCTCAGCTTCGTGCTCAATGATTAACTGCTTGAGAAAATATACAAACAGATCAGCAAGTTTTTCAGTTGTCATCAAGCAGCAGCCAGTTGTCCACGCATCTCAGCGAGTTTTGCTGTAGCTAGGCACTCAAGTACCGTCCAAGCAAGCTCACCTGATACTTGCTCTTGGTCACAGAAATACTCAAGGGTGTCCTCAACTACTTCTGTGAATTCTTTCAATTGTCCTTTGGATATTTCCATTTGATTTGTCAGATATGTACAACGGGCTGTTTCACTCAACCCACCTTATAACTATAGCCGCTGGTAAGCGGCTAAGGAAGGTTATTTATGCTTATTTAATTGTTGTTATCAAAAGATGCCAGGAATCAGTTGACCGCTTACAGAGTAAGCACCAATGGCAGCAATTACGCCGAGCATTGCAAGTCGGCCGTTGAGCATTTCAGCTTTTTCGTTGTGGTTCATAGTAGGTTCCTCGATGTACATAGTGGGTTCTTTGGCGTATACATTTGTGCGTCCGCCGTCTTCAGTTATTGTAGTCATATTGATTGTAATGTTTTGTTAAGCTTCTCTAGTATAGCCTCGTATTCTTGGTATCGAGGATTATTAATTGAGATATGCATTTGCATATAGTAAGTGACACAGACTTTTATTTCATTCAGTTGCTGTTGAGTTAAATCATTCATAGCATTAAAATAGCCCCAATTGAATTGAGGCTAACAATTAATTTGCATGTGTGGATTAGCTAATCATTTAGCGGCGAAGGATGCTATTCATTCGCTGCTTCCTGCGAGAGACAGTCTTCTTACCATCAGGTCCTTTGGTTTTAGTTTTTACAATGTCTTTACCTTTTTTATTCGTTTTATAAATTTCTCGTTTGGTAGTCACTCCACCTTTGGAGTCTTTAGTTCTGGTAATTGAACCAAAATTACCTTTTTTATTGTTCTTGCGTCTACTGGTCGTTCTGGATTTATTACCATCTTTATCAGTAGATTTAGTAATGGTTTTGGTATTGAAAAAGCTATCACCTTTTTTATATTTTCTTACTGATTTAGAGCCATCAGCTTTTTTGCTAACGGTTTTCTTGTGTGAGCCGTCAGCATTTCTGTGAGTAACTTCTTTGCTTAGAGTTTTCTTACCTTTTTTAACAGTGCTTACCCGTTTATCATCTTTATAAACCGTCTTCTTTCTGCCTTCAGCAGTTTTAGATTTAATAACAGTTTCACCTTTTTTATTCTTTTTAACTGGAGGCCTAACAAATGTAGCCATCGCTTTTTTACGGTCAGCCAGCGACGACGCCGCCTTTTTTTTACGGGCAGCAGCTGAAGAACTTGCTGGTTTCTTTTGAATCATGGAACTACTTATGACATAACACAAGTATATCAATCATATTTAGGCAGATTGTAGTGACTGAACTGTATCTGTAAGCTCGCTTACATCACGAAGTCCTTCTACAGAGAACCATGGTGCATTAGCCCAACTAAAGCCAACGCCCATAGTGCTGTCGGGTGCTGTGATGTACCAATGACAAGCAACGTCAGGTACATCAACAGCGCACTTACTCCAGTCGTCGCTCCATTGTGGGACTTGCACCCACATAACTGCAGCGAATATAAAACTGAAGAGTGATTTAATCACAGTGCATTACCTCTAGGTAGAACTTCTTCTGGAAATACAAAGTTTTCGTGTGGCTGATCAACAGGTGCTAACCAACTACGGAGACCTTCATTCAACAGGATGTTCTTAGTGTAGAAGGTTTCAAACTCTGGGTCTTCTGCTGCTCTTATCTCTTGGCTCACGAAGTCGTAAGCACGAAGGTTAAGAGCAAGACCAATAATGCCAATACTGGATGTCCATAGCCCCATAACAGGAACAAACAACATAAAGAAATGCAGCCAGCGTTTATTACTGAAAGCAATACCGAAGATTTGCGACCAGAATCGATTGGCAGTAACCATCGAATAAGTCTCCTCTTCTTGCGTGCTATCGAACGCTTTAAACGTATTAGCTTGTTCACCATCTTCATACAGAGTATTTTCTACAGTCACGCCGTGAATGGCAGATAGCAAAGCACCACCAAGGATGCCAGCAACTCCCATCATATGGAATGGGTTGAGCGTCCAGTTATGGAAGCCTTGTAGGAAGAGTAGGAACCTAAATATCGCTGCAACGCCAAACGACGGTGCAAAGAACCAGCTGGACTGCCCGAGAGGATAGATGAGGAACACACTGACAAAAACAGCGATAGGCCCAGAAAACGCAATAGCGTTGTACGGCCTAATACCAACAAGTCTGGATATTTCAAATTGCCTCAACATAAATCCTATAAGTGCAAATGCACCGTGGAGAGCTACGAAGTTCCATAGTCCACCGAGTTGACACCAGCGGACAAAGTCACCCTGTGCTTCAGGTCCCCATAGCAAAAGCAATGAGTGACCCATCGCATCAGCAGGTGTGCTTACTGCTGACGTGAGGAAGTTTGCCCCTTCGAGGTAACTCGAAGCAAGGCCATGCGTGTACCAGGAGGTGACGAAGGTGGTCCCTGTGAGCCATCCTCCGATGGCCATATAAGCGCAAGGCAGAAGCAGAAGACCGCTCCAGCCAATAAATACAAATCTGTCTCGTTTGAGCCAGTCATCAATAAGGTCAAAATATCCTCTCCGAGGTGCAGTTAGTGTTGAAGCACTCATGAGTTCAGCTCCAGATAAAACGTGGTTTGATCTACGGCTGCGTTCTCATAAGACGAGATATCACCGTATTGTTTGTGGTCTTTGTATCCAACCATGCGACCTTTAGTGTTCTGCAGGGCAGGCATGAATACAATCAGGAAGAAGATTGCTGGGGCACCAACAAGCAGTGCACCACCAATAACGTAGTAAGTAATCAGTTCAAGCATTAGAAGATATAACAGGTGTAATTTTGCGGATGACAATAAAAGCATCCGGGTTGTATTTGCGGGTTCCTTTCTTAGGAGACCATTTAGTGCCAGCTCCGTCTATCTCATAGACCTGCGTGCCACCAATAACTATCTCGATTGGTACGTCTGAAGAAAAGCCCAGCTCCTGCATTGCAGAAGCCAGGCGTCCCAGGAAATCCTGTTCTTTCATTTAGCCGATTGAAGGGGCAATCAAAGCAACAGGGGTAGATTCAGCAGCTGCCAAATCCAGTGGGAAATTATGGGCGTTACGCTCATGAAGCACCTCTAAACCAAGGCCAGCACGGTTAAGAACGTCAGCCCAGGTGTTGAGAACCTTGCCTTGACTATCTTGAATCGACTGGTTGAAGTTAAAGCCGTTGAGGTTGAAGGCCATTGTGGATACACCCAAAGCGGTGAACCAAATACCAACCACCGGCCACGCAGCTAAGAAGAAGTGCAGTGAGCGACTGTTATTAAAGGAAGCGTATTGAAAGATCAGGCGTCCAAAATAACCATGCGCAGCAACTATATTATAGGTCTCTTCTTCTTGGCCAAACTTATAACCGTAGTTCTGTGACTCGGTTTCAGTTGTTTCGCGGACCAAAGATGATGTAACAAGAGAGCCGTGCATTGCAGAGAACAATGAACCACCGAACACACCGGCAACGCCGAGCATATGGAAGGGGTGCATCAGGATGTTATGTTCTGCTTGGAAGACCAACATATAGTTGAACGTTCCGCTAATACCCAAGGGCATTGCGTCAGAGAATGAACCCTGACCGAAGGGATAAACGAGGAAGACTGCGGATGCGGCTGCAACAGGTGCAGAGTAAGCAACGCAGATCCAGGGGCGCATACCTAACCGGTAGCTAAGTTCCCATTCTCGTCCCATGTAAGCGAAGATACCAATGAGGAAGTGGAAGACAACGAGCTGGAAAGGTCCGCCGTTGTAGAGCCATTCGTCAAGAGTGGCTGCTTCCCAGACAGGGTAAAAATGCAGTCCGATTGCGTTTGAAGACGGGACAACTGCTGCTGAAATAATGTTATTTCCCCAGAGGAGCGATCCAGCAACTGGTTCACGAATGCCATCGATATCTACAGGTGGTGCTGCCACGAAGGCAACGATAAAACAAATGGTTGCGGCAAGCAACGTAGGAATCATCAACACGCCAAAAAAGCCTACATATAGGCGGTTGTCAGTTGATGTTACCCAGTCACAAAACCGCTCCCAGTTAGAAGTAGCGCCGGAGCGCTGTAATACTGTTGAAGCCATTTTAATAATGCGGTGTTTTGTTTATTGGGTAGTACTCAGGTGTGGTTAACCTTACTTAACAATCATAACCTGATTGTTTGGAAATAGACACAGTAGATATACTTAAAGGTCTAAATCTTGTGTCCTAATTTTATAATCTCGTTCGAAGTCTCGTGCTTCTTTACGTTCTTTCAGCTCGTGTTCAAGGTGTTGAATAAATCCTTTAGTTGATTCTCGTTTAATAGTTTTAGACATTCTTTTCTCCTGTTTAACAACAGTTAGGAGCGGGAATGCTCCCAACTATATTTACTTTATCAGTGAACTCACACAGATGGGCTTATAAGTAAGTGAAACTTACATTAGCGACACCAGGATGTGTTAGTCCGATTGCATAGGCTGCGCCGTAAGACAAATCAAGCTCACGAGCACCAATGAAAGGCCCACGATCGTTGATTCGGACTTCGACACAGCTGTCATAGCAGACTTCCAAGCGTGTACCGAAAGGTAGTGTTTTATGTGCGGCGGTATATCCGTATTGATTGTAATACTCACCGTTAGCTGTGATTCTTCCGTGGAAGCCAGGGCCATACCAGGAAGACAGCATTGTGTTTTTAACGGTGCTTGCGAAAGTGCTACTGCCGAGGAGGGCAGCAGCAGCAATAGCAGAGATAGATTTAATAAACATTTAGATAACATTATTTACCAAACCTTAAGTTAACAAACAGGGAACACAATTATGTGCTCCCAATTGTATAACTATCACTCAGAATAGAGTGGGTCTTTGTTTTCATCGAATACATAAGTATTCTCTGGAGAAGACTCACGCCACGCACACTTAATGTGGTCCCATTCGATGTCATAAACATCCATAGGAGCATTTGCAAGCTCATCACGAGTGACGGACTCTAGTAATGCGTCGTGGTCTTCAGGTATTGCATCACGTTCGACGGTGATACGGAATGAAGTAGTTACTTCGTATTCAATATCTATTTTCATTAGGCAGTTACCAAATCACGTGCGATTGCAAAGGCTTTCTTGCTGATAACAGCACCAGCACCAAATGTGCCACGAGCAAACTGTGATCTGCCTTTAGCAGCAGTAGTACCACGGGTGCTTGTTTCTACTTGAGTGATTGCGTTGATGCCAGTCCAGATAGACATGGGTGCATAATCTGCGCCATATCCACGCTGGAACGCACTTTGAAGTGCAGCCCGCTTACGGAATACTTGACCATCTTCAACGTTATAAACCTCATTACAGAAGTCATGGAAGGCAGTCATACCCATAGAGCGTCGTGAGAACTCACGCATCAGATCACACTCAGTAGTGAAGTCTTGCCTAGCTACATCAATGCTGTTGATAAGAGCATCGAAGTTAGCGTTAGCAGTACCTTTGTGAGTGATACTTGATTGAGCGCCACTCTCATTGAGAGCAGCAGTCAATGTGTTTTGACAGACAACACGGATGTTGGTGAATTTGGCACCACAACCAGTCTTGCCGTCATGTCCTAGGTAGCCGACAATGCGACGTTTTACTGTGTCACCAGGGACGATGTCCGTCTCCGCACCACGGAGTGTGGCGGTAAAGCAGACTTTGGCTCCGTCAGATAGAACGATGACGCAGTCCATGTCTGCCTCCTCACGGATGAACTCAGCCATCCGAAGGAGCGAATCGTTTTGAACGATTTCATATTGCTTGGAGACAGTACCGAGCAATCCTTGTGTATCCGTACGGACAATTCCGAAGGTACCTGTTGGTTTGTACTCGATAAGTCCGCCGATACCTGTTGGGTCAGGCATACCGAAGGGATAGAAAAGCTCTCGCTTCTCGACAGTGAATAAAGCGTCTGCTGTTTCAAACGCTTCTCGCGCTGGCAAGGTGCCGTCAGTGACAACCCCCATTCCGTGCCATGCACGTTCACCGTTGCCGAGCCAGCCAGATGTGAAATTTGCGGGCATTTGTTTAGAGCCATGTATTGGACAACCAGAAAAAAAGCGCCTGCTAAGGCGCATCTGAGTTATACGTAAGAATTATTCTCACTGACAACTAGTCAAGTTCTACATTGCTCGATTTGGACCCATATTCACTTAAGTACTGTTCTACAGCATTAAGGATTAGGTCGTTCATAGTAATGTCATCGTTGATACCAATAAACTTTAAACGCTTGTGGATGTCAGGAGGCATCACTACTGTTACACGTTTAATAATGCCTCAGGCAAACGGCCCCTAGCATAACTACCTACGGTCGATGGGACAAATCGTCCACAATTACGCAACATTATGTTAACGAAGAAATACAGTTCTACAGTTTTACAGTCATTAGCTTTTTGTGAGGGGTGCTTTTTTGCTTGTATACCGTTGGTATCACACAAAAAGAGGCACAGTTGGGGTACATGATATTTAGGAAAAACTACGTAAGCTACACTAAATCTCTTATATTACTCTTTTTTATTACACGCACTCTCCCTTATAGGGTATTTAATTTCTAGTTATATAGGAATACAGCGTAGTTAGTGTAGCTTTTTAGTAGCACACATTAAAAAACCCAGTACATGACTGGGCTTTCGTTGCTACGCTAATTGTGTAGCTTTTAAGAAGGAAGCACAGGTTTCATACCTTTTTTGTCCTTAAGGTCAAGTGTGTATTTACCAAGGAATGCTTGCGATGCTTTATTACGTTGGTCTTCGTTATCACCGTTAGAGATGTTGGAGTTAAAGATGTCGTAATCTTTGTTCTCAAGTTCATCTACGGTGTCACGAGCATCTTGTAGTTCAGTACTAGGAGTAGTAGGTTCAGCAACACCGCGCTCTGCTTGGTCTTTCTGCTCGTTAGCAGACATAGAGTCCATCAGTTTCCTGCGGTCACGTTGGACCATGTTGTAAGTAAGTCCAGCGTAGTCAGAGTTACTAGAAAAGTCACCGCCATTGCCATGACGTTTGTGCATTTTGGCGAACATGTTATTCGCTTTAGTAACGTCAGTAATGTCACTGAAGCCATTTTCAGCATATTGTTGAGCTTTATTCTTGCCACTCATAGCAGCAGCTTCAATCGTACGACGAGTGTCGTAGTCATTCATGGCAGCAGCAGCTACATCTTTGCCATAATCTTTAGGGTCTTTCTTTTGGACACCACCTTCACCAGGTCTGCCAAAACCATAATCACTATGCTTGATACCATAACGCTCGCCTGCTTTACGAGCTTTTTCATTATGAAGACCTTTTAAATAATCTTGAGCCATATCAAAGTAAACAGTAATAATACTATTTTACTTGGTCAGCAGTAGACTTTTTAGGTTTGTAGACAAGAGGTTCATCGAGGTAATCACAGATCATTTCTGAGAGGTCCCAGTAATGAGTAAACCAATCAGCGATTAGTCCAGAGTGTGGCAAACAATGGTAACGATTCTCGACGTCGAATATCTCGTCTAGTATCTTGTCTCTTAGTTTCTGCTTGTCCATAGATAGAAGGGAAGGAAGGGATATCAGGTAGTGCTTCTACTTCAGCTTCTAGTCTAAGTACATCGTCAAAAGGAAAAGTCATTAGTTATAGAGAGATGCGTAAGCAGGTATGACATATTTGCCGCCAAGGTCACAGTTGTTTTTCAATGAATCACTACTGTTTCCTTTCCAGCCAGAGTAACACTCCCAATAGTGAGTAGGTAAACCAGTTACATCGTCAAACCCGTCCATATCGTTATCATAGTAAACACCGAGATTGCCTGCTGCTCCAGCATCTAGTAAACGGAAAGAGCGTTTAGCAACCATACGGTATTTACCTTCACCTTCACTGCAAGTAATTTCAGTTAGTTCAGTATTGAGAGTACAGATATCAGGTAAGTCAGGTAACTCATAGGAGATAGCTGCTTCATCAGCAAAGGTAACTGCTTGAGATTCAGCTACTCCAAAGTTATTAGACCTAACTTGAGCGATGGTAGGTGCAATAGCCATAGTCATTACACCAGGCATCATGATGCCCATTATTGCTGTACTTACAGTGACGGTAATAATATTCATCAGGGAGTAGTAGTATCTTCAGGGATACCAGCAACACCATTTGCGTCTAAAGTAACAGTCCATTCAACGCCGCCTCCAGTAGCGGCGATGGTACCGTCTGCAGCACAAGAGTTGGTTGCATCGAGAGTTACATTAGTAGGAGCAGTTGCAAGAGTATAAGAATCACCTGTCACAAGAGCAAGAGAACAGCTCTTACCTTCGTTAACAACGTGTGATTTAGCAGCTGCTGATTTAGCTTTCCCCTGTGCTTTAGACAGTTCAGGCAAGCCAACAGCAGTAAGGATGCCGACGATTGCGACGACAACCATTAGCTCAATAAGAGTAAAGCCGTTTTGTTTCTTTGACTTGGCTTTCTTGAGAGCAGTTTGAAGGAATGTGTTAGTCATAGTTATAGTTTCTCGTTGTACTAGTTATATTTAAGCGTGAAAAAAGGCGCCTAAGATGATAGACGCCTGAGAGTTATTCAAGGGGTAAATGAGATTCAATTTGCTGAATTACATCTCGCATAGTTGCACCTGCATAGCCAGACGCACCACTGTAAAAAGTAGTAGGTTCAGCCATCAGTTCTGCTTTGTCAGGGTGACGAGAAGCAGGACGTGCCCTGCGGCAGATGCCTTCAGCACGTTGCATTTGAATCAGCATGTGATCGAGTTGGATTCTTGGAATAGAAACCATCTCGAGTGAGAAATCAGACATTGTGTACCTAAATAAAGGACACAAAGGAATAAAGCGCCCGTTCAGGGCGCAATAGATACGTACATAGGACCAAGGTCACCAAAGACTGCATGAAAGCGTCCAGGGTTATTACCGAGGTAAATGAGAGCTGATTGAAATGGCGCTGCTCCTTTACTATCGCCAAACCGTAGGCGTTTACTAATAGCAATCCATGGTCGGTCCGCAATAGAGCGGAACCACTTGGTGCTGATGTCCAGTTTGATGAGGAGAATCATCTCCTCTGAGTTGCCTTCGTCAAATTGACGTCGGGCATAGGGAATCCAGTGCTTGCTATCACTGTACGGATGATTAACGAAGACGGAGTTAGCATTCCATTGATGTGCTAAACCATCGTCTTCTTCAGTAAAGCAACGCAGGCAAGGGATATTAGGGTTGTCACGGTCATTACTGCAGGGATCAAGCTCTACAGGACCGTCAAAGAATTGAACGACTTTATCTACAATTTCAGCGGGGGAATTCCAACAGTCAGTTTTATTACCAGTCTGTGCAGTTAAAGCCGCAAGTGCGGCATCAGGCATGGGCAAAGCCTCCGCCAGTTTGATTCCGCCAGCGACCTTTAGAAGAACAGTCGCGCATATTGTCGAACTGAGTTCCAGCTACAAGATGAGCAGGATTAATACAACCAGGGTTATCGCAGGTATGCATAACTAAGCGGTCATCTAATGGTTCAGCGTTATATGCTTCCCATGCAATGCGGTGAGCTAATGCCCAACCGCCTTGTTGACCACCAGTGCCTATTTTTGTATAACCTTTAGGCATCTTAGATAGCTCAGGTACCCAGCAGATAGCTTCGTCAAGTTCACACTTGACTTTATCCATTAGTCTTTCAAGTATGTTTTTAGGCTTA
>WLWG01000480.1_pt1 | contig 40865 bp, 54 predicted proteins | sample 6712871 | NCBI WGS metagenome assembly WLWG01 (sample SAMN12718693, study PRJNA515312) | sponge metagenome | isolation source: marine sponge | host: Mycale hentscheli | place: New Zealand: South Island, Marlborough, Capsize Point | collected 2003-05-01
AAGAGTGCCTTAGTTAAGTATTTACCAGAAGAGTTTTTATATTCAGTCATGTCTAGCTACTCGCCAATGTTACTGTTGCGCCGGTAGAAAACTTAACTTTCAGATAATTATCAGCACTGTCAATAAATAGAATAGCGCCGGTTGCAGGTGTCGCAGGAACGGCTACCGAAGTAGTAAGGTTCAGAACGGTTTTTAAAGTAACACTTTTGTCAAAGGTGGCACCACCATAGAACTCAGCCATAAAGGTTGTTGAATTGACCGTTAGTGCCTGAATGCTGTTCTTTGTTAAAGCAAAGTCACCACTTGAGTTCTCAGCTGTCCACGTATCGTTTGCCGTAGTGTTCGTCAAGATAAGCTTAGAAAAGTTAGGCCTTCGCAGTTCTAGCATATCATTAATAATAACTTTGGCATTAAAGGTACCGCCCTTAGCAAAGGTAGCATTACCATTAACGGAGACATCGCCATTAATGGTGGCGTTGTTAAAAACTACTGTACCGGTTGCAGCTAAGTTATACCACGCTCTCTCAAGGTCGTTAAGAGAACCGTCGCCAGACACAATAGATTTAAAGTATGTATATTTATCATCAGGTAAAGCCATACCTATAATCCCTTTATGTTACTGTGCCATCAGCTGCACGCCACGCTGTGCCATCGGAATAGTTAGGAGCGTTGTCATCACTGTTCCAGATCTGTGTACCAGCTGGAACAGAAGTAGGTGCTGGACGTGTAGAGTTAGTGAATACGGCGTGAGTGATACCTTTTGCCACAGAGAAGTAGTTATCAGATTCAAACGTAGCGGTAAGGGTGGCGTTGTTGACAACACCAATACTATCACTTTTGGGGCGGTATAAACCTGTGCTGGTGTCGTCTTCAAAGCTATAAGAAGGCGCAATAGCGGTACCATTACCAGCTAGGAATGTAGATACGTACGCACCGTCAAAGGGGTACCTATTAGAGCCAAGATTAACTTTAGTTATACCAAAAGAGGGGCGAAATTCTGCGGAATCGTAACCGGCGGAAGCGTAACCGCCTGACAGGGTCACTATGTTTGTAAGACTGCCAGCCCTAGATGCATAGAAATGCAATCTACCAACTTCAGAACCAATGGTGCTGTCTAATACCTCACCTTGAATGGCAGAGTAGGGGTGCAAGTTAGTACCATCGTGCCCTTGAAATACAATGCCCCCAGTCTTGTCATTGTTGCTGACTATGGTTTGGGCTCCGAGAGCACCACGGGCTTTAGAAAGATAGACGAATGCACCTTCGCGATCTTCAGTAGTTCTGGATGCCTCTATTATCGCTGCAGAGCCTTTACTAACGCCAATGTCTGTACCATTGAGGTAATCACCACTACCAACAAATACGCCCTCGTCCTTCAAGAGTACACCGTCAATAGTTACGCCAGTATCATTAGTCTTCTCTGCGATGACATCAGCGTTAACTGTGCTTGCAGAAAATGCACCATCCTTGAGAAGGACGCCGCCAACTGTAACACCAGCGTCAGAAGTGCGCTCACCGATGGTATCAGTAACAACAGAAGTGGTAGCAGTAACTGTAGCGAAGTTACCGTCGCCATCCTTAAGCACTGCACCGTCAATGTTAACACCAGCGTTAGCCGTCTTCTCGTCAATTTCGTCTACTACTATTGAATCAAATGTGCCGTTAGTGCTTGGCATTTGTAAACCAGTAGCAACGTCATCTACGTACCTTTTAGTAGCTACATCAGAAGAAGATTCCGGAGTAGAAACGTTAACAATCCTATTCCTGTTCATGTCTAGTTCGTTTTTCATCTGGTTGGCAGTACCAGGCGGGTTGTCCCTGTACAGAACTCTATTGTTAAATTCGTCAACAATCTTATCAAAGTTTCTGTTGAGTGCCGATCTACTGAAAAGACCGCCTAAGAGGGATGTAAGGGTGATTTTAGCCATGAGAAATATTCCTTTGTTACAAGAGTTAACCATATTGCTGACGTGGGAAAAATGGTCAGCTACCTATGTAATTCACTGGTGGGGTTTACTATATATAGCTGAAACTAAAATGATCTCTACTTCTTAATAAATGACAGCCGATATAGATACAAAAATACGGTATTGGTTTACTGAAGAGAACCACGTGTATGTACAAATTTGTTATTATTCTTTATATTATTTTTCTCGCGTCATATCGTGTGTCAATATAAATAGGAGAGAATTAATAAAAAGACAATAAACCGAGAGCAATGAATCAACATCAACTTTGAAACATACATATTCTGTTCTGTTCTTATACTAATATTATACCACAGTACTAAAACCGTGTCAAGCATAAAGTAGACATATTGAGCAATAAAGTATACATTTAGTAGATTATTGCGTGAACAGGGTTGTTATTAACAGAATATGTTATACTAGAGTACGGACACGTACAGAAAGCACTATACCTGAACATAAGTGGGTGCCCTCGTTGTACATTGATGTACAGGTATACACAGGTATGATCAGGTATAGTCATTTCTGATCAGGTATGATTACCACTAACAGATCCACTCATGTATATGGATGGTACAGGGGTGAAATACCTATGTTACAGGGGTGAAATAATTATGGCAGAAATATTTTAGGTACATTTAAATAAAACAGCACACCCCTGTACCCCCTTGGTACCCCTGAATAAAACTGTTACCCATGAGGATATTTCTGTACAGGAATGTACTGGGGTGAGACATGTATGTCCAGGTATGCAATAGACCTGAACACTTATGTACATAGGGGTGCCATCAATGTATATCAATGTACAGCTATGAACAGGTATGTCTTAGGGCAGCCAAGTATGTACATAGGTGTTCAGGTATAGTGCTTTCTTGTACAGGTATGATCAGGTATGTCTATTAGTACTACACATGTAGAACAGGTATGATCATATATGTTCAGTATTGTTCATATATGTATGTCTTATATAAGTATGTCTTATGTCTTATATAAGAGTTAACAATGTTGTAATACAACAATGACCACCAATGACACCACCAATGTTCCAGTATTGTTCATACATAACAACGCTGTACATACATAGCAGCTATGTTTATATGTGTATACCAATGATTATACCAATATGCACTAATGTCCATACCAATCTATATCTTTGACTATACCAATTTACATTGATGTACAGCTATGCACAAGGGCACACCACCTATGTTCAGGTATAGTGCTTTCTGTACGTGTCCGTACTCTAATGACTTAGATGTGTGGGTTCGCTCTTAATTGATTACCATTCCCGAATCTTTTCTTTATTCCTATTTCAAAGGTGTCTCTGTACTTATTAATGACAAACTATACCTACTTGTACTGCAGGCACAGAAATGCTTAAATATTGAGAATAAAGATATTCAGTATTGAGAACGATAGTGAATCAAATCTGTTATCATTTATTATTATTTTTTCATGTGTCCTTGTGTACCAACACAGTCTAATGTTGTTACTCAATGTCATAAGTGTTTCAACATTGTGTAGTGTTGTATCAATTTTAAGGGACGTTAGGAGAATGAATAACAATAGAGAAGAGAGTACTGAATGAATGAACGAGGATGATATCAAACATCAATTTTGAAACATACATGTTCTGTCCTGTCCTAATACTAATATTATACCATTGACCTAAATCCGTGTCAAGCATAATCGTACAGGTTTGAACATACCGCCCAAAACTAATCATATTTAATATAACAGTGTATCATTTATGCAACACTAATACCATACATGCATAGCTCATGAATTAAGCCATGTCATAAATGCATAGCTTAATATAGATGAATTTAACTGTTGACACGGCTGTTATCTGCCCTTATAGACATAGGTGATATCAATCTAGCTAAAGGAATCACCAATGCACAAAGTATTAATCGTTAATGGCACACATCGTAAAACACACCTGTTCACCTCTTACCTTGCAGCTAAGGTATATAGTGAGAGGTACCTATGCGAGTGTCCTCATGCAGTCCTGCGCATCAGTGATCCTTACGGTAAGACAAAGATGATAATTAGTTAAAATAAATACTTGACACCCGAATCACTATGTGCTATATAAGGGTTATAGACCAATGATGGTCACACACATAGACACATAACAGTTTAATCGAAGGAACAGAGAAAATGACTAACATGAGCAATGACACTACCGACGCTCAGATTATTTCATTAGGGTCTCAGTATAAGGCGTGTATTCACATCTGGAATGATGATGGCGTGAATAGATATGTGACCTTGGTTGACGCAAACATGTCAAACCTTTCCTATCAAGCACAGTACGTTATCTTGTGTCATTGTATTGATAACCCACACACCCATAACTCAGTCCTCATTAATGGAACACAGGTGCATCCGGGTTTGGACAGCTACATCGACGTGGACCTTATTACTGGGATCCTGATGAACACTCAAGAGCAAGACGTATAGAAGGAACATAGCAAAATGGTTTTGATTGATTTGATTTTAACAGGCCTATGGTGGGCATTTGTATACGTCATCTTACCAATCATTGTCGTAAGCATATTCGATCGGCCTACTGTCCCCAATTCACCGCGTAAGGTAAAGCCAGTCAAGAAGGCTAAGGACGGGACAGATCCAGACGATAAGTCCCAATACTAGAGTCTGACACGGCCCACTCGAATCACCAAAGAATTTTAAACCTATATCCTAGAAGGAATAAAACAATGGCACAAACAGAAATCACCTCTGACCAGCTCCTAGCATTGGGTGCACAATACCGGGCAGCTATAAAGCTCTACAATGGTAACGGATTTAACAGCTACATCACCTTGGTTGATTCTACCTTGTCTGACTTAGCTGACCAAGTGCACACTGTTGTCTTGTGGTTCTACGCTGACAACAAGCATACACCTAACACAGTAACCATAAATGGGTGGCAAATACTCCCTGATTCGAGTGGGAATATACAGTTTAACGTCCTAAAAGAGGTACTCCGCGGAACACAAATGGGGAATCAGTGATATGAACAAGACAGCACCACGCCCTCGCTTTAGAGCTTCCATAAAGCTATGTAATGGTGATGGAGTGCACAGCCGTGTTGTCTTGGTCAGATCTAATCTGGATACCTTAGCTGTTCAGGTTCACGTTGTTATCCGTTCGTATTACTTAGATAACCCGGACGTACCTAGAATGACGACCCTTAATAAGTGTCAGATAGTTCCAGATAGTGACGGTTATGTTAGTACCGACGTCATTAAAGAAGTAATCCTCGGTACTCGTAAAAGGAATCCTTGATGGATAAGGATAGTAACTCAAAGTCTGCAACCATATGGCTCAACGGGTACATACATGGGTCCATAGTGACCTTTGTGAGTACCGTAGCTTTCATCCTTGTCTATAGCATATAGGGACAATACTAAGGAGCGAGATAATGACGACACACCGAAGAATAGTACAGCCATACCACCAAGCATCTCAGTCCAGTAAGGATCTAGCTGACGGACTAGGGTGTAGGCGAGTAAGGTTGAGCAATCACATTAATAGAGGTGTCCTAAGGAATCACTTCAGTGGCCACACTGGTGGCAGAGCTAGACGCTTTGTCCCTCGTCACGGTGACCTTGTCATTAACTGGGGCTCCTCTAAACAGCTATTTGCAGACAAATACTACATTAACAAACCTTCACAAGTAGCTGTAGCTGCTAACAAATTAGCCACTATGGATACTCTTAGTAACACTGGTATTATAGGTGTTCCTGACTATACCAGAGAGGCAAATGTGGCAAAGGAATGGGCAGTGAGTGACGCTGTATTCTGCCGTACTACCTTGACGGGTAACAGTGGCATGGGTATTGTCATCGCTACCAGTCCTGATGAAATTGTTGACGCAAAGCTGTACACAAGGAGCTTTGACATGGAACATGAGGTGCGCGTGCATGTTGTCAGAGGTGGCGTCATTCAGTTTCAGCAGAAGAGGCAACGCCGTGGCTTAGACGAACCAGCTAATCCCTATGTGCGCAACCATGGCAATGGATGGGTATTCTGTATGAATCAGTTATCAGTGTCGGACATTCTTATTGGCAGATCTAAGCTAATGGGCATCCTAGCAGTCAAAGCATTAGGATTAGACTTCGGCGCTGTTGACATAGGAATAAATAATGCTGGACATCTTGTTGTATTTGAGGTAAACACAGCACCGGGCCTTACTGGATCTACCCTAACTAACTACGTAACCAAACTTGGAGAATTATAATGTCTGTTACTGGGTTTCGTATATACGATGACATCTCTAAATACATCAAGGGCAATTGGCATATTGCTATACCGGTGTATCACGCAGTCTCAAAGAAGGTTGTTATTGAAGCACATACTCGTAGCGCACTACTACTGCGTGCCACTAGGGAAAACCTCAGTGTTGTTCCTATTGCAGGGTGGATGCACGTAGTTAACAGGGGTAAATTCACTGGGGACTACACGACCGTGTGCCGCCTACACAGAAACGCGGGGTTCAAAGCGTCGAATCACCTTTCCATTAGGGTTCTTAAGGACGAGAGTAGTTATGCTACACAGCGGGTACTCCTTCACAAGGACCGCAACATCGGCATGCATGGCCCAAAGTTTCTTAACGGGTATACTTGGGTTGGTAAACCTAATGGTGCTTGGGACTACTTCTATAAAAAGACTGAAGACACTCCGGACATAGACGATTTAACTGTGGCTGACCTGACTCAGGGGATGTATATATCACGTCTAGTGTGTTCTTTGTTTCCAGAGCTAGCGCACCTGCCCCTTAACGATGCCAGCACTGAAGAGTCAGAGAGCACGCCCAGTGTTACCGTTGAGGATACCCGTAATTACGGTATGTATGACAAGCTGTTAGGTTATGACGCAAATGTGCTACAGTGTTTGGATGGAGAGTTTTGTAAGTACGGCCCCGAGTCTGAATCATACCTAGGCGTTGAGCTAGAGGTGGCTACAGATACTTCGTCCAAGAATATCCACGACATCAGGAGAGCCCTTGATGAAAAGGTTATCTGTGTTAATGATAGCAGTATCCCTCGTTCTGGATATGAGGGCGTCGAGATTGTTACTCTTCCGGGTACATTGTTGTGGCATAAGCGTATGCTGTGGAAAGACTTCGATAAGAAACTGAAGCCTCTGCTAACTGAGGTGCCATCAGACACAAAGAATTTAGGTGTGCATGTACACGTCAATGTTCTTACCCCGCTCACTGGTGTAGTTAACATAACTACAACGATGAAGAGCAAGCTAAACCTTCTTCTTAACAGCGAGGAGAGTCAGCCATTCATCTCTATCATCGCCGGCAGGAGAACCGATCAGTGGAACAAGACTGTAGACAAGGAAGACATGTACTATGACTTAACTAAGACACAACTTGAGAAATATCGTCAAGTTAACTTGGCCCTGAGGGACACCGTTGAGTTTCGCATGTTTAACTCGACCACTGACTATGATACTCTCATGTCATACTTGGAGTTTGCACACTCGGCTGTTGAATATGTACGGCAAGCGGGTTTCTCACGGCTGAGCATGGAAGACTGGTGTAAGTGGATACTTGAGAAAGGTAGTAGATACTTTTATCTTAAGAAGAGATTTCTTGATCGGATAGTACGTCAGTCCAAGTTACCATTAAAGGTATCTCAACCACAAGTAAGGACACCAGTAAGTGAGTGGACCTTTAAGAAAGCAGTCGTAGAATCCGATGATGACCTCATGAAGTACTTACTTATGTGGGGGTATGACTACAATGAGAAGAAGATTAAGGAAGCTGTACTGAATTGGATACGCCGCAATGAGACTTTGCCCAGTGGAAAGCCCTACACATCTCTGCCTGAGGTAGTAAAGACATGGGTACACAATCAGGATACACCGTGGATGAACAAGCCTATGTTCACTGGAATCAGGAGAGCCATAAGTAGAATAGGCCCTCGTTCCGTACCCGGTGTCGGCCACCTTGCTAATATTATCTACCAGATTAGAGGATAACTGAAATGACTACTAAGTTATTCGTATATGGTTCACTGAAGAAAACATTTCATAACCACCTTGCCTTCCTCAGCTCTTCACGGTTCTTGGGTGAGGCAGTAACACTTGACTATGGCTTCCGCATGGTCTCAAGTTTTGGCGGGTCCTACCCTATTGCTTACTATAAAGGCGGCAGTAGGTGGGGTTATATCAAAGGAGAATTGTATGGGGTTGACGATGACACGTTAAAAAGAATTGACATGCTAGAGGGACACCCAGAGGTATACCGCAGGCACACGGCGGAAGTTATCACGGTGCTGGACGACGGTGAATCAGTCAAGGTTGAAGCGATTATGTATATAAAAGACTTGACAAGACTTAATGCAGATCGTATGTTTAACTCAAGCGCCCACCAATACGACGGTGACGCTTACGGGGTTGATGTTAATTCCGCAGGATTCCAGAGCTGGGTTAAGAAAATACAGAATTAGTAAGCGGAACAATAAAGTTTCAAAAGAGACAAAGGATTATTCACTATGCGTTGTACAATTTGTGATAAAGAAAGCGACCGATTTGTGATAGAGGAGAGACAAGGGCGAATCAAATTAGACACCGCTTGCTATTCTTGTTTATCTACGATTAAATATGAGAATAGCGACTTCAACATTGACAACGTCTTATCTGAGGACAAATACGACTAACACGCTGTTCTACTCCACCACCACCAACCAAAGGTTTACCATAATGCTTAGAATTATCTTCACCGCTTTGCTCTTACTCCTAGTAACAGCATGTGAACAGGCAGAGCCCGACCTTGACCCAAGTCTTAAGGCTTTGCAGAAAAACACGACCATGCGGAGTATCGATGGCGATCTCCATATCTATGTCTCTTATGGTGGCAGGCTTAAGGATTGGAGCAATGCTACTGATTACGTCATTAGCAGCAAGACTAAAGTGATTCTACACACATACTGTTTCTCTGCATGTACAGTGTTTCTAGATAGGATAGCAGAAGCGGACCCTACTAAAGTGTGTGTTCATCCTGCTGCTGAGCTAGGATTTCACAAGATCTCTACTAATGTAGGTGGCTCGGTACGATACTGGCCTACAGAGCACTGGTACAGTGAGTCAATAATGGAGTGGATTAACTCCAAAGGGGGTTTACCCGAAGGAAATTTGCTAATGATGTACGGTGATGATCTACTCAATCACTTCACAGCGTGTGAATAAGGACATGACCATGACGGAACAATCTAAAGTAATGCACCAGCCGTGTCCTTGCGGTGAAAGTAGTGACGCCTTCACTCAGTTTTTTGACGAGGATGGCAACATCACTGGGGGCAAGTGTCACAGTGGTAAGTGCGATAGTAAATTCTTTAAGAAAACAGAGTTAGACAATTATGATGCAGGTGAAGGACCAGCAATGACTGAGCAGGTTTATAAAGAACCATCTAATTTGCCAAAGGGTAAGTACAAAGACTACCGCAGTATTTCCAAGGATGCGTGTAAGCTGTTCGACATCTCTACATCTAAGGATGATTCGGCAGTATGTTACGGGCATAGGGATGTTGAGGGCACACGGGTTGGTATCAAGATTAAGAAGCTGCAGCAGAAGGCATTTAAAGCTGATGGCAACATGTCTATTGATAATCTTGCACTCTTCGGTGAGCATTTGTTTAGCGGTGGTGGTAAATATGTCACTATCTATGAGGGTGAGGATGACGCAGCCAGTGGATACACCATGCACAACAACGTTGGGGCACACGTATCTATTACACACGGTGCTGGCAGTGCGGAGAAACAATGCCGGTTACGCATGAAATGGCTGAACACCTTTGAAAACATCATCATTTGTTTTGATGGTGACACTGAGGGTCGCAAGGCTGCCAAGAGTGTAGCATCTATATTTCCCGGTAAGGCAAAGATAGTAACCCTGACCAAGTGTAAGGACGCTAGTGATTATCTTACTGGTAACCATCGCAGAGATTTTACTGCAGCATGGTGGAATGCAGAAGAGCCCAAGATTGAAGGCGTTGCTGGTAGTGCTAGTGACTGGCTTGAGGCAGCGACGGTTAAACCAGTACCGGGAGTGCCACTTATATGGCCAGAGCTGAACAAGATTACCCGTGGTGTACGCCCCGGTGAGATATGGACATTCGGTGGTGGTACAAAGCTAGGTAAGTCTGAAGTACTTAAGCGGTTGTCCTATGGCTTGGTTGCAGAACAAGGAGCCAGTGTTGGTATGATCATGCTCGAAGAGAGCGACACACGTACTATGCAGTGTCTCATGGGGCAGCACCTTCGTAATAGGTACTACATTGAAGGTAATGAGTGGCCGACTGAGACGCAGCTTGATGACGCAGCACAGGTATTCGGCGGTAAGGCTTACATTGACACCGAGAGAAACTCTGACTTCAGTGCGGTCGAAGCTAAGATTGAATACATGGTGCGTGGACTCGGTTGTCAGTATATCACTCTCGATCACTTGACTGCCATCGCTGAAGGGAAGAAGGGCGACGTTAACTCTATCTTGCACGAGGTATTCGAAAAGCTAAACCACATGGTAGTAAGAGATAACTTCTCTATCTTTGCTATTAGCCACCTCAATCAGGCGCAAAATAAGAACCACGAGGAAGGAGCGAGAGTAACACTACGTGACTTCTATGGATCTGGTGCTATTAAACAGCGTAGTAACTTTGTGTTTGGCTTTGAGGGAGACCTTCAAGGAGAGCAGATTGGTACGAATCAGCGTATACTTAGATGCTTAGCTGACCGTAACGCCGGTGATGGCGGTGGTAAGTGTGTTAATCTTCAGTACGACATTGACACAGGTATATTAGAAGAGCTTGATATTAACCATGTCGACATGGTATCACTTGACAAAGCTGATGAAGAAATGTTTAAACAAGGCAAATAGAGGAGACGATGATGGGCTACATTATAGTACCAATATTTATATTTGCAGGAGTGATCCTGGGAGCCATACTTGGTTACTTCGCTGGGGCATATGAGGGTATCGAGCTTGTATGCACTAACATAGTAGATGATCCCACTATATCTATGGTGAATAATTGTATTGCACACATGTATGATAAGTTTATTCAGTAATGAGAGTAGTATACGACATAGAAGCAAACGGGTTTACCCCTGATACTATCTGGTGCATTGGTTGCTACAACCTTGACACTCAGGAGTATCGGGTGTTTACCAAGGCAGAAGATTTCATAGCTTACGCAGCTGATGTAACCAAATGGATCGGTCATAATGTTATCAGCTATGATAACTACTGGATTAAAAAGCTATGGGGTTATAGGATTCCAGTGTCAAAAGTAGTAGACACAATGGTACTATCCCGTATGTTTAACCGGTACTGGCTAGAGCGTGGCTCAGGTAAGACGGCTAGTACTAGAAAGAAACATAGCCTAGAGTACTGGGGTGAACTACTTGGATACCCTAAAGGAGACTTCACTGACTTTAGTATGCTTACACAGGAGATGCTTGACTATTGCGAACAAGATGTTAGAATCACAGCCAAGGTATATCTAACCCTGATGAAGGAGAATGGATAATGCCTACACACAGTCAATTCTCGATTAACCTTGAACACGCCACTCAAGAGATCCTTAGTAAGCAGATGCGTAATGGTTTCAAACTTGACTTTCCTAAGGCCAGTATGCTTTTAGCACAAGTACAGGACGAGATACACATATCTGAGGACGCTATACTGAAGCACTTTAAACCTGCGCCCAGAGCTATCAGGGAGTACAATCCAAAGTTAACTAAGGACGGTACGTCCCATACTAGGAATACTCTTGGTCCTCTCAAAGGTAGGTACGGCATTGATTACTTTGGTGAGCCCTATACCTCAATAGAGTGGGTTCCTTTTAATCTGCGCAGTCCTTCTCAGGTTGTTAGCAGACTTAAAAACTACTGGAAACCAACGGTGTTCACCCCTGCAGGCAACCCTAAAGTATGTGAAGAAAACTTAGCTACCTTATCTGACGCAGCACCTGAAGCAGTCAAGGGCATAGCTAGGCACCGTATCCTCACATCCAGGGCTGACAATATCCAGGGGTGGCTAACATCTATGGATATTGACGAGCGTGTACGTGCAATGATATGGCACATTGGTACGTGGACACACCGAAATAGTCACACGAGTCCTAACCTAGCGAACATTCCTGGCATCTACACCAAGTCGGGTGATACAGCTTTGTACGGTCGTGAGTGTAGAGAGTGCTGGACTGTAGAAGATGGCAACATGTTAGTGGGCACCGATGCCAGTGGTATTCAGCTCAGGGTTCTAGCTCACTACATCAATAACCCTACCTATACTGAGGCGGTGATGACTGACCTGCACACATTCAACGCCGACATACTAGGGTGTAGCCGCAACGTAGCTAAAACCTTTGTGTACGCTTGGCTCCTTGGGGCGGGTACGGCTAAGATCGCGTCGATCCTTGGGTGCTCCCATAAAGACGCAATCTTTGAGGCGAAGAGATTTGTAGAGCTGACACCGGGGTTGAAAGATTTCTTGCTGCTGAAGAAGCGTGTAGCTGACCGAGGCTACTTGATTGGCCTTGACGGCAGGGTAATATGGGTGCCAAGTAATCACTTGTCATTGACTGCGTTCCTGCAGGGCGGTGAAGCGGTAGTGATGCGCTTAGCTAATCTTATATGGGATAGAGAAGCTCAGAAAAGAAAGCTAGACTACAAACAAGTAGCCATGGTACACGATGAATGGCAAACAGAGACATCAATGAAGGATTATAAAGAAATACAGGCGCTGCAGGTGGATAGCTTTGCTAAGGCAGGGAAGAAGCTAGGCATGAATGTACCGCTAACAGGAGAAAGTAATGAAGGAAGAAACTGGGCTGAGACCCACTAAAACTTAAACAGGAGAACTAGAATGAGCAAAGATACGAAACTAGACGCAGTAAAACAACAACCAACAATAGCTATTGACATTGATCAGGCAGTGACTATATTAAGTTTACTACCTAGCTGTGAATTAAAAGGTAGCGCTGTACCAGCATACATTAAGGTTTATGATCCGTTGTTTACCTTCCTGGACAAGAATGGTGTAGTAAGTAGAGATTAAAATAAATACTTGACTGGACTAAACATCCATGGTAGTATTTTAGTGTAATTAGAAATTAGCGAGAGAGAGAGACAATGTCAAAAAGGAATTTTGAAGTAGCAGGCTCTGTAATCACTAAGGCTCAAGTATGGTGGCCTTCACTGACTGCAGGACAAGAAAACAAAATGAACAAGGATAAGCCTTACACTGTAGACTTTGTCTTTGTTGACAAGAGAGCTGAACTAGAGAAACTTGGTGTGTCCTTTAGCGAAGTTAAATCTTGTGGTGTTAATAAAGGACAAAAGCACGACTCAGGTTCTGCATGGTTCTGTTCTAAAAGTAAGTTTCCTTATGAGAACATCTTTAAGATGGACCGCACTAAGATGACTGCAGAAGAGATTAGCAAGATTGGTAATGGTACCGAAGTAACTGTTAAGATCAACGTCATCAAAGGTAATGGCGACTACGGCCCATACGTTGCTGCATCACTGAATCAGATGGTTGTTACTAAGCTTGTAGAGTACACCGCTACTCCTGACGGACCTGACGCTGAGCTGTTTGACGGTATTGATGGTGATCTTAACGACGATGTTGACGAATTGTTTAGTGGAGTCGTTTGATAGCAATGAGAGCAGGTGAGCTTCATCACTACAGCCGGGTGGGAGTCCTGGTGCGCTACCTCACATAAAGGATTATTCCGATGGCGAAGACAATTGACACATTAATCAATGATATTTACGACCTGCTTACGGATAGAGCGGATCAGACCGACGACACTGAGGCATTGATAGATCAGTTTGGTACAAGCATGGCAGACATGTTGCGATCTAGGATCTATGCTGAAGATAAAGACCGTCGAGGCCTGCGTCTATCGGGACTTGGTCAGTGTGAAACAAAGCAATACTTCGCCCAGTTACCTGATGCAGAACCTGAAGAGTTTCACGGCGCTACTCTAATTAAGTTCTTGATCGGTGACATATGTGAAGAAGTAATCCTGACCATGGCTGAAATAGCTGGTCATGAAGTTACAGGCAAGCAAGACACCCTGACCATTGAAGGAGTAGAAGGACACAGGGACGCGGTCATTGATGGATACACCGTTGATGTCAAGACTGCCAGTGCCAGAGCATTTATGAAGTTCACTACTGGAAGTCTCAAAGATGACGACCCATTTGGTTACATGCATCAGATCGCGTCTTACACTAAAGCGGACCCTACTACCAAACAAGATGCTGGTTACTTCTTAGCCATGCATAAAGAGCAAGGCAGGTTAGCGCTGTTACGCATTGAGGCAGACGATTTCCCTAATGTGAAGGAAAGGATACACAAACTTAGGGACGCCTTTGAACAACCTGCACCACCACCGAGGCCATACGAACCGGTTCTAGCTAACAAGACTAACGACGAGGACAAGCAGAATTTCAAGCTACCATTAAACTGCCACTACTGCGCAAAGAAGTTTCAGTGTTGGAGCGATGCCAATGATGGTGATGGACTGAGAGCATTCAAGTACAGTAATGGTCCGCAGTATTTCACTAAGGTCGGCAAGGAACCCCAGGTAGAAGAAGTACTGGTGTAGAAATGAAATTAATTTGAATAAATTTGTTGACATCAGTATCAAGAAGTACTATATTAAGTGGCATAGTACTACTGAATTTGACAGTGGGGATTAGAAATGAGCAGAATAGCAGAAGCAAAGAAGTGGGTTGACGAGGCATTTCCAGGTGACCCAGTGAGCAAAGTAGAGCTTTTCCTTTTTATACTTGACATGGAATACGAGGAGTTTGCTCTAGAATTATCGGAAACACCAGAGAGTTATCTGGACATAGAGGAGTATTAAAATGGTTTGTGAAATTTTTGACATTGTTGTAACAATGATAGGATACATATTTATACCAATCATCGCCATATCCTTAATCGATGCCTGGAAAAGAAAGTAACCACAAAAATACAGCTCTGATCCGCCTTAGCTCAGCTGGTAGAGCAGGTGACTGTTAATCATCGGGTCGCTGGTTCGAGTCCAGCAGGCGGAGCCAATTAAAAAAGTCTGGAGCTACAATGAGCTATCTGGACATACAGGAGAGTGACTATGATTGACTTTATCCTTAGTTTAACGGTATCAGCAGGGATACTTTTAATTGTCGCAGGGTGTATCTTTATCTACCGTTGAAAACAAGGAATGGTAAAAATGGGTAATAACTATAGATCTAAATTTGAGAAAGAGTTCCACGGCATCTTTTCATATCTCAAGTATGAGCCAGTGCAATTAGACTACACCATCCCACATAAGTACACTCCTGACTTCACATCTAAATCAGGAAAGCACTGGTATGAGCTTAAGGGGCGATTTAGGACTGGAGCTGAAGCAGCGAAGTACATACACATAAGGAAGTATTTGCCCAAAGGAGTAACACTTACGTTCGTCTTTATGAATCCCAAGACACCAATGCCCGGAGCTAAACGGCGCGGCGACGGTACTCGAATGACAATGGTGGAATGGGCGGACAAGAATAACTTTATTTGGACCACCATTGAGACAATGAAGAAAAGGAAATGACAGTGGACGATCTAGACAATCAATACGGAATGGATCTGTATGGGGGCACCACACCGACATCAATCCTGCAATCCAACGGTGAGTCACTTGTGTTCATAGAAATGGACAAAGAGACAGACGGACCACGGACGGGCATGGACCTGCTTTTATGGAATGTGTTCCTTCGGGCATCAGCGGAAAATAAACTAGAGGTAAACTAAAATGAAAATTCTTATATTTGATTTAGAAACTATGCCCATGTTGTCGTATCACTGGCAGCGGTGGCAGGAGAACATTTCCCCGGTGCAGACAGTCAGCGAGGGCTACCTTGCATCATGGGCGGCTAAATGGCTTGATGAAGACAGAATTATGTACGATGGACTTAACAATTATTCTTCTTCAATGGTTGACGAGAAGCACGTAGCTGGCACACTACACTCATTAATGTCAGAAGCTGATGTCATTGTACACTACAATGGAGACTCGTTTGATATTAAGGTAGCGCAGACTGCATTCGCTAAGTACAACTTTGATCCTATCCATAAGCTTCATTCCATCGACTTGTTTAAAACGGTTAAAAAGAATTTCCGTTTGTCGTCTAAGAAGCTCAATTCTGTATGTGATTTCCTTGGACTAGAGCTTAAAGAAGAGAATTCTGGATGGAAACTTTGGATCGATTGCGTTAACAAGGACAAGGATGCGTGGGACCGCATGGAATCGTATAATAGACAGGATGTAGTCGTTACTGAACAGCTGTATAAACGTTTACTTCCATGGATTCATAACCATCCCAACGTTAATATACTTAAGGACAGTGAAGAAGTTAAGTGCTGTAATTGTGGATCTGATAACGTAATCAAGAAGGGTAAAGAGTTTACCAAGGCTGGGGTATACCAGCGATACAAGTGTAATGACTGTGGTACACCTCAGCGTGGTAAGACTATGATTAACCCTAGGGAGCAACGTTCGGCGTTGACAACAAAATGACTATAGAGCAATTAATCAAAGACTTACTTGACCCTGAAGAGCTCATTGATATCCTAGGACTGACCACTGAAGAGCTCGTAGATATTCTGGCTTATCAGATTTATGACAACAAAGACAAATTTAAATTCTTAGAAAGGAATTGAACATGGACGACATTATTGCTAAAGCTAAGGACTTGTACAGTAGTATTGTTACACCGCGGGTAAAGGTGCGTACAATGTACATACTGATCCACGCAGTGGTAGCACTGCTCATAATTGGATTCATCTATGTTACCCAAGAAATCGTAGGTGGATATGTATCTGCTATCTTCGCTGCTTCCTTTGTCCTGATTGGTGTTGAAGTAGGCGAGATTAAAGGTAAAGACAAAGCTGCTGGTGGCTTCAATAACAATTTTGATAACAATTTTAAGATTGTTATTGACGCTGTTGATGATCTCTGGTCTTTGGCCCAGTCAGTAGGAGCAACAATCATAGCAGTTCTAGCGATTGAGCTGTTCAAGTACGTAATCTAATTAACACATAGAGGGACCCACGCTGCCGGCGTCATGGACAAGAGTGTAAACAAGCACATCTTAAACCGTGGTGCCGGCAGGAGTGTGTTCATGAGACAAATAACTAGATTAAGGTATTATAGATATGTCAGAAAATCCCATGGAAGAGCAAATTGGTGGTGCCCACTATAAGAACTATAGCATTCAACCGATGGAGTACAGTGAGAAGAATAAGCTAACTGCGGGTGAGCACAGTGTTGTCAAGTACATCACCAGACATAAAGACAAAGGTGGACTAGAGGACCTGAGGAAGGCAATACAATGTGTCAAACTTGTAGCATGGCTACAGTACGGTATTGACCTGGACAACGATGAAGGTTAAAATAGAGATGACGGTTTACAGCATTATGATAAATTTAATACAGCCACACAAGGGGGAACGACTGACATGACAAAAAAATACGGACCAACACTTGCAGTATCTAAGGAAATTCATGCCTCTAAGTACAGACTTGAGGGCGAGCCATTTCAGGACGCTATGTACAGGGTTAGTTCATCCTTGTCTGATAGCGATGAACACCGTCACGCACTCAGTGATATACTGCTGAACATGAGGTTCATGCCTGCAGGTAGGGTACAGGCAGCAATAGGATCACCACGACAAACTACACCGTACAATTGTTTTGTTAGTGGCGTGATCAATGATGACTTCGAAGACATCATGACAAAGGCAACCGAAGCTGGTAAGACTATGCGCCTAGGTGGTGGCATTGGCTATGACTTTAGCACCCTTCGACCCCGGAACGCCCTTATACGCAGCCTTGGTAGTTCAGCTTCAGGTCCTGTTAGCTTTATGGACATCTATGATTCTATATGTGGCACTATCTCTTCTGCAGGACATAGGAGAGGTGCTCAGATGGGCGTCCTTAGGGTTGATCATCCTGACATTGAGGAATTCATCCACGCTAAAAGGAATGACAACAATCTTACCAGATTCAACATCAGTATTGGAATCACAGATGGCTTCATGTCCGCCGTCCTGAATGAGACTGACTTCAATCTTAAGTGGCGCGGCCGCATCGTCAAGACTGTTAGTGCTAAGGCATTGTGGGATTCAATAATGAGATCAACGTGGGACTGGGCTGAACCGGGCGTGCTCTTCATAGATAGGATCAACCAGCAAAATAACCTGCATTATTGTGAGAGCATAGCTGCTACTAATCCTTGTGGAGAACAGCCGTTACCCCCTTATGGTGCTTGTCTACTAGGTTCATTTAATCTAACTAAGTACATTAAGGTATCAGCAGAGGACGGGCAAAACTACTTTGATTACTCGTCCTTGTCAGCGGACATACCACACGTTGTTAGAGCTATGGACAACATCATTGACCAAGCTATCTATCCTCTGCCGCAACAGGAACAGGAAGCCAAAAATAAGCGACGTATGGGCTTAGGTGTTACGGGATTGGCTAACGCTATTGAGGCTCTGGGCCACCCTTATGGCTCACCTAAGTTCCTTGAGGTTACAGAGAAGATAATGAAGACACTCAGAGATGACTGTTACTATACTTCAACGGTACTGGCAGAGGAGAAGGGATGTTTCCCTCTATTTGATAAAGACAAATACTTAGATGGTTACTTTATTAAAACATTAAACTCCTCTACCCAGTCAAGGATAGCGGAGCATGGTATACGTAATAGCCATTTACTTAGCATTGCACCTACGGGTACCATTAGCTTAAGTGCTGACAACATCTCCAGTGGTATTGAACCCGTGTTCACTCATGAATACACTAGGACAATTCAGACACAGAACGGACCAGTGTTTGAACAGATTAGTGACTTTGCATATCGTGAATGGGGTATATTAGGGCGGAAGGCAGACGAGGTAACAGTCATGGAACACGTTAAAGTTCTAGTGTTATGTCAGAAGTACGTCGACTCTGCTTGCTCTAAGACGTGTAATGTTGGTGATACTGTTACCTTTGATGAATTCAAGAATGTCTACATCGAAGCTTACAAAGGTGGGGCAAAGGGATGCACTACATTCAGAGCTGCTGGTAAAAGGTATGGCGTCCTCAATGCAACACCAAGCGAACCTTCTGAACCTGAGGAGCAAGAGTATATTAACGATGAAGACGAAGTTGAAGTATGTATGATTGACCCGGTAACAGGGCAGCCAACTTGTAGCTAAGGAGAGCTAATCATGGAACAACAACAAACATCAACACTACGTAGTGGTATTGGCTACGACACGAAGATTCTTACTCGAGAGCACGGTCTAGTATCAGTGGGTGACTACGTAGGACAGGATGTTACGGTCCTTGACGGTGACGGTAGGTGGGCAGTGTCATCTATCTGGGCTCAAGGAAGGTACCTAGCACACCGTGTAGATCTCACTAACACTAGCGGTGTTATTAATATTGAGACTATGACCAACCACACATGGCTCATTGAGGGTAGTGATGCTCCGGTACGGACTGATCAGCTCAAAGGTGACGGCAGCGAAGAGCTGCAGGGGTTACGTGATACGCCGTGGAAGGTGTCCGGAGTTACTACCGAAGGTCTACGGGAGATGTTCTTCGTGGTGGTACCAACAACCTGCAGCCTCTATGGGGAGAACGGTGTTCTTCTTCGCACCTAGTGTAACGGCTATCTAAAGACAGACAAGGAACATAGTATGACTTACGAAGATCAAATATTATCACGGTATGGACTAGGGCCAGGCACTAAGGTACAAACAAGAGAGCATGGACTTCAGCCAATCAGAAGCATGGTTGGCCAAACTGTAAACATCTTTGATAGCACCAGTTGGTGGACCAAAGCAGACATAGTCACCCGTGGATTACAAATGGTAAGGAAAGTCAAACTTACCCGTCGTGGAGCAACCGTGTACATCTCCGCCACCAACGCCTATCCATGGCTTATCGAGGGCAACGAGCATCTTGTTAGAACTGACGATCTCAAAGTTGACGGCACTGATGTATTGGTAAAAGCTAGAGGAGACTCATGGTCGGTATCAGATGTGTCCTTCGAGTTTCCTGAGATGGTGTACGGGGTCCAGGTGGGCGCAGAATGTTCATTCTATGGTGCTCTTGGTGTCCTACTGTATGCATATAACTAATAAGGAGAGACTAACATGCCACGTGGCCTCGGAAGAGATACTCTGGTATTAACTAAGGAGCATGGCCTTGTACCTATTGTGAGCATCTCCGGACAAGATGTTACAGTCTTGGATGGAGATGACAACTGGACCAGGGCATCTGTGGTTTCTCGTGGAGATCAACGGGTGCGCAGGGTTAGGGTTGTCAATCATGCTTCAAACGTGTACATCGCCGCCGCCGATGATCACCCATGGACCGTCTTAGGTAGAGATGCTCCAACTAGAACAGACGAGCTCAAAGGTGACGGTAAGGAGGTGCTAGAGGATTCCAGAGGTGGCACCTGGGTGGTGGCAGCGGTGTTAAACCCGTTCCCGCAAGAAACATACTTACCCATAGCAGGTACAGCGCTGAGCTTCATTGGTGAGCGGGGTATATTACTTAGAGGATCATAAGCAAACAGGGTAGCCCGCTTGTGGCTAACCCTGTTCATAGTTATCTCAGAGGTGGTCACCATTACTTTGGTTGGTCGCCTCTAAACATTTTAATAGCAGGCTTGACACCGAAGGATCCTGCGAAAACTATGCCGTTAGCGATCATGAGCCATTCGGGTATACCATTAAGGGCAGCGTAAAACTCAGGTAACCTCTTTAATGCAGGAGTGCCACCTCTGAATACGTCTGCCAGCCACGCGAATGTAGGAATACCAAAGTTAATAACGGTGACCCACACGGTGAGCCATTCATCTTTCCATGAATCTCCTGAGGCCTTAGCCATCAGATTGTCCCACTCGATATCCGCAGTATCTATTCTGGTTACTCTCTCTATTTTTGCAAGTTCAATTGCACGCTTAAGGTCGCGCTTATGCTTAATTCCGTCAGCAAACATACCAAAGACGTCACTGACCAAACCACCGATACCACCGGTAAATACGCTTACTGCGCCTTTAAATACTGTACTTAAGAATTTCACTGTCTTATTCCTCTGAATCATCTAATTGAATATGGGGCATGTCCTGCCATGACCAGTCACAACCACATTGTATTACAATACCAAGAGCATCGGCGTACATCTTAATGCAATCGGTTAGCTCATACCACTGATCGTCGGTGGCTCTGAACTGTTGAGGCCATAAGCAGATGTCTACTGCCCTCGATGGTTTAGTGTTGTGCTTAGAGTTAGGCCAGAGCACTTGTGACTTGCCCTCAGCAAAGAGCTTGTCCTGCCTCTCTTCATCCCGGTATGTTTCTAGGACCGAGATGTTAAAGTCATTAATGGCTAGTTCAAGTATTGCAACCAATTTATGATGCAGGTCCTTCATTCTCCTGCGTGAAACTTTACCAAAACTGTACATCTTTATTCACTTTCGTTCGGATCCGATATCTGTATTGATGGCTGAGCTATATCACCTGGATCAACATCGAAGTCCTGTACGTCAACACGGAAGCCTTTAGCTCTAAAGCCAATGACGGCCTGTGATAGCCACTCACCCAACTGCTTAGGTGTCTTATAAGCAGAGAGGTTTACTAGTGTGTTGTTTAGTTCCTCGAGTACTCTACGGTGATGGACTTGCCCGGGTATTGGCCGATCTGTATCACCAATTACCCACGGTGAGTCCTTTCTTTCTGTAGGTAGGGTCTCGACGTGAAAGTAGTCACCCTTTCCCGGATCACCAAAGAACCGTGACAGCATTCCATCATTCTTGGGTCCTTTACTAGGGTCCCGCAGAACTATTTTAACATCACGACCAAATTGACTTACAGACTCTTCATCAAGACCATCGATATACTGTGACAGAGACAGAGCTGCGACATTGTCATAACCCTTCTGTAGTTCTTTGTTGGTAGAAATAAGCCTACGTGTGCTTGTATCAAAGATATCAGAGCCGTTCTCAGCGAGCAGCTCAGTACTTTTCAGGATCATATCGGCACCAGCTTTGGCATCGCCCTTACCAGCAAGGATGTTCTTAGCATATGTAGAACGGGTCTCACGAGTAACTTCTTCCATCAGATCAGGAGTAGGGTGAGCACTGATAGAGTCAATACCGTTGATCTGGTTAACAAGGCTGTTCATATATTGAATACGACCACTGCCCATACTCAGCAATATGCTAGCTTGTTCATCACCAGCACCAGCCATGGCACGTAACTCTTCTTCAGGTAGTGCTGCATTAACGCGCCCAGCTAAGGATGGCAGTGTCTCAGTCAGGAACTTGATCTGGAACTCAGCGTCAGTGCCAACGTAGGCGGGCAAGCCAATCATCCTGAACATAGCGTTACGGTAGTTATCGCCACCCACTGATACAGCAGCATTGGCAGCTTTCATGTTCGTCACTGGGTCAGAGCTATCCAGTACTTTCTGGATGCCATCGAACCTGGTGTTGATCTCTGATATCATATTGTTGTAGTCAGTATTGTCCATCAGCTGACCCTGGCGCTCAAAGTTATCCTTCTGTACTGCAGCAAAGGACAAAGCCTGTTGCCTGCGTAGTTCAAGACCAGCTCTGAACTGATTGTTGATCTGCGATACAGCAGCTAAGTCACTACCTGCACCAGCGGTGGCCTTAAGGTATTCAGTGGTGATAGGTTTGTACTCGACGCCTTCAGATACACCACCGTCTAGTAGTAAGCTTGTATTACCCCTGACACCAGTGGCGTATGTACTGAAATTCTGTTGCCCTCGTACTGACGCTAACTTCTGCGCCTCTACTGCCCTTGCTGAAGCAGCCTGCTCATTGATGAACGAGTAAGCAGTAGCGTAGTCAACGTTGTTCTCTTGTGCTACATCTCTAATATCAGCTTCCAATGAAGCTAAATTCTGCAGAGCTACATCACCTTCTGGACTTTCAGTGATACCCGACTGTGATAACGCTCTGTTAAGTGATGCCGTTACACGTGGGTTACTTCTATTCTGACGTAGTACGTTATCAATCTGTACCTTAACTGCCATAGGGCTGAGCTTACCTTGCTCCTCACCAGCCAGCAGTACATTAATCTGATCACCAGCGCGTTGGAACGAAGCTGTATCACCGGCACTCAGAGCCTGAGCACGTTGTTTAAGGGCGTCCTGGAATGATATAACCCCATCACTAGCCTGTTGCTGCAGTGCTTCAATTTCACTAACAGCGTTGCTAGTATCTACAGCAGTTTTAATCCCTGCTGCCGCTTCAATGGCCAGACCTGCTGCTACTAAACCATCACCAACAACACTACCACCAGTGCTATTATCTATGGGCTGGCGTGGGTCTGATACAAATCTTTGAAATGGACCTGGCATTTTATTGTTCCTCGTCTACTGTAATTGAGCCAATTGGTATGTCTTTAGGACCAACGCTGATTTCTCTTAGTATAGCGCGGGCCTGTTTCTCTTCACGTGAGTTAATAGGGAATGCCTTACGGTACGACGCTGCAACAATGGATTGTTTCTCTGCTGGCGTCAGACCTGCAAATAGTGATGTTGTAACACCTTGAAATGTCTTCTTAGCCGCTTCGTCGTGTCGCCTACCGTAGAACTCTAGTATTTGCTTTGTATAAGCATCAGTGACGTCTTTGATGTATGCCTTCTTCTCATAGAGGTACTGCCCTGTTGACCACATCTTGCTCTCACGCAGTGTTGACAACGATAGGCCTTTAGCTACAATAGCTGGCCAGTCAGTCTCAGGGCTGATCCTGAAGAGCAGGTTACCTTTAGAATCTCTAGCTTGCCCCATAGAGTACCAGCTATACGCCTTAGATGCATTCGACCAAGTAGAAGTAACGTCCAAAAACTTATCAGCTACGCTAAGCATGGTTGGTGCGTCAAAGTTATACACAGCTGCAGGCAGGGTATGAGCACTGTATTCAACAGCTCTAGTTAAACGCAGGGGTACCTGACCAAAGGCACCAGCGGCAACCTCAGCTAACCCAGCGTCATCAGACATTATCCCTGTAAGTATATCAGTTAGCCCTGAAGAGATACTAAATCTATTACTGTCAAGACCACCAAATCCTATTACTTCATTACTGAGCCACCCCATTGCACCACCGTTAAAGGCAGCCTGCTCCTCTGGTGTCATCAGTGTAGGACTATCTTTCCATATGTCTGATACAGTCTGTGCTAAGCTATCACCAAGTAATGGTACACCAGCAGCTCCGAAAAGAGCCATTTGTGTTAGCATCAGCTGGCCACGGCGTGACTTAGTTAACGGTGATACTCCACCAGCAATACTGGGAACCAGTGTCTCTAGGTATTTAGTAGTGATCTGCATGAACTGTGTTGGGATAGAGATGAAACCATCCTGCCACAAAGCTTTGTTAGAGTTATTTAAGTTAAGAGTATAGGTTAAGCTATCCTTAGTGATCTGATTAGCAGCACTCTGTGTCATACGTTTACCGGGGTTGGCTTTGGACCAGTCAGCATAAGCGTTGGACCAGCCATACAAACGGTTAAAGCCTTCGCCTTCACGGAAGAATATAAGTCTGCTATCCCATATGTTCTTAAATGCAGACTTGCTAATGGACATGCCAGCTTTGTAAGCCTCGTAGTCAGCGTTGGACCGCAGTGACTGCATCACGCCAGTGTTGTGCATGGCAGTAACAGTCTCCTCGTATTCATCTGCACTACGGAAACCAGCAGGCTTGTACAGTCTCTTAGACATAGCTTTAAGACCAGCAGTGTTGCCAGAGTCAAGCAGCTGTGAACCAAAGCGTAGACCAAGGGTACGACCAAAGTTACTAGCGAATCTTTCAGGGTTGAGACCGAACGCAATAGATGCACCAGTAGCCTGCACTAGTAGCTGTGATGGGTTCCAGTTACCTAGTAGAGCGTTAAAGGCGAGACTACGCCCAATGGCAAAAGGATCAGTACTGTAAGCAATGAGGCTGTTATGGACGCTCTGTAATGCCTTACTCTTATCCAATGGTTTGTACCCAAAGATACCTTTCTCCATACCTGCTGCCATAGATTGCATAGCACCGGACCATGCTCTCTGATCAGGATCGGGAGTGCCTACCTGTGCACGTAGCCATTTCTGTAGACGCTCTATCTGCTTCTTTGTCTTAGGATTGACATCACCCTTAACGCGAGAGTTCCACATTGCTGCGTTCTCAAGCTTATCACCAAAGGTATTAGTAAACTTCTTCAGTGACTGCAGCTTAAACTCATTAAAGGAAGCAACCTTGGACACGTGGCCCATCATTTGTTCCATAGAGTCAACAGCACTGAGGCGCTCTGGTGTAACGTTGTCGGGACCAAAGCCAATCTCACGACTAGAACGAGCAGAAGAGTACAGCCCACCGAAGTTAGTATTTTCCAGGTTCTGAGCTGCACGGGGATCAAGGTTGTTTGCTAATGACAAACGATATTCAACACCTGGTTCAGCTTTAGCATTGAGGGCAGCAGTGAACTCCTCAGCCTCGTCGAAGCGATCGAATAAGCGCTCAGTCTGTACTTGTCCTTCAGCTTTGGATATACCGTTGACAACACTGGCGCGGTGAGAACGTACAACAACGTTAACTTTAGGGCGGATACGAGTAACATAGCCGGGCTGATAGTGCAACACTGAGTCAGGCAAGCGACCAACGTCGTCACCAGCCGATACAAAGTAGTCATACAGCCTTGTGTTAGCGTCGTCCTGGACACGTACAGAGCTGCGTGACTTGTATAAGTTAAGTCTGCCTTCTTCAATGTCCAGCTTTACATCGTCGTAGCGACGTGGTTGACCAGTGGCGTTGTCAAAGACTTCTTCAATAGTGTCACTGGGTGCGTCAACCTTTTTAACAATAGCGTTCTCAGGTATTTCTTTGATGTTACCGCTGAGACCATTCTTGCCGATAACCATGTTACTGTAGTTTTCAAACTCAAGCTCTCTACGCATAGCATGGTTCTTAATACCCCATAGACGATCAAACATTTCCCTGGCAGCGTAGTAGCTACTGGCTTCCTCTGGTGACAAACGTACTGTACCAGAAGAGGTGGGGATACCTTCAACGGTGAGCTCTCTTAGATTGTAAACCTTACCACGCGCAACACCGTTGATATAGCTATCACCTGCAAGTAAGATGTCATCTACTTTACCAACGCCGTCTTTAGTCAGGCCTTTATAAACTCCTGCAGCTGCGCTCTCTAGGTTTCTAAGGTTCTTGGTACTGGTGAAATCTTTAAGCAGGGTTGACTGTTCGACAATGTCTTCTTTAATTCGAGAGAACAATGTTTGTGGTGAAGCTAAGTATCCCCTAGTGGCACCAAAGGTCATAGTGCCATCAAAGGAACCAATGTCATTGGCAGTAAGGACGTACTCAAATGCTTCTTCTGTACCATCGTTGCGAACAATATTGCCTGTAACCTTGTTACCTTCGAAGTTAAGATCAACGTCTTTCACCTCTGGACGCAGCTTAATCTCTTGCTGTAGTGTATTACGTATAGAAGCAACTTCATCAGCACGCATGACACCATCTCTAGAGACAGTAACTTTACTGACTTCTTCATCCACTACTGCCTTACGACGGGCCAGAGATGTAGCTACTTCATTTGCTATGTCGTCAGTGGTACCGGCAAACATCTCGTCGTACCTATACGGGTTAATAGTGCCCTGTAAGTCAACAGCAGTGAGGTTGTTCTGCTTCAGGGATACGCCGCCCTCTTGTACCATATCAGCAACATGCTCAGCAGCAGCAGTATCACCAGCTACGTTCTTAAGGCGCTTAACAGAGTTAAGTCCTTTGACTACCTTTGTCATACCACCAAAAGCAGCTAAGCCCAGTGTTATTCTCTCAAGGCCTATGTCAAAATCAAGATTATCAGTCATACCTGTCAAGTCAGATATAACGGCGACAGTAATCATACTATTGCCTGTAGCTTCTTGTACAGCTTCGATCAGACCTGGTAACATAGCTGCACGCTCTTCGGGCGGTAATGAACGTATGGCGAAGGTAATGTTATCGATATCGTCAATACCTAGCTGCTCTATATCCTTAAGCTCATTAAGGGAGAACAAATAGTTACCTGGAACCATAAGACCACCAAAGTCTATAATCTGATCAAGAATGCCTTCGTCCTGTAAAAACTTGCCCAGCAGTGCACGGCTATAGTCTCTGAAGCTTTCCTCTTTGACAAACCTGTCATTGACATCACCACCAGCGTATGATATTACAATAGCTTCTTGCAACCCAGTCTCAGACTTAGTTAACTCGTCATTCTGCTGTACCAAATCCTGTGCGGCATTGATGCCGTCATCATCACGCAGATCTGGGGACGTAGATACTACATCAATAACCTCAGAGTTTTCTTCTGCTACAAATCTTTCAACAGCATTAGTCGCTGTAGCTTGAGCACCAATGGCAGTGAACTCTGACTCAGCTCGCACCAGAGCCTCAGAGAAGTTAACGCCCTGGTTGATAGACTGCAGTGCAGCCACTGAGTTAACTATATAGTTATCCATGAAGGATGAACCAGTAGTCCTCGTGGTACCGTCGGCCCTAGTCTCAGCTAGGGCACTACCAACAGTTTTAACTTTATTGATATTCTGAATTGGCATTAGCCAAACACCCCTGAGTTAGCAGTACGTGAAAGACTACTAGAGAAAGAAAATACACCTTTAGCCAGTGCTGCCATGGACCTGGCACTAGCAATACTATTCTGAAGCTGTGCTACTGTGTTGATGAAGTTAACATTGCCGCGTGCCTGCTGTACTACACCTTCGAAACCAGATACGACAGATGACGAGTCCAGCCCTGCACCAGAATTGATCCCAGCCTGCCTAATCTGACCAGCTCTAATTCGTGATTCCCTAAATTGCTGTATCGTTGATCTACGGTTCCGTACACGTCCGAGTACACGCTGTCTCTTCTGCGCTTTAGCGTTACCAATAGTCTGTACTACAGCTGCACCTGCTGCCACTACGCCGGCTATGGCTGCTACTGTTGCCATATTCTATTCTCCCATATCCAATGAGTAAACTACTTCGTCAAGTTTGAAACCATTCTTCTTTAACAATGATTCGAATTTCTGGTCCACTTTCATTCCAATTCTAAGCCACTTTGTCTTGAGTAGTCTACATAGACCAATCATGAAATCCATCAAAGTAAAGATAGCTTCTCCACCTCTGTGTGCAGGATCCACATAGAGTATATCTACGGAGCACAACACTTTCTGTTTATGGTGTAGGTGAGGCTGGTTAATAAGAATAAAGTAGCCTAGTATTTGTGTGTTATCTCGGAGTACTGCAATAAAGAGATTACCCTGGTTTTCTAGCAATCGGTATATATCGTAGTCTGGATCTAGCTCAATACTTTGATCAACGTAACCCGGCTCATTCTCTTCGTACTGTTCTTTCAGCAGTGGTTCTAGTTCTTTGATAACATCGTCGAACTTCTCTATGCCAATTTTAAGGCCTTGCTGCGCCACTTCCTGTTACTCCCCAGCCAAGAATATGTATATCTTTCTCTGGCTCTGTTTCAAATTTAATTGACATTACTGATCCTGAACCCCTGGGCTTCATCTTTGTACTAATTACAGAAGTCTGGAACAGGGTATTTCCTTCGTCGTCAGGTATGTACTGCCTTGGTAATACGTAACCCTGTTGCTTTTCTAGATCTTCAATCCTGTAATCTTTATATAATTCATCAGGATCAGTAGAGAAATTCCACAGGAATGATACGAGGACACTGGAAGGATTAACAAACTGTAGATTACCGTCGTCGTCAATGAAGCCAGTCTCTGTTCTCTTGCAGTGCAGTACAAAGCTATTAATTCTCTTACTACGCTGAGTGTCACCGAAGGAGTCATAGCCAGTAACTAAGGTGGCCTTGGCGTCAGTCTTGCCCCAGTCTTTAAAGCTATAGTTATTAAATACACCAAAGGAGATAGCTTTTCTGTTTGGAATTCCTCTGCTGCCGTCGTACTCAACAAGGTTGTACAGAGTAAGGTAACGAGTAGCTGAAGAAGTTCTACGTGTGTTAACTTTTTCGACTGTAGTAACAGCTCCGGCATTTTCTGTCCTAACCGGTTCATCACCAACAAATACTCGCGGTGTACGGGGAGTCGTTACCTCACTATCAGCAACAAAGTAACCACATACACCTTCGTTAACACCTACGTTAACTTTTGTGCTAAGGGTGTTAACGGTGAAGGCTCCGAAGACTGTACTAAAGACTAACTCTTTGTTGTACACATGACGGTTATCAACACCGTTGTACGACTCTAAATCATTGTAGAGCCACCGCACTTCTCTGCTGAGTGGATCATAACTGCCCCTAGCATTCTGCCTAGAGGGCTTGGATATTTTTGTGTAAAATGTTTGGATAGTCCTCTCTGTAAGGTTAGTCTCTTGTAACAGTGGGTTAACCTCACCGGGAGTAAGTATGTATATACCCCCCTTAGCCCAGAAGAGGATGCTATTGTCCGTTACTACAATACTCTGCTTACTATCTGCAGAAACGTCAGTTACCTTTCCAACATTGTAGGCAGAAGCAACAAAGCCACTAGCGTCATTACCTGTTATCTGCCATACACCGTTGTCACTGAAGACAATAATGCTGTTACCTAGCGGTACAAGTTTAAAGACACGTCTAACGCCACTAACGAAGATATACCCGCCATCAGTGTCAATCAAGTCCGATACTGTTTCAGAAGTGGGGTCAGCTTCTTGGTAACACTTGTCGTACTTGTCCTTACTGTCCACTACCTGAGAGTAAAAGACAAAGGCACCAATGTTAGGTGACTTATCATCTCCATCTATAACCTTAGATGAAGCACCAGCGTACCAAATCCTACCTGCAAACTGCGCTACAGAAGTAATACCTGAGTCATTTCTATCTGTTAAGAATGTCATTTAACTTTAAAACCTCGGTAAATCGCCTATGTCAAAGATAGTTCCTACATCAATTCTAGTGGTACCGCCGCCACTAGACGAGCCACCGTAACCAGAAGTAAACGCTACATTACGTGAAGCACCCCTATCAAAGGGGTCAATGATGAACTTACCTTTGGGTGCTGGTGTTCCTTGGAAGTCAACCTTGACAAGCTCCTTTGGGTCAAAGGTGTTTTCCTCGTTCTTACCAAGGAAAGCTACGTCAGCATTACTGGGGTACCTTTTTTGACTAACATGGAACTGACCAATACGCTGTGAGGTCCAGCCCTGGTTAAGTAAATTGTACTTATGGTTGTCTGTTAAAGCTGTGGGCCTGGCGTCAATGTTAAGATCGTCGTCAACACCAAACCTATCCCGAATCTTTATGTTACGTGCAGACTGTGTTACTACATCTTTGTCCGCGTCGTAGGTAAGGATGTTAATAAGCTTGGAGCCAGTAACGACAACAAGAGACCCATCGAGGGATGTAGTCTCAATAGCAAAGCTTTCGTCGATGTCTTCTAGCTCTAGTACATCGTTGCTGTTCTTAATTGACGCACTAACTGCTTCAGCAAAGGCGTCAAAGAAAAGCAGGTACTTACCTATCTGTACCACCACTAGTCCTACGTCAGTATCGTCAGAAACGTTGTACCACTCGTGTACACTGATGGCAACAGAAGATATCGAAGAATTTCTATAAGGAATCTCTATTGCTTTACCACCGTCCTCAAAGCCAAAGCCAAACCTACGCTGCCTAGAGCCATCCAGGTTTAGTACAAAGTTTTCATCCCTTACAGAAGCATCAGCAGGGAAAGAAACAAGGTTAGCCTCAGTGATAAGGCCACGTACAACAGTGTTAATCTCTTTGGTTATACCCGCTCTGGCCATATCTACTTCTCTTTATGGGATGTTTTAGTTCTGACTTTCTTTCTCGAAGCAATTAATTTCTTAACGTTAGCCAGGCCTTCTTCGTATACTTCAATAGATTTCATGGCCGATCCTTCAGAGATGAAAGCGGTGCTGAGAGCCATGGGTATTGCTCCTGAGCCTTTACTTCTGATAACTCTGTACATTCTTCCGTCGGGTTGTACCTTTGGCTCGTATGTCATTACCTCTTACCCTTTCTACCAAAGCGCGGTATCTGTATACCACCACCTACCGCCCTGTTCTTACGTGAAAGCCACTGGTTTTGCCTATGTGCTTTCTGCTCTGCCTTAACGTTGCTCTCCTGGGCCATGTCAACAAAGGCGACAGACTTAGCTTCAGCTAGTAACCAGGGGAATGCTTCTTCAGGTAGGTCAGGAATGAAGTCATCTTGAAGGGTGAACTCACTAGAGGAAACAACGTAGACTTGTTGTTTTGCTTCTTGTAGTGTGGTACCTACTTCCTTGTCGTAGCTATCCATTATTATCGTCTTCTGATTAAAGCTAGTAAAGAAGGACGGGGCAATGTCGTCTTTGATAAGTATTGGAGTACCGCTAGGGTCAGTCACTTCAATAACGTTAGTGCTAGAGCTGTTCCGAGAGTTCGTAAAGTCAAGAAAATCTACTGGATCTTTGTAGACAATCTCTTGGAACCTACGACGTGTATCGGTGATCCTAGCTACGTCGTACTTGACCGAGATGATCTCTTTAACATTACCAGGGATGATAAGGTGAGTAGGAGTACTAATACCATAAGGTGGCAAAACTACTAGTACTTTCTTATGTCCCCAGTTTCTGTTAGCTAAGCCTTCTTCGTATGTATCTCTGAAGATCCTAGCTACCTGCAGAGATGCTTCAGTCTCGTCAATGGTATCTACGGACCCTTCGTTGAGGGGCTCTAGGATAGAGTTAACTAAATCTAGTAGATTATGTGCAGCCATTACAGGTTACCCCCAAAGAGCTTGTGAATCATAATGGTGAAGTCCCAGAAATTAACAGTAGCGTTAGTAGTGATGTACATCTCTGCACCGTTTTCCAAGAAAGAGCTATCAACAAATAGTAGAGTAGTAGCCGAGATGTTATTCGTAGCTGACCCGCCTTTAGTCAGAGTGATATTACGTGAGTCAATTACACCAGTACTGCCACCAGCGTCAAACTCTAAATCAAAGTACGGGGTTGTTGCAGCGGTGTCTGCTTTGCACTGAAGGCGTACCAGGTATGTGTCCCCTACTGCCTCAGGAGTAATCTTACCGTCGGTAGTGCCGTATAAGGACGCGTCAGGTGGGTTTAGAATTGTTTCAGTAGCGCCATTAATAGTAATCTTAGTTCTGGCACCGGTGGTTAATGCTAGTTTATTTGATGAAGTATAGACGCTATCTCTGTAGTAGTTCCACGCTGATTGTCTAGTAGCTTTCCACATTCCTGTAGCATCGTTGTACGTAGGTACGTCATGCTGTCTTAGAGGTGTGCTATCATCTATTAACGCGCCACTAAGAGCGCCAGCAGTGAAACTTGTAGTGCCATCACCAGCAGATGTCAATACTCTATTAACACCTGCAGTACTAGCTCCTTTAGGCTCATGTAAGTCTGGGTCTGTTATCTGGGAATGTTGTGTCATAGCTGTATCCTATCTATTGTAAGCCCTGTAGCATTAAAGATACCCGCATACCAGTGTAGAGAAGCAGTATTAGCGTACATAACACCATTACCCGAAGGGGTGAACCCATTGTTCTCTGACCTCGACATCTCTACAGCCCCTTTGCATGTTAGATAAGTGGTATCACAGGCTCCTATGTAGAACCCATCTGTTTTACTATTCATAGCTGTGCCCTTTTACAGATAAAACAAACCTACTGAACCAGAAGCAAACGCTGCAGACGCTCTGACCTGGACTCTATCTATGGTGGGTCCTGTAGCAATATAGCTACCCGCATAATAGTATGTAACACTAGAGTCTCTTCCCATAGCACCGGTACCCGAAAGGACAAATTCATTGCTCTCTGACCTTTGTATATCTACAGTCTCCCTGCATGTTAAACTGGTGGAACCACCTTCCCCTATGTAGAACCCATCTGTTTTCCTACTCAAACTATAGTAGTCACCAACAACACATTGGTAGCCAGAGCTCTTAACTGAGGACGCGTCGCCTAGACGTATAATTGGTGTTAAATTAGCATTGTAGAATACAACACGAATAGTCTTAACTGTAGAAGGAATACCAGTAAATGTGACATACTCTTTACCTGTCAATTCCTTCTCTTCGACAAAGGTTAAACCGTGGGCTTCCTGTACTGGTGCAGGGCTGGACTCGTCATCTGTCGTATCTGGTTTCGAAGGTGTAGTACAGCAGGCACGTATAGTCACTGCCTGATCAGTGTCAATAGTTATTCTGACCCCTTTAGAATCTTGCCTATCGTCATCATCAATGTTCTTGTGGCTAACCATCTATATTTTCCCAGACTAATTTTACTAAAAATTGGGGCCGACCTAAGTCAGCCCCAATTTTTAGTCAGTGCCTATACTTATACCATCTGGTAGCGGATAACAACTTTAGCCCTACCAACGCCAGCAGTGACTTCAGCATCAGTGCCGGCGACATGAACGCCGATAGGAGTATCAGCAGGCAGAGGCATAGCAAATTCCCCCTTACTGGGATTTTTTGTTACACCGGTGACGCGGGGGTTAGCCAGGGGAAAGCCGTGAGCTACTTCATCATTTAGCTCGCCAATGGCAAAGATGTTGTCAGCCCCAGTAGAAAAAGCTTCAGTTACTTCCTTTATAGCTTCTAGTGGAATGGCACCGGCTGGTAGAGTTAACTGTGTTGCAAATCGAGTAGTACCAGCAAAGTCGTCACCAGTTATATAAACTACTCCCTCAAACTGTGAGCCAGAGGTGAATACATTACCGCCAGACACGATACCTTCTTGTGTAACACGGGGACCGTAATGATTAGCGACGGGAAGTCCCGTGCTTCTTTCTATAGCCATAGTTAATTTCCTTTCTAGCTCAGTCGTTCGGTAGTCTTAAATAGCACGACTCTGTAGTGCGAGTCTAGTAGAGGGGCCGACCTAAGTCAGCCCCAGTTTTTTTTTAGTCCACCTATGCTTAGATCAGCTGGTAGCGAATAACAACCTTAGCTTTACCAGAGCCGGCAGTGACACCAGGGGTGGTACCAGTGACGGAAACACCAATAGCTGTGTCAGCAGCAAGAGCTGCAGCAAAGGTGCCAGCACCAGAAGTATCCTTAGATACACCAGTGGCATCAGGGTTAGCAATGGAGAAACCATTGGTTGATTCACTATCGACGGTACCAATGTTGAAGACGTTGTTAGCGTTACCGAGAGTAAAAGCTTCAGTTACGTCGAAGATAGCTTCTACTGGGAACGCACCAGCTGGCAAAGTCAACAGAGTCTTAAACTTTGCAGTGCTGTTAAAGTCGTCACCAGAGATGTATACTACTGCTTCAAACTGTGAACCAGAGGTGAATACGTTACCACCAGAGAGCAGACCTTCTTGCTTATCTCGTGGACCGTAATGGTTAGGGACGTTTAGTCCTGTGTTGCTTTCAATAGTCATGATTAATTTCCTTCCAAGTTACGCGGTGTGAGTTGCAGAAGTTACAATAACACCCAGAGAGTCTACACGTTGTGCACCCCAACCCCAACGAGAGGTAGTAGTGAACTCGTCACGACGCTTACGAGAGTTTCGCATAGTCTCAGTAGTAGGCATACGACGCCACGCACCCATGAGAGGAGTTGTGTTATCGTCAGCAATACTGAAGAACAAGTTTGCAACAGATGCTTGACCGACGCTATTTGTACCGTCAACGTTAGTACCGCTAGCAACCTGAGGAAGCAAGTTAGAGGTGAAGATGTTCCAACCGAACAGCTCCATAGCGAACTCCATACCTTCTGCAAGGCCGTTCTCAAGGATTGATTGCATAGTCATGTTGCTATCAACGTTGTAAGTACCCTGGAATGAACGCTCAAGAGTAGAAGCAACAACTGGATCAACGATAGCAATACGACCAGAACCAGGGACATTTGCTTTGTTGAATGCAAGGCGCATGTCTATGAGGTCAGAGTTAGCCAGAGCGTTGTTAGAACCAAGTGAACCAACTGAACGGTGAGCAAAGCCATCAATGCTGTTAGCATTACTGGCAGTCTGTGCGTCATAAAGTGCTTGGTATGCAGTAGTCTGTACATACTCTTTAAGGGCACGTGAACCTTCGTCAGCTCGACCAGCAAGAAGCATGTCGATGTTAGTTCCGTCTTCACGCATGTTATCAGTGATGTACCAAGCGTCTCCAACTTCTTCAGTGATGGTCAGGTTAACACGACCTGACTCGATTGGGTTGTAGGTAGGGTCCTCGTCTTCAGTGATATCCTGAAGAGTAATAACACCGATAGTGGGGATGTTAAGAGTGCCACCAGAACCAAAGTCGGTTACGTTACGGTAGAAAAAATCGGGGAGCAAATTCTCGCCGAGGTTCATCAACAAGTAATCTGAATAAACCTGTTGATCTATAAAAGCTGGGTTTGATGTAGTAGTAATACTTGGCATGATTAATTTCCTTTACCAATTAAGATTGAGTTGCGTACTTTTTGCGTAGTGCCGCTATCTCGCCTGCTTTCTCCGCAGATGACCTACCAAATGATGGCCTGCCGTTGGGGGATAGCTGAAGAGTATCCGTAGAAGCTTTGTCAACGCTTTCTGTACGTATTGTTGAAGGTGTTTTCTCAGGAGATACTATGTCAGTACCTTCCAAAAGTTTCATAGCTGCTGATGGGTTCTGTTGGATAATGTCTTTCAGGAATGATGTAGATAAGCCAATAGCCTTAGCCTTTTCATCCATGTAAGCTACTATCTGTTCGTCACCTAAATTAACAGCACTTTTAAACTGACTAAAGTTATCGTCCTTAGTCTTTTTATTGCTGAGCGCAGCTACTTGTTCTGCTACTAGGTCAGCAAGGTTTTTCTCATCAACTTTATCGGTAGAGGGTCGCTCTTCTTTAGCTGGTAGAGGAAATTCAGTAGACACGGTCTTCTCCATTTCAAGTTTAGCTTTTAGCTGTTCAATTTCTTCAGAAAGGTTTTTACGTAGGTCTTTCTCTTCCGCATTCTCTTTCTTCAGAGTGTCAATAAAAGCATCCTTATGTACTATTGACTCAAGGGCCTTATCCAATGAAGCGTACTGTTGTCTCCCGTCTTCTGCTTTGATACTCTTTAATTGATCCAGTAACTTGTCTAGGTCAGACTGTGTTACAGCCCCATCAGAAGTATTCGGGGCCTCGGTGTTTGCATTAGCGTCTTGGTCAGACATACTAATCCTTTCTAAATTTTGCTCTATACTAATATTATATCATAAATTTTTTGCTATGTCAACAAAGAATTAAATAATTTTATACCCCTGGTAGTATTTTTTAACTCTGCTACCCTCGAGGCCTGCTCTATTTCCCAGTCACCCTCGTACTTAGCGTCAACCATTGCTTTAAGAATTGCTTCTTTGTCCGCTTCCAGTATCTTGGTATACTGTTCAATTAACAGTCTACAACTTTCTGACTTAACAACTTCTTTAAACTCTTCACACTGGTCCGGGGTTAGGTCCTTCTTCCACGCCGATATCATTAGGTGCTTCCTCGTCTAAGGTTGATTGTAATTGTTGGGCTGTCCTTGATGACTCTGCATCTTCAATAAGACCAGCGTTGTCACTAAATAGGTCAAAGGCTTCCAAGCCAAGTAACTGTTCAGCCAGTGCCGCTACTTTCCTGCGGCTAAGGTGTGTACTAATGAGAGGCCATAGCTGTGTGTTAGTTAAGCCAATGAGGTTCTGAACTAACTGTGCTTGTCTAGCAAAGTGTCTAGCGCCGATAGGACGTAGCTTACCTGTAGCAGCGATGTCTTCTTTAGTAATAGTAAGAAAACTCTCAACGCCGTTGTCAACTTCAAGAACACGTACCATGTCTGATCCGTCAATCTCTCGCCTAGCTACTTCAAGCATAGAGTTAAGTAAGGGCTCGAGAAGGTTGATCTCAAAGTTACGAATCTTTTCTTGGAAGATTCTGCTGGCAGCGTTGTTCAGTGTTTGTACTTCAAATGCGGTCTTTTCCCCAGGAGTGCGTACGCCCATGGCCTCACGTGGAGCGCCGGTGAACTGTTCCATCTGATCCATCAGGAATGCAATCTCTTGATCTACAGCGAGGGCGGATAAGTCGGGTGCCATCAACTGGACATCGCCGCCTTCGTCTACGTGTATCTCTGCCCCTGGTGCCCAAGAAAATGCTTCTACGTCACCCCTGACCTTTATTGGTGGGAATACGTTTAAATCAATAGCGTCAGCTTTAGAGTTCTCCAATTGGTTAATACGATACTGCATACCAACGATGTTAGCCAAAGGTGACATAGCCCAGAGATTATCTGGACGCTCTCTCCAACCGACGTGTTGTACTGATGACCGCCCTAACCAGCTAGGGTTCTGCTCATTGCGTAGTACTACAGATCTGTCAGCGATGGTAATAATACGGTCCTTCATAAAGCTATCAGTCTCTGGGTCATAGATGTCGCCAGTCAGCTCAATGATCTCAATGTTGTCAGACCGTAAGTACTCCCAGTAAGAACCAAAGCCATCAACAGTTATGCCGCATGCTTTGTTAAAATTGTTAGCAGTGCTGCCACCAGCTAGTTCCCTACGAAACTCTAAAGAGGTAATAGCTTCTTTGATCCAATTCTGATCCTCAGGGCGCTCAATTAGGTAACGCTTAAACTCACCGTAAGACCACATTGATCTCTTGATGATAGGTGTGTCCTTAAAGTTAGAGCTTAGTGGATTGAATACAACGTCGTAAGGACTCAGTCGAATAGCTCTGGGACCAACAAATCCTGCTATGGTTTCACCAGTAGTCTCTTCAATCTTGCTCTCTTTAACAAACTCAACGTCTGCAAAAGCGTTACCAGTCATGATGTAATCGTCAAGCAGTGCGGATATAATGGTGTAGAAGTTGCCCTCACGTAGCTTGTTCTTCATGTACGCAAGAATAGCTTTACGCTTAGAACTAGAAGCAGAGGTTTGGTCACCAGCTTCCCAGCTCAACCAGTCATCATTAGGGAACAATGCTGATATGTAATTGGCTTTTAGGTTGTCATTGATCTGAGTGATCTTGGGTATGTGTGTTTTATTGGACCAATCTATTCTATTATTAGAGGTGGTGGTGGTGTCAGTAGCGTACAGGTAGTCACGTACTTCTTTGACTTCTTCTTCCCAAATACACTTGCCATCCTTGTACCTGGTCCACATATCACTAATACTGGTGGCCAGTGCGCTGCTATCAGTGCCAAGTCTAATCTCTGCAACCGTTGCTGTCATCTTTGTTTACCTTTGTATCCCACCAAAACGGGTGTTAAATTTAAGAGTACTTTGATTTGGATCTCTATGTTGTCTTACTCGCATAGGGGGTTTAGAAAAGTCTATAGCTGCAGCAAGAGCATCTTTAACGTCATCGTGTGGGGGGTTCTGCATTACTAGTTCTTCCTCTAGTATCTGGCAGTTACCACCCCTGTAATGGAACATTTGTCCGTTACTGTATCTTGGTTCCAGGATGGCAGCAAGTCTTTCAACCTTGTTGCCTTCGTGTCTATTAGGCCTGAACTCGTCTACCTTAAGAAGCATGCCCTGTTCTTTAATAAGCTGCTTTATCTCTGTAACGACCGCTTGCTGTGCTACAGTAACCTCAAGTCTGATGGATCTAAACTGCCACTTACTCCAAGCAGACTCAATAGCTTCAAAGTAATCCTTGATTCTATCAGTTTTAAACCTGGCTATGTCAAGAACAAAATAGTTACTCTCACTATCAACACCTATGACAACGAGGGCGGTAAAGTCTGCTTTCTTCTTTCTACTGAACGCAAAGTCAACAGCTGCAAACACGTTAAGTCGGTTACCTTTAAAGTACCAGTAGCCATTTCTAACGTTAAGGTGTTTCTTATCGTAGTGATCCCAACTGTCCCTAAGGATACCAGCGTTGTCTTCACCGGTAGGATCATTGTAGTACTGTGCCTTGTACTGTCCTCTGTCAAGATACTCTGACCGGATCTCTGCTAGTAACTGAGCATTGAATCCAAACCAGATCCCGTCCTTGCGTTGTTGGCGTGGCCATAGGAATTCACCGAAGCCATCACCCTGATCCTCAACTTGTCTCTCAAGTATTTCGTAACGTGGTTGTGACTTACCTGTAGGCTCACCCTTGGCGTTAAAGGTGGGTACTTGCATCTCCTGAAGATCACTGTAGATATCTTTAGGGTGATACCGTGTACCTACTACCCACTTGAATGAACCAGGGTTGGCAATGGAAGCCATCTGTGAGTACTTAGACGCTACCTGCTTGCGTCCTTCAGTAGTGTAGGCATTCTCTGGCACAACCAAATCATCGTAGACAACTACATCACTGTGCATGCCAGTCTGTGTACCAGTAACACCAGTGGCCCAAACTGTGGGATCACGTACACCCTCTTCTCTGCGCTTGGGGTGATCAACCGCAAATTCGAAGGTAGTCCACTTCTCGCGCTTACCTTCTTCTCTGTTGAGCATGTCTGGCCAGTACTTCATGTAAGTCTTGCTGGATAGGACATCTTTAATTGCTTTAAGCTGTTTCTCAGCTAGGTTAGATGTGGCTGACACATACATGACTGTTGTCTGTGGATTCTTAGTAATGTGCCAAGCAACTCTGTACGCAATCAAGGCACTCTTCTGATGACCACGAGGCATCAATGTCAGCTGGTTTGTCTTTGCGCTGGGCCTGGTCCACCATTCAATGATCTCTTCATGAATGTCACCAAGTAACCTGTGTGGTGCTACTAGCTTAATAAAACTAGACAGGGATGCTTCTGCAATCTCCCTGCCTTGCTGTATATACTTGTCCATTGATACTTCTTTTAAGAAAGGTTAGAAAAGATAGTGCACTCGTCTTTGATACGTTGCAGTATCTCTGTTGCTTCTTTAGTGTGATTATTTAATTTATCTATTAAACTATCAATGTGCTCCTCAGGTTTCTCGTGGACAGGCTCCTTCTTGGTAAACCATTTATACATTTTTTACTGCTCCTAATACTTGACGGGTAATGATTATCTCTTTCTCCAAGGTAGCTAAAGCCGCTACGTTCTGGCCATTACCCGCTACTGTTGACTCGGCAATCTTTATGACTTTCTCTGTTAGCTCATCGTTGCGCAGGTCTTTCTTGCGCCCTAACCAGCTTAGCCATACGACTCCTGCCGTAAGGCTGATATGAGCTAAGTCACCTCTGGCTAACACTACGTCCATAAGGGCTGTAGATGCATCTAGCATAATATTATTCCTTCACTCTGCCGCACTACTAGTGCCTGGCCATGCCAATACGTTTCAGTTCGTCCAATGTATCTTTATCTGGTCCGGCGTTGTCAAAGACATCAGTGCTACTTACTGCTGCTTTCTTAGGGCGGCCAGGTGAGCGTTTAGCTTTACTCTTATCAGGAGCGTAACCTTTGTCACTTAACCATTTAGCACTGGCCACCGCTGACTTACTATCCTCAGACTTGCTATCCTTCAAGACAATATCTACAGCGTCGGAACGCAGCCGTACTTCAAGCTCGTCCCTGCACTGTTTCATCAATGGCTTTAGTGCTACACACTTGTCCAGGTCAAGCCAATGATCCCAACCGCCAACCATAGCTGCAGCAGTCTTGTATTCGGTTGGGTCAGCTATTTCCAGATACCATTTCTTAAAGGATCTGTAAGTTACCCCTTTGTACTCGTGGTCCTCATTCTTAGTAGTAAAGATGGCGTAGGTATGAGGAGTTAAGCTGAGCTCAAAGAAGAGTGCCTTAGTTAAGTATTTACCAGAAGAGTTTTTATATTCAGTCATGTCTAGCTACTCGCCAATGTTACTGTTGCGCCGGTAGAAAACTTAACTTTCAGATAATTATCAGCACTGTCAATAAA
>WLWG01000484.1_pt1 | contig 40672 bp, 20 predicted proteins | sample 6712871 | NCBI WGS metagenome assembly WLWG01 (sample SAMN12718693, study PRJNA515312) | sponge metagenome | isolation source: marine sponge | host: Mycale hentscheli | place: New Zealand: South Island, Marlborough, Capsize Point | collected 2003-05-01
TCATTTAACCAACTTCATCAAGTGGTGGATCGGCATAATCCATAGCGAACCTATCCTTAATAAGCTTTAGTTCATTCTGAGCATCAGTGAGGATTCTATCACCATTAATAACAATACCACCAGGTAATTGTACCTGATTATACTTTGTAAGATTTCTACCCCATTGTGCTTTAGTAAGTGCAGTAGCAAACTCTTTGAGCCACATATCTGACCAAAGATCGGGATAAACATCTGGACTTGGTTTAACCATACACTCCAGACATAAGATTTGCCCCAAGTCACCTAAGTCACCATCAATATGAAGATTGTGTGTTCTTTGATTGAAGTTATACATCTTCGGTGGAAGCATAAAGAATTCCATCATCGCCATGAATGACATAGCAATATAGTAGGTACTCATTCCAAATCCCATATTGTCACAACCACTACCATTAATTTGGCCCCACAAGTTCGGGTATATCATACCAGGTGGCACAATACCTCCTCCACCAAGACCATAAGACGATGAAGATCTAAGGATTTTAGTTACACCAACTACATCTTTTGGTAAGGTAATAAAGTTATTTTGCTGTAAAATTTGTGCATACTCATAATTACCAGTTTTAGTTTTAATCTCACTAACTCTAAACACTGCATCGTTTCCGCCACCACTAACGGTTATATAATCACCCACCTCATAATTTACGCCTGGTTCGTAAATCTTGACACTAATCAATCCACAAACAGATGTTCTGGGGGAATCAATTAGTAGTCGTAGTCCTGTACCTGAACCAGATGTAGTAGTGGCAACAACAATTTTCTCTCCACTTGGTTCTTTAACTATCTCAACTGCATCAGGATCACTACCCAATCCAAGTTCAACTTCTGATTGATTACTTGTATTCGCCACATCCATTGTATATGATGGTGGGTATCCAGAACCGGGGTTCTCAAGTGTCAATGTCTTTACCATACCGGGACCGCAGTATTCGTATCCCGACTCTTGTTTTACATTATCTACCTTAAAACTTCTCCAGTTTTTACGCATTTCATTGTTGACTTGCGTGGTAAGATATACTCTTTCTACACCATTGAAATGATTTCTCTCATTAAAATATTGAAATGCTTCTGTGATGACAATATCTAATTGTTCATCAGCCACATTGATTTGTAGTACTGGGTGGCCCAGTTTAGTGAGAATATATTGTTTGAATTCCTCCCTATTCTGAGGTTCTGCAATGCTCATGGACTTTATCCTTTCTTTTATTTAGATAACAAAAAAGGAGGGGTTGCCCCCTCCTAATATTAAGTTGTCATTTAATATCAACTAAGAGCAGTTTTCAATTCGCCAATCAGGGTGGTTATAATTCCCTGCAATTCAGCTACATCATTAGCGGTATAGGTTGCGGCTGTCAGTCCAGCAAGTTTTGTCTGGATTTTGTCCGCAGTATCTTGAGCAGCTGCAGAAGCAGCCGCTGCAGTTAGTTCATTAGCATCAACATCAGCCTGAACAGTAGCAATAGCAGCATCTGCATCAGCTTCGTTTTGGTCTACATCAGCCTGAACAGCAGTCACTGCAGTAGCTGTGATTGGGTCTGCCTCAAGAGTATCGAGACGAAGTGATAGTGCAGCATCAGCATCGTCGCTATCAATCTCATTCTGATCTACATCATCTTGTACTAGTTGTACGGCTGCAAGAGCATCAGCAACCTCAGTATCAGTGTAGAGATTAACTGCTGTCTTAGCATCAGCAACCGCAATATCAGTGTAGAGATTAACTGCTGTCTTAGCATCAGCAACCTCAGTATCAGTGTAAGCTACGGCTGCAGCCAAGGTGTCAGCATCACCTACAAGGTAATCGGCTTCGAGTGTCGCCACACGGCCATCGAGAGCTGTTATATCAGTTCTCTGGTCATAGGTAGCGATTTCTGTATCAACAAAGGCAGTGCCATTGTGAAGCAGGAACTTACCACTAGTAGCTGTACCGTTACCAGAAATGGTGACATCAGCCAGGCGGCCAATTGGCGCTTTTTCGAACTCAACAAGAAAGTTTGTATCAGTAAAATACTTATTATTGCTGCCTTCGCTGAGAGTATCAGTAGAATGATTAGAAATATCTGAAACAGAAGTAGCTTGCCCAGTAACATTACCGACCAAGTTTCCGACAAAAGTCTTACCACTTTGAGTGGCGACATCTGTGATTGTTACGCTGCCATCGACTTCGACATCACTAGTGAAGCTATTACCAGAAGAGTTAAGAACGGTTCTTAGATCTCCAATTTTAATGTTGCTAGTTGTATACTCATTGCCACCGCCAATATTAACGATAAGAAGGTCATCATCGTCAGTGGTAGATACACTAGGTAGATTTTTTACGAGTACTGTTGCCATTTTAGGTTAAAATAAGTTTTAGTTATTTATAAAAAAGGGAGGGTTCCCTGGTTTTTGCCAGGGCCCTCCGCGACGACGATATTATATGACTATTTATCAGCTTACACGCCAGTGGATAGTTCCATTGGAGTTCTTGTAGATAGCACCAACTGCAACACCACCAGTAGCGGCGTCGGAGTCGTTGTTATAAGGACCAGGGATGCTGGTACCTGCGAGTACAGCGGCAATCGCTGCATCTGCGTCTGATTCGTTTTGATCCACGTCAGCTTGTACAGCTGCGATGGCGGTGTCAGCATCAGACTCATTCTGGTCAACGTCAGCCTGAATGGCGTTCAGTTGAGTCTGGATGTTGCTGGTTACACCATCAACATAGTTCAGCTCTTCAGGAGTAGCTGTGATAGCAGTGTTGCTGTCAACAGCCAGAACAGGAAGACAACCAGACTGGTTAGGCAGTTTGACGGTTCTGTCAGCATCTGGATCGATGATGGTCAGAGTCGTCTCATTGCTGTCAGCAGTTGCACCTTCGAATACAATGGCGTTAGATGCCTGCATCGTCACTGTGTCAACTGTGGTTGTTGTTCCCTGAACAGTCAGATCAACACAAGTCAGTTGGTTGATACCAGAGATAGACTTACCAGCATCCAAGACCAGTGCCTTGGAGGCATCAGCTGTACCAACAGAAGTGATATCCAGGTAGTTCAGTTCAGCACCAGTTGATGTAACTGCAGTACCCTGAAGTTGGAAACCAGTGAAGTTAGTGGTACCATCAACGATATCGGCATCAGCTGCATCGCTGTCGGACTCGTTCTGGTCTACATCAGCTTGAACAGCTGCGATAGCTGCATCAGCATCACTCTCATTCTGGTCAACATCAGCTTGGACAGCGGCAATCGCAGCGTCAGCATCCGATTCATTCTGATCAACATCAGCCTGAACAGCAGCAACAGCAGTTGCTGTGGTTGGGTCAGCTTCCAGAGTGTTCAGACGACCATCGTAAGCATTGATGTTCTCAAAACTTGTTAGAGTCGTACCGGAACCATTGATAGCAGTGTTGTTATCAAGGTAAAGATCACCTACGATCTCAACACGACCACCAGCAGAAGCACGAAGTTCAATGTTGTTACCAACATTGATGTATGTACCACGAACATCGTTCTTGAGTTTGGTCAGGTTAGAAGCGAACTCGGCAATAGCAGTTCTGGCGTTGATCTCACCCTCAGTTGATGTCTCCAGAGCTTGAAGCAGGTTTTTGACGGTATCATTATCACCCAGAGTAGAACCACTAAAGGTTCCCATTGCCTGTACACCCTCTGTTCTACCCAGTGCTGAGTAGATGTTGGTACGAGCAGTGTCAATTTCAGATTCAACACTGTCAATACGAACACCCAGTGCGGCGTCAGCTGTGTCAGAATCAAGTTCGTTCTGGTTGACATCAGCCTGAACAGCAGCGATGCTGTTGTTGATTGTTGTTGCAAAGTTTGCGTCGTCCCCAATCGCTGCGGCCAGCTCATTGAGTGTATCCAAGGCACCAGGGCTTGAATCGATGAGGGTTGCAACAGCAGTGTCAACATAAGCAGTGGTTGCCAGTTGAGTAGTGTTGGTTCCAGCAGATGCTGTAGGAGCCTGTGGGGTGCCAGTGAGGGCAGGAGAAGCAAGAGGTGCCAGGAGAGCCTCAGCAGCCAGTGCTCTGGCTTCCTCAGTATCTACATCAGCGATCCTAGCAGCTGTCTCGGCAGCCAGAGAAGCGTTGATGGCAGTCTCGTTAGCGTCTACATCACTCTGAATAACTTGCTCAGCAGCCAGGGCTCTAGCAGTCTCGGCAGCGATGGCGTTGTCGGCATCCTGCTCATTCTGATCTACGTCAGCCTGAAGGGCAGCGATCGCTGCGTCTGCATCTGATTCGTTCTGATCAACATCAGCCTGAACAGCAGCAACAGCTGTTGCTGTGGTTGGGTCGGCTTCGAGAACGTCGAGGCGGGTAGACAGAGCAACATCAGCAGCGTCTCCATCCGATTCGTTTTGATCTACATCAGCTTGAACAGCTGCAATAGCAGCATCTGCATCAGCTTCGTTTTGATCTACATCTGCCTGAATGGCATTCTCAGCAGCAACTGCACGACCAGACTCAGCGTTGATGAGTGCGGTGTTAGCAGCTGTAGCAGCGGCAGCGTCAGTGAAGTAGTTGGGGTTGTCATTCAGTGCGTCACTGATTTCCCCAAGTGTGTCTAGGACCTCAGGAGCGTCACCCACAAGGGCTCCAATCTGAGCGTCGATGTATGCTCTGGTAGCTTCATCAGCTAGGTCCAGAGAGGACGTGGTCTCGTTATAAACAAGAAGTCCCTGGTCACCTGTCAAACAGGCGTTGAGTTTCCCTGCAACAGGGGCCCAGGAAGAATCTGCGAGTGCAGCGTCTGCCTCTGCTTTGGTTGCAAAGAAACGATTGATGTAATTATACTCATCACCGGCACCTTTCAAAGCAAGGTTAGAGGTGGAGAGTTGCGTAAGTGTTGCCATTTAGCCTCCGAAAAGTGTGTCGGCGTAGAGATAACCTTCAGCCAAACTGGCCTCCAGATTCCTTGCCTCAATGTGTGCGATGTAATCAGTCAGTTGTGACTGAAGATTTGTGATGACTTGTGGGTCATCACCTAGCGCCTGAGCCAACTCATCAATAGAGTTGAGGGTTTCAGGTGCGATGTCAATATCAAGATTACCGATAGTCGTCTGCAAAGCAGAGATGTCAGTAGCATTCTGTGTAACATCATCAGACAAAGCCCCAATAGAAACTGTAAGACTCTGATTAACAGCGTCTACAGATGCCTGAGTGGTTGGGTCGACTTCAAGAGCGGTAACTCTTGTGTCAATGTCAGTGATGAGAGTTGGGTTATCACCCATTGCCTGAGCTAACTCATTTAATGAGTCAAGAGCTTCTGGAGCTCCTCCAATGACCTCTGATACCTTAGTATCAACATAGGTTTTGGTTACTGGGTCAGATTCCAAGACTTGAAGTCTTGAATCTAATCCATCGTCTGCAGTGCCGAAGTTTGTAGCATTACCATCAATGCCCGACTGTAAGGCGGCTCTGACAGTTTCTACAAGCGTTTCAGCGTCTGTTTTGTTCTGAGAAACAATGCCTTCCAGAGTCGACAGTGCACTTGCCGTATCCGTAATGACATTAGACTTCAGGTTGGTATAACTAATCTTTCGAGATGTTCCTGTTTCCATGTCTGAGACAAGAAACAGATCAACATCCGTGAGATTAGTTAGTGAGTTTAGCTCACTAATCTTTATGGATGCTGCCATAGTTTTCTACTGAAGAACGTTCTTCACTTCACTCAATATAATAAATCAATAATTCCCTAGTATTTAGAATAAATAATAAAAATACTTATTATTATGGCGATCCCTAAGGGCACTAAAAGGTACCAACACAATGTCACTAAGGAAGTAAGATACTTTCGAAATGCTCCGAACTTAGAATTCTGGACAAAGGTAGGCACACCAGGATCAAAAAACTGGATGTGGGTACACAATATCAACGAAGAAAGATATATACACAAAGAACTCGGTGTACCCGATGGCTTTACTCCAGGTAGACTAAAGCTTTAGTAGTTTTAGTATGATACTTAACACACCTCTTGTATTTGATTACAATGTAAGTGTCAACTTTAAGTTCATATAGTTATTAGATACCAATTGGTTCTATGTATCCACCTTGTTCCATACTTAGAGCTACATCATCTTCTTCTCTTACCATATAATCATTAGCATAATCAATATAAGATAGTTCGGTATTGACTTCTAATTCGATAGCTTGGAATGAGTACTCAGTCTTAAAGACATTGTCTCTATCATCTTCAAGACACAAGATAGAATTGCCAATTGGAACTAATCGTCTGCCTGTAGCTGCATTAGAATCAAGTACTACAGTTATAGAGACTTCTTGATTACAAACATCTCTTGCAACATAATCAAGATCTTCAGTAAATACTTTCTCTGTATTAACATAAAAACCTCTATACAATGATTGCTTAACATATTTTTCAGACATGTTGGGGACATCATACTCAAAGGTAGTACCATTCCACCATGTTTCTTTGACATAATCTCCATTCCATCCGTTTTTAATGTCGGGCTGAGTTGGATTATCCGTTGGATCTAGATTATTCACTTCTCTATCTGATGCTGTCCAAGATCTTTTATAGTCACCATTCCACACATTATACTCGATACCTGAAACTTTTTGTTCAACAATTTCATACAACGGTTGTATGGGATCACCTGTCACATTATTAACAAGTCGATCATTATCTGTCCAGCTGCGGCGATAACCCGGTTTAGGTTCAGCTGGAGCTCCATCTGGTGGATTACATTCGACTAGATATGGTGGTGTTTGTGTCATGCTTCTACTCCATAGGTCCTAAGCCACTGCCCGTCGCTTGGGTTTTGGGGGAACTGGATCGCCATAATACTAAGCCCGTGGTATCAGTTTAGGGGGAGAATCGGCAAACCGCCTTCACCGAAGGTTGTCACGTACCGCAGGGTTACCGGGATGTTGACTCTCCAGCTTGTGTAGCTGCTGTTGACGCTGTTGTTGTAGTCCCACTTAACGGCTACACCAGTAATTCCGTTAAATGTGGCGGGTGCGACGTTGGCTTTGCTAACATTTTGGTGGTAGCTGTTGCTGCTTTGGTTTTTCCATTCACCGCTCATATCATAAAGTTCGAGTCCTGTTGCATCTGAAGGTATATTTTTTGTTACCGCTTTGATCCATGCTGGTGTTAGGAAAAGTCCGTGATAACTACTGGTTGTCAAGACGGGGTTGCCTACATCATCGCCGTTAAACCTTAGGGTGTATACTTTACCGTCGGTAACATTGCTTTCAGTAGTTGTTTTTACAGCAGTTGTCGTAAGGGCAGTCAATCCTTCAGTTCCTGCGTATGTGATTTGGGTCGGGGGAATGTCAATTTCTTCAGGTGGCAGGTTAATCTGCTCGCCGTTCCAGTACAGAGCTTGATTTCCGGTGTAGACATTGAACGGGAGGTCGTATCGTTGATAACCAACAGTTAGTTCGTCATCATGACCTAGTTGGTCTGTTATGCCTCCTTCGTCGTTGTAAAACTCTTCATTAGTATCGGCATACCTAGTAAAATTAAGGTTAATATAGTCGCCGCCGTCAGGTAATGGCGCAGTATTTTGGTTCGGGTGATATTGGCTTATGTACGCCCTAGTGTTTGGTATCAAAGTGCCGTCATCGTTGCGCAGCTCTGTCTCTCGGAATTGCCAAGTTTCGCCTTGATCAATAGAGCCCCACACTTTGCCGTAAGGGTGCCTGATGATTGGTTCGCCAGGCGTCATACCATTGAAAACCATAATGCCGGAGTAAGTGTTTGTAAACAATTCACCAGCAATATAGTCAAGCGATCTGGCATACGAGTTTGGTGAATCAAGAACTTCTTCAGCGCCGTTGGCAAACGTGAAGAGGTTTTTCCAATCAAGAGTTCTCCAGTTAATATCTTCATATTTATACTTCTTGGATCGGAAAACTTTAAAGCCCATCGAACCATCAAGGGTGTATGTATTGCTGTCGCTGTACTGCTGTACGCAGTAAAAATTCTCCAATTCTTTGTTGTATGTGATGTATGTGTAAGGCGTGGCGCCAGTGCCGTCACCGATGTTCAGATCAAGGACATAAGAACCCATATAATCACCGGTACTTGTACTATAGCTAAAATTAGTTCTGCCAGGAGCCAGTCTGCTCATGACGTCAGATCTAGAGAAGTTGCCACTAGGATCGAAATACAGTACGTTGGTAGTGTCAGTGGTATGCCAGTTATAACCTGATTGCTTGCTCAATGATACATAGAAACCTCTCATAAATGCTTTTGGTATTAAGACATTTGTAAAAAACGCCGATTGCGTACCAGATACGATGTAATCTACGTTCATATACGTTGTATATGCATCACTGTCGCGAAAAAAGAAAAGGTGTTGTGTGTGTACATAGCCGGTAGAATAGTATTTTGTTTCTTGGGTGCCGAGGCCAAGGTTACCGTCTGCGTCAATTTGCGTAGATCGAACGTCAAAACCTGCAAGGCTGCTTTTACTGAATAATAAATCAACTTTTTTGTCTACGTCGATACGATACCCTTGGCCTTGAAAACTGTTGCCGTTTGTACTGCTGTAGCCAAAAACTTGCACATAGTAGAGGTACTTATTGCCAACACCTCTGAAGCTCAGATAAATTCTAGAGTTAGAATTATTCGTTCTGGCTTCGTGGAAAAGCTCCCACGTACCGTCTAAACGATTAGTTTTTGAGATATAAATTTGTAGGCCGTTATAAGCGCCTAATTTATCGGTGGTGGTATAAATCCATCTCTTTGCGTGTTCCCACCACAAAGCTTTTGATTTACCGTGAACAACGCCCGCTGAATTTTTCTGCTTGTAGCTCCAGTTAGGAACGTCGTAGAAACGCGGCATTTGTTCCCCGCCGCAGAGTCTGCCGCCATTGATAGTAATACATCCTCCTGTAGTGATTTGATCTAAAATTAATTTGTCTTGTTGATCGACATACTGTTTGTTGACAGCAATGTCACCAGGGGAATTTTCAAAACTAGGCGTTGGGATATGCCGAATAGCAACGCCTGAGGTTAAACCAGTGTTGGCGTAGTTAGGGGTGAATCCAGACGTTGGAAATTCAATTTGAGCACCGACACCACCAGTAATTTTGACAATGTCACCATTGCGGTTACTTACAGTAAAATTATTCTTGTAAGAATTGCCACTATCAATGTCAACTTTAATACCATACCTATCCTCGGTATCAGTTGCACCAGTATCTGTTCTAATAGGAGCTATACTTTTAAGTGTTGAGAACCTATTATCTATATCACTAAGTTCATCCTCAGTACCAGTTCTGGTAAAAGTAATGTCTCCATCTTCCATCAAAATACTGGCATTGTCCATGACCAGAGAACCAGTCATGGTGTCACCAAGTATCTTCACATAGTTACCTAGTAGATCTACACCTACAGTATCGCGATACATAAGTACCTTGATAATGTCCTCATTAAGGTTGATGAGATTCGTCGAGAGGTCATTATTATTTTTTATTTGTACCTGCAGCTCATAGTATTCATCAGCCGCTCCTTCATTGAACCTAAAGATTGCAGGATCCGCATTTGTTGCACCTTTGTCTAGAGCATAAGAGCGCTCTTCATTAGTATCATAATCTTGAATTCTTAATACGCTAGAATCAAAATCATTAGCTAAGTAATTATTATATACATTAGCATCGGTATAATTTGGTGGGTTAGTATTTGTTAAGTATGTTTCTGGGAAAGCATAAGCCGAGAATTTAATTTTAACAATGTCATTATCTTCTTTGTCATCCTCAATAACACATTTACCGGCAGTAGGGTTGGTGGTTGCATAATCTGCAACAGCAGCTTTTACAATAACATAATCACCAAACCTTCTCGAATTGTAAATCGATACAATTAAATCCTTTGCATCATCAATATCGTTTTGTACTGAATTGACACGATCTAATATATAAAGACTATCTGTTAGTGTACTAATTTCACTATAATCAGTCAAATTATGAATTTGATTTTTTAAGTATATTGTGGAGACTCTATCACCATCAGGAATATCAGAATCTTCTTTTGAAAAGAATTCTATAATAGAATGTTCCTTTAGCATCTCGGCATATACTGCCTGAGGATAAACATATTCGTTATATGTTTTTTGATTATAGTTGTCCCCTGTATTGTCAATCTTTTCGAATACAGTTGGATCTGAAGTAAGAATGACTTTATAATCTACAGCACTATCAACATCACCTGGATTCAATTGAAGCGTTCTTTTATCTATCCATTCGATAGTAGGCCCAATAATATTATTAGCTGGAATATTTAATGTAATAAAATGGGGATCATAATTCTCAGCAACATATTTTAGTATATCTTCATACAAATCATTCCTTGTAACTGAGTGCACTTTCTCCTGTGCTACATCATAGCCTAGCGTTGGGGGATTATAATTTTCAACAACAAAATGAGAGTTGTCGTCAATAAATCTAGTGCTGTTAAATCCAGTCATTTTCTGATTTTATTATTATTTATCTTATATATATCTGGATAGTGTCGACCGCTTCCTCGATGATAGTGTCGACATCAGTTATTGCAACTCGTTCTACTTTTACAGATAATTCTATGTAGCCAGTTGTCAGCGAGGGAAGCTCTGCGCCTAAGTCAACAGTAACAGTAGGGTTGGCATCTGAATCTACACCGACTGTAGGAGTTATATTCACTGGCATGTCAACACCACTACCATCATCGACTATGACTGTATAGTTATATTGATGTGTCGCTGTATCAAGGGGCTGGTGCTCACCTATGATTAGCGAGTAGGTTACATTTGCATCCGAATCAATAACATTTTGAATTTTACTAGCTCCACCTGTGATCGTCACAGATGATAGAATAGCTTCCCCATTTTCATAGTCATTTTTATCAATGTATCTATAAAGATTTTCTGCTGTTTTGACATTAACGAAGCATGAGTTATAGGTGTCACCCCATATGGGATTATTAAACCATAAAGCTTCGTCTTTGATTTCTTCCTCAAAGGCATAGAAAGTTACGCCAGGAACACGAACCAAAGACCTACCAGCAACAACCTCGTCTCTTGCGCTTTTGACACCGATAGTATAATTTTTTAGATCACCAAATCCAACTTTATTAATGTAAACACTTTGTACAGCAGAGTTGTCTAACGAAAGGTCATTAATTACATAATCGGGTGAGCTTACTATGTCAGCTTCAATGTCCCGTACATCTGAAAATTCATTGGGTAGATTATCGACGATATCATACCAATCAGAAGGCATCAGGCCATCTTCATTTTGGCTTACTGTATTAATCGACAAGTAAGCGCGCTTGATCCCTCCGGTATTTGAATTATTATCAATTTGAAGTGCTGGTGTTATGGGAACCTGAACATCAGGACCCTGAATAGGATCATCTTTTGTTGCATGTGCTACTTCAAAAAGGGAATTGGCAGCAGCAAAATCACTAAAAATTTTCCAACCTTCTTGGGTTAAAACAACTTTGTCATTGGTATATACTTGAGTGAACTCATTATTTGTGGTTACACTGGACTCGGCGACACCCAACTTGTCGTATTGATCATCAATATCACCAGAAATACCAGAAATTAAATAAGTATCTTGTAAATTATATGCAGTAGATACATTCCACTTATCTATCCTATCGATTTCTCCGTTTAGAATAACTGCATGTACATATATATTTGTTCTTTCATTATTTGCTTTATTAAAAAGATTCAGTCTCTCGGTATATTCGATATCAGCTATACCCAATCCGGCACTCATCCTACCAGGCCGGATTACAACAAATGAAATTACCGTTGCAGTAGGGTCATTTGGATCGGGACCTTGTAATACCTGTACAATTGGTGGGTTATTGCTATCATATTGATAACTTTCAGTTGGACCAAAATCTAATAGAAAATTAGTTGCATCAGGATATGCTCTTAGTGCATCATATGCTGGATCAGTATTATCGACTGTGATTTGGCCTATACCTTTAAGTACACCTCCTTCGATTGTAGCATTCGCGCTTGGCATAGCGACAATAATGCTCTCGTCTGTGATATCTTTTAGTGATGCAAACTCTACTTGCCCAGTAGACACATGGTAACCTGAACCTGCCTCGTCTACTGCGAATCCAGTTCCTGGGAATCCCCAATTTTTTGTTGTTAAAGTTACCGGGCTTTCTACAATATAGAAATTACCTAATTCGTCACCTGGATCTGGAGCATCAGGGTCTCCAGTGGGATTACTGGCAGAACCATTATCGACGATTACATTTTTAAATACCAATCCGGCTTCGATATTAATATCGACCATCCCGGTTGTTGCATCATAAAACAGGTTAGGGCCAGGCTTCATTGTGCCTATTCTACCCGGCGCATTGTCATCAATGAATTGTAGAGCAACCTCTGCTCCAATTTCCTTTTTAAAATTTGCTACTGTAATCTTTTTATTAACATCACCAGCAGCTGTGCCAATGATAAGAAGATCAGAATCTTGTAATGCCATAGTACTCCTTAGGTTATTTCTTCTAGATCATCGATATCCAGCACATTTCTAATCACTGTCGTATCAGCAATAGATGTGGTGTCCTTACTAGGAATGATTGGATCACCGATTGTCTGCTGGAACTGCAGTTCATTAACATATGCCGAGTTGTCTCTGTTGTTATGCACTCTGTACCTCGAACCGACATAGCCAGATTCTTGACTCATATGAAACTTATAAAGTTTACTAGCAACCTCTACGAGTTGTTCATCTTTAAGTTCCTTGGATACACCAATAGCATCATCATCATAGTATGCTGGAACACCTAAGATAACTGGATCATCATAGTTAATATTGTTTGCCATGACGTTTTTTTAAGTATTTATAAAACTAAAGAGTAAGTTTCTTCTCTTGATTTTAAAGTGTGGGGCTTAGGTAAAATTCCTAAGCTATATGAAACATAAGAAATAGGGTCAGATAAAATAGGTCGTAAATTATAAATGTCAAGTGCCCCAGATCTGTCATTTTCCAGGTCAATATATAACCCAACCCAAGTAAGTTTATTATTCTTGATATATGTAATACACTCGCGGCTTGGGTAAGCTTTGAAATTCATAATATCATTTTCTAAAGGTGATAATTTGTTACCAAATACTACCTTGTTGTTATTAAAGTCAATGATGTCAGTTAAATTTGCTTTATATAATTTAAAGTCATTAGGTTTTTTAAACAGCATTGCCATATTCATTATGGTAGTTCGTGCCACATACGATAGTGTGCTAAACTGAACACCAACTGGTTTTACCCATACATATTTCTTATCTTGATAAGTGTGTAGGTTATCGTTGCCTAAAATAATTTTCTTGCAGCCATTAGCAGTGTATCGAAGTTGTAAAGACCTATGCTCATCTTCACTTGATAATATTTGATAGTTGGGATCTATAGCAGTAAAAAGTTTATCTTCACCTGTAGCTTCGATACTAGAGGAGCAATCAAAATTCACTACCTCGTTACTCATTAAGTCGTAAATATTTTTTTCGTACTCGGCTCTACTAGCATCTTTAATTGTTGAGCTAAAATATTCATCAGATGCCATCGGTGGCACTGGCATATAATTAGTAATGTTATTTTCTGTGGCTTCTAATGCCCTCTCATCTATCGTTCTGATGATTTGACTTCCCATTAGGCTGTCCTGATATAGTAATTAGACCCATCGGTCCACATACCCCCGACCTCAGTTTCACTTTCAGAAGTAGCAAATACATTTTTACCTCTGTAATCTGCAGAGATTGGACTAGCCGTCCACTTCTGTAGATTGCCATCAAATCTTAATACATCATTATCATTAATTACACCAGTGAAATCTGGTGCAGTGGAAATGCGAGTGGCATCGGCTGCAGTGTCTTTGAGTGCAAAGATATCAGTATAGGCTTTCAAGTATTCTACATTGACTACTGATGTGTCGTTATTTCCATCAGTAGTTACCTTAACAATAGTATTGTTGTTAAAATCAACGGATGCCGAGCCAATTTCTATTTTTTTACTGCCATTAAGTGATAAAGAATATTTATTTGTCGAATCTAGCCCATTCTCATTAAGAGTTATCGTATTGGTATTGGGGTTTTTGATTTCTAACTTAGCACTACTAGTTACAGAGTAAAGAAAAATTTCTGCATTGTTAGAGAACTGCGACTTGTTTGCCGATAAATTACTCTTGATTTCAAAAGAATGAGCCGCCGCCGTAACATCATTGATAGATATCGGACCAGTAAAACCTTGACCGGCTATCTTAGCATAGATCTGATTGATTTCGTTGGCACTAATACTTTCGCTAGGAGTAAAATGTTTTACTTTAAAGAGAGTATTATCTAAGAATCCATCTTGGCCAAAGAAAAATTCGGTATTGACATCGATATAGGTTACACCTACATCTACAAATGCTGTTACGACTCTATAAATAACGGACTGAACATTATCACCAATAGCAATAAATTCGAGTATATCATTATTTGCTAGGTTTTGTAAGAATGTATTGGAACCATCGTCTGCTGTAGTCGCAGACATACATATTCTATTGGTGAAAGTTTCGCCGTTCAGCGCAGTACCAATTGGTACACCCTGGAATGTTTTTGAATGAAAGGCGAACAATCCTTTTGTGACTTTCGGTGCAGCGCAAACATTCCAGTCGGCTAAGTCTGCTTCTGATTCGCAATCATCAAGAAAAATAGATGTATAATCTAAACTATCTCTAATTAATGCAATAGCATCAATTTTTTGATCGATAAGTTCAATTTTGTTTTCGAGTACATCAGTATCATTATTAACAATGGTCAATTCATTATTGAGGAGTTCAACATTGACAGCATCAGAAATCTCATTGCCATCGGATGTTTTAATTCCGGTAAGTAATCCTTCGTTTGTGATGGTTACATCTGCAGTCTCCATCGCTATAACGAGGTCACCTGTATCTCTTACCAAATGAGAAGCCGCAGGACCCACTGTACCATCGCTAAATTTAATTGCCGACGATGTCATCTCCAATTCGCCAGTCATTACATCACCAGCGGTTTTCACAAATGTATCTGTGATATCCGTTTTGAAATCAGCCAAGTACCGCATTCTATATTTGGTACCACTGAAGAAATTAAATTCTTGTGTACCCCCAATGTACTCTAATTGAATCAGATGAGGTTGCCCAGGCTCTCTATCAAGTTCAATAGGAATAGTCCAGTTTTTTACAACTTGATAGATGGCATAAACTTCTCTATCCCTTTCATCAGTAGAAGTTACTCTTGATACTTCGAGTAAATCATTTTGTTTGAGCTCATCCCAGTCTACAGTATTGCCCGATTTACTTTTCTCACCAACAATCAGCGTTCTTAGTTGTTTAAAATTCGTGATTGTTGTGTTTTCGAATTCTCCTGTAAATACATGATCGTGATCGTTACCCAGATTCTTAATTGATTCCTGTAAATGAGTGAGATGAGTTTGGTAACATGTGTCCACATCTCCACCGGTTGCAACACAAGCATCATAGTCAATCTTAAAGTTAATTACAGGTACAGCATCTTGCACACTAAAATCGTAATCTTCAGTCCATTCTGAAGGGAATAGTGCTTCGACACCAATTTCGATTTTCGTGGTCAGGTTGTCGATTTTGTTGTCGAGATTATTATCTCCTTGAATCCTGGCAGCTTCTTCATCAGCAATTTGTTGGGCAAAGATTTCAAGTTGCCCATCTATTTGCTCTGATTGATATTGGGTAATATCACTCGCTAAGGCATAGTGCTGATTGTTCTGCCTTTGTACTAAAAATTTGTCGGTCGGTGATAAGTTTTGCATCAGCTTAATTAGGTGGAGTATTAGTGACAGTATCTAAATCAATAGAAGTAACAGTATTCCCAGTTGTAGAATCATAACTAACAACAACTGGGCTTTTGCCCTCGACTTTAACGCCAGGATATGCTGCAATGTTCCACTTATTCTTGGTTTTGTCGTAGACCCATACTCTAATCTTTGTATTATCAGGTCCGGTGCCCAATTGTAAAGGCACGGTGTACCCATTATCGGCTGTGTTACTAAATTGGATTGGAGTGAGTGCCATAGAATTATTTTTTAATTATTTATGTAATCAATTAAGTTCCCTCATTATTATGGTAGTAGTTGTAATCATCTATATTTCTGATTACATCTGGTTTTGTTAATGATGTGAGTGGCCTTAAGTTACTAATTTTCCAAGGATAATAGTACTTCTTAGTGTTGACTGTGCCTTGGTCTATTATATAATAAATGTCACTTAAGAAATCTTCATTGGTGATTTTCCTTGTACCCCATAATTTCATGTGGATGTTTTTGCCATATTCATGTTGAGCATATTTGTCATTGCGCCCAGTCACCGCAGTCATATCTCTCATTAGATATTTCGTATCCGTGCTTGGATAGAATTTAACTGGGAAACCTGGCACCGTAGTGGCATCCCAGTGATTTCCCAGAACCATGTCCAAATGCATTACATCATAGGGATTTCTAAAAAGACAAATAAATTTATTTAATTGAAAATCAGCGGTGATCTCTTTGCCACTATTATGTTGTGCAAAATCTACGTGACTAAAGTCAAATTCAACCCCAGGATAGAAAGAACTCTCCTCCAAACCAGCACTCCCCGGCCAGAAGGTAATTCCTTCTTTTGTATCCTCGTTGCTTGGAGGCAAAGACTCAACACCGATATGGAAAACAAAAGATCTATTATCACTTGATTTCTTGCCTTTATTATTAATGTATGCAATCATACCCTTATCATTAAACAAATCGGTTGCCCAAGGTCTGCCGTCGATAAAATCTCCACTAACAAAAACTCCGCTAGCAGATCCCAGAACATCCTTCTGTTTCTTAGAGTTACCATCACTATTATTTTCAGCAAAATTAACTAGGCAGTAATTTCTCTTACTTTCTTTATCCACAGTATCAAAGATATAGTGTTCCCCACCATATGCAGCATGAATCATACGATATACACTTATACCAAACCAAGGTTTAGTATTTGATTTTGAGTAGTAGCTTCTCTCGGTATCTTCATTTTTATGTGTATTGATGAGGCGAGGCCTGACAATATAAGCATTATGTTTGCTAGGATGGTTAGTATGAGTATGTTCATCCGCATCCCAATTGGTATGGTATTGTACAATCCTTGCGCCTGGGTTAAACATTCTAACCGGTCCATGCGCATATGTCTTAGCAACATTTGATATTCCGAGGACAGAATACCAGTGTGTACTTCCGGTACCTAGACCTTTTGTACCACTTATGTTTCTGAAAACAGCCATAAAGCCGTTATTCCTACATTCTGTCCACCTAATAATAAATCTATTCATGGGATCAGCATGAAGATTAAAAAATCTTGACTGAGAATTTCTTTTTGAATAACTCATTCTAGAACTTGTGTCATTTTCCCAACTTGACCAGTTTTCATTCTCATCACTCCCATATCCCCACATGTACCTTGCACTTTGAGGAAGCATTTTTATATCATTCAATTCACTACCAGACTGCCAGAATTCTACTAAGGTTTCTTCAGGTTTGAATTTACCAACAAGTAAGAAAGCAATACTAAGAATTTGTAGTATTTTTTCAATAGCCAGAAGAACTTCTCCAAGATATGGAATCTCTTCTAAAGCTTCCCAAATCTCATCAGTTAATTTGTCCCCAGTCTCTCTAATCTTGAGTTGAACTCTTTCGCCACGAGGGCTCCAGTTTCTCAAAGTACGGAAATCTGACCCGAAATCAAAGGCTGCTAGCACCACCCAAGCATGTATTGGGTGGAAGATGATGTGGTTATTTACACCAGTCTTTGATTTATTTCTTGTAACATTTCCTAATGAATGACATCCGGGCCTTCCGGTTTTCGTGCCATTGTGGAACACATCTGCTTTCTTGTTCTCTTCAGTAATGTTCCATACTGTGTAGACATACTTTTGTTGCGCTGCTCCTTTTTTGTTTTTGATTGAAAGATTGTATTCTTTATTTGTGTTGAGCCTTAAGCCAAATCTGTCACCTTGGACATTGAAGTTTTTAGTTCCAGCCTGTCTCCAATATGGATCAGACCAAAGCATATCTCTGTCAACTCTGTGGCTATCATTACCATTGGCAATATTACCAACTGTATTATTAGGGTCAGCATAGTATGAGATACCCGAAGTTTTAGCTAAATTCCTGGTGAAGTTAAGGTTTTCTGGTTCTCCCAATGGACTCCAAGAACTTAGGTTTCTACCAGTTTCTGTAGCTCCAATTACAACATACCTTTTTGTGAATGTGGCAAACGATGGTTTGATTGAATTCTTTGAAATAGTTGTAACCAAATTAAAGCTACTATCATTGATAGTATGCAAGTCGGGACGATCGCATTCCCAAATATAATACTTATACTCTGCTTTTTCTCCTCTTGGTGGGCCAACTTCATATTCGACATTTCTGTCTACATCAACGAATCTCCAATCCCTCCAATAGTGATTATTTTTAAAATCTGGTAATCCATTTGGACGAACTTGAATCTCGTCAGCATGATATACTGGTCCCTCAAGTACACTCACTTCTGTTGGAGTAACAGTAACTAAGTGACCACCGGGATTCCAATACTTAAGTTCTTTGTAATCGACATTATTGTCGACATTTGTGCCACTCAGTTGTAAGTATCTACCCAAAGCTTTGACTCGTATTTCTTGATAACCCAAGTTAGTTTTTTTGAAATACTCCTCAGACATTTGATACTCATTGTTATAATCAGGATTAGTTACATTCCTGTCATCAGTCCAACAAAGTCTGACATCATGTTTGTATGAAGACGACATAACCATTGACATGTCATAATACTTATCTTTTGTGAATGTCTTTTCGTGTTTCTTTAATGGAGTTCTCCAGTGAGTATCCTGGAAAGGAGGTATGTGTGTATTGCCAGTGGTGACGTCACCCCAATAGCAATAACCTTGGTTTTTAATTTGGTATTCGTACTCTTCAACTAATACATCAATGTCTCTGCCGTCCTTACCCCAGGATAGGGGGCCATCTACCACATCACCATTGGCGTTTACAAAGCGCCCATCGACTTGATATAGCCATTGCGAGTATTCAATTGCTACAGTAGTTTTGACATTCTTCTTAAGAATAGGTCCTCTTGTGAAGTGAGTAGTGTTGATAGTATTGGGCGACTTATTGATGTGTGTCGGTTCGTTAATGAACCATATCCTCACCTCATCATAATCAGTACCCCTCAATGTCATATAGGCGGCCTGGAGATTACTCGTAGAGTAATTCAGAGGCCTATCGTAGTCCTGATCCATACCAAACTGGCTTTTATTGTCTGTCCAATATACTGGACCAGCATGCCTTCCTCCATTCTCATCAGTAGGACTATCATATGTTTCTACTCTAATATCAGGTTCAGAGCCGCGGTTGCTCCAGCTTTCTAAAGGATCATTTTGGTTGAGTGCACAAAAGATAATCTTTTCAAATTGAATTTCTTCAATAACAAGCGTGCCGCCTTGTGGTGATACATCTTTGCCGTCTAGTCTACCATAGTAATGGAAGTTTGATCGGTGGTTACTACCTACCATCAGGGCAAACCCATCTTTAGCTCCATATACATCGTAGCTGGTTCTGCCAGTTGCTGTAATCAAGAAACTATTGTTTCTAGTGAACTTAACGAGATTGTTTCTAGACTGGTTGTAGTGGAATATTTCTTCCCAATGTGGATCACTGAAGTCTGTAACTTCTCTTGTAAAGTCATCGGCGCCCCAATAAGCGGAACCTTCAACTCTATCGGAATTCTCGTCACTAAGATCTTCTACATCTACACCAATGGGTTCGCCCCTAGTTGACCACTCTTCGGTTTCATTTCTTTCAGTGTTAAATGCACCAAATATTAGATTCGTATCCGTACCAGTGATTTCAAAAGTAACGCTTTGTGTGCTAGTCAATACATCTCTAATATATATTGGCATTGGATGAGTAGGATTAGCTATGAAACCATCACTGACTAAGTATAGATTATACTTATAATTATTAGGGATGCCTCCTGGTTTAGCAGTAATTTTATAAGTTTTGTTCCTTACTAATTTAATACAATTTAATGGCGCATCATAATGACCAGAGTCAAAATTAGGGAAATTCAGTGCATTTCCATTGTTTTTGTCATTGCCGGTGTTTAGATATGCTGGACCATATTCATCAGATATTTCTGGAGTGCCTATAGTAACTTCGGCAGGTTCACCATCGCGATTCCAAGTTGCAGTAGAGGCCCCTGGTCTATTAGCACCAAAGATAAGATACTTACCAGTTGGCTTAATTTTAATAGTCTTACCAGCTTCAATTAATTCATCAGTTACTCTAGTAATCTTCGCATAATTACTAGACTTAGCCATATCTAAATGACTGGGATCACTTACACACCAGACACTCAATTGACCTGACAAAGTAGCTTGGCCAGTCAAAGTATATTCTGTATTAGCAGTCGGCACTGAGAAATGGTTTAGGTCATTAATCCAGCGGGTATTGTTAAAGTCTGGCTTATTAGAAAGATTGCTGTAAAAGTAAGTTGGGCCAAAAATGAATGTCTCTCCACCACCTGGACCCTCATTGTCTTTGGATACATCAAGTTTTTCGACCTTCATATTAATTGGTTCACCAAATGGGCTCCACTCTTCGAGTACCCTATCGCTTACCCCAATCGCACCAAAAATAACTCTATTGCTTGTAAACTCTTCAGCTTTTACATCAATATAGTCGGCATCAGTAGATGTTGTACCATACTCAATGAAGTCATCCACGAAAGCACTACCCAATTTAAGAGCAGCATCCGTCCTTGCACCAAGGATTTTTACTTCATACTCCAGTTTATCTTCTCCTGCTCTGATTGGAGAGAATCTATAGTACTCACCCGCAACTAAATTGAGATCATAGATGTTGCTGTAGTGATTAACTTCCTCCCAATGTGGATCGCTAAACTTGACATTTTGATTTGCTCCACCTTGATTTTCGGTCTTATCGCTCAAGAAGTATACTGGACCTCTAACCTCAGAATCAGTATCTTCGGTGATTGTCATTGCAAACTCAACACCACTGGAGCTCCACTCTTCGTCACTAGTGACATTACTATTGAAAGCAGAGAGATACATTCTCTCGTTCTTAGCTGTTACTTTGAGTGATAGATTATTTTTATCGATGACTTCATTTTCTGTTACAAAAGTATCATCGATTTCGTATCCACCTGGATCAATTGAGGCGGCGGTTGTTGAGTACCAAATTTTGATTTTAACATTCTCACCAAAGTCTTTTTTAAATTGATCAAAGACTGCGGAGGTAACTTCTACATCATAGACGGAACCCTTATTGAGCAACTTGTCAACATAATTGATAGGCTTTTCCCACCAAGGATTATTGTAGTTTACGATTCGAGAGTATTGCCCGTAATCGTCTTTTAAGTCGTCATCGGCTCTGTAGACAGGACCCTTTCTGGGGAATAAGTTATCATCGTATCTTAGAATTTTGATACCTGATGGTTCTCCATCTTTACTATGATGTGTAACTTTATTCTTGTACAAAACATCTGTCTGTACATAGAGCATATTATCAGTGTGAGCATATACATTTTTACGCTCACCAGCCTTAATATAGATGCTTCTAATGAAATCTTCGGCACCATTGTTGGTATGGTTGTCTAGTCCTTTTTCTTCATTGGCAAAAACAACAGTATAGATACCATCGATGTCATTATCAGCAACAAGTGTGTATCTACCACCCTCAGAAATTCCCTCTTCTGTATTAAGTGGGCTCATGTAGTAGTCATTACCCAATTCATTGATAGGATTTTTATTACTGCTGCTGTCGCCCCAGTATACTGGGCCACTTATGTAATCGCCATTATTATCTTTGTTTATATCATTTGTGACATCAGTAACATCAATGTTTACTTCTTCACCAAATGGTGACCAATCAGTAACACTGATAGTAGAGTCAACATTGTATGCACCGAATACAATTTTTTCATGTGGAATCTCTTTCAAATCCAAGTATGCTACATTTGTATTATTTGTAGCTCTTTCTAGTGTTCCATAGATAACAAAATTGTCATCGTGGGTTGTACCAGGAACCAATGCCTTGTCTGATCTAGCTCCCATCACATAGTAATCGTGAAGAGTGGGGTCACCTGGGCCAATTAAAGTTGTGAGTCTATAAGATTCACCTTTTTTGAAGTGTACAGCATTGGGGTTTTCTGTCGTGATTTGATTCTGAGGAGAATTATTCCAATGATAAATGGTCTGCCAGTGAGCAAGGTTGAAGTTTGGTTTATCTGGAGAAGAATCGAAGCTATCATTTACAGATGCAAATCCGTCATTGTCACCAAAGTAACCTGGACCTCTAGGAGTCGTGTCATCCTCATCCAAATTTCTGTCAAATGTAATATCGATCTCAGCAGGTTGACCATTTGGACTCCAATCTGTTATCGGTAATGTGGGGTTGGTGCTATCATATGCACCAAAAATAAGGTGCTTAAATTCTGCGTCCTCTGGAGACTGGAATTGTATAACAGCTCCACCGCTAACACCCCCTTGTTTGTCAATTAAGATTGCGGTAAAATCAGTTTCTGGAATTTTAGCTAGTATGTAATCGCTAGCGCTAACACCAGTTGACCTGTTAAGGCCTCTTTTGTTAGTGAAGTAGAACGAGTAGTTCAATCCACTGAAGTCTAATGCGCCATCGATTTTATTAGTGGTAGCTTCATAAACACAATTTGGACGGATACTAAGGCCGACTCTTTCTACCTCATTGAATGGCTTGTTCCAGTGATTGTTAGCAAAGTCAACTACACCATCGTTGTTAGCAAGGTAAGCTGGACCTTCTACCACTCGACTAGGTGTTACATTGATTTGTCTTGGTAGACCTCTGTTGTTCCATTGATATAGTGTTCCTATGGGACTTGTGCTATTTGCCCGTCTAACACCAACAACAAACATAGTAGAGAGTGCTTCGATCTCTACTGGCTCTTGACCTTCTTTAATGATATACTGGGATTCAGTATTAGCTTTTATTGTCCGTTCATAAATCGATCTATAATCTTTGTCAAACTCCAGATCATTTTTTACAGTGACAAATTGTTTTTCATCCAAAATCCAGTTGATGACATATTCTACTTCACCAATTTCTTGATCGTCAAAGTCACCATTTACTCTAGCTGGAACAGAGAATAGAAGTTTTTCGCCAGCTACAATTCTACGAGGGAACGAACTGCCATCAGGCCGTTCTTTATAATCCTCTGGAAGTAGATCAGTACCAGAAAGTCTTTCCAGGAATAACTTTTGTCTCCAGTGTTCATGTGTAAATTCCACAGTACCTGGAGTCAAATTGTATGCAGCTAGGTTTGTATTACTATCTGGATCCTTTCTATTGATGTTTTTAGCTGTACCATAATCAGCCCAGAAAAATTCTCCACTTACATCTAAGTCGGTAATGTTAATTTTTTTGAAAACCAATCCGGTTCTATCCCCACCTTCTTCATTGGAGTAATCATTAGTTGCTGGCTCACCAATAACACTCCAGTTGTTTATAGTTCTGGAGCCATTATTATTGTATGCACCAATAATCATTTGGGTACTACGAGGCATAAAGAATATATGCTTATCTTTATTACCCTTAGGAATATCCACACCCACATCAATATAATAATACTCGTTAGTTAGATCAGCATCAGTAATATTATTCAGTGATGGCGTTCTGCCTTTGAACACTGGCTGCCCATTTTCCTCATGGCGTCTGATGAACACCAACTTACGACCCATGATTGGGGAATTATCATTGGCCTCTACAGTTACATAATCTCCTGCAGCTGGGTCAGTTGGCTTGTTGAATTCGTGTACTGTCAGTGGGTCATTGAAGCGAGGGTTGCTCACTTCAGGTAAATGATCTGTTCTACCACTGAAGTATGCAGGTCCAAATATCTCGATATCATCAGTAAGATCATCCGTAGTTTCGGTCACTCTTACCTGAATTGGATACCCATCTGGCGAGGAGGTTTCTAAAGTCAAGCTACTATCAGCAGGAATCTGACCGAAAATTAGATTGTCTCCCCTGCACTCTATAACAACACCATTAGGATATGATCTATTCAATACCGTCAGGCGTTGGGCTCTTGGCATGATAGATGGAAGTGGCAAATTGCTATCATTTGTGTGATTGTTTAAGAAGGCATTAGTAGCCCAATAGAAAGTATAGTCATTTGGATCATCGGGATCCAGGTATTCAATTCTATACCTTCTACCATTAACAAGTCGAGTTGAACCAGAATCGAATTCGTTAATGGGACTATTGAAGTGTGTACTTGCCCACGAGACTACACCCGTTTGATCAATGCCATATGCAGGGCCTGCATAATATGCCGGACCTTTAATTTGTGTAAGAACTTCAATTTTGAAATCCCCAGGTGCACCAGTTGGACTCCAAGATAATGGTGAATATTTTTCGAAGTCGCTTCCATTGGGTATATCGTATACACCAATAGAGAACTTTTCACTCTTAGCAATGACTTCATATACGCCATTCTCTTCTAAGACAAGGTCTTCAACTTCGTAGTTGTCTCCATAATTGCTGTGATTTGTATTTTCTGGAGGAGCAGTCCCCGAAGCACTCTTAATCCAATTGATAGCATACTTCGGACTGGCTCCACTATTGCGTCCAACGGTAATCCTTAGCTTATCACCGACCTCGTACTTGCCATACAATCCTTCTTCAGTTTCTGCGAATTCAAATACCCTGAATCGGTGAATCCAATGAGGATGATAGAAATTAATTTGCCCTTTTTTGAGGATAGTCGGAATTGCAGAACCCGGAGTCAAATCGATTGTACCTCCTTTATAATCTGCATGATACAGTGGACCCTCTACCTTAGGAGTATCTTCTTCAATAATAGTATATGGTGGATCTTCATCAATAAGGTTTGTGCTGTCATACTCATCAAGATTGGCACCCGCCGGCTCGCCTTTTTTACTCCAATTCTCTAGTGTTCTGGGAGTTCCATCCTCATTATCTGGTACATTGTGTGCACCAAAAATCATATACTTAGAAGGCGCATAGAATGTATGCTCAGTATTAGAAGAATCTAGTGTAATGTAAGTATTAATAATGTCGCCAGTATCATATAGACTTCCGGCAGTACCTAGAAGATTATTTTGTTTTGGTGCAAGGGCTCTAGAATTTTTAGCAAATACTAGTGAAAGTTTTTTGTCTAAGTTAGAATTACTTTTAATGGTATATTGCTTACCCTTAGTGATATCTTTTAGTGCACCATTGACACGCAGCCTACCAACATAATTGATTGGTTCTTCCCAATGTGGGTCGTGAAGAACTGGCAGTTTGTCGATTCTGTCATCGGAGAAATATGCAGGACCTTCTAGTTCTTCAACTTCTTGTACCTTCTCTTCGAATATCAATCCAAAATTATCTGGGTGGCCTTTAGTTGACCAATCATCGAGTTCAATATTCTTCCATTCGTCATTGGTATAGCTATAATCCCGAACAACACCAATAACAAGGTGGCGCTCTTCACAGAAAATTGTACCTCCTTCTCCTTTAAGTACATCATTGGTGTCTACGATGTTCTGTATGCCCGCTTCGTACTGATCTGGAATATAACTAGCTCCAGGCTTCTCCTTGCCCATGAGGCCGTTGTCATTGACCCACCAGAATACCAATACATATCTGTTTCTATCTCCGGCAAATGTTGGGTTTGCCTTGATAACATATTCTTTACCTTCTTCAAATCTACCTACTACGGGACTAAGTGTATTAAATGGAATTTCAAAATGTCCAGAGGTCAACTCAGGGAAATAGAAATCATCATATGAATGCTCTTGCGTTGAGAGGTATAGTGGTCCCTCTAGAGTTGGCCCTGCATTGCTTAACTCATAATTGATTGGAACACCATTTGGACTCCAACCATAATCGGGAACAGGAACAGGAAGAGAAACCCCACCGCCATCAGTACCAGATTTCGTAAATCCAAGTACAAAATACTCACCAAGTGCTTCGAATTCTACCTCTTCAGATTCTTTATTGGGTCCCTTGAATTTAATTTCGGGCCCGGTTTCGTAGTACTTACCGTAAGACTTTTGATCAACAGAACTAATTTTACCAAGGGTGTCCGCAGGAGTCTTGGATGCTTTAGCTGTCAACCAGTTAATTGTGTATGTACCCTCAAGCTTAAACGGTTCAAATTCTTTTGTGATTTTGATTTTATACCGCTTACCAACTGTAAGTCTTTTACCGGCGCTGGTTGATGTTATAAGTGACCTTGAATCGATTTGTTTGTTAAAGAATCTATTATTAAAGTCTACCTGGCCATCTTTAATGATGTATGGGGCCTTACTATTATACCTGTTTAGATCTCTTCTACCACCATCAAAGTATGCTGGGAAGACAGGACCATAAACATTTTCTGTATTCTCTTCTCTAATGACTATCTCATCTTGAGATCCACTACTACCGTGAGTACCAATTTCACCTTTCTCTCCATATGGCGACCAATTTTCGAATGTTCTTTTCTCATTTGTACCCTCCATTGGGTCAGCATTGTGCGCGCACAAGATTAGATGGGGTCCTGGTGCATAGAAAGTATAAATTTCTCCAGTACCAGCAGTGCTCTTCTTAAGAGTAATACCAATATCGTGGTAAATATTACTCTTAAACATATTAGCAGCAGTGATGCTACCATTGCCAGGTGTATTACTATGTGTTTTGGGTTTTATACCAGTGTCACTTGTTGTGAAAAGTAAGGTGTAATTGGCCTTACATTGTGGAGTAACTGATATTGTATACCTTCTTTTCTTAACGAAGGTTTGGTTATTACCAACCCCGAACTTGACAGATTGCAGGGGCTCGATCCACTTAGGTTCTGTAGGATCTATGAAATCTCTATATGACTGATTTCTATTGCCGTCTGCATAGTATGCAGGGCCAATCTTATCACTTGCTGATCGCGTGACAACTACATAAGCCTCACCAACAGGAGACCACTCATCTATCCCTCTTGCTGTTTTAGTTGCAGCAAAGTATAGGTATGGAGATTGTGCTTCGAATTTAATTACGGGCGCACTTAAACCAGTTGCAGGTTTAAATTGCGGGTATATAATATCCCCATAAGTATACATTTTGCTCAAATCTGAGTCGCTTACTGGGTTATCTGCATCATTTGGTCTCTGTGATCTACTATCCTTACCCCAATAAAGATGCAATTCAGGCCATATTCCATCTGATTGGTAGTTAAAAGATGTCGTAGGAAGAGTCATCTCATACCACTCTCCTGGTGTTAATAGTTGCTTCTTCTTAGTTCCATCAGTAGGATCAATTTTTTGTGCATTAAGTGGTGCTACCCAATGCTTATTTTTCCAATCTACAACCGGACGCCCGGCTGACTTTTTAGTCGAAACATAAGTTGGCCCAATTGAGTCATCCTCAATGTCAGATTCATTACCTATACCAGCCCAAGGTCTAATAATACACTTAAAGTTATCATAGATATGCGTGTTAGCAGTATTGGCAATTCTCCATGTTCCAAAACTATTTGGATAATCTTGACTTGGATTTTCGTCTATATTACCAACATTCTTTTTAAAGAAGTTAGTACATTTGCTACTAAATCCAGATCCAACTTTCTTAGGGCATACTGCTATAATTCTAAGGAATCGTCTTGGCGTTGACTGTGCATCAACCGTACTGGGTCTAATAATTACACTATTTCTTCTACTGCCGCCAGCTTTGCCCGAAGGCTCAAGAGTAAACAATTTCTTCCAACCACCTTTATTACCGGCGCCAGCAAGCAGGTCATCATGTCTACTGGTACCAAACCAAAATTCAAAAGCCGGCTGAGCATTACCATCAGTTTCATCAGCTAGTGTTTGAGTAATAGTACTAATAAACTCATACTTATAATCGATGTCACCTTTATTGAATTCATATGTGCCCACTTCGCAGAGATGCCAAGCAGCGTCTGGCAGCTTGTAATAATCCTTGTAACCTTGCATATCGAAAGGGCCCTTTGGCGGCTTAGGCTTAGCGTCGGGATAAAGCGGATTTTCATACTTGACCTTAGCCAGAATTACCGGATTGACAGCAGAGGGATTCTCATAGGCAAAAATATTTCTGGTTTTAAAAGCAGTTTCTGGAGAAGGATGGGTTTCCGCTCCAGCTTTAAGATTAGGATTGATTCCTTTTACTTCTGGAATGTAAACATTCTCTTTTTCGAAGCGTGTATATTCTTCATCGTCGTTAAAGTCATCGTCAAGGAATACTGCACCATTGATACGCTGGGGTTTAAATAGATCAATCTCTTCTCCAGTTTCATCATATACAAACTTGTTTATGCACCTGTAGTGCGTGTAGTAGTCGCTACCCTGAGTGTTAGTACCAATTTCGCCATTGATAAGTAAACCGCCATTTCGTTCGCAGCATTCAAACATACCATCGCCTTGGTTCCATAGTAAAAATTCAGAATAGCGAAGACTGAGGCCAGTTTCATATTTGACTTCAAAGTCGTATTCTTCCTTGGTGTATGAACGAATCTGTGCTTTCAATTTGGACGAGAATGCTACCAAGAAGAACTTATGTAAGAAAGACTTGTCATCTACGATGCCTTCTTTAATAGCAGCAATTCTATCAAAATCAAGTGGCTCACCCAGAATTGTCATTGCTGCATCTGGAACATTATTTGCTCTCGCAGCAAAATAATTGAATATATCTTTACCTGTAATTGCACCTTTAAGTTCTATAAAGTCAACCAAGTAGTCAGGTGTATATACTATTTCATGGCTTTTCTCAAATTTGCCTTTATTTTGGGGTAGATTATAGTTAAAAAGTTCTACAACTCCTTGTAGAATCATTTTAGCGCCAAGTTTGTTTTCTAGTCTATTATTTTTTAGTCTATCGAATAGTCCACTTTCACGAATATAGGTATAACTATTTTCAGTGCTATATCCGCCAGTTGTGGATTCGCCTACACCTGAAACAATCTCACTTAAAATTTCCTTTAGGTTTTCTGCCCATAGTTTGGCTGCATCTGATTTTTCTACGATTTCCTCATCAGAGGCATCTCTTCTGTAAATCCCATAAAATGCATGCATCCAAGCATTATTAAAATCATTATTATGTGTATCATGACTTTGAATATCACTCAGGTGTGGCCAAAGCCAACCACTTGCACCAACGACTCCGTAATCGTAATTTGTCGATTGGCCTTTTTTATTGTTGTGTCCAATATAAACATAGTTAAATGTTGATTTTTTCGAAGTCGATCCTTTTTGCGCCCACTTACCAAACCGGAAAACCATTCCGGCATGAGCACTTACATGTTTAGCATGTGGCCCAGAGGTATGACTGAATGGACTACTAGCATCATCAAAAACTCCAGCTGCATCTGCAGTCTTTGCTGGACCTGAGTGCCATTTGGTTACATAAGCAATGTCTTCTTGGATTCCTTCATCCTCTCTTTTAATCCAAGTCCACTTGATGCCCTCCATGTGAGCTTTGACCCAAGATTCGGCATTACATACATGAAATCTACTTGGATTGTGAGTTATGTTGCCATACCCAACTGGAGGACCAAATGGAATAGTATAAACAGGACTAACCGAACTAGTTAATTGGTTTTCTCCTGGATATCGCATATCATAATCTCTATAGTCCCATCCATATTCGTGTGGGAATTCTATGCAAGGCCCAAATACACTAGATTGTGACCTCCCTGGGCCTCTTAGATTTTCGCCTTTTACGATTGGTTTATCAAATCCATCTGTCCAACCACCAGGATGAGTTTTAACTGTGTCGGCTACAATTTGTAAATTGAGATTATCAAGCTCTTCTTGTGTTGGTTGCTCAAGTTTATGATTTCCCTCAGCTTGACATGCAAGTGTATCTAAAAGTTTGAATCCTTGAACCTGTGACAGCATATCCCAGTCGACACCAAGATCTGCCAAATCCGGTCTGTCAGACTCATAACCCACAACGGATTGGCCTGCTACTTCTCCAAATGCGGTTTCGTCTATAATATAATCTTCTTCATCAGAAGAGGCGTCAACAAGGATACTACCATTTTCTGTGACTTCCTCTACATATTCCTCTACATTGTCAACGACTATATTGTCGCCGGCATCGTCCGTACCATCATCAGTATTATAATTATTGTCGGTACTATTGTTATTATCTGTGCCTGAGTCATTACTATAATTGTTGTCGTCACTACTCTCGTCGTTGTTGTTATCTGACGAATAACCCGAATTATTTGAATATGTCATTATTATTCTCCTGTCGTAACATAAATCATGTAATCACTCTTGGTCATGTAAAGTTTACCAGCTGGCCCGGCAGCGGGAACAACATCTACCATATGGCAGAATGCCCCACCATGCGCTCCATTTAATCCAACAGATCCAGTTGCTCCCCTAGGTCCCGTTGGACCTTCTTCTCCAGTTTCTCCTGTAGCTCCATGTTCACCTTGGGGCCCAGAAATTGGTCCAACATACATCCAAGGTTGAACTTGGGGATACTCGTCATCAACACCATCGAGTGTGTATACCCAAGTGTGCCCATTTAATGATTCATCAGTTACAACCGGACCTTTGTTTGGCTCGTATTCGGTATTGCCTTTATTCACAATGTACATGTCACCAGGTTTTGCCAAGGGAGTAACTGATGGAAAATAGTTAGGAGATACTGGCTGTCCAGCCAGTACCCATAGATCAGTAAAATCACTAAGTCTACCTTTTAGTGTAAGGCTACTACCCGCTTCTCCTTGGTCGCCAGTCGCTCCTTTAGTTCCAGTAGCACCAATCGGGCCAGGTGTACCACGAACACCTGTAGCACCTTGATTTCCATCGGCACCATCTCCCCCTGTATTACCAGTATCACCAGGAACAGGTACATAAGTTAAGTTGCCCCAAAGTTCCCATCTTTCTTTAGTTAGACCTGGGGTGTCCGGGTCTGGATAAGACGTATATACCCACAATCTATTATCAATAACGTAGTGCTGACCAAGCGTGGGGTTATCAGGAAAGATTTGATTTGACATCTTATATCTTTGTTTCTATTATTTAGTAAGTAAATTTGAGATATAGGTAGATTTATATGTTCATGAATGGCCTATTAGGATATTGGTTAGCATCGTAAAAAACATTATTGTTAGTAAACATTCTTTTGTCTTTTCCGATAGCCCAATGCAAAGGTTTAGTATTAGTATAAGAACCATCAAGTGTAATTATTGGTCGCATAGCAGATATATTAATAGTTCTAGTGACAGTGGCAGTATTTTTCTTAGGAAATTCAATTCTCATGGCAACTCCCATCCAATACGCTCGCTGCTGACGCCCTTTCTTGATCTTTCTCCCCATCATACCATATCTAACTAAGTGTGCTCGATCTTCATCTGAGATTCGCACAGCTACATGATAATCTCTATTGTTTACATGATCTTTATCGCTTGGGGTTGTGTCCATATTGCCCGATAAAACATGGCTTGCTTTTCTGGTAAACATATATAATTCTTTTCTAAAAGCATCATCACTATTAGAGTAGTTGTGCGTTGCATATAGCATGTACACACTTTTTATATACGGATGTACATTTTTTGCGTCACCATGAGAACCAAGATAACTATAGTCAAAAGATACACCAGATACATCTTCAAGATAACTGCAGTCGCAATCGGCTACATTAAAACTAATAGGACCACTAGTTTGAGCCGGGTAAACCATAGGAGTTTTAAGACCACTGAAGAAGAACATACCTGAGCGATAAGTCTTATCTACTACTTGTAGAGATACGCATCGGTTGCCTACACCAGAGGCTCCGATAGTATGAGAGCCTGCGTTTCCATTGTCATTTGAATCAAACATATCTCTAACTTCACCATATACTACTACTGCCCTCTGATCATCCACACTAGTATTCAGTGCATCATCTTCTTTCATTGTGTGTGTGGGATATTCCCAACCATACTGTTGGTTTGCAATCTTATGAGTGCCGTATTCTTTTAAATTCCATTCAGCGCGCTGCTGATCGCCCGACACGCTGCCCCCGCTTCCATAAATATCTCCCCTCCATTTATGCATAATATTATTCTTACTCCCCGCAAAGGGAGCATTCTTTGGGCTAAATGCATATTGGAATATTTTGCCCTGTCTATAAGAACTATAATATCCGTCTGCAGGGAATACTTGTTTGAATGTTGGAAACATGATTAAATAGTGTCGTATGATTTATAGAATAGTTGCCCACCTCTTTCGTAGAAATACCCTCTATCTACAGCATTATGATCAGGTGGATTATCAATTACTCTAGTAACTGTGATGTCTTTAATCAAAGAGAATGGGACTAAATCCCTATCTGACATCTGCTGCAGCTGATAGTCGTAGTTATATGTCAACATGCCTTCTACTGTATCTCCCGACTTATTCAATTTTTTATCTAATTTTGGGTCAATGTTACTTACTAGTTTAGAGTCGATAGCGGCATTAGTTTTTTCTTTAGTCATTACCTCTTTGGGTCTCGTGCAGAGTCCCTCATAATGTAGGTAATCCCCGTTAGAACTTACTAAAACAGAAAGCATAGGCCGTATTGCAATTTCAGCAGCATTACCGGTTCTCATCGGTCTACCATGAATTTCTAACATTGCAGAGCCTTCACTTACAGTAGCCTTAATCGTCAGAGCTCCAGTAAGCGTTCCTCCTCTAATTTGCAAAAATGGTCCGTTGTCCTTAACATCATATAAATCTGTAAGGCCCAATCTGTTGTTTACATACCCAACATTTGCCAGCAGTAAAGGATCTGGGACTGTAGCATTAAGGACGAGGCTATTACTATACTCCTCATTTATTGTAAGAGTATTGTTGGTAGAATCAATATTAAATATTTCGTATGGGTTGTCGGTGTCATTTCTCCACACGCTAAAGATGTCAATTGCATCTCCTACTACTTTAAGTTTCCCACTTACCTTACCGCCTGTTGACGGTAGAGCTGCAGAGTAAACTCTGAAGGAATGATCTTGTCCAGTAGCTACATATACAGGTTGGTTATTAATTGAATAACTTTCAAGGTGCTGTACACCAATAGTAATTGAACTAGTATATCGATAAACGCTTAGGATCCTATAAACGGCATACGCTGTGTCACTGAATCCATCTTTATCTTGTCCCTTGATAGTGAATTCAAGGGTCGAATTAGGAACAAATTCAGCTTCAGTGGCGATATTATCATATAAACTAAAAGCATGAATATCTAATAAATCACGAGATATATTTCCAGCTCCTAAATTAACACCCAAAAAACTGAATGAATCACCATTACGAGGTGAACTATCAATACATTCTCCCCATTGAGGTACAGTATATCCACTAGTGATGATCTCTACAATATCATTCGGTGGGTCTACTGGAACATCACCTATGTACTGGTATTCTGCAAGTAAACTCGATTTGTAAGTATTATTACAAGCAACAACACTGTCTTCTACTAAAGTTTTAACATATAAAATTTCATTAGTTGTACCATGAAGATCGTAATTTCTACGAATGTTTCTTCCTTGGTCTCCAACCATAGAATCTACATAATCTGTAGTTGCTATGTTATTTGGAGCAATTATGTTCCATGAATTATTATTTTTATCGAATTGATATTGTAGATCTCCTACTTGAAGATCAGCATTACTTGGATATTTGTCTCCATCGTTGGCGTTAGGGGGAAAATTAATAGGCATGATTAGGCATTCTCCAGGGCAGCGACATCTGCTTCAAGAGCAGCAAGTTTAACTTCCATATCTGCCAATCCCTGAGATACAGATTGAGTCAAGTAACTTGCAGAGGTAACCGCAACCCACGATCCAGATCCATTTGAAAGCAAATACAACTTCAACATATATGTCGAGGTGTCGTACCACATTGTACCGGGAAGTACATCAGCTTGGATATTTTCGATAGTATTAGGAGGCAGGGATCCCAATGAAGGGAAGATATCAAAAATTGTAGGTTCTGAGTCACTAAAGTAGACTATAGATCCTTTCTGTGATCTATCAGTAACACCTACCCAGTTCTCTCTTATATCTCCACTTGTGTTGTTTGCATCATCTGAATATACATGCATTGTGAAGTTAGTTGAATCAACCCACAGATCGCCGTCGTGTGGCGCTCTAGTAGTGCTACTGACATGATTCCCATCATCGTCATACACTGGAATCACAATCTCCAGCGGCGCTACTGGATCAAGCGTGCAGAAGTTTCGTAAAGACATTTGATTAATTTTTAGTTATTTATGATTGTGAAGCCGATTGCAGAAGACGAATCTTTTCTTCCACTGCTACAAAACGATTTAATAGTTCTTCATAAGGACTAACAAGGTTTTGCCCATCGGTAGGATCAGTATTACCAGTATTTAGCTGAATCCATCTACCATCTGGATCGATTGCATTTCCATATTCATCAACCTCCCCTTGGTAAACATACAACGAGTGATTTGATGTGTTGTAGTAAAGGAAACCTTGCTGTAAATATACTCCATCAGGTACACTTTCTGGATTGGATACATTTGTATAGTCGCCACTTATGACTGACAACTGCTTAGGGTCATCAGCGGTTTGAATAATAAAATTATCATACCCTCTTTTCTTATCAGTGATGGCATACCAACCATTTGACAATTTTATTCCATCTTTATATTCTAGTTCGCCAGCATGATAGACATAAACGACATATGCATCATTATCATCTACCCAAACATTACCTAGTCTTGGGTCAAACATACCAATAGTTAAGTCGGCATCATGTGGAACAAAGATCCAAGAATTTTTTTCTAATCTCTTTTTAGTTAAACCTGGATTTGTTGGAGAGGCCAAGGATGTCCGTTCTACCCATTTATAAAGACCCCCGGTCTCAGGATTGGTAAAATATTGACCAATATTACCGGGAGGACCAATAATTTCTGGGAATTGTGGAGGAACAGTATCGTCCTCGTATCTCTCATTTAATACTTCATTTATTCTACTAATTTGATCGTCAGTAGACACATATGTGTCATCCGAATTTGTATTGTCAGATGTAGTCTGGGCCGAGGCCGAACCGGAATAAGTCATTTTATGCGTTTTCTGTAGATGAAAGGAATGGGTCTCTGTTATTCAAATAAAGGGCACCCTTGAGATCATGTTTAAGGTCACCGGTATTAGTGTTTCTCACAACCATATAGTATCTGCCATCAGGTGGAAGATCCTCGTAATCAACCATCAGTGAAACATAATGCACATCAACACCATTGACTTCTTCGCTTTCAATTGTAGATTTAATGGTAGTGTATAACGATTGATCTTCTACATCGGGTACATTAATACCCAATACATTTTGTCTATATCCTGTTAGATAGAATTCAAGTGTATTTTCCAGCAGTGCAGCTTCGTTTTCATACTCAAACCTAAGCTTAATTAATCCAAATCTATTCGTGTCTACAAAGGTGCTATTGTATGGAATCTGATTCCACATTGGTGCATCACTCTCCTCTAATCCACCCTCTGGGCCAAGTCCAGTATTGTTAATGTGACCATAAATTTCAATATAATTTTCTGGGTTGTCATCTGATCCTTCAGGAAGAGCTTCAACCACATCTGGGAACACTACCCAATCCATTACATCATCTTTGTCGATAGTATCTGGATATTCAATGCCGCTACTGCCAGGAGCGGAAGACTCAATCAGACCGTCATCTGCTAAAATTTCCCCGAATGTCCTCGGTTCAATTTTAACTGGAACACTAACAGGCAAGTTTACTCTTGGATAAACCATTTTAATTGGTACCAATTGAGCCACCGCTTGAGGTGCACTGATTACCCCGTCACTAGTATTGGTAATAAACTCATCAATATATGCAGTCTTAACTTCTACTGTTGCTTCAATAAGAAGTACATGTGGTTTTTCTACACCATTGGTTGGTGCGATTTGACCAATCGTCACATCCACCAATCCGAAGTTATCGGGATCGACCACTACAATATTCTCGTATGTCGCCAATTCGGCTTCTGCATCGGGATCACCACCCTCTATGAGCGCTCTAAGACTTGCAATATGTTCCCCATCCCCATTATGTGTTGGGATGGCCCTATAGGTAACCGTATATCTCTTATCGACATCCGCTACATCACTATCCAAAGTATCGTCACCAGTGTAGAACGGCATACTCAATTCTGCTGATAGCGTATCCCCACTATAAAGATACTCCTGGAATCCACCGGTTAGATAACAATTACCCAAGTTTTGATTTTTATTTGAGCCTACATTGTCTCCAAGCATATATGCTGTTGGATGAGTAGAAGATACCCAAGCTTTTCTACCGAACACATCGATCTCTTCGCCGGCACTTGTAGTAGTACCTAGTTTTGGTTGATGCAGAACACGAAGTTCTAAATCGGCAGTATCCCACCACATGTCACCTGCATGGAACTTTTGCATCGCATCAGAGCTATCTCTATCATTCTTTGTAGGATCTTCAGCTCCAATATATGTTGTAGTTTTTCTATCACTAATGGTGTCCCATACATCAAAAAATATTTCATTACCTTCCTCATCAAGCATGGCTCTTTGCCTACGCTGATAGGTTCTACCATTTACTTTATTGACAACAAATCCCAAATCCGGTACTCTATCGGCACCGGTTGCTGCATATGGAACTGAGTTTTTATCTGGCGTAAAAGACATAGTATTTAATAACCTGTGTTAGTAGAATCATCGTCTTGAAGTGGCAATGCTTCATCAATAATACTCCCATAACTATTTAGAGTTTGTTCCATGATGTATTCATTGTTGGCAGAATAATTACTTGTATTTGCAACATAGGATTCTAAATCATTAAGTCTATCTGCCAGTGATGCAATAGCTTCGTTTTGTTGTCTTATTGTACTTTGAGCATATTGCACATAATCTGCAGAAATACCACCGGGAGATATTGGATACCAACCATGATTATTGTCATAGGACAACCAAATTCTCATCTCGGCGCTGTAGGTATCAAACCACATATCACCCAAGTATGTATTATCTGGTGTCGTTTTGGGGTGTAGTCCCACATGTACTTTGTTACCGCCATTGGATGTAAGCGTATCGCCAGTCAATGCAACCCAAGTATCGTTGCTTCTTACATAGACAAGATATGTGGTATCCTCTACCCATAAGTCGCCTTGTACCACCTCTTGATCAAGAGGGGGATCTGTTTGAATGAATACTCTATTACCAGAACCACTTGCTCCTCCGACTTCAATCCAGAAAAGATAATTCCCTTGTCTATCTTGATAGGGGTAATCAGTTGACGGCGGTACTTCAAGTTTAGGCTTATCGTCTTGACCATAGTCACAAATATACATTGTATAATCTGTTGGGTCTACCCAGATATCGCCTCTCTGAGCTATATAAGGCAGTGCAAGGGGCATACCGGTATTGTTAGCATATACCGTAATAGTCTTATCATGAATAGTACTACCAACATGTATTGTGGGCTTAAGTTCGTGTAATGCCTTAAACAAGTCGACATTCAGAAGATTGAGGTCCTCTTGAGTGATAAGATTAAACTTAGCTTCCCACTCTTCTGGGGTCATATCAACGTCAAACAGTTGACTATAAAGTTCATATAGTCTGATAGAGTTGATCAGCTTGACATGATCTGTTGTTACATCTTGGTCATCACCAGAAATAATAACCCACTCTGCTGAGAAGCTGGGCCGGTCGTTGCTGGCATCTGGTCTATAACTTACATTCTTAACTGCCCTAAGTGTGTTGTCGGCAGGATCAAACCACAAGTCGCCTTCAATTGGAACATAAAGATCGTGAACACCATTTACATCATAATTAGGAACTGACTCATCTGGTTCTTCAGTAGGATCTGATGGAGTTGCGGGAGTAAATGTAGCAACCAACATTGTTGGCTTGAGTTTATGCAGATCTAATGTGATCTCTGCAAGAAGTTTATTGTAGTCTTCCTGAACTTCATAAGCATCCAGATCAATAGGCAATCTACCATATAAACGATTAATTTCACTAAATGTAGTGGTCAGCTCATCAATTTCTATTAGGGTTACTTCTCTTGTAGAAACTCTAGTAAGGCTAGTACCGCCAGAGACACACAGGGCAGATTTAGAATAAAGGAATGGTCCAGCGAATGGGGGGTCATTAGATGTGGATGGCGCGTTAATGTTAAGTTCGTAGGGTTTTCCTGCTCTACTAAAAACAACAGTCCAATCAATCGTGGCTCCATCGTCCTCGTCATTAGGGAACCCAGCCACCGCAATAATCTTCTCTGCAATAAGGGGGCCAGCCCCGTCGGGTGCGGCCGCCCCGATGTACCCTGTGTATTTAATACTACCATCGACGGCTGCGTCCTCTACTGCATATATTGCAATTGAAAGATCAACTTCCCCGTTTTCTACAATTTCATTATATTGTTCTGATGTTCCCCAGTGCATGAGGCTCATGCCCGCTGTTTCTACACAACCTGGAGTGTGGCCAATTATGATATCATTAAGGTCATTATCTGGCTTGGCGATCCCGTCAATACCATCTCTAAAATATACACCATATACTATTTCATTGCCATCATCATCAAATAAAGTATCTAATGTACTATTGTCGGTACTACTACTAGTTTTAGTAATTAATGGTAGGGGATCTCCATCTTGATTTTTTGCACCAACAACAAACCAAGTGCCGTTATATACCCCAGATGGCGCGCCATTAACTTCAATTTCTTGTGCATCAATAGTTACTAAAAATTTAAATTCTGAAACAGCTGGCGCCAGTTCCTCACCTATTGGGCCAGTAGCATCAGGATCACTATCATTAATGAATGCCGCGTTATCTCCCCAGTAAAGTGGGCAGTTTGTGGTCATTGCGTTCGTTGACCATATCCTACCAAAAACAGGATCTAGAGCTGCAATATCGTCAGGATCAATCCCGCCACCAATGTCGTCACCGGGTGCTGTAGTCCATCCGCCATCTGTTCCAATAGTGGAATCCCATACAAGTACATCACCATGGTTGATATTGTATCTACTCTCACCAGAAAGTCCTGCAGGTGTTACGCCACTAGTTGTAGTGGTGGTGGTACGAAGGGGCAGGTGAACATCATCAAGACGGTTCAGTTTTACTTCACCAGATCCAGGTGATTGTCCGTCACCACCTTGACCAATACCAGAAACAATAGTATTACCAGCAGATTCTAATACACTAGTTCTTAACAGACCGAGTTGAGTTTGGATAGCATCAACACGAGCTTCTAGTGTTTCACTTAATATAGATTCAGATACTTTACCTTTGCTTGTAGCAGAGGATCTCATACCTGACTGATTGAGTACCTTCGATAGCTTATTGCTGAGATCATCAATATAGCTTTCTTTCTTGACTTCTAGGTTTGGTTCTGGTTCAACGACTTCTAATTCTTCTGTAGCTTCTACTTCTTCTATTACTTCATCTACAACTTGTAATTCTTCTATTGCTTCTTCACTGCAGGTCAATCCTGCATTTTGACGCAGTAGATCCAATACTGCCTTTTCGTATTTTTCACCTACCAGATTATTTTTTAATTCATTTAATATCTTTTTATCTACAGTTACTTCATTATTAATAAGTTTATTTACTACTTCTTCTTGAATCTCTTGTTTAGAAGGTTCGATTGCATTATCAATAAGATTGCCGGCTTGGTCAAGAGATATCTCCCCAAACAAGTCACCTAATTGTTCAGAAAAATCCTTATTGTTATTCATTGAACTGATATTTTCTATTATTTAGATGTGTTAAAAGTATAAGCATTTGTAGGCTATACCGTCATTATATTAGTGAGAGAAGCTAAGTCAAATGCAGTGGCGCGGACTGTGCCGTTGACGTGCAGCTTCTGTGCGGGCGAGGCTGTTCCGATGCCGACTAGGCCGGTATTGCTAATCCGCATAACTTCATCGGATGTACTCCAAGTTGTGGCGTCGTTTGTTTGATTGTTATAGAAAACAATAGACCCTCTACCATTTGTATTTTGCCTTACAAGACCAATAGCAGCTTTTGCATAAGTTGGATCTGAAGAAAGCTCTATGCCTGCAATACCTGTGCCTCCATTGTTATTTTGAACTTGAATACCAGTAAATCCCGTTGCGTCTGCTCCTTTAACATGAACTAAACGGTCGGGCGAGTCAGTGCCCACCCCCACGTTGCCGTTTGAGGCGATGCGCATCCGCTCCAAGGTTCCAGTTGAGTTTTCAGGACAGGTGTCGAAAATTAACTCTGCAGGAGTGGATGATGTTGTAAACGTTTGGGATGCTAAAGCTCTGACTCGGGCGCTATAACTATTTCTGTTTGTGCCATTAGCGCCGTTCCACATGAGTTGACCAAGAGTATCTCCGGCAATCACTGCATCGTTTCCACCAGTCGTAGCAGAACGAGCCTTAGCAAGAGTTAAAGTACCACCTGCAGTGTTATCGGCTGCCCTAGTTATTGAAGCCGAAGATGTTGTAGAAGCTGTGCCCTCAATTTGGAGTAGATGTGGGAATCCGACGGGTGATGCAGGAGTAGGCGTGTTCAGTAAGACCCTGCCGGCGTTGTCGATGCGGACTCTTTCATTTGCGGCATCATGACCGCTTGTAGAAAAACGAATTGTGCCGCC
>WLWG01000488.1_pt1 | contig 40505 bp, 31 predicted proteins | sample 6712871 | NCBI WGS metagenome assembly WLWG01 (sample SAMN12718693, study PRJNA515312) | sponge metagenome | isolation source: marine sponge | host: Mycale hentscheli | place: New Zealand: South Island, Marlborough, Capsize Point | collected 2003-05-01
CATTTCTGCAGAAAAGAAAAGAGGCGCCGGTCGGAGTCGAACCGACGATGGCGGATTTGCAATCCGCTGCCTTAGCCACTTGGCTACGGCGCCTTATTTTGTGTAACGCTATTGCAAGAGTGACGATCAGGTCAAGGCTGCCAGAAAAATCGATCATTCGTTGAACGCGAGTGAGTCGCATGGAAACGAATGTGTGGATCATTCACACCCTTGGCTTTGGTTATCGGCAGCCACGTACAACTTCTTGATGATGTTTTCCCCGAACATTGGCCAGCAGGAGTGGTTTGATCAGGTATTTCTCGCTATGATCGGCAGGAACTGAAGGCTGACTGCTTTCTTTCAACATTGTGAAGTATTTCCGTCTCCTGACGCCTGCTCTAACTCTGCTGGAAAGTTTCATGACAGAAGCAACGTGTGATATCGGCCTGATCGGCCTGGCTGTGATGGGTGAGAATCTGGCGCTGAACATCGCGAGCCGAGGGTTTCGTATTGCCGTTTACAACAGAACAACGAGTGTTACCGATGCTTTTACTGCAGGACGCGGTAACCAGGAACATGTTGTTGGCTGTTACTCACTTGAAGACCTTGTTGCTGCGCTGAAGCCACCTCGAAAGATCATGCTGATGGTGAAAGCGGGACCAGCAGTTGATCACATCATTGAGACACTCATTCCTCTACTGCACTCCGGTGATGTCCTTATCGATGGAGGAAATACCCAATACAGTGATACGGAGCGGAGAACCAAACACGTCGAAGCAGCTGGGCTCCTCTACGTTGGCACTGGTGTTTCCGGTGGTGAAGAAGGTGCGCTCAAGGGCCCGAGCCTCATGCCTGGTGGCTCAGCAGCGGCATGGCCACTGGTTAAACCAATTTTTCAATCAATTTCAGCCCATGTTGGACCAAACCATGATGTGCCTTGCTGTGAGTGGGTTGGCCCACGAGGTGCCGGGCATTATGTAAAAATGGTGCACAACGGCATCGAATACGGCGACATGCAACTAATCTGTGAAGCCTACTGGCTGCTCAAACATGCCACTGGACTCGACAACGACGCGCTAGCTCATGTCTTTGACCAGTGGAACCAAAGCGAGCTTGATAGCTACCTAATCGAAATCACACGTGATATTTTCACCGCACATGACCCTGACGGCAAACCGGGGAGCTTTCTTGTTGACAACATTCTTGATCGAGCGGGCGCGAAGGGCACCGGCAAGTGGATGAGCCAACTGGCCTTGGACCTTGGGGTGCCAAGTACACTCGTTACTGAGGCTGTTTATGCTCGCTGTCTGTCTGCCGAAAAAAATGCTCGGGTGCGTGCCAGCGCTATTCTAAGCGGACCAAAGCAACCCACACTCGAAAATCCAAATGTGTTTATTGAACAGGTTCGTCAAGCCCTCTATGCATCGAAAATAGCGAGTTACGCTCAGGGATTTGCTCAGCTTGCAGCGGCAGCAAAAGAACACGACTGGCAGCTTGATTACAAGTCTATAGCCATGCTTTGGCGAGGTGGGTGTATTATCCGTGCACAATTTCTTGACCGAATCGCTTCGGCCTACAGCGAGAATGCAGCACTCGAGAACCTCATGCTTGCTCCTTACTTCTCGGCTGCTCTCACCGAAAGCCAGACCGCGTGGCGGACAGTCGTCGCAACGGCTGCAGCACATGGGATACCAGCACCAGCCCTCATGACAGCACTGGCATACTACGATGGGTATCGAAGTTCTCACTTACCGGCGAATCTTCTTCAAGCACAACGAGATTACTTCGGCGCGCACACGTATGAGCGAACAGACAAAAAAGGCTCGTTCCACAGCGAATGGCTTGAACTCCGCAGGCCGGTGTCGTAATTCCGGACAACACGTTCTCTTACCAGAAATAAATAATGAAACACGACTACCTTGACTCACTCTTCGGCCTCTCCGGGCAGACAGCGATTGTCGTTGGCGGTACTGGTGTGCTGGGAGGCGCCCTTGCCGACGGGCTCGCCGCAGCTGGTGCGTTTGTTGTCGTTGCTGGCCGTAATGCAGAACGTGGCGAGGCTCGAGTTTCTGCCATTCGTGAAGCCGGAGGAGAAGGATGCTTCCTCGCTGTGGACGCCGTTGAGAGGAAAAGCATCGAGGGTCTTTTATCGAAAACTCTCAACACCCGTGACAGTGCCGACATCTTGGTAAATTGCGCTGGAGTCAATTCGTCCATTCCATACGCAGAAATACCGGATGATGACTGGGATCGTGTCCTGAACACAAATCTTAAGAGCACTCATATTGGGTGCCAGATTTTTGGTGGCCACATGGCCACTGCTGGGGGAGGAGCGATCCTCAATATAGGCAGTGTTTCAGCCGACAAACCCCTCTCGAAGGTCTTTGCGTATTCGGCCTCAAAAGCTGCTGTTGTAAATTACACGCAGAACGTGGCGAGAGAATTTGCTACGAAAGACGTCCGAGTGAACGTCTTGTGCCCCGGCTTTTTTCCAGCTGAACAAAACAGGAAAATCCTTTCACCTGAAAGAATTTCACAGATCATGGGCCAAACGCCCATGGATCGCTTTGGCAACCCCGACGAACTCATTGGCGCTGCCATTCTACTTTGTAGCAGGAACGCGGGCAGTTTCATTACAGGCACGAGCATCTACGTAGACGGCGGGTTTACCGGAATGCGTATCTAGAAGAAAACAGCGACACAGGAAGACCTGGGCAAAGACTTCGGTGGCACCTCCTTTGATCGAATACACTACTGGTACCTCCAGAAGCCCAACTGACCCCTCGCACCCTTTCAGAACACAAACTGATGCCGCACACCTTTGTTATCTTTGGCGCGTCTGGCGATCTTACAAGTCGTAAATTGGTACCCGCGCTCTACAACCTCATGCGGGCTGGGCTTTTACCAGAAGAGACAAAGATTATTGGCTTTTCGCGGACAAAAATGTCCGATGGCGAGTGGAAAGCCAGCCTACGCGAGTCAACAAAGCAACATGCTGGCGGAGAACCATTTTCACAAGAGGCCTGGAATGCCTTTGAACCAATTATTCACTATCAACCTGGTGATATTGAGTGTACGGAAGACTTCGAAAAGCTCCAGCAGCGGCTTTGCAACCTCGAAAAAGGAAACCCGACCCCACGGGTCTACTATCTTGCTACCGCACCGCGTTTCTACACCCCTGCAATTGCAGCGCTTGGCAACCTCCGTATGGCCTCAGAGGATCATGGTGCTCGTCGCATCGTTATTGAAAAACCATTCGGGACTGACCTTGCTACTGCACATGCATTAAATAACTACATCCACACTGTTTTTAACGAATCCCAGGTCTACCGTATCGATCACTACCTCGGAAAAGAATCTGTTCAGAATATTCTCGCGCTGCGGTTTGCAAACACAATCTTTGAGCCCATCTGGAACCGCCGCTACATCGATCATGTTCAAATTACGGTTGCGGAAGAAGTGCCTGTCGGTCGACGAGGCAGCTACTACGACTCGGCCGGCGTGCTCCGCGACATGTTCCAAAACCATCTTCTGCAATTGCTGATGGTCACTGCAATGGAAGCGCCTGTACGGTTCAACGCCGATGCTGTCCGTAATGAAAAAGTGAAGGTGCTTGACGCTATTCGACCTCTTACTCTTGAACAGGTAGCTGATGCCAGTATTCGTGGGCAATATTCCGGCTATCAAGAAGAGCCTGGCGTGAGTCCCGGAAGTAACACCGCAACTTTTGGGGCAGTGCGACTCGAAATCGACAACTGGCGGTGGCAGGGAGTCCCCTTCTATCTGCGAAGCGGGAAAGCAATGAGTTGCCGAACAACACAAATCGTCATTGGCTTCCGACAGCCGCCACTCGAACTCTTTGCATGTGACAATTCCCAATCGCAACGAGAAGCCAATCGCCTTGTTATTCAGATCCAACCGGCGGAAGGTATACAACTGCACTTCCACACAAAAGTACCTGGAGACGGCATGCGACTAAGGCTCACCGACCTTGAATTCAGCTACTCGCGTGAATTCTCGGGGAGGCTTCCGGAGGCTTACGAACCACTTCTTTTGGATTGTATGACGGGCGACGCCAGCCTCTTTGCTCGCTCTGATGAAGTGGAGAAGTCCTGGGGAATCATCGATCCGTTCGTACGTGCCTGGAGCAGCGACACCACGCCAACCATCCCAATCTATCAGCCAGGAGACTGGGGACCTGCCGCTAGCAATGCCTGGATGCATGAACAGGGGCAAAGCTGGTTTGATCTATGCCCTGTTCTGAGATAAACACCATGCTCTTGAGCCCACCAGAAAATCGACCTCGGCAACAAAAACTAAAGATCGGTTCTTTGTCGCTTGATTCCCAGATTGTTCAGGCGGCACTTTCCGGATATAGCGATCTACCCATGAGGGTAATAGCACGACGCTTCGGAGCTTCATACACGCTTTGTGAGGTTATGCTCGACCAGTTTCTTGCAAGAGTGGGCACCAACCGCAAGAATCTTGCCCGACTTGCGATCGCTGATGAAGAGCATCCTGTCGGTGGACAACTCATGGGTGCAAACCCAGACGACTTTGCACCAGCCGCCCGCCGACTTGTTGAAGCGGGCTTTGACTGTATCGACATCAACTTTGGGTGCCCGGTCAAAAAAGTCCTCGGACGCTGCCGCGGTGGCTTTCTGCTCAGCACGCCAGATACAGCGCTCGAAATTGTGTCCCGTGTTCGAGAGGCTGTACCGGCAAACCTCCCCGTCACCCTCAAAATGCGTCGCGGCATTGACGACTCACAAGATAGCCAAGACAAGTTTTTCACCATTTTCGACGGCGCATTTTCTCGTGGAATCTCTGCTATTACTGTGCATGGCCGAAGCGTTATGCAGCGGTATAACGGCCCCAGCAATTGGGATTTTCTGGCCGCCGTGAAACGTCACGCAGGTGACCGCATCGTGCTCGGTTCAGGGGATCTTTTTTCAGCCCCGGCATGCCTGTCCATGCTTGCACACACCGGCGTTGATGGCGTGACAATCGCCCGCGGTGCTATCGGAAACCCTTGGATCTTTCAGCAAACGCACGATTTGCTCAATGGGCAGTCGCCCGAAGACATTCGACCGCCCGGAATTCTGTCGCAACGAGATGTACTTTCGGAACACTTCCGGCTGGCGGTAGAGCTTCATGGTGAGCAACTCGCGGGGCGAACGATGAGAAAATTTGCGATCAAGTACGCCAAACTACACCCGGATTCGCTTTCCGTAAGAAATGCATTTATTGCTGCAAAAAACCTGGACGATTGGCAGGCGGTCTTATCGAAATACTATAGCCAGGACGGGCCGGGCAGAGATCCTTCGGAAGATATCGACGAAACATTAGAAGAGTGATTATTCAGCAGGCGAATTTACACTTAAAGAATTGAATCCTAGACGACAGAACCTGACACATCGTTCTCACTCCTTTTTTCCGATTCCCGAAAGAATCTCCTGACGGACGGTTTCGTCGTGCTCGTCTGCAAGCCGAGCCTTCAAAGTGTCAACAATCGTGTTTGCGATCTCTGGCATACGACGATGCCATTGCCCAAGCGCCCACGCCGCTGCACCACGAATAACAGGCTCGTTGTCTTGGAGAACACCACAAAGGGACGCGAGGCCTGCGGAAATATTACCGCTCGCCGATGGGTGATTTCCTAATGCGATAGCAGCTGACCGCAGCAACCCGACTCGTTTGGCACGCAGGATTGGCGAATCATGAAATTTTTTCCGGAAAGCTACCTGATCAAGACGCAATAGATCGGTGAGGGATGGCATCTCCTCATTTTCTACAGCTTGGAGTTCTGGGTCTTCGGTTCCTGGGGCATGTCGATTCCACGGGCACACCTCCTGGCATAGATCACAACCGAATATCCAGTTCCCAAAATGAGAGCGGAGGGAGTCCTCGACAGGCCCTCGGTCTTCGATGGTCAAGGCACTGATGCATCGAGTTGCATCGAGAACATGAGGCTCAGGCAGAGCGTCTGTCGGGCAGATATCAAGACAGGCCGTACACGTTCCGCAATGATCAAACTCTGTGGGTTGATGCACGGGAAGTGCGGCCGTCGTAAGGAGACCTGAAAGAAAAAAATAGCTTCCTGCACCTTGGTCAATCAACATGGTGTTCTTACCAAACCAGCCAAGTCCGGCACGGGCAGCAAACTCTCGTTCTGCAAACGGCGCGGAATCGACAACACCACGGGTTTTGCAACCTGGTATCGAACGCTCTAGCCACTTTCCAAGCTCATTCAGGCGGGAACGCAAGACGCCGTGGTAGTCACGTCCAACAGCATATCGAGCTATCTGTCCATGATCGGGACTTTTCCTCGAATCAACAGTCTTCACATCGTAATCCGTAGCCAGCATGATCACACTTTGCGTACCAGGCAGCAGACTCTCAGGGCTACTGCGGAGCGGGAGGTGTCGTCGCAACCAGCTCTCCATGACACCGGCAAAACCTTGATCGAGCCATTGAGCAAACCGATCTTGCCGTGGTGGTGGTTCTGCCGACGTGATGCCAAGCCTTGAAAAACCGAGACGACGTGCCTCCTGCTCGAGTCCATCGAACACACTTTTGCTCGGGTTGGATGTTTCTAATGGCATTTGTTCGGAAGCTAGGGACCTTACGGGCTTTGGTTACTTCTATTGATCAACGTCACGCCACTCGCCTTGGTTTCTGAAACATGATTCGATAGCTTTCCCGCAGAACTGCTATGGCTTCGCACAGCATAGATAGTATTGTCCAGCATCAGCATTGTCGCACAGAAATTTTCCAGTAGTTAGCTTCGTATCTGGCTAGCTCGGTCTTAGCCACTCCAAGGGCTTTTAACCGCCATGCAAAAACATCATAAGACATTCGGACAGCGGACAGACCGCCCCCGTGCTGCCCAAGTCGAACAAGACATTTCACAACACGCAGTACGGAGAGGCTCAACAGTCCACCGTGCCTACCTTGCATTTGCAACCGTAGCGCTGGGTGCTGCACTTCTACTCTCACTGGCCGGATGCCAGACCCCAACGCAACCACCCTACAACGGTGCCATGGTTCCGCCACCACCAACTGGTGCGATTGGCCAACCAGCGCCATATGGTCCAGTTGGTGCACCCCAGGTTTCATACGCCCAAACACCAATGCCCGGTCCTGCTTCAACGTGGCAGGGTGCAACACCACCTCCCACAGGCTATCCACCACCTGCCGCCCCGACTCAGCCGGTAGCGCCAGGCACCCAGCCTCCTCCAGCGACTGCATCAACGTGGAATTGGTCGCAGAGTCAACCCCCAGCCGGCACCCCTGCAGCCACCGGACAGCCGCCAATAGCCCCATCGAACGGATCCACGGCACCACCAGCTACGACACAACAACCGCCCCCGACATACAACCCAGGCTACGGGACACCTCCGCCAACCGGCTACCAGCAACCCCCGGCAGGTCAGCCACAACCATGGACAGGACAATACCCCCAAGGCACTCCGCAAGCACCTCAACAGCAGACAACAAATGGAAGTTGGTGGCCCTTTTCTGACCCTAATGCCGTCCCACCAGCTCGTGCAACTCCTGCACCTGTACCTAGATACTAGCCCTCTGAGTTGAACGGGATTGTTTCTTTAAATCGGCTTTCGTCCTCATCTCGATCTTTTATCTCCTGAGCCTCGTAGAACGGATACCTCCGAGGCATCCGTCTCGTACGGCTCGAATGGATACCACAAGGCTCACTCATGCTCCGAAGCCAGTGACTCCACCACTTGTACCCGTCGGAGGCCCGTGCTCTGTTACCATACGGGCTGAAGGGATTCGAAACTCAACTTGAAGTTTTCTGATGTTCTGGAACTGGCAACCAATACTTCCACAGCGACTTCGTTCATCGATTAATGCATCGACCTATGCCATGGTTGATCGCATCGAACGTCTTGAACCAAGCATGAAAGCTCTTGATGACACCAGACTGCGTCGACTTGGAAGGTCCCTCTCCTATCGCGCGAGATCGGGCGAACCAACTGATGAACTGCTCATTGAAACCTTTGCAGCAACTCGTGAAGCTGGTCGCCGTACTCTTGGAATGCGACATTACGACGTACAACTCCTCGCTGGGATCGCACTCGTTAACGGATCGATTGTAGAAATGCAGACAGGCGAAGGAAAAACTCTTGTCGCTACACTGCCGCTGGTTCTTTATGCACTCGCCGGACGGGGTGCTCACCTTGCAACGGTAAATGATTATCTTGCGAAACGTGATGCCGAATGGATGGAACCAATCTTTAAAGCACTTGGTTTAAGTGTTGGTATTGTTGAGTCACAGATGGATTTTGACGCTCGTCGACAAGCGTACGCGACAGATGTCACCTATGGCACTGCAAAAGAATTTGGATTCGACTTCCTGAAAGACCGCCTGATGCAGCGAGAACTGAAGGAAGGACGAGTAAACCTTGGGGCAACCCTCATGGGAGAGGCACGTTCCGGTGAATCGAAACTTCTCCAGCGTCCGTACTGGTTCGCCCTTGTGGACGAAGCAGACAATGTTTTGATTGATGAAGCCAGAACACCGTTAATTATTTCTTCACCGGACGGAGAAATGGGAGAGCGAGAGCAACGAAAGGCGGCTCTATTCCAATTCGCGTGCGAATTGGCCAGCGACATGGTTCCAGATCTTCACTATGAGTATGACACTCAGAAAAGATCGGCCGAACTCCTTGGTGTTGGCCGCAGTGCCGTGCGGGCATCAAAACGGCCTCGACTTGTTGACTCAGTGAGCATGCTTGAACTTTATGACTCAGTCGAACTTGCCCTCCGGGCCAAGATTGCGTTTATTCGTGACCGGCACTACGTCGTGCGAGACAAGCAGGATGAACCCGCCCAAGAGATCGTTATTATCGATGAATTCACTGGTCGTATTGCCGAGGGTAGGTCATGGCGAGATGGGCTCCATCAGGCTGTTGAGGCCAAAGAAGGGCTCGAAATAAAGACTGGGCGTGGTGGCCATGCAGCTCGAATAACTATCCAAGATCTTTTCGCAAGATGGCCGAATCTGGCTGGCATGACAGGAACGATCGCGACGAGTGCAAGTGAAATTGGTCGCACCTACGATGTCGGAATTGCAATCGTCCCAACCAACAAACCGGCCGTACGCCAACGCCTCGAGCCAAAGGTGTGTAAAAATTACGATGAAAAATTGCGTGAGATTGTTAGTGATATCAAAGATGTTCACGTGACAGGACGACCGATACTGATTGGTACACGCTCGATCGATAAATCAGAAGATCTTTCCAAAATCCTGACATCCGAGGGCCTGCCCCACACTGTTCTGAATGCGCGCAACGTTGCCTCAGAAGCAGAGATAGTTGCCGCAGCAGGTGGTCGTGGCCAGATTACCGTGTCAACGAATATGGCCGGACGCGGCACTGACATAAAGCTAGGAGATGGTGTTGAGGAACTTGGTGGACTCCATGTCATCTGCACTGAACTGCATGACTCTGCACGAATTGATCGACAATTGGTTGGACGATGCGGCCGTCAAGGTGATCCCGGAACATGGCGTCAGTTCTTATCTGTTGACGATGACATCCTGATTGAAGGGTATGGACCAAAACGTGCTAAACGAATCGGACGCCGCCTGGAGCGGCAACTCGACGGTCATCCTGAACGACTGCTGGCTTTCTTTCAACGCGCTCAACAGCGGGTTGAGGCTCGACATCGACGGCAACGGAGAGCACTTGAATACATGGAACGACAAAAAGCCGAGTCGCACATCCAAATGAGCCAAGACCCATACCTTGACGCCGCGAGCTAATTTTCCTGTCTAAAGGATGCTCATTATTCCCGGTTTCGTAAACAGCCCAACATCGGTAAGCTACGTCATGTTGGGAAGTCGCATCATCCCCTTCGCCTCAAAGTCCGGTTGACGGCTTGGGCTCGCATGTGTGAATGTCTCGTCCTTCTCGATTCAGGAAAACCATATGGCTCGGAATGCACACAATTGGCTGGCAAACCCGTCCAATGTTAAAACCTCTTGCACGCGTCACCACGCAGGACTTTACCTGTTTCTGGTTGTTGCCATGGTGATTGGTTCTGCGCCAACGGGGGTCTGGGCTCAGGAGAATGTTTCGCCCAAAGAAAAACCTGACTCCTCAAGCCAAACGGTGAACGAAGAGGACACTCCTTCGGCCCAAGACCTCAAAACACAGCCAACGACTCAGCCAACGACTCAGCCAACGACTCAGCCAACGACTCAGCCAACGACTCAGCCAACGACTCAGCCAACGACTCAGCCAACGACTCAGCCCAACGAAAACAGTGCGGACTCTTCCACTGGCACTCTTTCAGAGAAGATGCCGCCCACGGCTGAGCCTGCTACACCGACGCCTTCTTCAGATATTCCCTCAGCATCAGTTCCTACCATGCAGAGCACCGCCGCTGACGGCACTGTTTCAATTGTTATTCAGCCGAATACCACGGCACCACCGAACCCTGCCGAATTGACACGTCCACCGAATCCGATCGAGCCTCAGAATCCGTCAGTGGTGAGTTCTGCGGAGATTGTCACCACTCCGGACAAGACAGCTGCGACACTGTTACTCGAGCGAATTCTCGAGCCGCTCGAGCTTGGTGATGCCAACAACCGTAACGACCCAACTCGCAGCGCAACGCTTTATGCAAGACCACTGCCTCTCATCGAGGCACTTCAGCGGTCGGGAGATCGGAGCCGAAGACTGTGGATAACTCAAGCGTATTGGCAGGTATCACGAGGGTACGCCAGTATTCGGTTTGCAACTGAGGCCCGAGAACGTCTCGAATTTATCGCACCCGGCAGTGACCCGCACGATCAGATGGTGCTCGACGTAGCAACTGCGGCAGCCGAGGCAGACCTGGCAGACGCCCATGCTGAATTGATTGCTGCTCAGCAACAGCTCGTTGATCTCGTTAGGCTGCCGATAGGCGAACCAGCACCGTGGCCGGTTGACCGTCCACTTGCAGGATCCTATGAAACCCACTTTGCTGCAATATTTGCGACTCGACCAGCAACAGGACGGATTCGAGCAATCGATAGAATGCTTCCGAGTAAGCATGACGCAGTCGAGGCACGAGCAGTCGCTGTCGAGGCAGCAGAGTCTGCCATGAATCGTGCCGAATCTGATCATGCTCGCGGGAAACGTCCTATTGAGGCCGTCGTTGCAGCTCATCGAATGCTTCGCCTGCAGCAGCAAGAATTTGCAGAGTCACTTGCAACATACAATCTCGATATCGCGGAGTACGCGATGGCAGTCGCAGATACATCCGTTCCCGACGACCGTTATGTATCGATGCTCATTGGGACACCCATCCAATGGAAACCACAACCTGCCTTGAACGTGATCCCCGCAACTGGACTTCAACCTATTGAGCAGACAACAGTCCCGAAGCCATGACCTAACCGGTAACTCAATCGATACGGATTCGAGACTCTCATTGGCTTGGTTCAGCAAATCTATTGGGGACTCAGTCGGCAATCAGTAAGAAAGCCAGCTATTCTTGACTGCACGCATACTTGGCGTCTCGAGAAAATGAAATTGACACCACCCATCTCACAAAAACACACACGCGAAGAGCATGCCTGCGACGCTACCCCACCAATCCTCTGACACTCCACAACACACGCATCAAGTTCTTAGGATTGGTAGCGTCAATGTTGATCCTCCAGTCTTGCAGGCACCTATGGCTGGCTACACAAATTATGCCTTTCGGCAAGTTGTCAGAGAATTTGGTGGTGCTGGACTGCTTGCAACAGAAATGATTGCGGCCCGCAGTGCCATTTGGCTTGAGACAAATCGAAGTGAACACCCGGATCGCCTCTGGGGCGTACGAGATGAACCCCGACCGCTTGCCGTTCAGATGTGGGATAATGACGCTAAAAATTTAGCTCAAGTCGGCAAACGACTCGCACAAGACTTTCAGGTAAGTGTCATCGACCTGAACTTTGGCTGTCCTGTTCGTCAGGTAACCGAAAAAGCACACAGTGGATCATGGTTGCTACGCGACCCCGAACGTGTTGGTGAAATTGTTCGCCGTGTTGTTGATGCCTGTGGAGACACACCTGTGTCAGCAAAGATCCGTCTTGGGTGTTCCGAAAATTGCCAGACGGCGATTGAAGTTGCTCAGCGGATTGAAGAAGCTGGGGCAAGTTGTCTTACCGTTCACGGTCGCGTTGCAACTCAATACTTCAAAGGCGAAGCAGACTGGGAAGCGATCCGTCAGGTGAAACAATGCGTCTCACGCATCCCGGTAGTTGGCAACGGCGACATCACTTCCGCAGAGGAGGCCGTTGCACGACTCAAGAATTACGATGTCGACGGAGTAATGATCGCGCGTGAGTGCCTGGCGAAACCCTGGATTTTCTCACAGGTTGCTGCACTTCTGAGAGGAGAACCGAAACCGCCTGATCCGACGGCCGATGAGCAGGAGAATATCGTCCTCCACCACTACGATCTCGTCTGCAGCCGGTTTGGTGTAGAACGAGGTACACTCCTCATGAGAAAATTTGCGTGCTCATATGCTCAAGGAATTCCTGGAGCACGAGACTTCCGAGGGCATGTCTCCCGTGTCACCACTCGGCCAGAATTTCTCGACGTTATTCGTCGATATTTCCCAAAACGTGATACAGACTGAAAACCCGTCTTTTTACGAATTTGTAGAGGTTTCGAGGGAATACAACTCGATCTCATTGTCGAAATCAGGGCCTGAAATCTCGAACTCAATGCCTCCCGACATTCCAGATGTCGTCGAAGGCAAACCGAATGGCCTCGCAACCGTCCCTCTAAGACCAGCATTGAAGAATTCGGCGAAGCGGGGCGATTTCAGTAGATTTCCCCGCACATTCAGTTCCCGAACTGTCGGAACCCTATAATAACCGTATAGTAGTACCAGAGAGATAGTGTCGAAAGATGCATCTCGTGCTGAAGAGTTGAGATGCATCTGATTACAACTTATCACTGGAGTTTAACGGAATGACACAGCCCTGGATCGAAGGCCGTTTTGAAGAAAATATGGTTTTGACGACGGTAGAACAAGCTATCAATTGGGCTCGTCAATCCAGCATCTGGCCGATGACATTTGGCCTGGCCTGTTGTGCAATCGAAATGATGGCAGCGGGTGCAAGCCGATACGACATGGACCGCTTCGGTGCCGGCGCGTTTCGTGCCACGCCACGACAAGCCGATCTGATGGTTGTAGCTGGAACCGTGACGTACAAAATGGCGAGCAGAGTACGGCGTCTCTACAACATGATGCCTGATCCGAAATACGTTATCGCCATGGGTGCGTGCACCACAGGTGGTGGTCCATATTTTAAGTGGGGTTACCACGTTGTGAAAGGAGTTGACCTCGTTGTTCCTGTCGACGTGTATGTTCCTGGCTGCCCGCCACGTCCCGAAAGCCTGCTCGAAGGTCTCATGAGAATCCAAGACAAGATTATGGGGCAGAAACTTGCAAAGAAGGCTGACGGTGTCGGAAAAATTGCTGATGAACTCCCAATACCTCATCACTCCGGTTACGTTTCTTCAGCTGTGAAAGATAATGGAGAACTTGTTTACGGTCATCAAAAAGTTAAGTCATAGTTCTTTGTTACGGAAATTCGAAATAGAAAAGTCTGGTGAATTGAATGAGCGAGCGGCTAGAAATTAAAAATGTCCATGTTGCGGTTGAGGGCCAGGAAATTCTCAAAGGAGTTGACCTGACTATTGGCAGAGGCGAAGTGCATGCACTCATGGGGCCAAACGGATCAGGAAAAAGCACGCTTGGTTATGCCATTATGGGACACCCGTCCTACGAGGTAACACAAGGATCCGTCGAATTGATTGACAGTGATGGCACGCGACATGACATACTCGCCATGGAACCTGACGTACGTGCACGAGCCGGGGTTTTTCTGGCATTTCAACGACCTATGGCGATACCGGGCGTCCGGCTCGCAGATTTTCTTCGGCATTCTGTAACGAACGTTCGTAATCCTGACCGAAAAGAAGGTCAGGAACTTATGCCGATGCGAGATTTTCGCAGTGAACTCAAAAGCAAGATGCAAGAACTTTCCATGGACTCTGACTTTGCTCGCAGGTACGTCAATGATGGTTTTTCTGGTGGTGAAATGAAGCGGGCAGAGATCCTGCAATTGGCAATGCTTCGGCCCCGCTTCGCCATCTTGGATGAGACTGACAGTGGTCTCGATGCTGATGCCGTGCGGCTCGCCAGTGAAAGCATCGCGCGAATCGGTGGGGCAGAAATGGGCATTCTGATCATCACGCATCACGAGCAACTCTTAGAACACAACATCCCCTTGCAAACCCATGTCATGTTAGGTGGACGTATTGTTGAATCCGGAGGCCCAGAATTGGCAGCCGAACTTCATAAACAGGGCTATGACCGAATCAGAAAGGCCTACCCTGAGGCCGCTGCTGCTGAAGAGGCCATGGAAGCAGAACGTCGACTTGAAGCCACAACATCCTGACGCACCCGACACCCTGAAAAGGAAATCATACGATGTCTATTGACACTGAGGAATCTTCGACGCTCGCACTTGGGGAAATCAATAAGTACGATTTTCGTACAGACACACCTTCCATTTTCAAGGCGCGCCGAGGACTCGACCGAGATATTGTCTCTCAGATTTCTGAAATGAAAAAAGAGCCGGCTTGGATGCGAGATTTCCGACTGAAATCGCTCGACATTTTCAACTCAAAACCAATGCCTCACTGGGGCGGCAATATCGGCATCGATTTTCAAGATATTTTTTACTACCTCAAGCCTGCTGAGCAGCAGGGTAAAACCTGGGAGGAAGTGCCAGAGGAAATCAAGAAGACCTTTGACCGCCTTGGGATTCCGGAAGCTGAAAGAAAATTTCTCTCTGGAGTAAAGGCACAGTTTGAGAGTGAAGTTGTTTACGGATCACTTCAGGAAGACCTTGCAAAAAAAGGTGTCATCTTTACTGACACTGACACCGCGGTGCGAGAGCACCCAGACCTTCTGAGGGAGTACTTTGGGTCAATCATCCCGCCAAGTGACAACAAATTTGCAGCTCTCAACTCGGCGGTCTGGTCGGGCGGGTCTTTCATTTACGTCCCCAAAGGTGTCTCTATCGAGTTTCCCCTTCAGGCATACTTCCGCATCAATGCCGAGAGCATGGGGCAGTTTGAGCGAACATTAATTATCGTTGACGAGGGCGCACATGTGCATTACGTCGAGGGGTGCACTGCTCCGATGTACTCAACTGAGAGCCTTCATTCCGCAGTTGTTGAAATTGTTGTGAAGAAACATGGCCGTTGCCGTTACACAACGATTCAGAACTGGGCGAACAATATCTACAATTTGGTAACAAAACGCGCTCTTGCATATGAGGGTGCAATGATGGAGTGGATTGACGGCAATCTCGGAAGTCAACTCACCATGAAATACCCGGCTGTTTACATGATGGAGCCGGGGGCACGAGGTGAGATTCTTTCCATTGCATTTGCGACCGCCGGCCAACACCAAGACGCGGGAGCAAAACTTGTTCATGCTGCACCGAACACTTCTGGAAGGATTGTGTCCAAGAGCATTTCAAAAAACGGTGGTCGCTCAAGCTATCGTGGACTCGTTCGTGTTGAGCCGGGCGCAAAGAAAAGTCGCTCAAGTGTGGTTTGCGATGCACTGATTCTTGATGACATTAGTCGTAGTGACACGTATCCATATATTGAAATCGAGGAACAGGACGTCTCGATTGGTCACGAAGCAAGCGTTTCAAAGATTGGAGAAGAACAGTTATTTTACCTCAAGAGTCGCGGTCTCTCCGAAGCTGAAGCAAGCACAATGATCGTAGGTGGTTTTATCGAGCCACTTGTTAAAGAACTTCCCATGGAATATGCCGTCGAGATGAATCGTCTGATCGAATTACAGATGGAAGGCTCCGTCGGCTAACTCACTCCTCCCCCCTGACTTCACCTATTCTGGCTTCATGACGACGACAACCGCCCCTGCCCCACTATTTAATCGCGACGCTTTCCACCAGTTGCTTGCTGAAAATCCTCTGCCCGAATGGGCGGACCTACAACGACGTTCCTGCATGGATCAACTCGAGGAACTCGTTTTACCGGATCGTCGGCAAGAACACTGGATGCGAACAGATCTTCGTATGTTCAAGCCGGACATGTGGGGCCTGCGACCGGCATCTTCTTCTGAACCACCTGCCGGTCTTCTTTCCGCACGATTTCCATCCTCCAACGATCAATCTCATGATGCTCAGACAATGGGGCGGCCTGACTACGCAGGTCATTTCAAGACAATAAACGGCCACGTTGTCCAGAATGAAATTGATTCGGCCCTTGCTGAGCAGGGAGTTCTTTTCGGTACTGCCGAAGATGTGCTCGCCAGCAGCGGCGACCTACTGAAGAACCACTGGCTCCAAATCATCGATTCAAAGGATGACTTTTTTGCTGCTCTCCACGGTGCATTTCACCGAGGCAGCGTGATCCTTTATGTCCCTCCTGGTGTCCGCATTGCAGAACCGATTCATTGTCTTGCTGCCATTGATGACGGTGGAGTCGATACATCGCATGTACTTGTTGTTCTCGGAGAAGATGCTGAGGCTACCGTTCTTACAGAGACCGCGACGTGTGGAGCCGCTGGATCAGGAACCGGATTCCACTGCGGTGGCACGGAAATAGTCGTAGGGAAAAATGCACTCCTTCGAATGGTGAACGTTCAAAACTGGGACCGCGGAGTGTGGCACGTCGCTCGGCAAAAAGCCGTTATTCACGAGAACGCCAAATTACAATGGACGCTTGCAGCACTTGGCAGCCGGTTGTCTCAAGTAGCCCAAGATGTAGCGCTGGTCGGGAAAAATGCTGAGGCTCAAGTCAATGGTGTCATGTTTACTGAAGGCAAGCAACAACTTGTCTACAACACACTCCAGCATCACGAGGCCCCGTCCTGCCGCAGTGACCTTCTTTATAAAGGTGCGCTGCAAGACCGCAGCCGTCTTGTATGGCGAGGAATGATCAAGGTTGACAAGGTCGCTCAAAAAACAGATGGCTACCAGCGAAACGATAACTTAATGCTTTCTGAAGCGGCACGGTCGGACTCTATCCCCGGTCTTGAAATTGAGGCTGATGATGTTCGCTGCACCCATGGCGCAACCAGTGGTCGCGTTGATGAAGAGCAAATTTTTTATGCACAAGCGCGGGGATTATCGGCAGACGAAGCCGCAAGACTGGTTGTTGCAGGATTCTTTCAGCAGGTCTTCGACCGAATAACAATAGCCTCTGTTCGAGAGGCACTGGCAACGGCCATAGGAAGCCGAATCCGTCGAGTATCTTAACCCAGCAGAAATCACCATCCATAACGCTCACCCAAAGCCCTTCTTTCATGCCAGAATTTACCCATGTTGCCGATGTAGCTGACGTCTCAGACCCAGGAAAAGTACTTGTTGAAGTTGATGGCGAAATGATTGCCCTCTTCCATGTAAGTGGTTCGTTCTATGCCATTGATGATGTTTGTACTCATGACGGAGGTCCGCTTGTTGACGGCGAACTTCAGGACTACACAATCGCATGTCCGAGACACGGCGCAAAATTCGACATCCGCACTGGTGCCGCTCTTTCGATGCCAGCAATTCGACCCACCCATGCACATGATGTAAAAGTTGAAAACGGGAGTGTTTCTGTACGAATTCGAGAGCCTGGATCGGGGCCGAACGGAACTCCAGCGCCGTCCTCCGTACCGGCAGTAGCAGCCGCACATGCAGTTCCGTCGCAAAAGACAGACACCACCACGAGATCACACGACACACCATCAACTGACACACCAGATGGTGCACCGACTGAAACTCAAAGCCTTACAACTCAGACTCTCTCTGAGGATCTTGTTCGTGAACTACTAAAACAAGTAAAAGACCCAGAATTATTCGTAAACATCGTTGACTTGGGATTGATTTATGACGTTTCTTTTAGTCCGGCACCAGATGAATCGAAACAACTTGTCTCCATTGACATGACAATGACGAGTCCAGCCTGTCCTGCTGGGCCTCAATTAATTGCCGACACAAAACGTGTTGTCAACACGCACGAAAAAGTCGCTGACGTCGAGGTTCGGATTGTTATGGAACCACCGTGGACACCAGACCGCATGACCGACGATGCCCGCGACCAACTGGGAATCTTCTGATTTCTCTTTCAACTGCACTTCAGCATGCGTCTCTTACTTTATGAATGGTGCTGCTCTGGTGGAATGCAGAGCGAAATTGCTCGTGACATCCTGCAGAAGGCTTCTCTTGAAGACTTCCTGAGGGAAGGCCGCCTCATGCTTGAGACACTTGCATGTGATGCTGAAAAAAACGTGGATCTGGAAGTCACTGTAATGGTCGACGCCACCCTTCCCATGAAGGAGGTACCCCACTTCTCTGAACATATTATTGTTGAGAAAATTACTCCTGGCACGAACCACTCGTCACTTCTTGCCATGGCCTCTGAGGCTGACCAGATCATTCTCATCGCGCCAGAAACTCATGGCATTCTACTCCAGACCATTATCGCCGTAGAGCAAGCAGGTTTTGGAGATAGGCTTGTTAATTGCCCAGCACCTTTTATCCATGCCGCGAGCGACAAGCATATGACGTGCCTCATGCTCGCAGCAGCTGGCATCCCGACACCAGCTGGCTGCCCAATAGCCACAGGCGGAAGCCTTCCTGCCGGATTCCGTCTACCTGCCGTCCTTAAAGCTCGTACGAGTGCTGGATGTGACGGGCTGATGATTATCCAGGACCGCTCCGATTTTGTCTCACCAGAAACAGACTCTCGGCTCGAATGCCACATTTCAGGCATCCCGAGCAGCGTCTGCTGTCTCTGTCGAGCCGATTCAATCGTCCCACTACTCCCATTCGAACAAGTGTTCGCTGACGCCCAACAGCCGGTGTACTTCGGTGGTCGTCTCATTCATGAACATTTTCATGCTCGGATGCAGTCCCTTGCAGTACGGTCAATCGACGCTCTCAATAAAACAACGCAATCCAGCGCCCGTGGCTGGGTCGGAGTTGATATGATTCTGGGTAGTCGCGATGACGGACACGGCGACCGCGTGCTTGAAATCAATCCTCGTCTCACTACTTCTTTTGTTGGCTTATCTCGTGCCCTGCACGGCGGCCTCATTCACCCACTCCTTAATCACGTCCACGGTGGAGAAATCCACCGCGGGCTTTGGAACACCGAAGCCTGTGAGTTTTCCTTGGCGTAACATTTACACGTAATTACTTTCGTTCATGTCACCAACGTTGATCAATTCATGGCTGGCTTTCGATATTGGCGGAGCCAATATTAAAGCTGCTGATGGGCACGGGTGGTCCTATAGTGAACCTTTTGCGATGTGGCAGGAATGGAAGCGACTCCCCGATGTCCTCGCTCACATAAAAAACCTTCTCCCGGCTAGCCACTATGCCGTCACCATGACGGGGGAGATTGCCGACTGCTTTTCTGGCCGCAGCGCGGGCGTCAAGCATATTGTTGAGTCGTGTTCCCTCGCCCTGGGCAAAAAAGACGTCGTTTTCTATTGCGTCGATGGCTCACTTCTTGGGGCGACTGACGCTACGCACGAACCACTCCACGTCGCTGCTTCAAACTGGCATGCTTTGGCTCGACTCGCTGGCTCAATTGTCTCTTCAGAACGCAGTTGGCTTATTGATATTGGCTCAACAACCACTGATATTGTGCCTCTGGCATACGGACAGCCAATTCCTCAGGGGGTGACTGACTGGGATCGGCTTCTCTGCGGTGAACTCGTCTACACGGGCATGGAACGCACACCTGTACCTGCACTCGTGCAGTCGCTTCCTCACCGGGGGAACTCACGGCCAGTTGCTTGCGAATGCTTTGCCACGTCTCACGATGTCTGGCTCCTTCTCGGCGTCCTGCCTGAAGACACCCAGTCGAAAACTACAGCCGACCACAAGCCGGCCACCCGTGATGCGGCTCGTGTTCGCATGGCTCGTTCTATGCTTCTTGAGCCAGCATCTTTTACTTTTGCCGATGCGATTGAAGCAGCAACGGCAATCGCAGACTCGCAGACTTGTTTAATTCAAAATGCCATCAAGCCAATGGTCCAGAACCCACTCCCGGACGATTGCGTCGTTCTAAGTGGACAAGGCGAGATATTAGCAAGAAGAGTTCTTGAGCATGTGAACTGGAATCCTCGAATAGTTTCTCTCGAAGATACCCTCGGTGCTGATCTCTCGCGTGTCGCTCCGGCTCACGCCGTAGCAATGATAGGGCAGCAGATATTATGAATACAACGACATCACAGACAGGAAGCCCATGGGAATGGCAGCATGGAAGGCTTCGCAAACCACGCAACAGAAGTAAGCGGCTCCGCATTGTGGTCAAAATCGGTGGTAGCCTTTTCTCAACTTCTGGATGGCAACATGCTGTCCGATCTCTCATTGCACACGAATCACTGTCTAACCATTCAGTAGTCGTTCTTGCGGGAGGTGGTGCTGTTGTAAATGGACTACGAGCCATTGATGAAACCAGTTCACTGCCGGCCCCTTTGATGCACGAACTTGCACTCGAAGCCATGGGAATCACGGCTCAACTCGTAGCGGAAACATTGAAATTGCCACTTGGTCCGCAAGAGACTACTGCCTCTCCGATCGTACTCGATATCAGGAAGCAGGGCGTGATACGGAATACAATTGAATCTCTTCCACACTCATGGAATACAACAAGTGACTCAATTGCGGCTGCCATCGCCGCCACAACAGGGTCTGGATTACTCCTTGTAAAGAGCACTTCACCACCGACTCGTGACATTGAATGCCTTGCGTCCACAGGATGGGTAGATCGCAATTTTCCAACAGCGAGCATCGAATTAGAGGACATTCGTTGGGCGGCACCGCAACCGTAAACTGAATCAGCCTCTCAGCAACCAACCAATGCTGCAGCGAGCACATTCATTCCCAGCAAATACCAGACTGAGGACGGGATGCCATCGCCAGTTTCCGTTCGGAGCCCACATCTTGAGCTTCGACAACGTCCTCGAGGAAGGCCCAAGGCTGAAACTGCACACCTCCGGAGGCACTAAGAATCCACCGACTCCCTCGCTTCATGCCATGTGCGACCGTTGGCACCTGCTTTGGAACTTCGTAGCTTGAGAGTTGAACCGGAGAAGTATCTTTCAATAGTGAGAGGTCCAGCCCTGCTCGATCGGCAAGCTGCCTGCTATCAATTAAAGCTGCAACAACTGCCAGATCAACGCAATTCATCAATTCTCGAAAAACTGGCTTATTCGATGCCAGATCGTCGTAATACGCTGTCATTCTTTCACACCAACGTGCAGCATTCTTATCAGTACGTCCACTCCCTCGCTGCATGCCTTCTCGAACCAAGAGATCAGTTTCAGTCAGGCACACCATTTTCCCACCTGTGAGCTTCCAACCGAGTTCATCAGGATCTCGCGCAATGGGTCTATACTGAGCTTCTAACCAGAACCGCGGCATCATTGTTGAGCCGGTCGTCGCCTGAACCATGGATAGATAGCTTGGCAGTTTAGCGACTCCTGATGACTCCAGGCCCATACCAATTCGCTTCATTCGGTAATCTGCTGCTACAAGAACCTGCGCAAAGTGTGTATCTGCGGGCACACCCCCAACCGTCACTTGCTGAGGGCCCAAGGCTTCCTCCATCGATCGAAAGATTTTTTGTGGATTTGGCATCTGCTTTGTCGAACTCAGTATTTCCTGCAGCCGGGCAATGCCTTCTGGCGTTGGATCAATAGAGCAACGCATTCCACCCATGCGTGCTGCATCAATTGATCGAAGTGCCACGACCAAATCTTCAAGTAGTAACAGAGGCCGGCCACTGGTTACGCCAACGAAAATACCATTTTCATCAACCGCAATTTCATCACTTGGTCCAGCCAAAACCAAATCGTGTCCGTCAGGGTCAACAAACACGTATTCAATTTTCTCTAGCCCGCCAAGTGTCAAGACTTCTGGAGAAACAAGTTCATGTTCCGTTACAGCCCGCTGAACATCTTCGAGAATACGTCTCAGCGAAACTTTCTGAAGGTCAGAACGCTGCCCCGTCTGCGGCGGATTTTCTCTGAGGATTTTTTTTCGCTGAGCGGCAATGCTCACAAGTGCCCGTGGCTCAATCGTGCGAACGATACCGTCAGTATCGACTGAAATACCACCAACTGCCTGAGCACCGAGCCCACCACCAGCAAATTGGCCGAATACGCGATCAGTAAAAAACCCATTCAGGACTACAAACAGCACAGCAGCACAACACGTCGTTGCAAAACTGTTCTCAAAGACCGTAGAAACTTTTGTTCGTGTGCAGCTACGCATAAAAACCCTCATCATCACGTTCAACTGGGATTCAAATCAGGCAAACTGTTCGAGCAACGGTATGATTTTGTAATTGCACGACAATTTAGCAGTGATGCTAGCCTCAGCACGCCCTTGAGAGCAAACCCTCTTTACTGAAGCAAAAGCGGCTCGAAAGGACTATTCTTTCATGTTTTCATGAATTCCTGCACGTTTTCCTGCTAAATTAGGGCTCACTATGCGATGACCTTTGGATTCTGTTTTGATTAATGCTTGTGAGGGTATCTCGCAAGGAGAGCCCCGATTGGCCATGATGTAAGCATGAATAACGACAAATCTACTCCACTTGCCGATGCTCATGTCCTCGTTCGGGATCCTGCCAATGGCCCGATGCTGACTCCACTCACTCCCAGAGACGTCCTCAGCCTCGGTCGTGCGCCTGGAAATACCATTGTGCTCCATGACGAGCGAGCAAGCCGAAATCACGCCGAGATACGGGTTAACGACGACGGGAAATGGGTCATCCAAGACCTGAAAAGTCGAAATGGCACAACGGTCAACGCCAACGAGATTACATCAGAACATACGCTCATTGATGGAGACACCATTCAGATCGGATCGATTACGATCCTTTTCAGTGAGGGACCTCCTCCATCATTATCCGAAGCAAACGAAAATGATACCGATGGCACTGGTATAACCGGTGAAATGTCTGCCGAAATTGCAGAGTGGCATTCAACGATTCGCTATCGTCGAAACCGTAGTCGTTTACTTGATGACATTCGTGAATCTGCCCGAACTGCTCCAAAAGTAGGGCAGGCAGCTGCAGAATTGTGCCGACTTGCATTTACGCTAGGTCGTGCCACAGAAGTATCATCTGCTGCAAACCGCGCTCTCGAGTCTGCCATGCTTGGATCGAATGCAAGTAAGGGAATGGTTTTGCTACCAACGCCTGAGGCCATTCATGAAGAGAGAATGACTGTAAATGACTTATACGGCGTTGCAGCAGTACCTTCAGACCTTCGCATTGATGACATTCCAACAAACCTGGTTGAGGCAGCCCTTGCAACAGATGAAGCAATCTTGGCAGGGCCAGAGACGGTTGGTGGGCAACCACCAGCAATAACCATAGCCGCCCCCATACGTGTGCATGGAAAACCGGTTGGGGCAATCTATCTTAGTAGTGAACCTGGTAGTGATGAAAAATCTCCTGATGACCTTGAGTTTGTAATTGCTGTCTGCGACGCCATAGGTCAGGTTTATACAAATCTCGAAGCTCGGGAAACGCTTTCGACCCGGCTTGCGACGGCAGCTTGTGAAAACAAACTGCTCAAAGAGCGGCTCGGTGAAAAAACACGTATGGTTGGTGAGAGCCCTGCCCTTGCAACGATCACAACACAGGTTGAGCGTGTTGCGAGTACAAAAGCCACAGTCCTTATTCGAGGTGAAAGTGGTGCCGGGAAGGAATTAGTCGCACAAGCCATTCACGATGCCAGCGATCGCAACAGTGGCCCTTTCGTCTGCCTGAATTGTGCCGCTCTGTCAGAGACACTCCTAGAGAGCGAACTGTTTGGCCACGAAAAAGGGGCGTTCACTGGCGCGACTGATAAAAAGGCGGGGAAATTCGAACTTGCTGATAACGGAACACTCTTTCTCGATGAGATCGGTGAGATGAGCCCCACCATTCAGGCAAAATTTCTGCGTGTGCTTGAAGGGCATGCATTCGAACGAGTGGGAGGCAGCACCCGGCTTAAGGTGGATGTACGAGTCATAGCAGCTACAAATCGTCATCTTGAAGATGCTGTTGCAAGTGGTGGATTCCGACGAGACCTTTACTTTCGATTGCGTGTCGTCGAAATTGCAGTGCCTCCACTGAGAAAGCGACAAGAAGATATTGAGCTGCTTGCAAATCACTTTGTAGACGTATTCAGTCGAGAGACTGGTCGGAAAATTGAGGGGCTCAGTCCTGCAGCCATTAGTGCAATGCAGGAATACCATTGGCCCGGAAACATTCGTGAATTACGAAACTGCATCGAACGTGCCGTCGTCCTGAGTGCGAACAAGATCATTGATGTTCCGGACCTTGCCCTGAGCACTCTTGCCTCCCCGGGCGACACCGGTCGGATAGAAACCGTGGGCAACAAATTTACACCAGAAACGTTAGCCACTATTGAAAAACGTCACATACTGGCAACACTTGAGTGTACCGGCGGAAACAAAACAAAAGCTGCGAAACTCTTGGGCATTGAACGATCTACCCTTGATCGTAAATTTGCTCGATGGGGCAAGGCCGATTGAATCCAGAATTAACTGGCTAAAAACCAAAATAGCGCTTCCATGCTTCAACGTCTCCTGGCCCTGGCTCCGTCGGCTTAGTTTCTTTCTGTCGAACGCATTCGTTCATCGCCCGCCGCTTCCCTGTGAGCCATTCGTTGCTATCAACAGCAATCGCTCGCCGACGGCGTGCTGCTGCCTGCACTCGCCTATCACTGGACACGACAACGAGGCCCGATGGTGATTCCTCCTCGACCATTTCCTCGATTAATGAATCTGCATCTGGATATTCTCGAGCAAACCATACCCGGATGGATCCGTGAACGTATCTTGCAGGAAGGCCATCGGGGGCATCAGCCGCATCGAAAACAACGATTGTTTGCTCTGCCTCAGCCCCAAGTAACTCTGAAAGGTGGTCAAGAAGAGCTCGACGAGACTGCTCGAATCCAAGTGGCCCTCGCGCATCACCAAACACACCCGAGGCATGGAGTAGGTTGTACCCGTCAATAATAATCATTGCTTTAAAACTAGCTGGAAAGGCGATATTTCACTTTTCCGTGAACAATTGTCGCAACAGCTCGTCCGCGTAGCGTCCATCCATGAAATGGTGAATTCACACTTTTTGAGGAAAAAGTATTGACATCTACTTGCCATTCACGAGATGGATCGATAATCGTCACATCAGCAATGGCCCCTGGCCTGAGAGTACCTCGATTAATACCTAGAATTCTCGACGGCAGTAGACTAATGGCTTCAACAAATCGTGGCCAATCAATACGACCAGACTCAATCAGCCGTGTTACAGAAAGGCCAATTGCTGTTTCCAGCCCAAGGATGCCAAACGGCGCTCTATCGAGTTCAAGTAACTTTTTTTCTGGTGCGTGTGGAGCGTGATCCGTTGCAATACAGTCAATTGTGCCATCAGCAAGCCCTGTAAGAATTCCTTCGACATCTTTAGCTGTTCGCAGCGGCGGGCTCATTTTGAAGTTTGAATCAAACCCTCGAAGAGATTCATCCGTCAGCGTAAAATGGTGAGGGCAGGCTTCCGCCGTGACCCGAACGCCGCGTGCTTTTGCCTCTCGAATGAGACTGACACCCTGTGCTGTTGAAACATGCATTACATGAAGACGACCGCCAGTCACATCAGCGAGTGCAATATCTCGCCCGATCATGACTTCTTCTGCAGCTGCCGGCATCCCCTTCAGGCCAAGTGACATGGAGACAAGGCCTTCATTCATTACGCCACCATGAGAAAGCTCTAAAACTTCTTCATGGGCCAGAATTGGCTTATCAAACATTCGACAATACTCGAAAGCCCGACGCATCAACTCGGCATCGTAAACAGGTGATCCATCGTCACTGAAAGCAACAGCCCCAGCTTCAACCAGTTGACCGATTTCGGCAAGTTCCTTCCCTTCTCGCTCATGGCTTACACACGCAACAACAAACACATTGCAGGTATCTGCTCGTGCCGCTTTTTGACGAATAAACTCTACGTTTGCCTGGGTATCAATTGCCGGCTCAGTGTTGGGAATACAAGCAACACTTGTGAAGCCACCCGCCAAGGCTGCTCTGGTCCCGGTCTCAATAGTCTCATCCTCTTCACGACCAGGTTCACGAAGATGCACGTGCATATCAACCAGTCCCGGTGTAACAATCAAACCATGGGCGTCAATCGTCTCATCAACTTTCCCAAGCGGCTGACTACCATCATGACCAATAGACATTATCAAGCCATCACGAATAAGCAGATCGTCTACTCGATCAATCCCCTGATCTGGATCAACTACTCGTCCACCACGAATTAACATGGATGCCATTACTTTTGCCCCTTGTGTTCTGAAGAATCTCTTGTGAGGCCATTTCTCTGTGCTCCACAGATGAGCCAAAGTACCGCCATTCGTACGGCGAGCCCATTAGTAACCTGATCCAAAATAAGCGACTGAGGGCAATCTGCTACATCCGCAGTTACCTCAACACCACGATTAATGGGACCAGGAGCCAGAATAACCAGATCATCTTTCGCACGACGAAGACGGTCCTGGTTCATGGCGTACAAATGGGCATATTCTCGGACCGAGGGAAATGGTCGTGTTTTTTGTCGCTCGAACTGTATCCGTAAAAGATTGAGAACATCACATCGTGGTAAAATAGCATCAAGGTCATGTGACACCTCTACTCCAAACTCTTGCCAACCATCAGAAACAAGAGTGGGCGGGCCACAAAGAATCACTTTCGCGCCGAGTTTGGTCAGACCCCATAAATTCGACCGTGCCGTTCTGCTGTGCGCAATATCGCCAACCAGACCAACAGTAAGACCTTTGAGATCACCAAGGCGTTCACGAATCGAGAAGATGTCCAGCAATCCCTGAGTCGGGTGTGCATGCGGTCCATCTCCGGCATTGATAACACCAACATCAAGATGGGAGGCAAGTAGATGGGGTGTTCCAGGTGTTCCATGCCTGACGACTACTGCATCGACTCCCATAGCTTCAAGATTCTTGGCAGTGTCAATGAATGATTCGCCCTTGGACAAACTGCTCGTCGAAGCTGAAAAGTCGATAACGTCTGCTCCCAGACGGCGAGCAGCTAAAGAAAAACTTGTTTTTGTTCGAGTGGAGTTTTCAAAGAACAGATTCACAATAGCAGCACCCGAAAGAACATCAATTTTTTTGCGACATCCTTGCGTGGCTTCCTTGAACATCACGGCAGTATCAAGAATCAGCCTGATTTCCTCAGCTGTAAGTTCTTCTAAGTCGAGTAGGTGACGATGCGTCCACCCCCTCGGCGGGAGATCCCCCTGGAGTACCACTGGTGCGACGGTGGATGATTTTGATTGCGACATGAAACGGGCCCTGAACAACAGTTAAAGATGGGCAAAAGAAGTCAGCCAGGAAGAGTCTACCAGCGGTCTGCCGCGTCGTCATTACCTGAGAATGCTGGACTTGCTCCAGGGCCGAAAAAAGATCTACCTTCTCATTTGAAATACCGACCAGCTGCTGCCGCTGTCCCCACAAAATAGCGAGTTGCCGTTGGAAGGTTGGTTGCTTCCCTCGGTACAAAAAACTCCATGCACCGAACACATACAAAGATTCTCATTAAACGCCCTGCCCCACGAGTAGATTCGTGTAGCGATTGCCTTCACAGAATCGGTTTGCGCATAACGCTGCTCGTCATCGGTATCGGGATAACAACTGGCTGCAGTTCTGCTATCTCAATGCGAGAAGCACTTCGGGACAGCATCGAGCAGGCCGCCGTAGTATCCCAACTCACTGTTGTCAGTGACCTTGAAGCTGACGCAGCAACAAAGACAGCTTCCGACGAGACCGCCACTGCTTCGTATGCGCCAGAAACTCTTGACTCCCCAACTTATATCGATGAGGGCGAGTTCGGAATGGATGAGCCACATGACATCTCTCTCGATATCGAAACAGCTGTCAGCACACTATCAGAAACGAACAGTCTTGATACTGCGTCAAAAGCAGCGCTCGTTGAAACACTTGAAATGACCCCGCAAGCTGATTGGCCAGTTATCATTGAAGAGTTCACTGCTACCCTCACTGCTCTTCGGACTACGGAGACGGCACCGGCTCTATATCTTGACGACACGGAAATTGTATTGAGCGATGGAGATACTATCTCAAACCTTCCTACAGTCAATGAAGTAGATACCGCTGGAAGAGATTTTCAAGAACCGTCGGAAACAACACAGCCCGCCCCTTCTTCCGAAACAACAAGTGAAACAATTGAGGACTTAGACAGCGCATACGATAGCGTAGCTATCATCTCTTCACCGAAAAGCTCATCGTTCCAAGAACCGGTTGCCACAGCACCGTCTAATCGGACACCATCCACTGAGATGCCAAAGAATTCACAGGTCGACTTACTTGAAGACGACCATGCAGAGGCATCACCAGCGAAACAAACACATCTGGCTATCCACAGGCCATGTCTTGCTCAGAAAGTACTTGGCTGGGGAATGGTTGAAGATTTTCCTCAAAACGAACTCTACGCTGGCAGTGAAGTCATCGTTTACTTTGAGCTGACTGGGATTGAATCAAGTGAATCTGATGAAGGTTTCAAAACCAACATTGAAACAGCTCTGCGGCTTGATGATGCTACTGGAAAGCGGCTCCACAGTTGGTCACTCCCTCCCCTTGTAGAGGTCTGTGCCTCCGTTCGACGCGATTATTTCGCTCGCTTTTTCGTGAATCTTCCAAACACCCTCCTCCCCGGTGACCATCAACTCGTCTTGACCGTAACTGACACACATTCTGGGACCACGGCAGAAACAGTTCTGCCATTTGCTATCGCTCCAAGTGGATTTGTTGCTGGAACTGCAAGGTAAGAAAGATACCGAAAGGCTCCATTGTTACTGCAGTGGCGGCGGTATCAGTTCCGGTGGCTGTCTTTGCATTGCATCTTCTTGCTTTACAAACTCAAGGTCAATCGCTGCAGGTGTCGACATCGTGAGTGGAAAATCTTCTAGCTGAAGCAGGCTCGCAATTTCAGCTGCACTTTTCCACCGGGTTCCCTGGGATTGAACATACGATAATTCTGTTTCTGTCAGGATGCGCTGTGCTTCAAGCAATCTCACAAATGTAAGTTCCCCTTCAGAGTATAAAAACTGAGTGACGCGAACAGTTTCTCTCGCCTTCGGTAATATAAGTTCTTGATACCACTCTGCTTGCCGACGAGCCTGCCGATATTCATTAATAATTCTTGCAGTCTGATCAGCGAGTCCAATTTCAACTGATCGTAGCCCTGCTCTTGCCTTTGCAATCTCTGCACGTGCAGCTCGGATATTTCCTTGGTTGCGATTAAAAAGAGGGATTGTGCAACTGACCTCCAGAACTCCCTGGTCCTGTTCAGGTACGCCGACGAGGCCAACAGGACTCACCTGCCGTTGGTACCCTCCCATTACTGTCACATTAGGAATTGGTTCAACGACGGATCGCTCCAACTCCCACTGAGCTCGTGCAATATCTGTTTGCGCTGCTTGCGGGTCAGCATTTCTTGCAATCACAATTCGCTGCAAGAGTTTGAGGTCAAAATTTGGTAATACTTGAAACAAGTCACCTTCAATAGTTCCGACATCTGCCATGGGCAGTCCAATAGCGGTTGCTAATTCCCGCCTTCCTGTCTCAATATCAACAGTTGCATTGAGTAATCGAACTTCAGCGCGGTCCCGCTCAATACTCCAAAATAATGTGTCGGCTTTTGTTCCTTCTCCTGCGGCAGCCAATTCCTGTCCAAGCTGATATGAACGATTTGAAATATCATAAAGCTGTTTAAAAATTACAAGTTTCCGCTGCGCGACAAGTAATTCATAAAATGCCCGGCGAACTCCCGTTAGCACGTCATATCTCGCTCTGATCAGTTCATATTCCGTTCGTTGAACGCCTCGCAGTGCTGCCTGTTGTGCCAACTTAAGTTTGCCTGCAGTGACAAATTCCTGCGACACAAAACCATTCCATTGGCTATCCGCACCAGCTAACTGTGGACTCGACCCTGCTAAGGTCGGATTCGGATAAAGCCGAGCTTGTACAGCCTCGCCTCGCGCCTCTTCGACAGAGGCTCTCGCTGCTTTCATTCGCGGATGATTCTCAAGCGATAACGATGAAAATTCAGCTAGTGTGTTTGGCGAAGGGCCCTGATCAACTGAAGCTGTTCTGTATTCTTGCACTGCAGGAACCGGCACCGACTTTTCGGCTCGAAGGGGTTCTGGCAGGGCGAGATTACGTCCCTCTTCATCCAGTCGCAATGAGCCGGCCAATGAACTGTCTTGCCAGGGCTCTGCACATACAGGCAATTGCAACACTACGCACAGCAGGCCCAGCCACAAGGCGCACTGAAAAGATGAAAAACGTGATTGTGGCATTTCTTTCATGGGCCTGAAAAATCTCGGGGTGAACCATCTACTATTTTCGGAATCATTTGGCCGTAAAGTTAATCAAAACCACCGGCATTGCCCGTCTTCGCAGGCTTCGCTGCAGGCCGCAGAACACCACATCTCAGGATTGTTATCGACGCATCGCTTTATGCCGATTCTTACCATTAGCACGCAGGACTTCTCCCGGATAGTTTCTTGGCCATGAACTTTGTTGTTTCGTTGTATGACGCCCGCTTTCTCCTCCACACTGAATTGGTTTTCCTACACACTTCTCTTTTTCCTGTGCACTGCGGGGAATCCAGCATGTGGTCAAGCACTTGTAGATGAAGGTATCTGGACGGCCTACTTTTCACAGGGGCAATTCAATGGTCCGAGAATCCAAAGTGACAACAGCCTCTGGTGGCTTGATGCTCATTGGCGATACTCAGGTGACGACTTTGTCTTTACTCAAGGAATCATTCGGCCGGGTATCGGGCGTCGGCTGAATGATGAAAATTCCATCTGGGCTGGCTATGCGTGGATTGGGGAGAGGATCCCTGGTTTTGATATTCATGAAAACCGATTCTGGCAGCAATGGATAACCACACGACAGCGAGGCGATGTTTCATTTCAATTTCGAAGTCGACTTGAACAGCGGTTTGTCTCAGCCGGAGCTCAGGTTGGCTGGCGTTTCAGACAACTTGTTCGAGCACAGAAGCCGCTTGAGCATCACCCAGATATACTCTGGGTAGCCTGGGATGAAATATTTTTTCATCTTCGCGATACCGATTGGGGAGCGGTAACAGGCTACAACCAGAACCGAGTTTTTGTTGGCATGGGACGTGTTCCACACAAGCGGAGTCCCTGGAGAACAGAAATCGGGTATCTCTACCAGCAAATTGACGTTCCAGAAGATGGAGCCGATCTGAGCAACCACATTCTCTCAGTGAATTTCTACTTTAATCCGTAGTCCATTATTGTCCGGATCTATCTAGAGCGCTTCGTCCTGCCTGCTACAGAGCTTTTCAAATGTTTTTTTAGGTCTAAAACCTGCTCGTGACCTCCACTGGTGCGTAGGGTCATGCGCAATCGAATCTTGAATCTGTTGCACTGAGCCGTCACAGAAAAGAAACTGGATCACTCCGCCAGCATGATCTGAAGAATATCCCGAGCGACCTTCTTCAGTAGCATTCCCAGAGGAGTCCGGCGGAGCATTCAGGCGAGCGTTCGCAGTACCAAGCGTACGTTCTATCGTCTGTGCTTCAGAGCTAGCCTGCGTGAGGTAGATCAAGGCTGCTTGCCCACTTGCTGTCGAACGTTCACCTATCATGATTGTCTTTGAAAGGCCATCTGGTATTTGGCTGCCCTTCAGCTTTGAACCTCGCCAGAATATTCCTGAATTACTGGGACGCTCTGTATTTCCATATTGGTTTCCCTTCCCGGAGTTTGCACCCACAAAACGACCACGGCTATACCATCCGAACCATGTGTTATTCCCAACGTAGTTCGACCGGGCAGTAGCCATGATTGTTCCTCCGCCATGGCCCGGTCTTGGTGGCCCTGGATTTGGAGTTTGTGGCGGTGGTCCATCCAATGCAATATCTCTTTCACTTCCATCATTTACGTCCTTCCCGACTGCATCTGACGGACACATGAAACCAGAAATCGGCTTTTGTAGAACATCCAAACTGATTTGATTTGTCGAATAGTATTCCCACGGCCTATACGACGTCTCAAAATTCCCAGCAGAATCTCCTTCCATAAAGGGCAAGATATAACTGCCCCATGACCAAGCAGTTATATCCGTACCTTCCCAGATATTTGCATAAGGTGATATGCCACCACTACCCATCGCATTCGGTAGCACGTCGTTATATCCAGCTGGAAAATGCCGGTGCGACGTTTCGTAATTATGAAGCGCGAGGCCAATCTGCTTGAGTTTGTTCCCGCACGACATACGCCTTGCTGCCTCACGAGCCATCTGCACCGCGGGAAGTAAAAGGCTAACAAGAACACCGATAATGGCGATCACGACAAGAAGTTCAATAAGAGTAAATCCACAACGCTTCGCCTTGCTCATCTTCCTGAAAACTCCGTTCCAACACACCTAACGACGTACGAACCAAGAACCTCCTCCCAAATTAATAAGGATTTTAAAATTTCTCAATGCAATTTGCGCACGCCAGAAGCCCCCCTGAGAAGAGTGGGTGTCGTCTGTTTTTCAACGGAAATGCTCTACTCTTTTTGTACGTTTCCAAACTACCGATCGCTCGTTTTTGTGAATTGTGGAAGCTTCCGATTGATCTCGGAGAGGCGATACCCAAACCCCGATCCACTCAATGTTGAAAGGTCAAGCTCACCATTCCGCCGTTGGTAGATACCAGGGTGAATCCGTTGCTCTGGTGCTGAAGCAGCGGGATAGAACTGCATACCATTCGACTCGACTCCCCGAATCGTTCCTGCATGTGCAGCAAGTCGAACATGTGGAATTTGTGCAAGCATTGGGTTCGTGAGGTCTTGCACCATAAGAGGCATGTTGTGAGCTTTGGCCCAGCACAAACTCAGCAACGCTCCTGTCTGTGTCTTACACGTCTTCAGGGCAACACCAGTCCAACCGAGCTGACGACCACGTTCAACAAACTTCCAGTCATGAGCGCTTTCATCAAGAAACAGTGGCTTTCTTGCAGAGAGTGAGGAGACATCAATCTGATTCGATTCAATGTCATATGGAAATGGCTGTTCGACATAGAGAATAAGATCGAATATTAGTTTTTGTTCTTTTTTCAGACGATCTAAAATTTCATTGACATATTCTGGGGCCTTGACGGTGCAATTAAAATCAACTGAAAGAGAATCGATACCAGTAGCCATGGCAACTGATCCAACTTTTACAATTCGTTCGTAGTCCCACTGCGAATCCGTTCCTTTCAGTTTTACTTTAAGGCACCGAAGGCCGTCTGTCTTAATCCATTCAGTCAACGTAACAGGGTACCCGTCTCTCGGGTCGCTCTCTTTCCTATCACTTTCTTCGATTGGATCGAGTCCACCCACGAGATGCCAGACGGGCATTTTGACCAATGGCTGTGACTCTAAAAAAGCAATTGGAAAAAGCCCCTGAAATTGATCGGCTTCTGGACTTTCTCGAAAATAGTAACTGAGATCATGAGTCATGTACTCACTGGTGTATGTATCATAGATATCAACTTGATGAAGATTCCCGTACGCATCGTGAATAGCAATATCGAATGCACTCAGAACAATGAGTGCGGCCAGATATGGCAACGGTTCCGTAGAACGATTCTGATTAAATGCTTTGAGAACTGATGGTAGGCGACCTTCTAAAAACGCCTGACCGATTTCCATTGGATGACCAGGCTCATTCACTTCCAACAACGATCGAGCAGCGAACTCACAGAATGCAACCATGGCGTCATATCGGGCCTCGTATGAAAGCGTTGCACTTGGCCACGCCCACGTGACCGAAAGCGGCGTCTCTCCCCAGCCGATCACCTGAGACCCCTGCAAACCACTCACTCGTGCTGACACTCGAAGACAGTTTACGTGTGAAACGGACTCGCTTCCGAACTTGAGTGGCATCCGCATCTCAACAGGCAAGAAAGCATAATCAAAAGAAACGGGGCAAATATCTGTTGGTTTAGGATTCATATATATAGCCGTCCTATACGAGCGGTCTTATTTTCAACAAATTAAACTGGCACCTCGTTAGCTTACCAATACACCGTATATGCCTATCATTTTTAAAAGTTGGACTACATCGTTTACCTTTCGAAAATACAGACTCTGAACCATCGATGAGAGACAGCCGTGACGAAACCGGTACAAAAACATATGCAAGCGGATATTGACCGCATTATTATGATGGCGTGGGAAGACAGGACAAGCTTTGATGCGATCCAGAAACAATTTGGTATTTCCCCCGGTGACGTCATCAAATTGATGCGTCATCAACTCAAACCAAGCTCCTTTAGGCTATGGCGTCGTCGAACTCATGGCCGCATCACCAAGCACGAGGCTAAATTCATGGAGACACCCTCTGGCAGTGAGTCCCGTCGTTTCCGTTCGAAATCGCAACGAGGCTAGCTGCCGATCTCTTCAAAACAACAAGCGACGAACACTGCACCCTTGATTCATTCTCATGCACCGCCGAGCCGGTCCCGAAGTTGACTTCTCAGTTTTTGTACGACGCCTGGATTTGCTTCGGCAATATTTTCAGTTTCGCCACGGTTAGCATGATCATAAAGCTCGACATATCCATTCCTATGATCAATTAGCCGATACCGTTTGGTTCGAATGGTTTGACGCTTCCCTGAGTATGCGACCGCAGCATGCCCAATTTTATCTGGCGACTCAAAGAAGGGCACTAACGACTTTCCTTGAACAAAACTTGGCATGGGAACATCTGAAAGTTCGCACAATGTCGGGAAGATGTCGAGCGTTTCCACTACCGCATCAACTGCTTGGCCTGGCATCTTCATCCCTGGCTGCGAAATGATTAAGGGTGACCGCAGCGACTCCTCGAATAGAGTATGTTTCCCCCATACTGCATGCTCACCAAGATGCCAGCCATGATCACCCCACAACACAACAATCGTATTCTTTTCAGCACCGTTTGCCTTCAGTGCTTTCATGATTTTGCCGACAGAATCGTCCGCATAACTCACGCATGCTGCATAGTGCTTTCTGACTTCAGTTGCAAAATCAGGATCCTTGGAGGGATCTCGTTCCCAACGGTTGTATTTCATGAACTCACCGGACTTATGCCATGTCGTTTTCCAGTGCGGTTTTCCCGGATGGGGAATTGGTGGGAGCATCACATCACTATATGGCCTGAGATACTTTGCCGGGGCCCCAAAAGGCAGGTGTGGACGAAGGATTCCAATCGCGAGAAAGAATGGTTTTTCGGCGGCTGCAAGTTCGTTGAGCTGACGGACGCCCTCGTTCACTGAGATGCCATCAGGATAGATCGAGTCCGGTCCATCAACTGACTGAAAAACATCCATATCTTTGGCATTGGTTCTGATTTCACCATTGGCAAGGCCATGCATCCACCCACGAGGGTGCTGCCATTCTCCGGCAGGCAGAAGGTAACGATCCCACGACTCTGGCATCTCTGGTTCGTTTGAATCATTCCAGTCTTTACCCCCGAGTCCTCCCGGGTGATGAGACACTTTCCCAACAGAAACTGTTGTGTAACCATGGCTTCGAAACCATGCAGGCATTGAGGCCGAAACAGCCTCCGGCTGATCGTGCAACTTCGTTGCACGCTGAAACAATGCATTGTTACTAGCCCCACCATATTGTCCGGTCAGGAGCGTATACCGGGAGGCTCCGCATGTAGGGGCCTGCACGTAATGGCTACAAAATAGTCGACCCTGAGAAGCCAGTTTGTCTATGTGAGGTGACTGAATATAGTCAGCACCAAAACACCTGAGTTCGGGTCGCAAATCATCCACACAAATCAAGAGGACATTGGGAGCAGCAGCGTTACTCTTGATACCGCAAAGCAATGGCATGAACAGCAAAAAATAAATCGCCCGCATGACATACTTCATTTTTCACCAACTCCTGAAAGAAGAAGTCTCAATACACATAGCACAGGGCCCTTTTAACGAGGACGAGCGCTTCTAGAACATCCAAAAGAACTGCTCAGTACCATTCCATTCAAACTGACACACAAGATCTTCGTCAAACAACCTTCCACCTTATCCTATGTCCTGAAGGAATATCTCTTATGAAGCCGATGCCATTGCTTTGACAAGTCATTGTGCCATTTTGAAATAGGTGAGCCGCCGTAGCTGTGGCTGCATGACCACCGTGAGTAAAACAATTGCAGTGCCGCCATAAAAAAGAGGTGTCAGGTCCTCATATTCTCGAAACAGGATCGCAGCCAGCAGAATCGCGTACACCGGTTCTAAGTTAAGTACAAGAAGCGTGCTGAATGCACTCACGTACTTGAGTGATTGAATCCACATCACAAAAGGAAGCAAGGTGCATGCTACGGCCAATACCACAAGCCAGATGACATCCATCTGAGTCGGCATCCTGAGACCACTGAGGGCCGCCGGCACACCGAGTACAACAGCACCGGCAGTCATTTCGATACACGTAATGGAAAATGGATCACCTTTGGAGGCGAATCGTTTATTCAGAGTTGTAAAAATAGCACTCAATAGTGCAGCTACCACGCCAGCAGCTATACCAAGCCGCATGTCGAGTGGCACTCCGCCTACAATCAGTACAACACCGGGCACTGCAAGTACTCCAAGCAGAAGTTCCAGACGCTCATGGGGTCTCCGCATGACAATTGGCTCAATGATCGCTGCAAATATGGAGCCTAATCCAAGGCAGGCTACTGCAACCGATGCATTTGAGATTTTGATAGATGTATAGAAGGCCACCCAGTGGGCTGTAACAATCAAACCTATTGCCAGAAATACAAAAATAGAGCGTAGTGACATACCGGCTATGCCGACCCACGTCCTCCGTACCGCAAGCAAAACGACTGTGACGAGAGCCATTCTCCAGCACACGAGTTGCACCGCAGGAAGAGAAATGAGCCGTCCTAGAATCGCAGTAAATCCCCAGAGAATCACACACGCATGAAGCTGGATATAGGCCTGACGTTCCTTCGCAATGTTTTTTTTCACGTATTTCCCAACGCACAGTCTTCATGCGGGCACAAACCCATCACGGCCTACAAAGGCATCCGGCTGAAACATGCAGGACTGAAATCATGGTACCACCTATGCCCTCATTGGTTGTAGCGTATGATTTAGTCTGGTTACGAAGGGGGCTTGGCTCCCTTATGGGGTATAGCCTCCGTGCAGGCGTACTACCCCGTATAAGTTTAATTTATACCAAAGTATTTCTAATACTGTTGAGGGGCCACGCCCGTGCTGCTTGATCAACGCCCATTCATTTTTACCGGCTTCCTCTTCTTTCAATTCTCCTGTGTCTTTGCGCAGGGCACCAGTGAGGACTATCAAAGAGCAGAAGGAATACGAACTAATTTTCCTGATGCCTTAAAGGCATCGAGTTTCAAATATCAATGGTGTGATCACGGCCTGATTTTTGAACACACCGTAGCAGGCCAAAAAAATTACAGCTGTATAAATGGTACATCTGCTGAAACCATGACGATGCAAGAGGCGAAAAAAAAAGGCCGACTAGAGAACTTTGTCCAACTCCCTCCTCTAGGAAGTTGGTCCAAAAGTGGCGGGCAACAAATCCCTGTCATGCTCACATTCCAAAACACATTTGATCGTCCAGTCCGAATCTTCTGGGTGCAGCGTGACGGAAAACTCAAACACTATGGAAGCATCCCTGCTGGGAAGCGTCGTTCTTTCTCTACATTTGACGGTCATCAGTGGGTGGCTGACTTCAGTCCTGACAAACTTACCGGGATTTTCAGTGCTTTAGCCTGGGACTGCACGGCAACGATTGACACCAACTCACAGCAGCTCGCCATGAAGAGTTTTCGAAAAAACCTTCAGGCCGCTAAACGCAAAAAAGGCAAATCCAAAAATCAATTGTTTATACGAGACCATAACGTCTGGCTGCGCAGCACAGAACAGGACCTTCGGGTAACGACTGATGGCAATCTGAACGACCCCTTCTTGAACAGGTTTCACTACTCTCCGAACGGAGCATATGCGATTGGTTTTCAGGAGACCAGAGTCGCCGGGCGTCAAATTCCCTTGGTCACTTCAACACCACACGATCAACTTCAGCCAACAATAAAGTGGATAGACTACGCAAAGGCTGGGGACACACTTTCGCAACGTCGTCCAAGACTTGTCAACCTCATCGAACAGCGTGCTTTGCCTTGCAATGACAGTACTTTTTTAGACTCATGGAACGTCCGTTTTCTGCGATGGTCACCAGATAGTGCACGGGCATACGTCTTGTTTAACCAACGAGGCCATCAAAAATTAGCACTTCGATCAATTGACTCGCGAACGGGCCGTCTTCAAGACATCGTCAACGAGACATCAGAAACATTTATTGACTACTCGCAAAAAACAATGATTCATTGGCTCGATCAATCAAATGACTTGGTTTGGGCGAGTGAGCGAGACGGCTGGAACCATCTTTATCGATTTGATGCCACCACAGGGAGACAAATTAATCAGATAACCAAGGGAGAGTGGGTCGTTCGAAGAATTGAACATCTGGATGAAGACCGAGGCATCATCTGGTTTGCCGCTATGGGAATCTACCCTGACCAAGACCCTTATCATGTTCACCTAGCCCGAATAAATCTTGATGGAACCAACCTTGTTATCTTGACTGAAGGAGATGGCACACACCAGTGGGAATTCAATGCAGATCGATCACTTTTTGTTGACCGGTGGTCGCGAGTTGACCTTCCAGAACGTGTTCAGCTACGAGAGGCCAAAAAGGGAACTGTCGTAGCAGACTTATTCACACAAGACATCTCCGAACTCCGACAGCAAAACTTCACACTACCAATTCGCTTTGCAAGTGTTGGGCGAGACAATCAAACGATGATCTATGGAACCTTGATACGCCCCTCAACTTTCAATCCAGAAAACTCATACCCTGTTATTGAACATATCTATGCTGGCCCACACGACTTCCATGTAGGAAAACAATTCGGAGGCCATGTCTCTCAACGACGGCTTGCTGAACTTGGTTTTGTAGTTGTGCAAATCGATGGCATGGGAACCAATTGGCGGTCAAAAAAGTTTCATGATGTGTGCTGGAAGAATCTTTCGGACGCCGGGCTGCCCGATCGCATTGCCTGGCTAAAGGCTGCCGCGAAACAATACCCTTGGATCGATCTGTCCCGTGTTGGCATTTATGGCGGCAGCGCTGGTGGGCAAAACGCCCTTGCGGCGGTCTTGCACCACGGAGAGTTCTATAAAGCGGCAGCAAGTGACTGCGGCTGCCATGACAACCGAATGGATAAAATCTGGTGGAATGAAGCATGGATGGGAAAACTTGGACCTCATTACAGACAGAACTCCAATGTCACTCACGCAAAAAAACTTCGCGGTGACCTTTTTCTCACGGTCGGAGAAATCGACACGAACGTCGACCCTGCATCAACACTTCAGGTAGTGGATGCATTAATCCAAAACAAGAAGGATTTTGAATTTATTCTTGTTCCCAACGGTGGCCATGGAATTGGTGAAAGTGACTATCTGTTTCGTCGCCGCCAGGACTTTTTTGTCCGATCGCTCCTTGGTGTCGAACCTCGCAGGTGAGGCTATCAAAACAGAACTGCTAGAATACGAAGCCATGCATTCGTCACAAATTACTTTTTCCATATTGAATGAATCAAATGAGCTCAACGAGAGAAACCATCATGCACTGCGCACGCTACCTCATGCCCTGCCTTCTTCTCCTCACGCCAACTGCGACAAGCGGAGAAGAACTGTCTACAGCCCGCTCGCCCAGCGAGTGGATTTCACTTTTCAACGGAAAAGATCTTTCTGGCTGGACAGTAAAAATCACCGGGCATCCTCTTGGCAAAAACTTTGCCGACACCTTCCGTGTCGAGGAGGGCATCTTGAAGGTATCTTACGATGACTACAAACAATTTGATAAGCAGTACGGCCATCTTTACACCAACATTCCGTACGCAAAGTATCGCCTTCGCATGGAATATCGGTTCACCGGGAAGATGATGCCTGATGCTCCAAAATATGTGAATCTCAACAGTGGCCTCATGATTCATTCGCAATCGCCGCAGAGTTTAGAACTCGACCAGCATTTCCCCGTGAGCCTAGAATTCCAATTTCTCGCTGATGAAGGGAACGGCAAGCGAGCGACAGGGAATGTCTGCACCCCTGGAACGAATCTGGAAATTGACGGAAAGTTGATCACGCAGCATATTGTGAAATCATCGGCACCAACTTTCCCTGCTCACGAATGGGTCGCCATTGAAATTGAAGTACAAGGAAATGAGTACGTCATTCACCGTGTGAATGGACAGGAAGTCTTGCGGTATGAGCGTCCACAAATTGATCCTGCAGGACGAGTCGAATCAGCCGACAAACTCTTACAGGCTGGAGCTTTGAC
>WLWG01000490.1_pt1 | contig 40289 bp, 38 predicted proteins | sample 6712871 | NCBI WGS metagenome assembly WLWG01 (sample SAMN12718693, study PRJNA515312) | sponge metagenome | isolation source: marine sponge | host: Mycale hentscheli | place: New Zealand: South Island, Marlborough, Capsize Point | collected 2003-05-01
CTTCAATCTTAACTCCGTTTGAGACATACAGAGCCAAAGGATCATTGAGCGTTGAGCCACCTTGTGGGATTCTTAAGTGAACTGTACCACTTTGATCGGTGAGAAGCATTGAGACTGTGTTTGATTCTATAGCCTGGTTATTGAAGTTTTCAAAGATAATGGTCTTCGCCCCCTTGGCAAATCCAGGGCCAATGCTCCATTTTACTTCATTATCAGGTCTCTCCGGTGGCGTAACAATATGTTGTCCTCCACCACGAATTTTGGCCATTATTGAAGATAAGTGAGATTTGCCGGCACCTCCTTCATCAGATCTAATAACAAAAAATGGGCTCAATCCCATTGAATCACGTGCTACTGCGCAAAGTAAAGATGTGTAAAAGGTTCCTGCATTGACTTTGTCCCGAAAATTGAATCCCGAGAAACAAGATTCAATGTATTCCTTGGACAATTGGATGCTTTCTTCAGTCAAGTCAGACGGAATCATAAATTGATCAAATCGATAAGCATGTAACATTTTCGCTTCGGTATCAAACCCACGAGGTTTGCTGACAATTTGTCGGGTAGGGAAGTTGATATAAGGTGCAGGAATTGACAAGGCGGGGTGAATTTCAGTTAATTGATGTTCGTAAATCAATGTCATGGCACCGCGATCAATCAAATGATCGATTAAATCTGACTTGAACCCTTCTAACGGCACGTGAGTAGGCTCCAATTCTTCGGTAAGTTTGTTTTTGACTTCCCGCAAGCGTACGTGACGACAAACATGCGCTGCGAGGCATTTCCATTGTAATTTTCTCTCAATGAATTTGGGTCGAACCATACCATTGCGCAAATGAGCTTGACTGCATTGCACTATACGATCGGGTATTTCAATAAGCTTGCTGGGAATTGCATATAAGGACAAAGCAGAACTGTTTTCAGCAATTGCTTCTAGACAATCAGTGGCATTTTGTACTATTCCTTCTCCTATAGACGGGCCTTCAAATAATAGTAGATCCAACTTGGTGGATGATAATTCAGGTGGAGGTATATAAGCATCTGAAGGGTAAGTCGCATTTGCTAGAATAGAATCACGCAAATTGTCAATATCTGATAATTTGCAAGTCAAGTTATCGTTCTCAGTAGGTTGTTGTGGGTCGGAAGAAATAAGCGTTAATTTTGGAGGTGAAGGTAGTGGGGTATTAGGAGTAAGTGATTTGTTGGTCGTTTTAAATGAGAGTTTGTTGGGCCACAGGCCAAGGGGACGAAGAGCTTCCAGGATGTCTTCATAAGTACAGATGCTAGAATGGCAGGACATAATTATCGGTTGCTGGTCACCCTCATTAACAGAGAGAGAAGCAGTATTGTCGTCATGAGCAGGGCAGTGGTAGTTAGTGGAAAGGGGACTGTCCTTTGTTAAACGTGAGGTGAGAAACTCAAAGGTGGTTGAATGAGAGGGAGGTAAATACGGGATTGCAGAACTTATGGCTTTCTGACGCGCGGCCGCATCGATGTCCGCAGCATCACCTTTTTTCTCGCCAACAGGAAAGACCCAATAACATTCGAGTTCTGCTAGATCATGAGTTGAGCAAAAGGCTTCCCATAAAGTTCTACCTACTTGACACATATGATTGATACCAACTGCATCATTATCAGGCCACAAATAGATGGTCTTTAAGTGCGGCCATTTGTCAAACAAAGATACCCAAACAGTGTCTTGTGGGATAATATTTGACCCAACGGTACCCAATGCAGTTATACCCATATTATGAAGAGCGAGGCAGGCTGTCTCGCCCTCAGTGATAACCACTTTCGTGAAATCTTGTTGTTCATATCCTGCTGGGGAGAAAAGTAACTTCTGTGCTTCAATTCCCCCATCCTTAACTTTCTCAGTCCAAAACATCTTTTTTGCTCGATCGTCAGAGTAATCAATCCTCCGATGAGTATTCTCGCCTCCATTAAAATCACCACATATGAAATTGGTTTGAATTGATTTGTTATTGGTCATAAGAATTGAACCTCTGGATGTAAGCAAGGATGAATAGGGTTTCGTTACTAACTCTCCTTTATACTCTTTCTAGCACTCGAGTCAACTAAAAAATGGCACACCCCGTTGCTTTTTATTTGCTTTTGCTCTAGGAAGAGATAAGATCGCCCTATCCGAACCTAATCCCTAGGTCTTCGGGTGGGTCACGTGTCACGCGGAGCTAATGATCAACGATGTCAATTACCTTGTACGCTCATCAAGTTGATGCGATTACTAAAGTAGAATCTCACTTTGAGAAATTCAATAATGGGTTATTAGTCGCACCAACAGGATCTGGTAAAACAGTAATCTTTTGCCATGTAATATTCAATAGAATTCAAAGACTAAAAAGTCCATACAAGATCTTACTTCTAACTCATCAGGAAGAACTGTTATCCCAATCCAAATCTTGTTTTGAGAGTATTTCAGAAGGTAAGGTTTCAACAGCAGTCTTCAAAGGAAATAAAAAACAATATGATGCACAGGTTGTGTTTGCAAGTCTACCAACTGTACACAGGAATCTGCAGCGTCAACAGGCTGCGAAGCAAGATTTGTTCAATGTAAGTAGTAAAGAATGGATGCAAATTGACATGGTGGTGGTAGATGAAGCTCACCATACAAGAGCTCGTACGTGGTTTGAAACAATCAATGAATTGCGATTGTTAAATCCAAACATGAAGTTATTAGGTGTAACAGCAACCCCGTCAAGGTCTGATGACAAAAGTATCTTGACGGTTTATGATACTACCATTCATCGCATTACAATGAGGCATTTAGTTGAAAGAGGTTTCTTGAAAGTACCAGTCACATATCAGATACCTGTCAAGGGTGTAAGAGTGAGACTCCAGACTGCTCTTAAAGAAGCAGTGCAAAAGAAATTCTCAGAACGTAAAATGGGTGTTTTAACAAGTGAGATTTTCAGTGGTACTGATGTCATGGCAGGCATCATTGACCATTGGAAGCGTTTAGGTGGGAATAGACAGACAGTAGTGTACTGTGGCACTAGAAAGCATGCCGACCTTATAGCCAAAGGCTTTCAGGAACAAGACGTCAAGGCGGCGGCAGTTGATGGAACGATGACAGCAGCCGAGCGTACGGATATTCTCACCCGGTACACTAATGGCGAAATCACTGTGCTGTCAAATGTGTTATTATTAACTGAAGGGTGGGATGTTGCTGAGACTTCTTGCATAGTCTTACTTGCACATTGCATGACTGCAACATCTTTAATTCAGTGTATTGGTAGAGGAATGCGTCGTTACCCAGGAATCGAAGAATGTTTGATCCTGGATTTTGGAATCAGCAGCTCAGTTCATGGGCAGATTGATCTTGTACGAAGACCTTCCACCCGAAGGGTTAATTGTCCATCTTGCGGCAAGAATCAATTTCTTAGAAACTTAAGCTGTGATGCTTGTGGTACTGCCTTAGAAATGATGGATGGGTTTGAGGAAGGTAACATTTGTCCTTTCTGTCAATGCAAAAACGTAACTTGCCATTGCACTCACTGCCCTTCTTGCAAGTCATCATTATTAATCGAATGCCCTTACTGCTCATCTGAGCAAAATATGTTTTTAAGTTGGTGCAATGAATGCGGAGGCGAGTTTGTAACTCAAAGGACATTAAAACCGCCTGTATTCAAGCCACCTAAACAGGTTATGAACTTATTTCGCTTTAGGTGGTGTGAATTAATACCTGACGTATTATGGGGAGCCTCTAATGGAGAGACTTGGGGATTTGTCAGGTGGGTGGGAATTAATAAATACAAGGTGGTTATGGCTAAGAAAAAACTTCTTCAAAGATTTGAAGATTCTATGATACAGTTTTATGCCGCTGACCCGCCACTAGGACTTCAGCGAGAGCAATTCATGGTAAAGGAAACTGAAGCGACCTGCTCAAGTTTTCAGCGCATAATATTGCGAGTTGACTTGAGGATGTCAGACTCAGGAGCCGGTGCTGGACACGTACCTAATTGGATTAATGACTTGGTACGAGGTCAACCAGTAGAAACCTGGTTCGATGATCATCTAGTCTGTGCAAGGACAAATTATCAAAAACATCTGTTAAGTATGCTTTGCCTATCTTTGGAAACTGAGGACTTGGAGGTAAGCTTACTGTAAAGTGCTTACTATCCACCAGGAATGAGATTACCTCTTCTTTGGAATCTTGTTCCCCAAAGCTTGCCGAGGGGATTGCTTTTGTCAGCATGCCGGCCACTGAAGTTAACAATACGTCTTGAAAAGGTTGATTTTTGCGCCCCGGACAAGTAAGCATCCAGTTCTTCAAGGACGATCTGGCGCATTCTCCGCGCAAATGGATTTGAAGCCTGCAGACCCCAATAAGGTCTAGAAACCATCCTTGTTACTCTGATCTGTGCAAGAGTGGTTGTCTCCTCTACATTAGAAGTCCTACCTGTTTTAATGAGTGAGGTGCCACTTTGGTGGAAACCGGCATAGGGAACAGAACTTCGAACTTTGACAGTATGGGTATAAACTCTGTAAGTGAAACTCTTTCTTAAAGCACCTGTATCAACTAACAACCTGTCAATAGGTCGCCCCGCTCTCAGTTTTTTAGTTAGAGTGCTAGGTGCAAGTGGGGCCCAAGGTCTACCTGATTTAGCACTGACTTCCCTTTCAAAGGAAAAGGCAATAGTCTCAAGCATTGCCTCACCAATACGATTAAGTATCCTTCTCCTTAAGACCAAATTATTACGAGATAACTGTTCAATTAAAGTTAGTCGCTCATTCTTCTGCAGGCTTATATTGATTTGGAGCGTCCATGGGGTCTTTGTCGGCATCGATCAGATCCCTAATTGCAGGTCGATCTTTTCTTTTAACAGGTGCAGATGGGGCAGGTAATAAAAGATCTATTGGAGCTCTAAGAAGCGTTTCGCCAGGACGAGGAGTAGGAGCTTGTAACAACTTCCTAACATAATTTTCTGAGAGGGGAATTCCATAAGATTGAAGCGTTTGAATTTTGAGAATCTTATCATCAAGAGACAGCTCATCTATTTCAGTGGCATATTCAAATTTCGGGGGTATGTTCTTAGGAAAATTATGTAGGGTTATCATTTTGAAGATTCGATTCAAAGAGGATTCGCATTGTCGTTTATAGTTTTGAGCAACCCCTCTTTCACGACGTCTATGCACTTGAGTAGCAGAACGTGAGCCATCTCCTTGTATTTCCGTTGCAAGTGTTTGCGCGGTAACGGCTTTAGAAAACTCTGAGTTAGCATAATCTATGATTACAGCAGATGGACTATGCTGGAACGTCATAGCGGAACTTGAGGACTCAATTGAAAGCTCCGTTGAATCCGCATGTACCATGACTCTTTCTTTCATCGCCTCAATTAACGCATCTGTATGTTTCTTTCTTTCTGCTTCGTTAGTCCAAATATCCATAGGTAATTTGTAACTTAGCATTGGTTGGGCAAAGTTTTGAACAAACTGAGCAGCTAGTAACCAAGCGTCTCGCTTGAAAATCCACGGCCAGTACATACTTGAAAGAATAGCCACTCCCTTCGGATGTTCATCCGAAGGCAAGCGCATTGTAGGTAGAAATCTCCATAGTGGTTCGAGCGGCTCCCCATAATAAGGTTCGCGCTGCGTTTGTATATGTAACTTACGACCAAAGGGAGTTTGTACAGCAACTACTCGGCGGGCAGGACGCACACCTATTAGGGTAGGTAAAATGACTGAGTAATTAACTCCATCAACTTTGATATCATGAGGTTGCCAGCCTAATTCATGAAGAGTCATGCCCCAGAGACTTGATACCCCACCCAATTCCCACATAAAATCTTTGAATGTACCGCCACTCTCGAATTCCACCATGTCAACCCAAGTATTACAAATGGCTTCTAAAACTAGATCCTCTTTTGTAATTTCTCGTCCATGAGGTGGTTTGGTAAGAATTTGCCAAGGCGAGGATAAGACCTCCGTCCTCATCGCGGATACATCACCTTCAACATGCGCATCTTGCGCAATGTTATCTAGGATACTTTCATTTGAACCTGACGGTTCAATATCCCTTAAATTGCGATCCGAAGATCTAAGTCTGACTAATGTGGCATAAGTTGCAGTATCAGTGTTCGGCCCATAAGGTAATGGGTGTTGATCACTAAAAGGATGCAAAGTAGGTTTTTGGGTCATTAAAATCTACGGCTGGTAGGGAGATTGTGATGATACATTAGGTATTGATTTGGTAATGCACGTCGTTTGAAAGTCATAACTACATCGCTTCTACCCAGTGATTTTGAGAAATGCCGCCAAAGCATTTCTAACGCATCTGGCCCATCATCATGTGCATCAAAAGGGTAGTTTTTGAGCTGCTGAATGAGCATTTTCTGTGTACGATGTAAGAGAATGTTTTGATTGAAAAAAAAAGGATGGAGAGACTTAATACGAGAATCTTTAGTGTTCTCCGGCTTGATAGGATAAACTGGGAGAGGAACTTGAGCCGTGGCGGCTCTCTCAACGAGGTGCTGACGAAACAAAGATTGCCAAGAGTGAGATTCCACAACCCATGATGTGCATTTATACTGCCTTTGAAATTGGATGATTTGCGAGGCTATTTCGGATGAAGGAGCACGACTTAAAAAAGCATTTACAACATAAATGCGTGTTTGTTTTGGTACACAGTAACCAATGATAATTGCTGAGTAATCTGCTCTGCGTGAATCATTACCCAGTGCCGGGTCAACGGCACCAAGGTAAAAACCATTTTCAGGTAGATCCTTTTCAGCTTCCCAATAAAAAATGGAGTCGTTAAACAAATTGGCTTCTGAAATAGGTCTTTGTTGAAATTCAGATTGGAAGGTAATGGGAGCAGAGAAGTATTTTTCCATTAGATGTTTGAGCGAATACCGTTCTGGCCAGGCAACTTCTGCGCCTTGCAGCAAGGCGGGTTCGTTTTTTTTGTAAAAAGCATTCGCAGATTCAGAACCAAAGTTGCACCTCATTTCATGCCAATCTTCCCATAGGTTGAAATTATCAGGCCATTCTAAGATAGCTTTTAGGACAAAGGATTTCCAATATGGGTTTTCGATCTTGCGCAACAATACCGAATCTTGTCTGAGTGTAGTGCCTATCATAAGGACTATGGCTCGTCGGTCTCCTGCACCCAGATTTAGGACAGTGTTATCGATCCATTGTCCTACTTTGTCTCTTTGTTCAGCGGAACGTACCTGTTCGTCGTTTTCTATATCATCACAGATTACGAGGTCTGGTCGGCCAAAACGGCTTTGTGCACCCCGAATACCCTTAGCACCACATCCATTCGCCCTAATCGTGAACCCGTTTGAGAGCTCGATTTCTTCCCGATTCCAAATACTTCCTTTTTTGCAACTGTTAGGATAAAATTCTTGAATGCAAGGTGATTCGAGAATATCATTTTTGATGAGTGATAGAAACTCACAGGCTTTCTTGTGAGATGCTCCTATTAATAAGGCAAACTTAATCAAGCCTTCTAGCCCCGCCCAGGTCATGAAAGCGCAGGTCATGGTTGTTTTCGCACTATCGCGGGCCGCTGCAATAGCTATAGGTGCTGCTCTGCTTTCCGGATTATACAGTAATTCGGGGAGCATTTTAAATAACATTTTGTGATGAACTGAAGCCGCAAGAGTGAACTTCTCAGGTAAGCATTTGAAACAGAATTCCTCGAAGGATAGTGTAGCTTGACTGAGGGTGCTCCGATTATCATCCTGCAGTACCAAGGCCAACTTACTGTTAAAGTTCTTGGTTCTTTGCGCATCAGTTTGAGTGGGTTTTGGCTTGGCCATTAAATGAGAAACTTATCGGTTAGGGGTCGCGCGAGCTAACATCCTCTCAGGATTTTCTAGTATCTGATCAAACAGATTCTGAGACTTTGTGCTGAGAACTTCCTCATTGAGTTTATCAAGTCCAAATAACTTCAGTTCTTTAAGAATGAGTAGGATACCTGCTTCAAGAGCCTGTCCAATTATGATCTCACGATCAGCGACATTGCAAGTATTAACTATGTCCTTAAAAGCAGTTGACAATGTCTTAAGATTCTTGCATTTAAACTCAGTGACTTTGAGGTAACCTTGAGGGTCTTCTAAAGGATCGGGTACTGGAGTATCCGTGATTTCTTGACGCAATTCAAGGAGGAGGTGCATTGATTCTAAAGCATAAATGCGGGCTTTTTGGCTGATTTGAAATTTATTGGTAGGGGTAGATTGGTTGCTTTTGATGCTTTCTAATTCGTCAGAAATACTGGTTAGATCAGATTTAACAGTGCTGAGCATTGTCGTATTCTCCTGTTTTATGGTGCTTGTTGATTTGACGGATGGACACACCCATGTAAGATGCTACCAGTTTCTTATTTGTTAGAACATCAAGTGATAGGAACCTATTTATTTTGATCTGTTCATCTGATAATCTCAACCAATCTACAACATATTTAACGGTTGGGAATTTAATCAGGCGACAGGAATAGAAAGAACAAAAAGCAGTGATGACTTTCCGTTCAGATGCCGTAAAGACATGTTCAAACTTGACAGGAAAATTTCCCTTTGAATCTAGCATGAATAGTTTCTTGCCACTGACCTTGCTAAGCAAAGCAACGCATTCGTGCTTTGGCAAACGTACAAAACAGAATTCGGCAAATTTAGATCGTGAGCGCATGATCCCCACCAAATGTTACTTTATGTAGAAGTTTATGCAGCAAGAATCAACCTCTTGGCTCGACGAGCCCCATGAGATCTTCAGGGCCGGCCCGTATTATTATCCGGGCTCAAACATTTATGAGGTGTCTGAGCAGGATCTCCGCGATATTGTAGATGACTTTGATAACAGAAAAAGGCAAATCCCTCAGATTCTTGGCAATCATTTGACGGGAGATTTGAAAGCTTACGGATGGATAGATAAACTCGAATTGAGGCGGAGATCTGACGGCAAACTTGCTTTGTATCAAACCATCAAAGACGCGAGCCCTGAATTAAAAGAGGGGGTTCGTAAAGGTCATTATCGTAATCGTTCGGTTTGGATATCTCATCAAAACACATTTTCTTCTTATTCATTTTCTAATTGGGGAAAAAAGACCTTACTTCATGTTTGTCATTTAGGAAAGGTTGCACCTGCCATACATGATTTGGAGAATCATCGGGCCTTTAGTACTGAAGAAGGAGTTGACATTAAATCTTGTGAGGGTTATATTGAGACCGAATGTAAAGAGTCTGAACCATCAAAGCTTAGTTTTACAACCTTTCAACCGAGTAATGCTACTATGACCGATGCTGCTTTGCAACCACAAACTAACTCAAATCCTACCCCTGAAGCAGATTCTTCGGTTGCAGAAACACCTCCATCAATTGCTGAAGCTGCGCCAGCTAAGAAGAAAGTTTCTATGAGGAAAACCCCTGAACAGTCAGTAGTATCTCCTAACATGCCGATTCCTTCCGCACAAACTAGTACTCCATCTAATCCTTCCGAGCAAGCGACAAGTACCATGAACCAAGAAAATGGTAGTAAGACTGAGCAATCTGACAAACCTGGTCTTTCCTCGGACGATATTATGAGGATTGCGACTGCAGTGAATGAAATGAATAAACCTCAGAATCAGCACATGGCTTTTTCTTCTCAACAGCAAGCACAGCAAGTACAGGAGTACGAAAAACGTCTCAATGCACTAGAAGGGTTAAATGAGCAACGTCAAATTCAGTTCGTTCAACAACAAAAGCAGCATCAAATTACCAATTTATGGAATGCATGTCTCAAGGATGAGATAGTCCATGCTGGGATGCAAAAGGACTTTTACCAAGGCTTTGAAAGTCTAGATTTTGCATCAAATGGTAAGGGTTTTAGTAGTGACGGTGGCTCCACTGAGTGTTCACAAGCTCAGGCATTTGCAAATCTACTTTGGAGAGTTAAGCAAGGTGCACCAAATGATAAAGGCTTTAGTGCTGAAGTGAGTCTTGGTGCAGATGCTAGCGTAACAGTCAGTACAGGTCATGCCACGGCTTATCCACAAGGCTTCAATGAGAAGCAGTATGAAGATGAGGTCATCCGGGTAATGAATACTGAAGGTTTGAATTTTGAGGATGCTGCGAAAAGAGTTAACGGGAATTCAGTAAAAAGATAGTGATTTCATTGTAACGTTAAACGGAGAGAATTTGATGACGCTTTCACAGTTTCCTCAAGGAAGACAACAAGATTCTTGGTTAACTTATCGATGCGTAGCTGCGATCAAAGAGGGCATTGCAGTAAAACTTAGCACAACTGTTGGTTTTGTAGAAGCAGTTTCTGGGGCCAATGATGTACCGGTGGGCGTGGCGGTGGAGGACTCTTCTGCAAATTCCGTTGTTACTGTAGCAACTGATGGTGCAGTTAAAATTGTTCTAGGAGCGGCCGTCGCCAGTCTTACTGCACCAACAGCAATGAAAGTGAATGCTTCCGGGAAGTTTATTGCCGCTACAACAAATGATGCATATTATTGCTTGCTTCTTCAAATAGGCGCAAATGATGCTTTGGTAAATGCCCTATGGCAACGTGGAACTGCTTAGTAACGAAGTAACCTATTAACAACTCATGTCGAAAGGCGCGGTTAGACACAATGACTGATTCTTCGCAAACCCCAATTCAGTATTCTCAAGTTATGAGTACCCCTAATATGTATGGGAGTGTACCTCAATATGGGATGGGATTCTCCACGGGATCGGAGGGGCCTACTGCGGGGAATCCATTTCCCGTGGATACTCAGTCAATGCGGGTGTCAATTTATGATGAGCCGCGAAATATGATCTCAAGTGCAATCTTCCCAATGCGAAAGATACAACGATCAGAGGGAAGTTTTACTCACGTTGATTTTCTGAGTACCAACATTGACTCTAATCGGTACCAATTTCTTGCAAGTGATCATACAAATCCTAAGACCATTAAATTTGAAGGTTATAGAGGTCATTTTGAAGTAGAGAGTCATTCAGTCGCAGCCATAATTCCGATGCTGACATTATCAAACTCAGCATGGGGTGATGAGTATCCTGAACTACGCGACCTTGCAATGAAGCGTTTGCGCTCTACGCTGGCACTGAAGCGAGAATTGGCTGCTTCGCAAGAAATCTTCAATGAGGATAACTATAATACTGGTTTTAAGACAAGTTCAAGTAACTGGAAATCAGATGGTACTAACATCATAGATGAAATTAATCAGGCCTTGGCTTTGCCATATCCAGGTGGGTGTCGTCCAAATACGATAGTCCTAGGTAAAAATGTTGAAACGCACTTATTGAGTAATCGCTCAGTAATTGAATCTTCGTTGGGTGTTACAGGTAACAAGACTTTTGGGTTTGCAAACCTACCAGAGTTTTTCAGGAGGATGCACGTACCTTTGAACGTGTTAACGTTCGAAAATTATACAATGAGCGATACAAGGGTTGCAACCTACATGGGAACCGCGGACGCAGCACTGATTTATGTTGGTGATAGCATGTCTAGGGTGATGATGCAAGGGCCAGAGGGCGCGAAAATACCTACTGCACCTTTCATGATGAGGAATTCGCCTGATTATTCAGCAACGTTTGGTTTTACCGCTATGTATCGAGAGCCTGAAGCCTTTGAGATTAGGCAAATGATACCAGGGCGAGCTGGTGGTAATGTGTACCTGCAGGCTCGTGAGACTTATCAAATCGTAGTCACTAATATTGATGCAAATTCAAGCAAAAATGTTAAGAAAATGTACAATAATCTGGGCTTTCACTTTAAAAATGCTGCCACTGTTTAAGAAGCACATTTATGACAAGAGCACTTGTTACTAAGTTAGATCTCCAAAGAAGAATTGGTGGGTTAGACCTTGATATTTATGCATCCCAAGATGTTAGTCCTGCAGTTCTAGCAGCAGATACTAAGCAACCTGGTGAATCAGATGAGCAGCAGTTAGAACGATTACAGGCTGTTGAGCGGAACGCAGAAATTGAGCAGGCGATCATATTTGCTAGTGCAGAGGTGTTTGCATGTTTAGATCCTCGGTACCGAGCGATAATCAGTCCGGCTACTTGGGTAATACCAGACATCGTAAAGACAATCACGATCTCGTTAGCATTGGAGATCGTGTCTGGTTATGATACAGAAAGAAAAGAACAGGCTGCCTTGGCTAGAAAAATGCTAGCTGCTTTGGCCAATGGCAAGATGAACTTAGATACTGAGGTTGAAAGAAGCATTGTACCAGGTATCCCAAAACTGACTTATCGTTGGAATCCTGGTACTTATCAGAAAACATCTAATGATGGTTCAGCTTTCTAAATGCCAGGCATTTATAACTTAGGTCTAAGCAACAAGCTCCTGAAATCTTTGCAAACCGCAACTCTAAATGAATTGCAAACTTACGGCTACTCGAACCACATAGTTCATATAGATGCTAATCGATATGAAGAGGAAACTTTTGAGAGAAAAAATCAAAGCATTAAACGTGCAGTCAATGTAGGCATCTACTTAGAACGTTTATCTTATAATGCCAAATATGGAGGTGCTGGGTTAGTAGAAATAGGTGAAGCTGAAACTCAGCACACAGAAGTTAGATTAGCCTTACAAAAAGCACTCTTAACCAATAGCCAGCCTACTTCGTTGAATGTTACTCCTAATCCGTTTAGACTTGTCTTACCTACTGAACCAAGATCCAGGTATCAATTACATGCTACTGTGAATTTTATTGTTAATGTTAAAGGACGCAGTTATTCAGAAGGAAATGCCTTATTACACGAAATACTGGAAATGTTATTTCTGATGATATTACGAGGCAACACTGCTCTTTTTGAATCACTAGGAATACATCTAACTTCTGAACCTGTAATCGAAATGGATCCGCAGGCAGATAAACTTCTCACTGAAATAGGTGAAGCTAAGCCAGGCTATACAGGTATGTTACAAACTGCCTATAGGTTATTGTTCGAGCCAACTAAGTCAGAGGTGCCAACTATCAAGAGTGTAACGCTTTTGAAAGATATAAGAGTTCAGATAAGAGCAGGGTAAGTAGTAAAATTGTACGATATGGCGGTTTGGAAAGAGATTCAGAGAATCATCAATCTGGTGGTGGATCTTACTACTGTTGCTAGGGTCACGGAGGTTGATGCGCAAACGGGTGTGTGCAAGGTCATGGTGGATGGTAAGGAAGTAGGTGATGTGCATCCTTTGGTTGGTAGAGCTGGTAGAACCGTCACACGTTCCGACTTATCAGTCGGTGAAAGAGTGCTGGTGTTACCTATAGGAGGGAATGAAGGGCGGCTGGTGGCTATTAAATCCTTATATACCCCTGATTTCCCTATTCCTGCCTCATCAACAACTGATGAAGAAGCTCTGTATTTCTCAAACGGTGATCGCGTTACTTACAACCATGCAACTAGACAATTATTCGCGATCTGCGATCGCATGCAGATAACCGCTGGGCCTGATAAAGCCATTGTACAGGTCGATAATTCGAAGATCGAATTAGATTCATCTGGCAACATTAAAATGGTGGCTCCCTCCAACACCGTTAGTATCGAAGCGGCAAATTTCAATGTAACGGCTGCTTCGAACTTTACAGGCCCTGTTACTGTAGCTGGTGTTACCAACATTACAGGGCCTTTTACTGTAAGTGGCTTAACTAATTTTACTGGGGCGTTTTCCATAGGAGGTGCAACCGTTATTACCGGAGCTCTTGCTGTTAATAATGGAGCTCTTGCTCTTAACAATGGGGGTATTACGGTAGCCAGCGGCTCTGATATCTCGGTAGGGACAATCTCATTAATGAATCATAGGCACGGGGGCGTAAGGATCGGTGTAGGCAGTACAGGGCCACCAGCATGAAGGGCATGAATATAAGAACTGGGAGGGTAATTGAAGGTGATCAGCATTTAATTCAAACTATTGAAACCTACCTCTTTACATTAAGAGATACAAGAGTTCTAATTAGAGATTATGGGGTTGGTTTCGAAATTGATGCGTTGAATACACCTGCACATAGGAGCATATTAATAGCAGGGATTTTTGAGGAACTACTGAGATTTCACAACAACATATATGTTCTCGAGGTGACCGCTACTCCGTTAGAAGATGCTCAGAATCCTAATACTCAAAACAATTTTGCAATTACGATATCTGCTTCATCAATACCAAATAACAATATCATCAAGGTTATGGGTGTCATTTAATGACAAGGTTGACGGATCTTTCCAATGTTGCGTTACCTGCAGTCGTAAGACCTTTATCGATTGAAACTATCCTCAATGAGATGATAGCTGAATTCAATAGGATCGACCCCTCATTTTCGGAAGCACTGCAAAACGAAGGTGAGCCTGTTCGAATAGCCTTTCAGGTATTCGCTTACCGTGAATTTCTTCAACGACAAACAATAAATGATTCGGCGAGGGCAATTTTCCTGGCAACTTCCACAGGTAGGGATTTAGATAATCTTGCGGTATTTTGGGGGTTAGCACGTAGAAGCTCAACTCCAGCAGGGTCGACTGAAGTCACACTTGAAAGTGATGACAATTTCAGATTACGAATTCTAAACTCTAGTGCTGCTTTATCAGTTGCAGGTTCACAAAGTGCTTATGAGGCTAAGGCAATTGAAGCAAATACATTGGTTTTTAGAGCAGCGGCTAGGAGAACAGCACCAGGGGCGGTTACTGTAACACTGCTCCCACTTATTAGTCAAATGGCGTCAGTTATAGACCAAGCCGTTAGAACTGAAGTAGCGAACTATCTACGCGAGCGCAGTCCGATGACTGATACCGTAACTGTAGAGACTGCTAGTATCGTTGACGTTTCAGTTAACGCAACTATTACAATTTACCCGGGGCCTGATCCAACGACAGTAAGTAACCAAATCAGAAGCAATTTAGAACAACTGTCTAAAGATCGATATGTCATTGGTCAGAATTTAGCCTTGAATGTAATCTTGGGGGCAATGTACATCGGTGGGGTGACGCATAACATTGTACTGACCAGTCCTTCAGCGAATCTCACCGCAAACCAAAGTCAGGCAATAAAGATCAATGCTTCAGGTGCTACTCTTACTGTGAATGTGATTTCGTGAAATTACTTACGCCCAATCCTACTACTTTACAAAAAAACATGGAAACCGTAATTGTAGAACGAATGAATGCTTTGGATTTCTCATTAAAAAAGTTTTGGAATACTGAACAAATACCAACAAATCTGTTACCTTGGTTTGCATGGTCATTAGGAGTTGTTCTATGGCCGTCACGTGATATAGTTAGGAGAGCAGTTACAAGGAATTCGTTTTCGGAAATTGCAAGACGTGGGACGACGGCTGTTCTGATTGAAGCGCTTGCTTGTTTAGGGGCGAGTGCTACTGTAGAAGAGAATGTAGGTGGAGTGCCTTTTACTGCCACAATCACAATTCATAATTCGCAGGATTTTGATGCTTCTCAAAGAAATGTGTTATCCCAGATAGTAGAGATTTACAAAAGACTCTCTGTTGAAACAACAATTTCTTATACCGAGGGCGCATCCTTGCAAAGTGGAGAAACGATTAGCGGCGAGAGCTTCAAGAAATTGGATGGAACCGTAGTTCACTAATATGCCAACTATTACATTATCTCTTACTCAGGCTGGGTTAAATACATTTGCGGCTGCTTCAGGGCAAGGCCTCAATGCACTTACGTTCACGCACATTGCAGTCGGCACTGGGTACTCAGCTACAGGGAACAATACTCGCACGTCATTGATTACAGAAACTGTGAGGCAACCTGTTAGGAGAGTAGGGCCTACGGGATTAGAAGATGAAATCAGAATCGCAGTTTCTTTGACACGACCCCAAGGAGCCACTGGCAATTCGAATATAACCGAGATAGGCTTGTTTGCTAACGTCACAGGGCAAGCAGCAGTGTTGTACGCTTACGGCTCCGATACTAGCTCCTTCTTTGTGTTGGATGCTAGCCAAACGGATTTAGCCTTCACTTACGCTAGAGGGAATATCCAAAGTCTAACGGTCACAATCTCTCAACCTCAGAACCTTGCTGAATTAGATGACACGCCATCAAACTACGTCTCTGGGAATTATTTACGTGCCACAGGTACGGGGTATGAATCGGTACAGTTGTTTGCTAATGACCAACAAGCAAGCAGTCGTGTAACAACTGAAGTAGCGGTCAAGCCGTCGCAGGTTGCAAGTGCTGTTCCTTCAGCTTCTAGTGCGGTTGCAGGTAAAGTGCAATTGGCTAACAATAGTACAAGTGTGGCCACTGACCGGGTTTTGTTAGCATCGCAAGTCGATACAGGGTACGTTCGTAAAGGGGGCACTGTTACCACTAATGGAATAGTAAGTGCATCTGGCTTTAATGTCATGCCAGCCGGGGTACGACTTAATTCCGATGGGGTGCAACTTGGCACGGGTGCACGAGTACTTGGGGGCGCAATTCCTGCGTTTGAAGCTTACCAAATTAATGTTACCGGTCGTACTTACCTACAGCCATTACTGTTTCAGTTTGAGAGGTATGACAACGGTAGAAATTACAATCCGTTAACAGGTAGATTTACTGCAGGTTCGACTGGGATCTACTGGTTTCATGTGTTTATACGTCTAACAAGTAAAGATCATGGCCACTTTTTTGTATATCGAAATACGTCCATGTTGTTTAGGATTGCGGATACCGACGCTGGGACGCTAAATCCGGAAGGGCAAGGCTTTGCGCAAGGAACTTTTTCAATAAGATTGGTTGCTGGTCAGTATGTGACCATTTATCCGCAAGACAATACCTCCTTCCGAAATATACATACAAGTGCGACACTTGTCCCCGTAACTGTAGGAACTTCTTCTGTGTCGTTTAGGGATGAAAATAGGTTTAGCGGTTATGCAGTCAAACTTGATTAGGATTGCCTTATGTCAAAAATCACAGTTGAAATTACTGAACTTGAGCAACGAGTGCTCAGTTACCATTTTCCTGACATTAAGGATATGCTAGAAAATTGGCTGCAAAATCATGCTCATCATTTCTTAGTTGAAATTAATGGTCAAGTCAGTAATCATGCCCTAACTAACAACGCCTCAGTACCTCAAAATCAGAATGAAGTGCTTGATTATTTCGAAAAAATGAATAATGAACTTACTGAAAATGAATAGGTAATTGTAACAAAGCAAGGATTAAATAGAATGGCAATAGATAGAAGAGGGGTTCAAGTCATTCGTGGTTCAGATGGATTGCAACCACTTCAAAGACAAAGTCAATCTGTTATTGGGATCGTTGGTACTGCTACTACTGTCCCATCAGGTACATACCCAGTAGGTGAGCCTTATCGGGTCAAGGGAGCCTCTGAAATCAGTGACATCGATGGAACATTGGGCCCAGCATTACGGCACATATTTGCTCAGTCTAGGGCAACAGTAGTTGCTATACGGGTTGCTGAGAATTCGGATAGGGCCATGGTTCGCACGTCTATATGGAATGCTATTCCGGCTTTTGACATGGCACAAAGTCGTGATGGATTGGTACCACGGATTTATATAGTACCAGATTACACTCTTGATAGACCAGTGTCAGTATCTGCAATTAGAGTGACTTCAGCAGGAACAGGATATGATGCAGCAAGTCCACCAACGGTTGAGATATCCGCTCCTGCGAATGGTCTACAAGCAACTGCTACTGCGACTGTCGGTAGTTCAGGAACAGTGACAGGCGTTACAGTGACATTTTCTGGGGTTGGTTATCCCGAAGGTTCGCCTCCTACGGTGACCATTAGTGACCCTGCATCTGGTACTACCGCCACTGCAACAGCGACCTTAGCGGCTACTCCTAACCCCATTATATCTAGGTTACTAGCACGAGTTAACGCAGAAGGTAAAGGTGGGATTGTTATCAGTGGGGTAGGTGATGCTGCTACAACCACTGCGCAAGCAATGACTTTTAAAGCCGATTGGGGTGATAGGCGGTTGTATTTGATCCATCCATGGGTAAAGGTAGCGGATCCAAGCGGTGCTTCAGTAAATGCCGAGTCGGCGCCTTTCGTAGCAGGTCTGTTTGCAAAGAATGATTCGGATAGTGGCATTCATGCAACGCCTTCACGACAAGTTCTTAATCTTGCTACTGGGCTCTCAGTTGATCTGCCATTTGACCCAAATAACCCACTTGCTGATATCAATATCCTCAATTTAGGTGGTGTTAATACTATTGTTAATTATACCGGTAGACGGATGATTTGGGGGCCAAGAAGCACAGAGAGTAATACCTCAATATGGCGTTACATTATGTATGTTCGGCAAGCCGATCGCATCGTGGATGCTCTGAACAGAGGATACTTACAATTTATTGATGAGCCTTTAAGTGCAGATACGGTTGAAGCAATTTTAGATCTGGGTAGAACATTTTTAAGTGAAGAAGAGCAGATTGGCGCGATCAATAATTACATAATCGAGGCCGACTCTGAAAGAAATACTGAAACTACCATGCAAAATGGGGAGGTTCATATTTTGATGACTTTCGCTCCATTTATACCCCTTGAGAAAATCACTGTTAGACTGTCCATTTCCAATAATACTCAATCGTAACATTTAGCGAGGGTTACCATGGCTTTTGTAGAAAATACTACTGCTGACACAACTAATACTTATGCAGTAAATATTGATGGTGTCAATTATCAAGGTAAAGTAGAAACTTTCTCTTTACCTGCCTTAGAATTTGATACTGAAGAAGTATTGCTTGCGGGGCAAAAAGGTGCTATTGAAATACCCATGGGGACAATGCGCCCGATGCGTTGGAGTATAGTACTTGCAGAAAGCATCGATATCTTCTATAACCGTGCTGCCTTGCGCCTCAATTCCCCTGCGGCGATGCATGTAATAGTGACTGGGTTTCGAAGAAATTTCAGTTATGAAACTTGGGACATGCAATGCAGACTAGATAGCTTGACACCTAGTGAATTAATGCAAGGTAGAATTATGAGTACCACTCTTAGTGGAAATTCAACCGAGCTTATCAAGACCAGCGACGGTCGTGTACAGTTCTTCATAAATGTTGAAAGAAACGTAGGTGGGGTGTTCACGGATACTGTAGCTGCTGGCGGTAACAGGGCTAAAGCAAAAGCCATTGCCGCTCAATCTGAAGCATTGACTACACGAGGGGGTTCTAGAACAATTTCAGAATCAATTAGAAATACGTTACGTGATCCATCGGCACTCCGTACTTTGATAACTTGAAGTGCCTATCTTTACAATTCTTAATTTCTTGAGAGGTCAGAAATGAGTGCAAAGACTGAGGCGCGAGTTCGCGCAGACGCGGAAAGGACTGGAAATGCAAATATCCAGTCAGCGAAAATGGACACTGACAAAATCCAGGCATTTGTTGGTATGGGCGGTGATTGGCACAAGCTAACTGATAACCCAGTGGCATTTCACAAACTGAGGGAAATGTCTTTAGCGCAGGTTGAAGACTTGAAGGGAACTAAAAAGCCTTTGTTACAGGCACTTTTGGATTTTAATCCTGAAACTGGAAGTATCCCAGATGAAAGCGTGGAAGAGGATCCAATGACCGACGGTTTAGCACCTCATAACCCTGATATAGACGACGCATTAATTGCCGCCTATGAAGAGGGGGCTGATGAAAAGTCGGCTGAGAATAATGGTCTACCTTATGATCTTCTTGAAAACGGGGGTAGGCGCGTCCAATTAGACTATCCTGTACATTGTGATAAGCAAGGCGGGGACATTAATTATGTAACTATTCGTAGGGCCAATGCCAATGATTTGGGTAAGTGGGGTAATAAGTTTGTAAGACATCAAGACCTAAAAAGACAGGCAAATGCACCTACAGTTGCAAAACCATCTGCCGATGCGCATGTTATCCAAACGGTGCAATTACATTTCCTGCGCGACCCCGAAGTGATTAGAAATTGTATTACTGATTTAAATGTAGAAGGTCTTACTTACGCAGAGGTTGGTACAATTGACGTGGATTCTTACAAAAGACTAGGAGTTACTGTTATCAATTTTTTTGGCAATTAGGTCTCATACTTCAGCAGTCATCACCAGATGCTAATTTAGAGACCTCTGATGGATTTTCACAAGCCGAAGACAAAGTTGATCAAGCATTATTAAAAGATTTCTTGTGTATAAGTGAAAAGTACAAAGGTGCTTTTACATATAGAGAATGGAGAGGATTGTCTTTTGAAAGGCAGGCTTTCATTCGCGTCTGCTTTAATGAAAGTGAAAAACAAAAGCATGAAGCTTTTGAAGCGCAGAAAAAACAGGCACAACAGCCTAAAACTTCATCCCGTCCTGCAGTCTCTTCCGCGCCAAGAAGGGTACCAACGACACGCCCGCGCTCTTTGAGACCGCCAAGCAACGCGGGTTCTAGGCAGCGACGTCGTTAGGAGTTTGAGCAAGATGAACCAAAGTTCAACCTTCAACTTCAGTACTGGTGTTACTGGGCTAGAAAAATTGAAAGAAGTTGGCGACGTTCTCAAGGGTATCGTTGACACGGGCAGTAAATTATCTGCAAATCCTGTACAATTGGCACTTAGGACGATTCGTGATACGCGAAATACGTACTTAAGAAAGAATGTAAGAGGCTTGCCGCCCAATGACGCGCAGCTGGCATATCTGCAGAGGCTTGACCGAGAAGAAGCCCGTTTGGTTCACGTGAAAACAAGAATTAATGATCCTCATGCAAAGCGCAGGAAAACTAATTTAGCAAATTCTTTAGCGCAATTGCAGGATCCTGAATCTCTTGCAAGCTTATCACCAAAAAAAAGAGCCTCCTTTTTCAAACGTCTTCAAAAAGATCTAGCCGATCAAGGAGGCTATTATGCAGGATTAGTAAATACAATTCAACCTTGGGCAAAGGGGTTTGGTAATAAAGGTGAAGGCCTTTCAAAAATGCCGCCTTTTGTTCAAGAACTCTTAGGACATAATAATCTTAAAAACATCAGTGGTCAATATTTCATTAGTTCTTCTTTAAGATCTCAGTCCCAAAAAGCTGACGCGAGTTTCAAGGCATTTAATAAAAGCCTCGTTGAGACAGGAGAAAATGTAGCGCAAACAGGAGACAAAATTTCTCGTGGAATGCGCCGTGGTGCTGATTGGACTAACAATCTTGGCTCCATAGCACGTGGTGTTATGCAAACAACACTTCGTGAATACCTTGTAGGTACAAAAGCATTTTTCCAACATGCGTTGACCCCTACACTGACTTACGAGGAAAAACGAGTTGGTTTAGAAAAGGTTATGCCGCAAGGTGTGACGCTTGAGAAAGCGGAAAGCGGCAAAGCGTTAACATTTGATTTTAGTGGAACTTCGGTAGGTCATTTATCGCAAGAAGAAGCTGTATCACAAGGCCTTACTTCAAAGGATTTGGATCCAGCAATTAGGCGGATCGCCCGAGATACAGGTAAGACAAGATCTCAGGTACTGGAAGCAGTAACTCAGGGTATTCAGGGAGGCGCCATTCAACCATTTGGAGGTGGCTTCCATCAAGCAGATATCGAAAGTTACAGAACAGCCGCGTATCAGTTTGGGGCTCTGGCAGCTCAGGTAGCGGTTGCTTTTGATATGACTGACTTTTCCGCAGGGCAAGCCATTGCTCAAATTAAACCTTTCTTATCAGTTCCGACCCCATCAGATCCTCATGGCATGGACTCAATGCGTTCCGCCTTGGATATTATTAACCACTTGTCAAATGTCACTCGCAATACTCCAGCTCACTTATTGGGTTTGACTAATAGGTGGGCCTCTGTAGGTCAGCTCCTTGATTTCGAAACACCAGAAATTTTAGGTTTGACTGCGTTTCTAGGTGCTAGAGCTACACAAAGGTATCAAGCAGGTACTGCTTTGAAAACCTTGATGCTAAATTTGTGGTCGCCCGGCAAGATGAACAAAGAGTTTGGTAATGTTTTGGGAGGCGGAGTAGCAGGAGGCTCAACCCCATTATGGCAAGTCCTCGGATATAGTACACCTGACGAAGCGCGTGGATTAGCAAATCAGGACGCCTTTGGTTCATTTCTTGACATTATGGAGAGGGCTAGAAATGCTGCTGGTTACGATCCAGAGACAGGAGAGATCAAGGATAATGTGCTTTTAATTGATATTGCAAAGGCCCTGGGTGGTGATTGGCATGGTAAGCACTTAGCTGCAGTGATCAAAGATACTGAAGCTCTTAAGGCTTTGGTTGAAGTAGCAGGTTCCGATCCAGCGAAAATCAAAACTGTTTTAGATGAGTTTTTGTCAAAATTAGAAGCATTGCCTCATGCGTTACAGCGTTTGCAAGCTACCTTTAAGGATTTGTCAGTTGTAATTCTGACTACACTTACACCAGCCCTTACTTTTTTGGCTAATTTTGCGTCAAATCTGATTGGATTTGGCACTACAGTCTTAGAGCAAACAGGTATTGGTAGCAACATTGTTGCTAGTTCATTAGCAGTTGGTGGTGGTGGTTTATTACTAACAAGCGCAGGATTGGCTGCAGCGGCAGTAGTAGAGTTTCTGAGAGATGTATGGGGGCGGATGTTGGGCCCAGTGTTTGATTGGGGACATGAGGATTGGGGTGAGGGGGGGAAGTACAGTAGCAGCAAATTTATGACTTCAGGGTTAATGCTTGGTCTAATAGGATTGAATATAAGTGGGATCTTAAAACTAGGATTCTTGATCATTACTGCAGTAAGTCTTTTGAGCTTACTCCCGGATGCTTTTTTTGGAATTTTCACTGATTTCTTGGGAAAAGTACCAAGTACATTCAAAGAAGCAGGCGATTTAATCTCAGTGAGTTTTTCATCAGACAGTTTGGTAGGTCAGCTTTTTAAAGATCTAGGGACATGGCCTTCGTCATACGAAACTGGGGCCGTTGGTTATTTGAGCAAAATAGCATTGACTTTGGGCTTGATACTTGGTGTTGTGGCGGCCATTAGATTAATGTACTTTAGAGCTTTTGCAGGGGGGCCATTTGCAAAGGCAGCGAGCATATTAGGTGTTGCGGCCGGTGCAGGAATACTACTACCGCCAGAGATAATTGGTTTAACAAGTCTCGTGAGTGATAGAGGATTGTTAGCAGGTGCCACGATAGCAACGGCTGCGCACTTTCTTACCAAACCTTTAACTCGGGAATATGGACGATTGACAGGATATGTGCCCACAAAGAGCGTCGGCTCAAATCCTTTGTTTGCTATAATGGCTAACGTAGGACTTGGGCAAATGGAGGAATGGGGTCTAGGGGGAGAAGGTCTTAATGACATATTGTCATTAGCACTTGGTGGTTATATGGCCGTCACGGGCGGGCCAGCGGGAGTGGTGTTTGGATTAATTACTGCGATTGAACCTTTAACAAAGATTTTCAATGAATTGGGCTTTGTTCTTGAGGGTGTAGTAAGGGCCGCACAAGCGTTGAATAATTCTGGGGCGATAACTGCTACACTGGGAATATTAGGAATAGGGGGTATAGCATCTTTTATCAGTTCATTGGGATTGGGATTGTTTCTTCCTGATGGTAAGGCCAATTTAGCGGGCAGGCTTGCATCAAATCCAGCGGCGGCTATAGCATTAAATTTGGGTCTTGGCGCAGCCTCGGCATTAGGGGTTCCTGAGATAGTTACAGACATTATGGCGGTGATTGCGGGTGGTTTGATTGCTTTTTTTGGAGGGCCTATAGGTTGGGCAGTAGGTTTGACTACGGCTTTTGAACCTTTGGTGCGGATTATTGGACTGGTTAGTACAGCATTTACTAGGTTTTTAGAAAAATTAGGGTGGGTTCCTACTCCAACTCCTGATTCGCCAATGCAACGAGCAGGTAAATACGATATTCAAATTCCCGCTTTGACTTCGAATTTACAACCCGGTGATTTAACTTTTAACTCTTCACCAGGTGGCTCAGGACTAACTGTTCACCACGATGTTCAAATTACACCTGGAGAAATAAATAAGGTGTACGCTGATCTGCAGCATGCAACTCAATCAGCCCTCAATCAAACCCTCGGTTACAAAGATCCAATCCTTGCAGGGTTAACGCGAGGTGCTTTTGGAATAGGTGAAATATTCGCTGATGTTGCTCGGTTACCTAGGGTTTTAGGTGTAGTACAATGAATGGCGACGATGTAATTTTAATGTACGGAATGGTGATGTTTGCTCCATTTGAGGCAGGAATCCAAACCTATAATCGAACTCAAACGTCAAATATTCATACCCACCAGCTAATTGAAGGTCGACCGTACCAGCAATTCATTAATGAAGGTGCAGATGAAATTGTTCTCAAGGTCGTCCTATTGCCTTATTTTTTTAATCGAGATGGGGACTTACCGCATCTTGACTACGGGCGAACGCAGTTGTATCTCTACTTGGAATCAGGAACATCTCATTATTTGATTTATGGGTATGGGAGGAGTCTGGGTATTTACTTATTGGCAAAGATTACCGAAGATGTTACCAAGTTTTTTCCTTCAGGACAAGGTCGTGAAGAGATAGTCAATATGACATTATTATTCAAGCGTCAGAGGCCTTAGTAACAATGCCCTTCCCATATCGTACAAATCAAGATGATGTAGTTGACTTAATAGTTCATAGAGTGTACCATGGAGATGCACCCTCTGGTACAGTTGAGTTGGTATATGAACTTAATCGCGATCTGTCTACCTTTGGGCCTTTCTTGGCTGAGGGAATGACGATCATGCTTCCTGACATCTTACCTCGTCCTCAAGTGCCAGAATCTGCCTCTTTGTGGACAGGTGGTGGTCTACCAGGAATAAGCTAATCATGGCTCAAGGCTACACGATTTATGCTAGTCAGATTGATCCTGTTTTTAGGGACAATAGTGACAGAACTAACATCCAAGCAAATAATATAACAAATCTGTTAACGGACAAATTGGAAAGATTGGAAATAGTCGATTCGATTAAGACTGACCAAGATCGCTTAACCTTAGAAATCAAGCACACAAATCCACCTATTAATCCAAATCTCCTTAGGAATGGGTTAGCAGTATATTTATGGGAAGACAAGGTTACCAGTCGCCCACTTACAACTCATAAAGTTTCTAGGGTTACAGTGCCTTTTGGGTATTACATTGTAGATAATGTTGAGGTTAGTGGGCCACAGTCAGTTATGAAGGTAATGGCTACAGGTGCTGACCAGTCAAGAGGAATGCAGATTCCTAAGAGCAAAAGTTGGGGAAAAACTACTTTAATTGAAATCCTCTCCGAACTTAGCGCGCTTTATGGGTTGCAACCTGAAACATCTGGGTCTTTGCAAGGCATCTCATTTGAGAATTTACAACAAACAAATACAAGCGACGTTGATTTCTTAGAACGATTAGCAGGTGAGAACAATTTTCACTTACATATTAAAAGTGGTTACATTCTTTTCCTTCCCAAAAACCAAGGTGTCAATGCAAATCAAGATGTAATCACTACTTTTTTACCTAGTAGACAGATCTCATCTTTTAAGTCCACTTTCAGTATTGCCAACCGGGTGACAGGCATAAGAGTGAAATTCCTTGATAGTAGTAACCAAGTTAAAACACTCTTATATGGTGGCCCCCCATTTATCAATGAATTGCCAAAGCAATTCAACAGTTTGAATGAGGCCTTTCGGGCGGCTCAGAGTGAGTATTTACGCTTTTGGACAGAGACCGGCAAGCTCTTGATTCAGATGCCTCTAGACATTAGATTCAAATCAGGCACCCTACTCGAACTTGACCCTAATATCTTCCATTTTAATGAACGTTCCGCTACTCAAGTTGTAGGTGAACGCCTTAGAGGTGAGACTCTTACCAGACAAGAAAACTTCCTCTACGTAAGAATTGATAGTGACACTCAAAATGCATTAGCTGATCTCTCAAAATGGTTTATAATCAAAACTACCCATCAAATTACCGGTTCTTCTTCAATGACTTCAGTTGAATGTAGGTTACCTCAACCTGAAGAACTGAAACTTAATGTATCAACTCCAGCAGTTGAGTAATGCAAAGTGACTATTACTAAAGTACCACTTTTTACAAGATCTGTAATTACTAATACGAACCGTGTTAGTGAAATCTTGAGAACAGATCATGGTAGATGGAATACAATTCTAAATATATTGGTAAGTTCAGAAGGTGCCTCTCATGCGGCGGCAATACTTTCTGGGACAGTCATTAGAGTGCAAACTCGTGAGCCGTTAGATGCATTCCCCCATTTTGATGATGATGATGATTTCAAAGATGTAAAGCAGATAGGCTCGGCAGCAGGCACTGGGGGCGAGACTTGGTCTTTTAACGGAACTAATAGTTCATTGTCCTTTTTTCTTATTATTTCAGGTGCTTGGGATATAAGAGTAGGTTGTCCGGTAGCCAGGGAATTCGCAACTGGGCAACCTAATATTACGGTCACAATACAAGGCAATAATACTTCGTTCTGATGATCTTACAAGAAATTATCAATCTGTTATCTAGATCAAACCCAAATGTAAATCTTTTTACTTGGGATTTGTCAATAGATGATATCAACGGACAAGCCGGTAGCACACCCGCAACACCGGCCCCTGATCCTGTTGTACCACAACGACGGTATATCACCATTAATGGTCAGCGTATTACCGTCAACGGTAGAGAAATCTACTTACCACCAAGTTAAACAGGAGATACTTGAATGGCTGGAGTAGAGTTAACCTCTGCAAACGTTACTAGCGAAAATCTTGCCGCTGATAGCCAGCTTACCTTTGCTGTTCCTGGGACAAGCGGTAACGCAAGCCCAGGTCTTGGGTCTGCCACAGCAGCTGAATTAGCAACGTTCCTTAATACCCAGGCACCTTTGTCCTCAAACCTCAAAGCTGGAGATATTGACCAAGACCTAATCTACGAACCCGTAAAAGCTATTATCCAAGCGATGAGTAATGGCAATGTAACCATTACTGCTGACGATCGAAACCACACCTTAACTTTTAGTGCTTCGTCTGGTGGTGGCGGGGTAACACTTGATGCTGATACTTTGTATCCAATACTTGCGAATATGTTGGTTGGTAGTACAAGTGTCACGATAGATAAGAGCGATTCAGAAAATACATTTACTTTCAATAGTACAGGAAGCTCGGGCGGTGGCAGTTCAGTAACTTTGTTAGACGACATTCGGGCTTCTTCTCCTTCAACGTCTCAGGGGTTTCAGGCTTCAGTTATCCAAACCCTGGCTACTCGCAGGCCAGTGACTTTTAACCTGCTAACTACTGCCTCGATACCTAATGCTACAAATGCAAGTGACCGGGTCATTCAAAACTTTGACCAAGCGATTGTGCGGCATGCAGATGGTACTCAGTTAAGTACGGAAGGTTGGTACCTGCGAGTTGCTGGCAAATGGGTGCGTATTAGCAGTTTAACCACCGCTCTGCATCGCACTACGATACCGTCAACAGGCCAAGATAGTGATCTCGCTACCATTGCGGCTATTAGAACTTATCTATCATCTCAAGGTAGCTCTACTCCCACACGCGCCCAAGTCCTAGCGGCCCTTGGTATTGCAGTTTCTAGCCAAACGTATCCTAGATACTTAGGTGTTGGGGCAAGTAGTACTGGGTTTTCATTAACGAGAGCTCTTCAGTTACTAACTGGGCTGCCATCTGACAGTAGCACTCTCATTGATTCACAAGGGTTAACAGCTTCGGCTATACGTGGGCTTCTTATTGCGAAACCTGAGTCCTTAAGAATTAATCGAACCCAAGCTTTACCAAGTACAAGGTCTGGAGGTGGGGCCCTAAGAGATGGGGATTCGCTTTACGTAACTAATAACCAAGCAATTCCAGGCGATGTTCTTAGTACTCCTGGTATCTATGTAAGGGTTGGTGCTAACTGGGTATTACAAGGAGCGCGCAATGTCCTGACTGATGGGGCCGTTAGTATTCCAGAGCTCCCAGATCAAACTGGGTCGGCAGCTATTTATCAGTTGCAAGCTACTCGCCCAGCTACCGGTAGCACAGATAGCACTAGTTTTACTTGGGACGCTCAGTCAGCTGGGGTTGCTGCTTTACCAGATCTCACGGACGTAACGGTAACCAACCCAGCGGCAAATCAGGTTCTAAGTCGCAATGATGCAAACTCTGGCTGGGAGAATAGAGGCTTAAGTCTTGCTGAAGATCTTGATGACTTAAATGATGTTACCGTAACCAGTCCAGCTGCCGGTCAGGTCTTACAGCGCACTGCCGCAAACGATGGCTGGAGGAATAATGACTTCGGTTTTAATGACCTGAAGACCAAGCCTACCACGGATTCCACACTTGATGGTAATGGCGTCGCTGATCCATATTCGGTTGCCTTTGCTTCGGCAACTACAGATAGGGCCGCTGAAGATGTGAGATTTGCCTTTTATACGCAAGTAGCGGGTACATTAACTCAAGATTTGAGTGCGTATGATTACAATACTCAAGGTTTAGGGCTACACGCTGCTAATATAACTGTCAGTAGTTCACAGCAGGTTGCGCTTGCATTTCCTAAGGACAGGGGCGTTTTTTTCGCAGAGATTGGTCTGCAGGGGGATATTGCTCTAAGTAAGGTAACTAGTGGTTTGTCAGGAGCTTTGAATAAATTTGACGTATTTACAGGGAATACTGGTAGTAACAGTGGCATGAGATTAGTAGGTATTCGCCGAAGAGTATTTACTTTCGAGCCAGCGATCAATATTGATTACGAAGGGCAAGTTCAACCCTTAACTACAGCGCTTGCCAGTCCAGCTACAGTATCCACCTCATTGGTGGTGCAGGGTACAGGGCCCGCAGATTCACCGATTGATGTACCGGCCTTGACATGTGTTACTACTGGCACAGCTACGGCCACAACGATCTCAGCGTCAGTTGTTCAATCAACCCAAGCGTCAACCGTAATCCGCTCTGATCTTTTGAACCTATTGCCAACCGCTACCTCGCAAAGTTCATTTACTCTAAACGCTGCAACCAATTACGTTTGGCTAGGTGTTAGCACTGCGGAAACACGTTCGCCTACCTTACTGCGCCCACAAGGACAAACTGGTACCACTCAGGATATTGCGCTGACGTTTGTTACAACGCTTGGCACCTTTAGGATTTATCGAGGCAACACTACTGCGGTTACGACGGCTGCAACCTACCAGATTTTTAGCGCAGCATGTGTCTTTCAGCCATCTTCCAGGTTCAATCTCGTTACTACCGAGCCCATGGCTGGGTCTGGGTCTTCTAGCGATCCTGTGAACTTCACCGAAATTGAGACGGAAGCCATCACAGCTGAGGTTGTGCCTTATGATTTAGCAACTATCTCAAAAACCGGAGTGGCTACTGGTACTCTCACTGATTATGCCGAAAACAACAACTCTTCGTTCACTCAGATTTCCACTTCTGCAACGATGCAGGTTTCAATTGCGGTAGCACATCGGACTGGGATAACCCCACTTCAGTCAGTCGTTTTGCGGGCTATAGATGTTACTGGCACCCAGCCAGCTAATATAGCCGCCAGTCCAGCCGGCGGGAATACCACCATCCTGTCCGGACACATTGTTTATACCTTCACGATCCCAGTGAACCCAACTATGGTAACTAGCCGGGTCTGGGATTTACACTTCACGTACTCGGGTAATATTTACCATGCAAAAAGTAGGATTCAGATAAGCAGTAGGAACCTAGACCCTGAACTGCACAATCGGTTATTGACACTTGAGGCTCAAGCACAAAGCGCAGGGGCTAGCAGATCGGGAGGAGAGATAACAGCTGCTAATAGAGCGGTTTTGAATGTTCTTGAGGTCGAAAGTACTACCACAGCCGAAGCATGGCATCTAAGTCGCAGCGCACCCCGGTCGAATGTAAGACTCACTAGGGTTATGGGATGCCTGTTTGATGAAAACCGACGTAATGTGGGAACAGCAAACTATTTCGGTGATATCCCCCTGAACCGGATCAATATTACTCCCACCCTAGTGATTTTCCATCCTGGGCACGTTTATCTGCAGCCAGAGTTCGGTTCGTTTATTAATTGGTTTGAGACGACCGGCGTGTTGGCTTTTACCCAAGGAGATACAAGTAATCGGCTAAGCGATGAAAAATTCATCATGATGTTGCAGGTGGGTTTGGACAACACCCAGGCATGGCGATGGGCCCCCAACGGCGTAGCTGCAGAACAACCATTCATTTCGCTAAACGACTTGGATATCTTGCGTGTCGAACGAGGTCAACACGAGCGTAGTATTCCAGGACTTGTGGCAACGCAATACCAGCATAGCCGAATTGAAGTCCGAGGGAAGGACAATGTCAGTACAGTCACCCGGGAAGTGCGCGATCAGGCTTACGATATTGTGGACGACAGGCAGTATGTATTCTTCCAGCATACTGGCGTGAATGGAACCTCACTTGCCCAAGAAGCTGTCTTCCAGTTACCTGATACCGTCACGCAAGCAGTAGGTGAGAGTTACACTGTTCATATCGATATGGAATACTATGAAAACGACAATAACTACGGTCTACCAAATACCCCGATAGTGATTACGATTGCGGACACGAGCGAAGATACTGCGGAAATCACGATCACCCCTCCAATTTGGAGTGACCCAGCAGGGCGGCAGCCAGATCACAGGCCTGCCGGCTTAAATCTAAAGTATAAGTATTTTCGCACCTACACTGATGGTAATGGCAGAGTCATCCGAAGAGCACTTCAAATAAAACTAAGCACGACAAACGGCTCTGAAAACTATTACGTCCAGGTCTACGGTACGCACGAAGAGACGTCTAGTTTTACCTCATTCCGCCCCAGTTACCCTGTGGCGACCATCCCGGATGTTATCCGTTCTCAGTATCCTTATGCCCCATCAGGTTCTAAGCCTCACGACGTTCATACCTTGGTATTAGCGTTTGGTAGGTATAATGAGTTCGATACCTCTGCTGACCCCATGATGGGCGTCAGTGTCATGTTTGATCGCAACTTGGCTAACCCGCAGGTAGGCGATGACTTAGTAGCTTCAACTATAATTCCTACAGGGTACACACGCTCTGAACTTATGGGCGCGAATAACTTCAATCCCAAAATCAAGTCTAGTGCCGGATTGAATATTGCTAATGTTCAGGTTTTCAAGTACTCTGGGCGGGCTTTGCCAGACCTGGCAACAATGCAGTTCTTAAACGATCATGTTACGCATCCCGGGGCAGGTTGGTTTGAATTTGGCGGCTTAACATCTAGAGCACTTAAGGCTTTATTGCCATTGGTCTTGGACGGGGCCGGGAGAACAGAGTTTCTAAGGCTGCAGGTTGTCGCACATGGAAGCATATATCGAAATCTTGTTGATTCTGCCACTGGAACACCCAATTTCCGTGACTTCAATGCAACCACGAACCTGCGACGCGGCGAAGAAGAGACCTTCCGAGGAATCCTAGCCAGTGCAGATGGGCAATACGGGGCGGGTACTTGGCTAAATCCAGTCTCAGGTAGCGCAGTCCAGAATTTTGATGTAACATTTGAGGCAGCCTGGGATTACTGGGTAGTAGTGTTTGTTTCGCACACGGAGTCGAGTGGGTCAGGGAATTTCACCGAGCGACAATATTTCCCTCTAACGCGTGCGATGGCTCGAATTGGCCCAGACAATGCATTGGGCGGTAAGGGGCCATCAAGGCTAGATTTGCTGGATGGTATTTCAGGTTTATTGCGATATTCCGCTGCAAGTTCTGGCCCAATCCCAATTAAAGTTAGTGGACGTTTGGCCTCAAATGGGATTACACCGATTGGCGCTCGAGTATCTTTCCCAGGAACTACAGGCTCTGGTATTGCAAGTAATGAGTGCGTTGGCTTTGGCGTCTATCGAGTGAGAGGATTAGGCATATGACCGTGAAAGTAATCAATCGCCAGATTCTTAAGAGCAACGGTTATAAGAATAAGACTGATAGTACTTTTAGCCTGGCGCCCTCTAGTACTTTTCGGCATAATGAGGTATTTGCAAACGGGCACGAGCCTGCATGGGTTCCTGAGGAAACCGGCGATGACGGTAACTTTGAATTGTCATTTGACTTGGTCAGTGAACGGACGTACTTGCTTACCTATGTTTTTGGTTTGAATGGCACCAATAGTATAGGGAATTATTTCCGAGAAATGGAATGCTCTTTTACTCTGTCAGACATGATTGAACTTGGGTCTTACAGTACACCTGAACAATTCACACAGGGCACTCAACTGGTTAAAAGTAAATACATGTCAAAGTATCACCGAGAGACTAATACACCAATGCCTGAGTTAATTGGTACTTTTACGGCGGCTACAGAAAACACGAATGCAAGATTGACTCTAGTTTTTGATAAGAGTTATACTGTGGGTGTAGGTGAGATCATGGGTGTCATGGTATCGTGGTTTCCTGGTACTTGATGAAATTAGGTTTTCAATCAACAAGGAGATAAAGATTATGTTCTTTGCACAAAGTACAGTATCAATTGCAGTCTTGCGCAGTGGGGAATTTTTTAGCCACAGCAAATCTATTTTTGGTCTTTTTGATGTTCACTATTCTAATGTAACTGATGCTGAGTACACAGCTTTTAACTGTTTGTTCTTAGGAAAAGAGGAGCCAGGAACTATAGAGGCACGATTGATCTACGAGGATCAGGATGACGCCCAGAACAATTGCGTGGCTTCCTTAACATTTCCTTTTCGAAATACTGCAGAGCCCCCTCTCATAGGGCCTGAGCGTAAGGGGTACAAGACAGTAGTCGGGGGATTAATTGTCCAGCCTGGCGAGACCCCTACTGCTGAAGGCTCAATTTTTAAGGTTCTGCTTGCTTTAGACCCCACAAGAGAGGTAAATAAGTTGTTTTACGTTGTTGAGGCAGATGCATTCCCAGCAAAGCTGCCAGAACATGCAGCTCTTGCACTCCGGGTAACCTCTTTTCCTAAGAAACTTGACCACAATTCTGTGTAAAGGATTCTACCAATGATTCCTCCCAGTAAATCATTACAAGATATCTTGCTTGCTCATGAGAACGAGAAGATTATAATTGTTGGACTACCAGGCAGTGGTAAAACTACTCTTGCCAAAAGGATTTCGGTTCAAACCTCTAGAGAACAGTATGATAATGACGAGTTTCTAGAATGGTGTACTAAGTCTTCAGTGCATGAGATTATTAAGAAACAGGGTATGGAGGAATTTAGACGACTAGAGACTGAGATCTTGAGATGGTGTTTAGCTCAGGGTGAAGATTCAGTCATTTCGACTGGCAGTGGCATTGTCGAGTCAGAGGATTCACGCAAGTTGATCTGTGAGTCGGGCGCGATTGTCATTTGGTTGCAAACTGACCTAGAAGTGATTAAAACCCGCTTAGCGTCTCATCCTGCTTGGCAACTAGACCAAGAAGCTATTACTGCGAAACTAACTGAAAGAGCCGAAAAGCGCAATCCGTTGTACCAAGGAATGGCTACTTACCGGTTAGAAAATTGGGTTTAACATATGACTACTGAGAATGAGTCCTCAAAACGAAGCGATACAAGGGTAAGGAGACTGACCCTTGATTTCTAGAGGTATCATGCATATCTAAGAGTAATGGCTCTTTGGCCAGGACTCACCCCTCCTTCATTCATAATAGGTGACAAGTAATGTTAGGTAAGATCGTTCAATTAATCGCTTCTCTTGCAATTGGAATCTTTAGTATCTGGCAAGTTTCAAGTGCCTCCAAAAAGCAAGGACGCTCCGAAGCACAGTTAGAATCAGCTATTAGTACTCAGGAAGTTGTTTCAGATGTAAGTTCTCGTATGCAAGAAGCGCGTTCTTCAGTAATAGCTATCAAAAAACTGAGTAGGAAATTCCAATTGTTACTACGTTAACCAGGAGGTAGAACCCAGATGCAAAAAATACTTGCTTTCGGTGTGCTTTTTTTCTTGACAGCATGCGGTGACAATGGTAACTCTAAGGTCGTGTTAGGATTGACTGATGAGCATATCAAGCAAATATGCGCTGAACCTGTGAAGTTCACGGAAGAGGAAAAAGAGTTAATTATCTCTACACAAGAAGCCTTTCCTGATCTTCCCGAAAATGTACAAATGGCCTTTGAAGTAATTATGACTGGTTTGCTTTTTATGAATGAGCAAGCAAATGCCTGTTTAGAAGATCCTGTATCCGATGGTTTCCAATTTAATAATTAACATTACATCTAAAGGAGTATGAATTATGGCAGGAAAACTTGACTCTTTCGGTGGCAAAATCTCTGATGGATTTGACGACATCAAAGATGTAGCCAAGGATAAGCTGGAATCTTTGGGCGAGAAAGTCTCTGATGGATTTGATGACATCAAAGATGTAGCCGAGGATAAGCTGGAATCTTTGGGTGAGAAAGTCTCTGAGGGATTTGATGTCCTCAAAGGCAAAGTTGTTACCTTTGCAGATGCGAATGATGATGGAAAGGTTACCTCAAAAGATCTTCAAATTCATGCCGCGCAAGTTCAAGCGGACTTGAAGTCGGGTTTTAAGAAATTGGAAGCTAAGGTTAGTGAGGAAATCAAAGGTCTGGGCGCAAAGTTGAAGGTAGATGTCAATCAAGATGGTAAGTTTGATGGTTCGGATATCATAGGAATGATCGCAATAGTGGCAGGTCTAACTGTGATTGTGATACTTGGGAACTCTCTGTATGACTTGTTGCTTTCCGTCTTTTAAGCAATTTAAGATTTGTTCGTCCCCCAAGAAATGAGAATTAAGATGCTAGTTGTTCTTGAAGGTTGCAATGGTGTAGGCAAGACCACTATGTGCAAACTACTTGGGGGGCGATTTAAAAGCTTAGGATATCCAGTTACTCATGTACGAGAACCAGGAACAACGGCTGAAGGTGAAGCGATAAGGCCGTTGGTGCGTGAGAGATCTGCCACGCCTTTATCAAAAGCATTAATGTGCCTTGCTGCAAGGGCTGAATGCATTGAAACTGTAATCAAACCTGCTCTGGCTAGAAATAATATTGTTATTGCTGATAGATTTGCGCCAAGTACTATTGTATATCAATATCGTCTTGGTGGTGTGAACTCGGAAATGCTGGGCCCGGTAGATGAGTATCTAGGTAACCAGATTGACAAATCGATTACATTTGTACTTGATGCGTCAGTTGAGACCATTCAGCAACGCATTGAAGATGATTCTGAAAATGTGTACCGGGGTAAAGGAAATGACTACCTTGAATCTTGTCGTCAGCAATACCTGTCACTTGCGAATGAGAAAAACTACATAGTAATTAATGCTAATGAAAACTTGTGCCAACAATCATCTAAAATGATGGCTCAAATCTTACCTGCAATGGGTTTAGAACTTGATACTAAGAAACTATCTTCTTGGTGTTCTTAACGTCAATAGAAGGCAATTTAAGGACTGGTAGGGAAGGATTCTATGCGAAATGGATCTAGAAACATTCATCACAGAATTATTGGAATCGCAAGGCGGTGTGATTGGTTTGTTGGGCTTCGGAATGCTCGGCATAGTATCTTGGATATGGGGGATTTGGAAAGGTCAAACGACCCAAGGACTGCGTCTTAATCAAATGGAATCTAATTTGTCAGAAATGGCTAAGCTGAACAAAAATACTATTGAATCCATTTCTCGTAACAATGCAACGATTAAGGCTCTAGGGGAAGATGTGAAAAAGATTGATGAGGAAGTTGCTGCTGATCGCAGGGAGAACACGAACGCCCATGAGCGCATCTATCGGACGATTGCCCAGCCTCAAAAGCAGCTAAATGAATAGGGAGAAGTTTAGTGAAGATTCCTGGGTTTCGATTTAGTTCCTTTCGTAGCACAGTTAATGGGACTAAGTCTAAAGGTGAAAAGGTTAATGGGACTAAGTCTAAAAGTGACATTGTGTCTCAGTTAATTGCTGAATCAGTTGCCCAGTCTTTTCATGAGCTTGAGGTCTCTATCTCTGTAGAATCATCAATTAAAAATAACGGACATACTGTAGTTCCTGAAGAAGGACTGGACTGGAAGCCATGACTAAAGACCAGGCTACATCTCAACAAAGAATCATTTGTATTCTAACTAATGGGAACCAAATAGACGTTACAGAGAAAGCACACTTACATTGCCCCTGCGGAAGAGAGTGTCAATCATCAGGGATAAGAGATGACGCGTGGGAGGCGTTACTGAAGCTACGGGGCTATCTAACTGGTAGTAATCCTCTTTATGTGGTTGCTGCTGACCGTTGTGCTCATTTTAACAGGCTTCTAGGGTATCCTAGTCATTCAAGGCATGTTTCGAGCACAGGAGCGGTTTCAAAGTTCATTTCTAAGCAAAGTGTAGCCTTTGATATAAGAGTTGGTACAAGAAAGCCATTTGACATTTATCATGCGGCTATGTTAGCAGGGTTCAAGGGATTTGGGTTTCTGAAAGAACATGGTGTTATCCATGTTGATCTGCGTAAAAAGCATCAAGTCTTTCATGGGTATGTACCAAGTAGCATAGATTCTTGGGGAGAGTCAGGCTACAGGAAGGGATTTGAGCACCTGGGGCGGATTGCTGAGGCTTCACAGGCTATTGACAAGAAGAAAGTCCTTAAGACCTCACTCCCCCTCTCCACCCTTGTGCTAGGACTTATTGGACTAGTACCTGAGATATTAGGTTCAATTGACGAGATACAAGCACTAATACCTGTAGCAAGCACCCTGTACTATGAACTGAGCAATATGATTGGAGGACTCAGTACTGAGGAATTAATGAGAATGGGGATAGTAGGAGGGAGTATGGTATTAGTGGGACTTGGGATATGGTACTTAGTGAAGCAATGGAAAGAGAGAAGGTCAACTGAGTAAGCAAGCAACAAGTAACTAATGAACAACATGTAGTTGACTAGGGTTACAAGTAACTGAGCGGTAAGTAACTGAGAACCAACTGAGTAGTAACAAGCACCCAGAGTTCATAACTGAGGTCTTAGAAGTAAGAGAATCAGGGTAGATGACCGGGTGTGTTATAGTTAGAAGGAGAAATGTTATACTTGTGTTATACTTGACGACCCTCAACGGATCGAGGGCCACCGCGGGTTTGTTATACTTGTTATACATGTTATAGTTCTAGAAATTTACTTTTTCACGTTAAAGCCGTCAATCTCTCTCTTACGGGGTTTATACCCTAGTTTCCTCAAAAGCGCGCTAGGATTGATTTTAAGCATGGTCTAACCGCTTGGGGCATAAGGGTAGCGGGTAGGTTCGAATAGACGCTCTAGAGGGCGAATTTAAAGCACTAGTTTAAGGATCTTACCACACACTGTCCAGTAATGAGTACCAACTCTCCAATACTCACCATTTCTTACTGGGCAAGACTGAAGTGCAGGCAGGTAACCTAGTTATTACGAGGTTACATTCGGCTACGCCCTTCAAGAGTACCTGAGCCTAACTGGCGGAAACCTAAGTACCCAGTTACTAGACGCTCAGTAATCAACTCCTTTGTATTCAATACCCTTCTGTACTCGGGACTAATTACATAGTCCTTACAGGTAGGACTTGACCTTCAGGTCTTGGGTGCTTTGCATCTGGCCTTGGGGAATACTAAGGAATAATTACTGGGTTCTTTGTTCTCAGAACCATCTTCACAATAATATTTACCGCGCAGTGAGACGGCCGTTACCCCCCTACCCCCCAAACCTTTGCTTTTGGTCATCTAGCCCAAGGTTTTAAGTAACAAGAGGTAAGTTTCTGAGTACAGTGTTGGGAGGTTACTTCATTAACTGAGAGCCAACTGTTTATGAATTAGCGTTAAAGTACTAGTTACTTCCTACTAAGATGGATATCCACTTAACGGTGTAATAATACCTCAAGAGTAGTATGAAGTAGAGGTAGTCCTGCGTCACTTACAAGACTAACTGGGAATGGTTTTTAGCATGAAAGTGAGTACAAAAGGGCGTCAAGAATATGTAATACCGCTATTTCGTCGCGGTGAAACGGTTACCCCCAAATACTATAACAAGTATAACAAGTATAACAAACCCGGTGTGGCCCTAGGTTTCTAGGGGGTCGGCAAGTATAACACAAGTATAACATTTTGCCTTTCTACTATAACACAACGGGTAGTAACTAGTGCTTGCTTTCTATAGGTCTTACGTGTTAGGATTACTCTACCCTAGTTCGTTAGCAATAGCAAGGGTGAAATTAGTCTTTGCTTCACAAACTACTTTATGGAGCAATTACGCTTTAACTTCTTTCAAGAAGGATTTTGAACAATGACATATTGTATTTCACAACTCTACGCAGAACAAGAGGAGCAAACCAACCTTACTACTGAAAAATATTTTTCCGGCAAAAAAGCGTCAGAAAAAACACCCTGGGCTTTTACTCTTGCAGAGAAGATCTTGCGCAGTGCTGAGGAGCAGGGTCTCTCTGAGATAGTTTTGACTTACAACTACTTAGTTAATCCGGCAGTTTCAGTGCATGGAATGGTACCCCTTGCTATGACTGTAATGGTCAAACAGGCTCTAGATACGCATAATTCAATACCTTCGCGTATTGTGGTTCTCGTGAATGACTTTGTTAAGTTGCGCTGCCTTGCGCCGCTACACCGCCCCGTCGAATCCCTCAAGCCTTTCCGTGACCACCCAGTATCCTTAGTCCCATCACCTTGTCCTAACCCTGATAAACCTAACGCTTCATTTGCTTCGTACTATGCAGAACAGTTTCAAAATTCCTTACTTGAGTTGGGAAATAATTTGGAGTGGTATTTCTTAAGTGAGAAATATTTCAGTGGTGAACTAAATGAGCATTTATTGCAAGTACTACAGTCTTATTCTGAAGTCAATCTGATGCTTCTCAATAAGGAGAGGACTGCGTCAAGTGAAGCCTTTCTGCCGATTTCTCCAAGCACAGGTAAATTTCTGACTAAAGCGGTAGTTAGGTATATGCCTGAGTGCGGTACCCTCATTTGCCAGGACGTTAATGAGGAGTTATTTGAAACAGAAGTAACTAACGGCAAATGCGCCATTGAATGCAAGATCTTAAGATCAATTGCATGGGATTTTTGTAAGTCTCAATTTGAAATCATGAGGTTCACGTCTACCGCCTCATGGAGCGTTAGTCAGCAAGCAAGTAATTATTTTGGGTGGAACCTCCCAGAAACTGAAGTATTACACTCAGAGCCAAGGATGACTACAAAAAACCTTGCTTACTTGACCACCAAGCGCATTAAAATCCAGGAGTGGAGGAAATACGCACCTATTCAATCTTTTTACAATTACATCGTTACGAAGGGGTTCAATATTAGAGACTTGATACTTGTTGATATCCCATGGGTTACTGACCTCTATATTGCACTGCTTGAAAGGAGAGGCTGTAAAAAGGTAGGTTCTTCAATCTGGCAGGCACATCTTGGGAACCCGCCATTGAATGTTTATGGTGGGTTACGTTACGAAACACTCATTAATTTGATTTGCATTTTAGGTATTGAAAGCCAAGCTGCTCTCTGGGAAAAGATTACAGAATTCAATCCTAACCTCTGGCCTGGTCAGTCACCAGTGCTAGATGACTTCGTTAGTGGAGTTTGGGCGTTTCATTTAGAGGTAGATGTTCGTGCAAGGCAACTACGCATTCCTTCTGCTCACGAAGCACAGGCTTTACTCTCCCTCAGTAAGTCCTTAAAACCTGGTCTCTCTGAGAATTATTTCCAAAGGTTAGTAATTGATTGTTGCCAAGTGCCTTTTACGCATAGCCATAAAATCTGGTTTCGTAACTTGAATGCAGTCCTTTACGGGAGAACAAAAGGCCCCAAACTATTCGATCTCGCTAAAATGCTCAGTTTTCCCGGTCTCATTAAGTTGCTTGAAGATCGTGCTTATACCTGCTAACTAATTACCTATTACATTATTAGGTAAGATATTACAGTTAGTTGCCAGTTTTGAGTGGCACGGTCGTAAGTGGCGGTACCGCGCGCCCAATCTTGCGCAGCGTAAATATTGCCATGTCCAAAATATGTCCAATCCCGGTGAAGGGTTTTCGAGTCCAGTTTGCCCACTTTTCCCGGTGGATTCGCCGCGAGTCGAGCAAATTCAACGGTTTGCGGCGATCTGGACTTGGTAGAAAGAGTGTAAGAAAGCAAGAGTGTAAGAGTGTAAGAAAGCAAGAGTGTAAGAGTGTAAGAAAGCAAGAGTGTAAGAGTGTAAGAAAGCAAGGCTATCAGCGCCGTTCGGATATCAGCGGGCTATCAGCCGAAAGCGGGTAGCATATCGTCGATTTAAAGCCTTTCAAGCGGGGTAAAGGGTAACGGGGTAGCAAGGTAGCGGGTAGATTGCTTGAAAGCCTTCCTTGCTTAAATTTGCCCCGTTTTGAGGGTTTGAAACCGCCGTGGTGTCACCGGGGTTTGAGACCGCTGTGGTGTCACCGGGGTTTGAGACCGCTGTGGTGTCACCGGGGTTTGAGACCGCTGTGGTGTCACCGGGGTTTGAGACCGCTGTG
>WLWG01000491.1_pt1 | contig 40288 bp, 38 predicted proteins | sample 6712871 | NCBI WGS metagenome assembly WLWG01 (sample SAMN12718693, study PRJNA515312) | sponge metagenome | isolation source: marine sponge | host: Mycale hentscheli | place: New Zealand: South Island, Marlborough, Capsize Point | collected 2003-05-01
CTTGGTTCTTGACCACCGACGTGCCTAATGGCTTGAAGCACTTTGTTCGTACCCCAATGGCTACATCTATGGATGCAGACTTTGATACGGGCAACAGCCGCTACAAGGCTCGTGAGCGTTACTCGTTCGGTGTATCTGATCCCCTCGGGATCTTTGGTTCACCCGGAGCGTAAGTTACGGTGCTTGATGAGGGGGGAGCTTCGGCTCCCCTTTTTATTGACTTGATGAAAAGTAGGGTATACTTTCAGCCATATCGGGAAACAATCCGGTGAATCTGACAGACCCGACTGACGATATGCAGACAGATTCACTTTACTCGCATATGAGGACGCTATAATGGCTACTACTACCTTTTCAGGCCCAGTCAAATCTCTTGGTGGATTTATTTCTGCTGGCGCTGCCAACGACATCAGCCTTACCGCCGATACTACCCTTACTGTTAAAGATCACGCTGGGCGTGTGCTTCGTGTAAACGATGCAGATGGTGTATTTACACTACCTACTATTGTTGCCACTTCAGTATCTGACCAGACTGACCCAAACCAAACAAACAATGTTGGCGCAACCTTTACTTTCTTTATCGAAACGGCTGCTACTGACCTAGACATCAAAACTGATGGTACTGATAAGTTTGTTGGTGGTTTGTACACTGGCGTAACCGATGCTACTGGTAAGACCTTCATTTCTGGCGCTTCTAATGACGTTATTACGTTAAACGGCAGCACCAAAGGCGGTCTAGCAGGCAGCATGATTACTGTAACTGTAATTACTACTGCTAAGTACGCTGTTTCTGGTATTACTCTTGGTTCAGGCACGTTGGTTACCCCATTCGCTGACGCTTAATAGGAGGCGTTTATGCCTAGTTCTGATATTCAGACTAAACGCATTACAAGCACAGGCTCCTTAGCAGTTGGCCCAGCACGAGTACGTCAGGTACAGGTGCTAACGGCTGGTTCAGGGTCTCCTAGACTTACTATTACTGACGGTAACGGTGGATCTACTTTGCTGGACTTAGATTTCAGCACTGGGGCTACCCACTCGGTAAACATTCCAGACTATGGCATTCGCTTTGAAGGCGACGTGTACGTTAGCGCGTTTACTAATTTGACCGCAGTGACGGTGTTCTACAGCTAACATGCGTAGTTACTACAAGAAGTCTCCATGTGCGTCTTTTAAGAGTGGCGGTAGTACCGCTGCTTGGACGCGCAAGGAAGGTAAGAGTGAGTCTGGCGGACTTAATCAGAAAGGTGTGGACAGCTACAGAAGGGAGAACCCCGGAAGTAAGCTGAAGACCGCTGTAACGACTAAGCCCAGTAAGCTCAAGAAAGGCTCTAAGGCTGCTAAACGGCGTAAGTCGTTCTGTGCACGCATGAAAGGTATGAAGAAACGTAACACTAGCTCTAAGACGGCGAATGATCCGAATAGCCGCATAAACAAGAGCTTGCGGAAGTGGAATTGCTGAGTGGCATACCTACAAAGCAACATTCCGTACTTCAAGTGCTGGGTGAGGAAGGAATACACCCATAACCACGAGAAGTACCACGGCGAGTTTATTCACGCTATGGCTATTGCTGTTACGACAATGCCGACCAGATGCCTCAGTTTTCAAGTGATATTTACTGGGGCTGAGACGTACGACGAGGACGATGAGCCTAACGTACACGGGGGTGCTATGTGGGCACGTATGCCGATTACAGCGTTGGTGGGGGATACTCCGTTTGAGGAATGGCCTGAACCAATGCCTGTATGGGCTGCACAGCCTTGGGACTGTTCGTCTAGGGATCATGCGGTGTATACGCTCGACAGAGCCACACCGTGCCCTTGGCTAGCAAAGATAGATGGGGAGATGTACCCCGCGAAGTATATGTTCACGGTGGACTATACGAACAACGAGATTGCTGATGACCCTGCACAACACAAGCAGAGTCATGTGATGGAGCTGCTAGATGCTGGCCCATATACGGGTAACATCGTAGCTCTACCGAATAATAGGGTGCGGGTGACACATCCCGCTTGGTTTGAAACAGGAGAGGGCGCACCAGATTTTCGCCCATCTCAGCACATTCACTACAGCAAGTCTGATTTGGACTACACGCTGGACGTGAATCAAGTGTTTGATAATTTGTACGCGGAGTAAGTTATGAAGATGAAGTCTAAGATGGGCACTAAAGGTGGTGCTATGGGTGGGCTTAGAAAGTTCAAGCAGGGCAAAGAAGTCAAAGGCAGTGAAGAATTTCCAGATCTGAACAAAGACGGCAAGGTTACACAAGCCGATATTTTGCAGGGTAAGGGTGTCATAGGTGGCCGCAGTGCCGCTGCAAAGAAAAAAGCAAAGAAGAAAGTTAATACAAAGAAAACACCCGCTAAGAAAGCCTCCGGCATGAAGAGTATGCTCATGCCCGGAATGACCACCGCAAAAGTTCCTGCAAGTGCAATGGAAAAACCGACTGGTCAGACTTTCAAGAAAGGCGGCATGATGAAGTCTAAGGGCTACGCCAAAGGTGGCGCTATGAAGACCAAGGGCTACAAAGCTGGCGGTAAAGTTCGTGGCGCAGGCATTGCTCGTAAAGGCGTACGCCCAGCGAAGATGCGTTAGGAGTTAGGTATGCGCGATGAGTATTTAATTGGGAAAGAAGTATCTAGGTACAGTGCGGATTCTCGTAAACCAAAACGAGAGAAAAAAGTATCTAAAACTAAGCGTGGGCCAAGAAGAAAGCTAACGAGTGAACGAAACAGAGAGCCTGATACTATCGGCCCCGGTAGTAGTACTAGAGGCTATGTAGTTGAGCCAGCTAAATTTGTAGCTGGAGACGAACCGGGAACCGTTGAGATAGAACGAAAAACTTATAAACGAAAAAATGGCAAAGATAGTGCCAAGACAAGAGATTTTAAGAAAGGTGGCAAAGTAAGAGGCGCTGGCATAGCTCGTAAAGGCGTACGTCCAGCGAAGATACGATGAGACGTTACTATAAGTCAGGCGGGAAGATATGTGCGAAGGGAAAGGCTTGGGCCAAACGTACCTTCGACACGTACCCGTCTGCTTATGCGAATATGGCAGCTTCTAAGTATTGCAAAGACCCTAACTACGCTAAGGGCAGCAAGAAGAAGAGTAAGTAATGGGTGATTTGAAGAAATGGCGTGACCAGCAATGGGTTCGTATCGGCACCGATGGCAAGATCAAAGGTGAATGCGGCACGTCGAAGAACAAAAAGAACCCAGATCGCTGCTTACCTAGATCTAAGGCGCAGTCACTGAGCAAGTCTGAGCGGGCAACTACAGCACGCAAGAAGAAAAAGGCTGGTGCTAGAGGGCAGCAGGTGGTGTCTAATACCCCGAAAGCCAAGGTTAGAACGGCAAAAGCTGGTGGTCAGATACGCGCAAACCACAGAGGTTGCGGTGCAGTAATGGATAACAGGCGCAAAAAGACCCTGTACGTATAGGAACAGACAATGGCTACATCTGGAACAACTGCATTTGATATGGACTTCACGGAGATCGCTGAAGAGGCGTGGGAGCGTGCGGGTCGTGAAATGCGTTCTGGGTATGACCTACGTACCGCCAGACGCTCTATGAACTTGATGACCATTGAGTGGCAGAACCGTGGCATCAACATGTGGACGATTGACGAGGGCACGTTGAGTCTTACGCAAGGTACTTCTGAGTACACGCTACCCGCTGACACCATAGACTTACTAGAACAACAGATCCGTACGGGCAGTGGCAATGTAGCTACGCAGTCAGATTTAACTATAAGCCGTATTAGCGTTAGCACGTACGCTTCTATACCTAACAAGTTAACCCAAGGTAGGCCGATTCAAGTATTCGTAGAACGCCTACGAGATGCCCCCAAAATCAACGTATGGCCCGTTCCAGACAGTGATGACTACATTTTCTACTACTGGCGTATGCGTCGTATAGAAGACGCAGGGAACGGGATAGAGACCGCTGACATGAACTTTAGGTTCTTTCCGTGTCTGGTGGCGGGGCTTGCCTACTACATCGCTATGAAAGAACCAGAGCTAGTAGACCGTGTGGCTATGCTTAAACAAGTGTACGAAGAGCAGTTTGCGTTAGCAGCGGGAGAAGACAGAGAGAAGACATCCGCACGCTTTGTACCTCGTATCGGTAGGGCGTAACAATGTCGAATCGTTTTGCATCAGCACAAAAAGCTATTGCCGAATGTGATGTTTGCGGGTTTCAGTATAAGCTACGAGAGTTAAAGAACTTAGTACGTAAGGGTATAGATACAAACATAAAGGCTTGCCCAGAGTGCTGGAACCCAGACCAACCGCAACTAAAGTTGGGTGAGACTCCAGTAGATGATCCGCAGGCTATTAGAGACCCAAGACCTGACAGAAGTTTAGGGGAAGCTGGGGCTAGTAGCAGTAGGCAGATACAGTGGGGTTGGAACCCCGTGGGTGTGGGAGATGACCCGTTTGGTCTGACTCCTAATGACCTAGCAGCAACGGGGCAGGTAGGGACAGTAACAGTAACCACAACATAGAGTCGTGATATGAAAGCACCAAAAGTAGTTAAGACCGTAGGATGGCCTACACCAGTAGAAGTAAAAGACGCGCCTAAGCCTGACATGAAGGGTGTAAAAACCACCGGCATCAAGGTTCGTGGTACAGGCGCTGCAACGAAAGGCACGATGGCCCGTGGCCCTATGGCGTAAGATATGAACTACACCGAGCTAAAAACAAACATTCAGGACATCTGTGAAACTTCTTTTACGGATGACCAGCTTGCTATGTTCACAGAACAGGCAGAGCAGAAGATATATAACGCTGTACAGATACCCGCGTTACGTAAAAATGTACTCGGTGTTATGACAATCAACAATAACTATTTGGCAACGCCCACTGATTTCTTGTACTCGTACAGCCTTGCTGTTGTGGATGGCAATGGCAACTACTCGTTTTTGCTGAATAAAGACGTTAACTTTATGCGTGAGGCGTACCCTAATCCTAACGCTACAGGGTTACCCAAACACTACGGCTACTTCGATGACGACACTATCATCCTTGGGCCTACTCCTGACAGCACGTATACGACGGAACTGCATTATGGGTATTACCCAGAATCCATAGTTACCGCAGGTACTACGTGGCTTGGAGAAGAGTTTGATTCTGCTTTGCTAAACGGGGCGTTAGTTGAAGCCCTACGGTTTATGAAAGGCGAGCCTGATTTAGTTGCCTTGTACGATAAGATGTACGTACAGGCTCTTGGACTTCTCAAGGTTCTGGGCGATGGTAAGTTACGAGAAGACGCTTACCGTGCAGGCCAGTTTAGAGTTCCGGTCAGTTAAAAATGTTAGTTGAAGCGCCACAAATGGAAGTAGGTAATGTAATTGTCACCACCACGGCGGATGGTGGACACGATCCTGAGTTCTGGGCACAATCTGCCGCAGACCGTATCGTAAGCGTAGGTAGCAGTTGCCACCCTGCAATAGCGCAGCAAGCGCAAGCATTTAAGGAAGCGGTTAGAGCCACGGCTTTGCACTGCATACGAGAAGCAATTAAGAGTGATAGAACCACTTTGGTTGTTGAACTTGAACGTCAAGGCCATAAGGACATGGCAGACATAATTAGGAGTCTATAATGGCTATTTCGACTGCGATGTGTACGTCTTTCAAGAAAGAACTTATGGAAGCCAAGCACAATTTCCTAGCGAGTGGTGGTAACACTTTCAAATTGGCGTTGTACACAAGTTCCGCAACTCTAGGGGCAAGCACTACCGCTTACGCAACCGCCAACGAAGTAAGTGGTACAGGATATTCCGCAGGTGGCGGTACCCTGACGAATATAAACCCAACAACAAGCGGCACTACCGCGTTTACGGATTTCGCAGACATTACGTTTTCCAACGCAACAATTACCGCTAACGGGGCTTTGATTTATAACAGTACCAATAGCAATAGAGCAGTATGCGCCTTGGCTTTTGGTAGCGATAAGACCTCAACGTCAGGCGATTTTACGATTCAGTTCCCAGCAGCAGCCGCGTCTACTGCAATTATTCGTATCGCGTAGCGAATATTTATGTCTAGCGTCAGCGGCTGGGGCCGTGGTAGTTGGGGACAAGGCCCGTGGAACCTCAGAACACCTGATGTTACTGGAGTAGAAGCCACAGGAGCGATAGGGACACCACTCGTTTTCAACGATGTTGGTTGGGGCCGTGGTAGTTGGGGACAGGGTGCTTGGAGTTCCAGCATACCTGATGTTACTGGAGTAGAAGCTACAGGGGCGATAGGAACGCCGCTTATCAGAGAAGGCTGTACGGCATTCCCGACTGGGGTATCCGTTACCGGAGCTGTTGGCAGTGTTGTAGTGTCAGGTGACGCGAGTATACTCGTTACGGGTGTAGCCGCAACAGGGGCCGCAGGTACCATAAACATTTGGGGCGAGATAGATACGGCCCAAAATCCAAATTGGCAAGAAATAGCCGCATGAGGTTTTAGATGGCAACTCAATATACGACAATTCTGAAGCTCGCCTTACCAGTTCAAGGCGAATTATCTGGTACATGGGGTGATGTGGTTAATAACAACATCACTGCAATGGTTGAAGAAGCCGTTGCAGGCCGCAAGGTCATCAATACATGGACTGCTAACTCGCACACGCTGACCAGCGCAGACGGCACCACGTCCGAAGCGCGTGCGGCAATATTAACGCTTACCGATACAGGTACGGCACTATCAGGCGCAGGGACGGTTGTGTGCCCCGCAGCCTCAAAAATTTACATCGTTGAGAACGGTACAGCGCAGGTAATTACGGTTAAGACCGCCAGCGGTACGGGCATAGCAGTACCTGTTGGCAAAAACATGGTCGTGTTCTGCGATGGGACTAACGTAGAAGAAGGCATTAGTAACATCGCTAGCCTCTCTATCGGTGGCGACGGGGCCACAGTTACAGGCATTAAAGACGAAGATAATATGTCTTCAAACAGCGCCACAAAACTTGCTACACAACAGTCTATCAAGGCATATGTGGACTCACAGGTTACCGCACAGGATCTTGATGTAACTGATGGCTCCGCTACTATCAGCATCGACTTAGATTCTGAGTCTCTAGGTATCTTAGGTGGTACAGGTGTTGATTCCACTGCTTCAGGAAACAACGTCACCGTAGCAATTGACGCTACTGTAGCTACGCTCACAGGCTCACAGACACTTACGAACAAGACCCTAACAAGTCCTGATATTAATGCTCCAGATATTGACGGTGGAGCTATAGATGACGCTGTAATTGGTGGCGCTACTCCCGCTGCCGGTAGTTTCACTACCATAGCTGCTTCTGGAAACGTCGATTTTAATGCTGATGTGGACGTTGACGGCACGCTAGAAACAGATGCGTTAACCATTAATGGAGTAGCGTCGGTTCCTTTTGAGGCGGCAGACCACAGCAAACTAGACGGTATTGAAGCGAACGCAGACGTAACAGACGCAACTAACGTAACCGCTGCTGGTGCTTTGATGGACTCAGAGCTAACCAGTATTGCGTCAGTTAAGGCGCTTAATCAAGGCGTGGCTACTACTAACAGCCCTACATTTGCAGGAATAACCACTTCTGGTACTACAAATACCGCTAACCTAACCGTTTCTGGTGCTCAAGGATCAGACGGGCAAGTGCTCACCAGCACAGGCTCTGGCGTACAGTGGGAAAATGCTTCAGGAGGTATTGCGGATGTAGCGGCTGATACTTCCCCCCAGCTAGGTGGTAATTTAGACGTTAACGGCCACGATATTATCTCTGCCAGCAATGGGGCTATTGAACTAGATCCAAATGGATCAGGTAAAGTGGTATTCAAGGGTAATTCAACTAGAGGTGCCGGTCAGTTCGTACTCAACTGCGAACAAAACAGTCACGGTATTACTATCAAGGGGCCACCTCACAGTGCAGCAGCAGACTATACGCTGACGCTTCCAAATAACGATGGTGACAGTAACCAACTTCTCAAGACCGATGGGTCAGGGAATCTAAGTTGGACTACAGTAACTAGCGGCGTTAACGGTATCCAGTCTTACCAAACTACCTCGACCCTGTACATAATGGGCGGCTCACCTAGAGTAATAATCGCAGGTAATACCCTTTTCAGTAATGACCTGCCTAACCATGTTTTACAGGTATACCGCGAAGATAACTCAAACACTTATAGCCCTAGCACAAGTGGAAGTACAGGACAAATAGGTTACGGAGGGCTTATTGTATATAATGCTAGTAATACTAATAACACTATGGCGGGTATTAGTTTTGCAAATGGCCCTAAATCTAGCACTGCTTATAGCGTAATTAATAACTACGCTATTAAAACAGGTGTACGCGAGGCTGACTTAGTCTGGCAACAACAACATGGTAGCAACTCCGTAGAGTTAATGCGCTTGAAAAAAAGTACCTTCGGTCAACCAAGACTAGGTGTTGCTAATAACAATCCAACAAGTACCTTAGATGTAACTGGCGATGCCGCTATTAGCGGGGCTTTATCTAAAGGCTCTGGTTCGTTTCGTATTGACCATCCACTGCCCACTAAAACTGCAACACATCATCTTGTTCACTCTTTTATAGAAGGCCCACAAGCAGACAATATTTACCGTGGTAAGATAGATCTTGTAAATGGCACTGCAACTGTAAACATAGATACAGAAGCAGGAATGACAGAAGGAACTTATGTTCTGTTAAATACAAACACACAGTGCTTTACTAGCAATGAATCAGGGTGGACTGCGGTAAAAGGTTCTGTATCTGGAAATATGCTAACTATTGCAGCTCAAGAAAACACATGCACAGACACAATATCGTGGATGGTTGTTGGTGAGCGTAAAGACCCACACATGATTGATACAAACTGGACTGATGAAAACGGTAAAGTAATTGTAGAACCCTTAAAGGGAAATGACTAATGGCTACATGGAACATAATTGAACTTGAACGAAACGCCGCCGATGGTGGTGTAATTACGGCGCACTACCTTGCGTTTGATAAAGACGGGGATTACGGAGCAGAGTCTCGTGGTATCGTGCAATTTACGCCTGACCCCTCTGATTCAAATTTCATTCCTTACGCTGACTTGACTGAGGCTGACGTAGTTGCGTGGGTTAAAGCGCAAGAAAATGTAACAGCTATTGAAAGCTCTATAGCCGCTAACATAGCTGAACAGAAAAACCCAACAACTGTTGAAGGAGTACCTTGGTAATGAGTGAAGAGCAAGTAATCGTCATTGACGACGAAGAATATAACGTATCAGAGTTGACCGTTGAAACTCAGATGCACGTTGCCCGTGTCGCTGAGATCCGTCGAGAAGTCGAACAGCTACAAATGCAGATTAACGAGCGTCAGGTCGTGCTGGAGGCTTACGGTAAAGCTATCGTCGGTGCGGTTAAGCCTGCTGAGAACGAAGAGCCAGAAGCGCAAGTGGTGCAGTAGACTATGGACGTAGGTTCGGTAACCGGATCTGCTCAAGTTAGTTGGAAGCAGATTGCTGTTGAAAAACAAGAGCGTCTGCGTACAGGCGCAGAAGGCGAACCCGTGAAAGAGATGGTGGAGACAGTAATGCCTACCTTGTATACCCAGAAAGGTAACAAGATTGAGGCTACAGAACTTGCTCCAACACAAAGGGTAGATATCTCAGTCTAAGAAGAAAGGAGTTAAGTAGTCATGGATTTACTTACAATAATCAATACGGTCACAACGATTGTCACCATCGCGTCGTTGATCGCTGCAAGCACTCCGACACCCAAAGATGACGAGTGGATCGCAAAGCTGTACCGCTTCGTTGATTTACTTGCCATCAACATAGGTAAGGCTAAAGACAAGTGACACCCACTGAAAAAGCTATAGCGAAGATTGAAGCGCACGAGAAAGAGTGCGCTATACGCTACCAAGGTATTGAGCAGCGCCTCCAAGACGGGAGTAAACGGTTTGATCGCCTTGAGCTAATGATTTGGGGCGTATACGTCACGGTGATTGTTGCAGTAGCTTTACCGCAGTTTATGGCCTAGTCATGATTGGTGAAATCGCAGCTATCGTAGCTGGCGTAAATGCTGCTACCAGTGCGATAAAACAGGTCGCTGAGACCACCAACGACATCTCTAGTATTTCCAGTTTCTTATCGACTCTCGGTGGTGCCGAAGTTGAGCTTCAACGTGCCCAGAATGAGGGTAAGCTGTCAGAGGCTGATGCCGTAAAAGCTGCGCTAGCAAAGAAACAGATACAAGAGACGATGAAAGAGATCAAAGATCTTTTCACCATGAGTGGCAATGGTGACCTGTATCAAGAGGCGATGGCGTCTATGGCAGCGGCGAGGAAAGCCAAACAAACAGAGTTAGCGCGTAAGGCTGCGGAAAAGAAGAAGTTTTGGAAGGAGGTAAGAGAGGTAATGACTGTTATCGCGGTTCTTGTGCTGTTGTTGCCGATGACCCTTGCCGTTCTGCTGACGTGGCTCACAGCGTAATTAGGAAATAATATATTATGGCTAAAGAAACCTCGTCAATCAGTCGCGTAGGAACTACAGAACCTTTTGAACTACAGGTAAAACGAGGCCAAATCGGGTGGCATTACGCTATTTTCAAGTTTGGCTTCAACCCAGATATTGATAACAGCTTAGAGACAGTGTGGGCGCAAGGTGGTTTGTACAGCTACATCGAAACCGCTACGGTGTTAAAAGTATCCAGTTCTTCTACGAATGATACCGCCGCAGGTACAGGTGCGCGTACTGTCACTCTATCTGGTTTGGATGCTAACTACGCAGAAATCAGTGAGACGGTAACGCTGAACGGTCAAACAGCGGTCAACACCACAAATACTTATATCCGTATTAACCGCATGGTGGTCAACACTGCCGGTTCTGGTGGGCAAAACGCAGGTGTTATTTATGCAGGTGACGGCACTGTTTCAAGCGGAGTTCCTGCTGATAAATACGCAACGATTGCAGCAGGTGATAACCAGAGTCTAATGGCACTGTGGACAGTTCCAGCAGACCATACAGCCTACCTACTCCAAAAAGATATTACTGCCGCTACGACGCAAAACAACAAATACGCCAACGTCCATTTAGTTGCGCGACCTTTTGGTGAGGTATTTCAAACTAAGGACAAGCACGTTATTGATAATGGGGTGTTGCATCAGGGTTACAGTATTCCGCTCAAGTTTGAAGAAAAGACCGATATCGAAGTTCGCTGCATTGGAGATTCTTCTGGTGCAAATATAGCGGTGTCGGCAGGCTTAGACATGCTCTATATACGAAACGGTGACTCACTGTAAACGTAAAACGGTTAGGAGATAGACATGAGTATCGTTGCACAGTTAGTAGGGCCAGTTACAGGGCTGCTGGACAAGTTCATAGAGGACAAGGATCAAAAGAACGCCTTGGCCCATGAGATTGCAACCATGTCGGAGCGCCACGCGCAGGAAGCATTAAAAGGCCAGCTAGAAATTAACAAAATGGAAGCTGCACATAAGTCGTTATTTGTTGCTGGGTGGAGACCTTGCATCGGCTGGATATGCGCTCTTGGCCTGCTGTACAACACTATTATCGCCAATATCCTCGGTATTTGGTTCGTAGTGCCGGAAGTAGATACAACACTGCTTGTGCCCGTTATGATGGGGATGCTGGGTTTGGGCGCTATGCGCTCCTACGAGAAGGTTAACTCCGTCGCACGGGAGAAGTAATGGGTGATCTAGTCGAGATGGTTAAGCGGCATGAGGGCGTCAAGTCTAAGGTGTACTTATGTACTGCGGGTTTTGAAACCATAGGCGTAGGCCGAAACATCTCAGAGTCTGGCTTGGGCTTGTCTGCCGATGAGATTGACTACTTACTACATAACGACTTAGAGCGTTGTCACCAAGAACTGCAAGATGCGTATTACTGGTACGGAGGGCTGAACAAAGCTAGACGAGATGCTATGGTCGATATGTGCTTCAATCTAGGTATTACGCGGCTGCGAGGGTTTGTTAATGCGCTAGAAGCCATGTCCCGTGAGCAGTTTGATATTGCTGCGGATGAGTTTATGGATAGCCTTTGGGCCAAACAAGTCGGCAACCGTGCTGTAGAGGTAACGGAGATGATAAGGACGGGGGAGTATCGCTAATGCCTTTGCAGAAGCTACAGTTTAAGCCCGGAGTAAACCGAGAAAACACGCGGTACACGAGCGAAGGCGGTTGGTATGAGTGCGACAAAGTGCGGTTTCGCCAAGGTATGCCTGAAAAAATCGGTGGGTGGGTACGTATATCAGATACCACGTTCCAAGGCGTCTGCCGTTCGTTACATAATTGGGTTACGTTAAACAAACAGGATCTTATTGGCGTAGGTACCAACCTAAAGTTCTATATCGAGAATGGCGGCGGATACAACGACATTACTCCCATTCGCGCTACTACCGCTGCCGGTGATGTGACTTTTGCTGCGACTAATGGCAGTACCACCATAACCGTTACCGATTCGTCGCATGGCGCTCTCGAAGGTGATTTTGTTACCTTTAGCGGAGCAGTATCTCTTGGCGGTAATATAACCGCAGATGTCTTAAATCAAGAATACCAAGTCGGCCCTCTCCCTACTGCAAACACGTACACAATAACTGCTACAGCTACCGCAAACTCATCTGATACAGGAAACGGTGGAAGCTCTGTAGTCGGCGCGTACCAGCTAAACACTGGCCCCGAATTTGCTGAACCAGTAACAGGTTGGAGCGCTGGTGATTGGGGTGAGAATGTGTGGGGTACAGGAGGCTCTAATACGGAGGCTCTTCGTCTCTGGAGCCAAACTAATTTTGGTGAAGACTTAGTATTCGGCCCTCGTGGTGGGGGTGTTTACTACTGGGACGCTACAACTGGCATTACTGTTCGTGCACAGTTAGTTTCAGATGCCTTTTCCAGCACGGCGTCCAACGTACCTGTTGTACAAAATCGCATTCTTGTTTCTGACATAAGTCGGTTTGTGTTCTGTCTTGGTACTAACCCGTTAGGCAGTACCACGCTTGACCCCATGTTAATACGATGGGCAGATCAAGAAAGCGTAAGTAACTGGACACCCGCCGCAAGTAACCAAGCAGGTGACCTACGGCTGTCTAACGGTTCAGAGATTATTACGGCTACGCAGGCTCGCCAAGAGGTATTGGTGTGGACGGATTCTGCGCTTTATTCCTTGCAGTACGTGGGAGCACCTGCTGTATGGGGTGCACAGTTAGTAGGAGAAAACACCTCTACAGCGTCCCAGAACTGCGTAGCCTACGCTAACGGTGTGGCTTACTGGATGGGTAAGGATAAGTTCTATAAGTACGACGGGCGAACTCAACCGCTACGCTGCGACATCCGTAGGTACATATTCAACGACTTTAACTCCCTACAGTACGATCAGGTATTCGCCGGTACGAATGAGTCTTTCCATGAAATATGGTGGTTCTACTGTTCTTCTGACTCACAAACCGCAAACAGATACGCGGTGTACAATTACCAAGAAGACATTTGGTATTACGGTACGCTATCTCGTACGGCGTGGCTTGATTCTGGACTGCGAGAAGCCCCACTTGCCGCTACGTACAGCTATAACCTTGTAGACCATGAACAAGGTACAGACGACAATCAGACTACGACACCGGCAGCGATTACGGCGAACATATCTTCTGCTCAGTTCGACATAGAAGACGGACATCAGTTTGCGTTTATTTGGCGAGTGATACCGGATATTACCTTTGAAGGTTCTACAGCCGCCGCTCCTGTTGCAACAATGACCTTGTTACCTCTCGCTAATTCTGGTGCGGGCTACAACTCACCCCTGTCTGAAGGGGGGTCAAACAGCGGCACAATTACAAGAAGCGCGGTGCTGCCAGTGGAAGCGTTTACACAACAACTCAATACACGAGTGCGAGGGCGGCAGTTAGCAGTTAAGATAGAATCTACTGGAGAAGGTGTTACGTGGCAGTTAGGTACACCAAGGATTGATATGCGTGCGGACGGGAGGCGGTAATGAGTATTGATACTACTAGATACTACGTAAACTTTGTTGCTCCTGCACTGCCGCAGCCTACTCCCATGTACAGCATGGAGTACCAAGATCAGCTAAACAATACTCTACGTATATACTTCAACAACATGGATAAAGCTGTACGAGATGCGTATATATCGGATGTTTCTGAGGCTAACAGTTGGTTCCTTAGCTAATGGCTAATCTCTACAGGAACGCCAAGGTAGATTTAACTACCACTAACGCAACTACACTGTATACGTGCCCTATAGCTACGACGACCATCGTTAAGTCTATATTAGTGTCCGAAGACTCTGGCAATGCCGACACCATAACAGTGACTTTGACCGATTCTGCTTCGGCAGTATTTAACGTGTTTAACACAAAAGCCGTAAGCGCTAACGCTACCGTAGAGCTACTCGCTGCGCCTTTAGTGATAGAAGAATCCGAAATACTAAAAGTTACCGCTGCAACTGCTAACAGGTTACACGTTGTCGCTAGTTTGTTGGAGGTATCGTAATGGGTGAAGGTGGCGCTGGAGGTACTAATTTTTCCGATGACGACATAGCAAATTTTCTTAGGGAACAAGAGAAAGAACGTAAGAGAAGGGAAGCTGAAGCCAAGGCAAAAGCTGAAGCAAAAGCTAAGGCGGAAGCTGAAGCCAAGGCAGAAGCGGAACGTAAGAAGAAAGAAGCCGAAGCAAAAGCTAAGGCAGCAGCAGAAGCAGCAGCAAAAGCTAAAGCAGAAGCCGAAGCAGCAGAAAAAGCTAAAGCAGAAGCTGAAGCCAAGGCAAAAGCCGAAGCGGAAGCAAAAGCGAAAAGAGAAGCTGAAGCCGAAGCGGAACGTAAGAGAAAAGCAGCAGAACGCCTCCGAAAGGCCGCTGAAGCCGCAAGACTACAAGAGGAAGAAGATCTAGAAAGGCTTAGGAAGCTGTTTGAAGAGGAAGAACGTAAGAGGAAGGAAGCTGAAGCGGAAGCTGCACGCAAAGCTGAAGAAGAAGCAAAAGCGAAAGCTGAAGCGGACGCACTTGCTGAACGCCGTAGTCAACCTCTAGCCGTAAGCCCTAAAGCCGCTCAAGATTTCCGTGCAGCGTATAAAGCTAAACTAGCGCAAGGCGCTGACTACTACGCAATAGACGACGTAGATGAAGTAGACGACTGGTATGACAGGGCGTACGACGAAGCGCTTAAAGCTGCGAACATCAATGACTATGCGGATATTGTCGGGGGTGAGGGCGGTACCTATGGCGGTACCTTAACATTCACTATTAGCCCAGACGACTACGTAGAAGCTACAGGTGCCCCTGCGTACCTCAAGGATATATTAAGAAAGGACAAATCTCGTAACGAGGACGAAGCGAAAAGCGCCTATGCCGTACTGTCTATTACGGACTCGCCAGAACAGATGGCTACCGTCCTTAGTGGGTATTATGGAATAGATTTCTCTCCTGTAGCGCAGCAGCTAGGTAATTTTGGCGGTAACTTGCAGACCCATACAGGTTCTTCGCAAGGGCAGCTCTCTGAGTTTCACTCATTTATTGAGCCTATCCTCCAAGAGCAAATACCTTATTTACAGTTAACTCGTGGGTTAGGTTACCAAGACGCATTGCAGGCTGCGTATAACGAAGATCCTATGATACAAGCGTTGTACGGTAAGTACGATGTTACCCCCATACGCCAGACAAAAGACGGCTCCACCTACGTATACGACCCGTTTACCTATGGTGAAATACGTACAAAAGAAGTTAAAGACGAGGACTTCAAAAAAGCCGTTAAAATCATAAGTTCTGTAGCAGTAGCATTTTACGCACCGCAAATGCTTGTAAAAACAGGAATGTTCGGTGCTCCGGCCGCTGCGGGTACTGCTGGTGGTGGTACTGCTGCTGGTACTGCTGGCGCTGCTGGGTATAGTGCTACACAGTTAGCCGCTGCTACCGCAGCAGTATCCGCAGGGCAAACCGTTATATCTGGCGGCGACTTTGAAGACGTACTTAAAAACGCAGGACTATCCTTTGTCGGATCAACCGCCGCACAAAAGCTGGGTAATGCTAAAGCAGCCGCTGATGCGGCAAACGCTGCAAACGCCGGGGCTAATGCTACTGCGGCTACAGCACAAGCGGCACAAGCGGCAAACGCTGCTTACACCACAACAAAACTTCTATACGCAGCAGCTCAAGTAGGTTCTGGTGCTGTGAGCGGCAATCTTGGTGTGGGAGTGATTGCAGCCTTTGGCCCTGATCTAACCACCACTGCTCTCAACAAGGTAGGACTTACCCCCGAACTGCTTGACAGAGCAGGTGTAAACCAAGATTTGCTGGTGAACGGCTTAGTCCAGACTCAAACGCTGCTAGCTAGAGGCGTAGAACTAAACGAAGCCTTGGCTATGGGCTTAGGACAGTACATCAAGTTGGGTGGTGGTATAGCTGGTGTAAACAAAGACACCTTCTTCGAGAAAATGGGCGAGGTGTTACGCGGTACTGGTGAAGCTATATTTGGCACTGATGAAGGGAATTCACTAGACCCCAGTAAACTTACTGCGTCGTTAAACACTTTATACGCAGATGACTATGTGTATGGAGAAAATAACATATCTGACCTGTTCCAAGGCGCTGATAAACTAACTACAGATATGTTGACGGAAGGTGGCGCACTTTGGGTACGTCAGCCTGATGGTTCTTTCAAAGATATTGGTAGCGGCGTTGTATTAGACCCCAGCCAAGGTGACTCTCGTGACCTCGCTCTCGCATTAAAATTAAGTGGCGCTAATTTTGATATGAGTGAGGCACAGATACTCACTGAATTAGACCTTCTAAGTGATTATTACGATCCCATAGTTCTTAGCGACATCAAAGCCGCGATTGTACCTGAAATGCCCCCCGGATTCTTGCCCACTGCTTTTGTAAACGGACGTAGTTTTGAAGATTTAATGGAAGACTTTGATGCAGGCAAAACAGTTGCGGACATCGAAGCTACCTTTGATCCTAAACTTACTAACCTCCTAAACGTAGGGCTGGGCATAAATTACTCAAACCCAGCGAGCGTATCCCAAGCACAAAACGCTTTTTTCGTAGGCAACGCTATAGACCAAATAGCGGAAGCTATGCACGAAGAAGCTCGCAATACCGGAGGCGGTTCTACTAGCCCAGATGACTTTCGGGGGGATGCAGCGGAAGTCTATAAAGAATTGCGAGCAGAGGGCTATTCGCACGTTAGGGTTATGGAAGAGCTTGGCGTAAATACGTCTGGGCGGGTGTTGGATGCTGTGCGTGCGTTAGACACCACCGAACTTGAAAACCTACGTCAAAGTAATTCTAAAGAATATATAAATAGGTTAGGGCGTGTTGACTCAAAAACTGGGGAACAACACGAGAACGAGCTATATAACAAAACACAAGATACGAGTGCTTTTGAACGGTACAACTTGGCTAACATAATAGCCGACCCTGAAGAATACGGCGTGCCAGAAGAATACGCAGGGGACTTCAGTACCTTTATGGAAGACTTTGTAGGGTACGTGCTTCCAAATGCGAAAGAAACCGCCGTTAAGTTAATACCATCAATGATGCAGTTTGTGAAAGACGCAGTGCGTCTTGCATCGTCCACTAACGAGAGCTTAGAAAAAATAATATCTGTATCTGGTATTGGGACGTTCGCAAACCTGTTACCGCAAGAATTTATAGATGATGCTTTTGCCTACTCAGAAGAACTAGGTGCTTTAGCAAAACCTTCAGGTAAACTATCTGAAGGTATAAAACAATCTAACCAAAGACTATTAGATGCAGAAAAACAGGCTAGAAGCCAAGGTTTAGATGAATACGAAACGGCACTACTGTTTGCAAAAACATTTGCAATAAATGCAGTAGAAGATCCATATGCCCTAGCTATGAACACCCTTATGACTGAAGCGGTTGAAGAGATACTTCCTCTTATGACGGGCGGTATCGTAAAGGTAGGGGCTAAAGTCATTAACGAAGCGTCGGAACAAGCCGCTAAATCCTTCGGTAAAGAATTCTCAGAGGCTGCTGCAAGAAAAATAGACCCTACGGGTGCAGCAGTTGAAACAGAATTTTTAGTTGGTTTAGCAGAAAGCGTGGGCCTTGAGTATGAAGGGGCATACAACGAGGCATACAACTTAAAAATAAATAAGTTTGCTAAAGAAGAAATGCGGATTGCTGAAGCATTGGGGCAAAAAATAACGTATGACCAAGCAGTAGCTTCCTTATCTCCAGAACAGATAGCTCAAGCAGAAGAGCACGCAACATTTGCGGGGGTGATGACAGGTATTGCTGCGGGTATAGCGACAACCGCCAGCCAAGCTCTTGGTGGCGCAGAGCGTATGCGAAAATTGTTCGGTGACGACGGTTTTATTGGTAACAGTATAAATACAATAGTTGACGGTATAGCTGACCGCACTAGCTTAATTATTAAGGAAGGTTTTTCTGAAGGTGTGGAAGAAGCTGTTGTTGGTATGGTACGCAACGCCATAAACATGAGCGAAGGGCTTATTGACGACGTTTCCGCTATTGGCGATACAGTTAATAATTTTCTCACAGGGCTAGTTGTCGGTAATACAATAACCGCAGGGGCAGTAGTAACTGGAGATGCAACGACTGCTGCTGGTAAGATTTCACAGGTTGGCGGTGTAATAGGCGACAGCGCTGTAGATGTTACTGCTGACATACTAACAAAAGTAAATCCAGAGGTGCGGGGCGTAATTGAAGGCGCTAAAAACGGGTTTATTAATGACGCACAAGCTCGTGAGCAACTTGAAGATCTTGGCATAACAACTACCGAGTTTGGCGACCTACAAACAGGGTTGCTAAATAAAGGGTTTGATGCGGATTACACTTCGACCACCGAATCCAGAGAGGCGTTCCAAGCTGCGAACCCTAACTACAACCCCACTGACGCTGATATACGCCAGTTTACCGGCGACATCGCTGAAGATAGGTTAGCTGATAGCGTTGCAGACTTAGTAGACCGCAGCTATATCGACGCACAAGAAGCCATAGATGCCGCAGCGCTTGAAGGTCTGACATTAACTAACGAGCAGGTAGCTCAGTACGTACGCCAAACCGAGTCTGGGCAAGCCGAGGCTGCGCTTAACAGCTTACGTTCTGATGTTTTCGACCCAATGTATGTTACTAACCGAGAAGCTAGAGACTACTTTACTGACATTGGGTATACACCTACACAAGAAGACTTGGCTGAGTTTGTAGGTAAGTCAGAAGAGTACGCTTCAGACAATGTGACTGAATACTCTGAAAACATGTTAATGCTTCAGCTAGACGGGCTGCTTGGTAATCCAAACACAACGCCTTTGCAATTAGACAGCCTGCTAGACCAGATTGAATCAATCAACCCAGACTCTACTGCTCGTACGGATTCTGGCATTGACGATGGTGGTAACAGGCCACAGCCAGAGCCTGAACCACAACCTGAACCACAACCAGAGCCACAACCAGAGCCACAGCCAGAGCCTGAACCAGAGCCACAGCCAGAGCCTGAACCAGAGCCTGAACCAGAGCCAACGCCTGACCCTGTAGACGACACTACGCCTGAACCAGAACCAGATCTTACGGCAGATCAAATAGCTGCGTTGTCCGACCAGCTAACAGAGTCTGAGCAGCAGCTTAATGATCGTATAGACCAGCTACAGGGAGAGGGTAAGACTCGTGATGAAGCATTGGCGCAGGCTATTAGCGAGCTTGCAGGTCAGTTGGGTACAACAACACAAACTCTGCTAGACATCATAGGGGAATCTGAGTCTTCCTTACGAACAGACTTTAGGGACGAACTAGCTGTCCTAGAGACGATTGTATCTGAGGATATGGCTAATCTTGAGACAAGTATTCTTGGCAAGATGGCTCAGTACCAAGCGGAAGGGCTTTCTCGGGATGAAGCACTAGCCAAAGCTATTGAAGATGTGTCTCAAGACATGCTTACCCTCGAAACAAGTTTCCTTGGCAAGATGGATCAGTACCAAGCAGAAGGGCTTTCTCGGGATGAAGCACTGGCTAGGGCCATCGAAGAGGTGTCCACAGAGCTAGGTACAACAAAGGCAGAGCTGTTAGACGTTATAACAAACTCTAACCTCACCATACGAGAAGACTTCAAAGGCGAATTAGCTAATCTGAAAGCAAGTTTGCTTGGGGATATGTCGAATCTTGAAACAAGCATTCTCGCTAAAGTGGCTGAATACGAAGCAGCAGGGCTTTCTCGTGATGAAGCGTTAGCGCAGGCTATTGATGAGCTTGCTGGTGATCTAGGTACGACAAAAGAATCCCTGATAGACGTTATAGCGAACTCTGAACTTACCATACGAGAGGATTTCAGGAACGAGTTAGTCGATCTGAAGGCAAGTTTGGTTGGGGATATGTCCAGCCTTGAGACAAACCTTCTTGAGAAGATAGCGGAGTATGAGGCAACAGGGCTTTCTCGTGATGAAGCGTTAGCACAGTCCATTGCAGATGTATCCGCAGAGCTAGGTACAACAGAAGAAAACCTGCTGGACACTATAGCGGACTCTGAACTTGCCATACGAGAAGACTTCAGGGATGAGCTAACTACCCTAGAGACAAGTTTGTCCGAGGACATGTCGAATCTTGAGGCAAACATACTCGATAAAGTAAATGAGTATGAAAATGCAGGGCTTTCTCGGGATGAGGCACTATCGCAGGCTATTGATGACCTTGCCGGTGATCTCGGTACAACGAAAGAAAACCTGCTAATCACCATAGCAAATTCTGAACTCGCTATACGAGAAGACTTCAAGGGTGAGCTGACGGGCCTAAAGGCAAGTTTACTCGGAGATATGTCGAATCTTGAGGCAAGCATCCTTGATAGAGTAGCTGAATACGAAGCAGCAGGACTCTCTCGGGACGAAGCACTGGCTCAAGCTATCGAAGCTGTGTCGGGAGAGCTAGGCACAACAGAGCAAAACCTGTTAGACGTTGTAGAGGACTCTGCACTTGCCGTACGGGAAGACTTCAGAAATGAGTTGACTACCCTAAAGACAAATCTATCTGAGGAAATGTCCAACCTTGAGACGAACCTCCTTGGAAAGATGGCTGAGTATGAGAACGCAGGGCTGTCTCGGGACGAAGCACTGGCTAAGGCTATTGCAGATGTGTCTGGAGAGCTAGGCACAACAGAGCAAAACCTGTTAGACAGAATAACGGACTCTGACCTTGCTATACGAGAAGATTTCAAAGATGAGCTGGGTGCCTTAAAGACAAGTTTGTCCGAGGACATGTCGAGTCTTGAGACGAACCTTCTTGGGAAGATGGCCGAGTACGAGAACGCAGGGCTGTCTCGTGATGAAGCACTAGCTAAAGCTATTGAGGACGTATCTGGGGAGCTAGGTACAACAGAGCAGAACCTGTTAGACAGAATAGCGGGTTCTGAACTTGCCATACGAGAAGACTTCGCAAACGAGTTATCTACTTTACGAACAACCCTATCCGAAGGTATGTCCGATATTGAGACAAGCCTTCTTGAGAAGATGGCCGAGTATGAGGGTGCAGGACTTTCCCGCGATGAAGCGTTAGCACGGTCTATTGCAGATGTGTCCACAGAGCTGGGTACAACAGAGCAAAACCTGTTAGACAGAATAGCGGATTCCGACACTGCTATACGGGAAGAGTTCAAGGATGAGATAGACAATTTACAGGCAAGTCTAGCTGGAGACGTAGCTAACCTAGAAGCAAACCTTCTTGAGAAGATAGCGGGGTACGAGGCGGCGGGACTTTCTCGGGATGAGGCACTATCGCAGTCCGTTGCAGATGTATCCGCAGAGTTAGGTACAACAGAGCAGAGCCTGTTAGACAGGATAGCGGGTTCTGAACTTGCCATACGAGAAGATTTTGGAACCGAGTTAGCTAACTTACAGGCGAGCTTATCTGGGGATGTAGCTAACCTCGAAACAAACCTTCTTGAGAAAATAGCCGAATACGAAGCAGCGGGGCTTTCCCGTGATGAGGCATTAGCTTTAGCTATCGAAGATGTGTCTGGAGACGTAGCTGGCCTTGAGACAAATCTACTTAACAAAGTAGCCGAATACGAAGCAGCAGGGTTGTCCCGTGATGAAGCACTATCCAGAGCTGTTGCGGATGTATCTGGTGACGTAGCCAGCCTTGAAACAAACCTCCTTGATAAGATAGCGGAATACGAAGCAGCAGGGCTGTCTCGTGATGAAGCACTAACTAAAGCTATCGAAGACGTGTCTGGGGATGTAGCTAACCTTGAGACGACCCTACTTAATAAAGTAGCAGAATACGAAGCAGCGGGGATGTCCCGTGATGAAGCACTAGCCAAGACTGTTGACGAGCTTGCTAGTGATCTAGGTACAACAAAAGAAACCTTACTAGACGCTATAGCGGACTCTGAGCTTTCTGTACGAGAAGACTTCAAGGGCGAGTTAGCTGATTTACAGACAAGCCTATCTGGAGAAGTAGCTGACCTTGAAACAAACGTCCTCGACAAGATGGCTGAGTACGAGGCAGCAGGGCTTTCTCGGGATGAAGCATTAGCTAAAGCTATCGAAGATGTGTCTGGGGATGTTGACGCCACAACACGTACCCTTCTGACGAAGATTGACGAAGCTGAACAAGCAGGTGCCGACAGAGATACGGCACTGCGTACCTCTATATCCGACCTTGCTAGCGAGCTTGGCGTTACCGAAGAAACTTTACTTGCACGTATCGGAGAGTCTGAAGAGTCCCTACGCGCTGCAATCGGTGAAACTGAAGCTGATTTGTTACGTGCAATTAGCGGCACTGAGGGCGCACTGACTGCCGAAATTGAAGCGGTAGCGGAGCTTGTAGGTAAGCCTGCCTCTGAGGTGACTGATGCGGACATTGACTTTGTTGCTGACCTTATCGCACAGCAAGAAGCGATCAACGACCCTGCTACGTACACACAAGAACAGCTAGCCTATGACGTAACAGGTGACGGTGTAGTAGACCAAGCTGACCTAGACCTCCTGCAACAAGCTAGAACAGGGCAAGATGTACTGTTCGACCTTGACAGTATGTTCGCTCCTACGGGCCTATACGCCGCACAGCAGCAGACGCAACAAGCGCTACAGCGTCAGATGGAGCAGCAACAACAACAGGAAATGCAACAGCAGCAAGCGATGCAACAGCAGCAGGCAATGCAACAGCAGCAGATGCAGACTCAAATCGCACAAGAAGGGGAGCAGGCTCGCCGTAGGGATCTGCTCGGTCAGATCATGGGTGCCGCAGACATAACAGGACAACAAGTTACAGTAGATCAATCTCCCTTGGCACAGATCGACTATCTGTATGATTTTGGTAGTATATTCGGGCCGCAACAAAGAGCGTCTATGTTCCCTACACCGTACGGCACAATCGAACGAGGGCCAGCCCGACCGACTACACGGCCTAGACTACCGTTTGGACGTAAACGTGGTGGTATAATTGATGCAAACGATGAATTATTACGGATTATCGGAGAAAGCTAATGAGTTGGTGGACTGATCTTACATCTGGCGTGTCCGGTGCTTTTACCGATACTGGAAATGAAAACACGTTTTTAGGGGGCGTTGGCGATTTTTTTCGTTCTGATGTTGGTAGTCTTATTGGAACCGCAGGGCTTGGAGCTTTAGCCACTAAGACTGGAATCATGGACACTAAAACGCCTGTAGTTGGCTACCAAGGAAGCATTCCAGAGTATGAGGCCGTGCGAGAGCGCGTACCTACGCAGGCAGACCCTAATCGTAGACCCGGATCTGCCGGTAGAAGATACTTTAGTGACGTTCAATATGCTGACCGCCCAGCACGCCAACCCATGTCTGTAGAGCAAGCACGGCAAAAAGCCCAAACACAAGCGCAAGGGCTAGCTGGAATGGCTGCTGGCGGTGCTATTGGCATGAACAAAGGGTACTACTTAGGTGGTATTACGGATGGTATGGCTGATAAGATTCCAGCTACTATTGATGGTAGACAAGAAGCACGCCTTAGCGATGGGGAGTTTGTTATACCTGCGGATGTGGTGAGCCATCTAGGTAACGGTAACTCCGATGCCGGTGCAAATCAGCTACACCAAATGATGACCAGAGTACGTAAAGAACGCACGGGTAACCCGAAACAGGGTAGGCAAATCAAACCTCAGAAGATGCTACCTGCATAAAGGTAATGACTATGTATAAATATAACACTGGTGGTGATGTAACTGTTCCCGCAGATCCGAATGTAGGTCAAGAAGTAGGTAGATCAGGTGCACTTGCGGAGTTTGCTGGCCCCTATGTCACAGAAATGCTGGGTAGAGGGCAAGCTCTTTCGGAACAACCTTACCAAGCCTACACAGGGCCGTTGTCTGCTGGAGCATCTGACGTACAGCAACAGGCGTTTACAGGACTAGCTAGCCTAGCTGTACCCACCACCCCCGCCACATTTGATGCTGCTACTGCTCAACAGTATATGAACCCTTATACAGAAGCAGCTCTTCAGCCCCAGCTACAGGCGGCACAGCGTGAAGCGGATCGTGTGCGGTTGGCTAACGCTGCTAGGATGCAGCAGGCCGGAGCTTTCGGCGGATCTCGTTTAGGTCTAGTAGAAGCAGAGGGTAACCGTGCGTTATTAGAGAACTTGGCAAACATCCGTGGAACAGGTTACGCACAAGCGTACCAACAAGGTCGAGAACAATTCGCCCGTGATAGAGGGTATGGATTAGAGGCGCTAGGTGCTCAACGTGCTGGCGGGGCTGAACAACGTGCTATTGAACAAGAAGGTATAGCGCGAGACTACGAACAATTCCGCGAAGAACGTGACTTCCCATACAGACAATTATCCTTTAAGTCTTCGATGCTGCAAGGACTACCAGTTGCAACGCAGTCATACTCCTACGAACGCCCTAGTGAGCTAAGTTCTTTACTGGGAGGAGGCGGTATATCTGGGATGCTAATGGATTTGTTTGGTGGTGGCGGTGGTAATAGTGGTAGTGGAACTCCACCCATTGTTTAGAGGAGTCTCTTAATGCTTAATTCACGAGGTTTGGGCGAGCAGGTACAACGTAAGAAAGAAGCGTACCAAAGCAACCCACAGGCACTACAGCAGCAGTATCAGCAGAGTCAGCAGTTAGTTGACCTTCTTGCGTTGCAACAGCTCAAGAGCGAGAAAGAAGCCGCTGCCCGTAACATGCAAATGCAGATGCAGCAGAACCCTGCCACGATTGCCCAGCAGCGTGAGCAAGAAGTGCTTGGCATGATTAAGCAAGAGCAAGGCCGAAAGCTAGGCGACGTTGCACAGCGCACTGCCGGTACACTTGGTCAGATCAACAAAAGAACGCAGCAAAATATGCAACGCGCTGCCAAGCAAGGTTTACCCTCTATAGGTGGCCCACAAAGACCCCCCGCAAACGCCCCACAAAAGCCCGCTATGATGGCTGGCGGTGGTATCGTTGCGTTTCAAGAAGGTGGTGTGGTATCTGAGGAAGAAATTAGGGAGTACCTTGCTCGGTTCAACCAATTAGACAACCCCAGAAACAGGGAGATGGCTAAAGAAGACATCCTCAAAGTCAGAGCGCAAGAAGCCAAATCTGTTGCTAGAACACAAGCGTTAGAGGGTAAAGCGCCCGGAGCCGCATCACGTCGGGCACAACGTCAGTTTGCGAAAGAGTATGACCCCACAGCAGCGTTAGGTGGCCCTCCAAAAACAGAGCTATCTGCGAAACCTACTGGACGTACAATACCTGATATGGGCGGTATGGGTGTATTAACTCCCCAACTCCCCAAAGCCAAACCCGATGCTACGAAAGGGCAAGGTCTTGAAGCTCTAGGGCTAGCTCCACCTACACCTACACCTACTGTTGTAGGTACGGAACGTCAAGATGTAGCGCGAACTCTTATAGAAGAAATGGGCATCAAACCCGAAGGGACTCGTGAAGAAGCTAGACAAGCCGCTGAAACTCGTACCAAAGGCATACTCGACGCTGCTATCGGCAGAGAAGAAGGTAAGTTGGGGCCAAAAGAATCTCAACTACAGCGTATGCAAGACCTGCAAGCGCAACAAACAGACCCTGATAAGTTACGTAGAGAGCGCCTTACAGCAGGTCTTCTGGGTGCTGCGGGTCGAGGTAGCACTGCCCTAGCTGGATTCGGTGCAGGCGTATTTAATCAGCGTACTCAACAAGAAGCCGCTGCACGTAAGAACTTGACGGATCAGTTTGGTATTGAGAACGAGAAGATCCAACTTGACCTAGATATAGCAAGTTCTCAGATTCAATCAGGGCAGGATGCCGTTGAGCTTCTGGGTAAAGACCAGCGAGCCGCTGTCGCCGCAGTTCAAAGTGCCGCAGCGGATGACGTGAAGATGGCTATTGCTGAAGGTAATCGTAAATTTGATGCCGACATGCAGGGAGTTAAGACTAAGCTCGACCTGTTCTTGAATCAGATGGAAGACCGCCGTGCCGCAGCGGAACAGGCAGCGGATAAAGAACTGGCTTACGCAGAGTTAGCGGCTGAGTTTTTACAAAACAAGATGGAGCTAGAGAAAGAAATTTTAGGAGACTCGGGGCTTACGCTAGCCGATAGTGAAGATGAGGTTAACGCTGCTGTGGATAGACTTAACCTCATATCTATTGAGTTCCATCAAATGTTAGAGAAAGCGGGCATAAACGACTTTGAAGAAGACATCCAGAGGCGTGCAGGTACATCAAGCGGTGGTGGTGAAGCTCCAAGTGGCATAAACCTAAACCCTGATTTAGTAGCCCTTACAGAAAGCCTACAGTAGCTCTAAATGCCAGTAGTACCCAGAGAAAAAGTCTTACGTGCGTACCGCAATGCTGTAGCTACTGGAAACACAGCGGCTGCAAGGCAGCTAGGTGACGCATTAGTAGGACGCACTGCCCCTCGCCCCGCCCTTGCACCACGAGAAACCGGCATATTTGAGGACATTACCTCTGGATTCGGTGCAGGTGTTGTTGGTGTAGGCGAGATGGCTGCACTTGGTCTCGCTGCTCCACTAGAGGAGGAAAGCGAGCTAGCTGCACGCGAGCGCATCCAGTCTATTGCGGAGTCTTTCCGTCCCGAAGGCGGTGACCCAGAATCTGTTACCTACAAACTAATGTCTGCGCTTGGTTCCGTTGCTGGCCTTGCTTCTATACCTGTTGCCGCTGGTGTGGTTGGTGCCCCCGGCGCTGCGGCTTTGGGTCTTGGCGCGTTAGCTGCTGGTGCTGCCGGTGCTGGTGAGGCGAGTGAGCGTGCTCGTGCCGCTGATACTACAGAGCAAAAACGTGGTGAAGCCACCGTACGGGGCACAGTAATCGGTTTGTTAGACATACTGCCCGTTGCAAAAGTAGTTAAGTTCGCTGATCTACCCACGTTAAACAAGCTAGTTGACAAGATACCGCCTGAGAAGGTCGAAACCATTGGCGAACGTATCTACAGCGCAGGTGTGACAGGTGGGTTTGAAGGTGCACAGGAAGCTGCATCCAACATACTGCAAAATCTTAACGAGCAAGAATACAACGCTGCTGCTGAGACGTTTGGTGGTACCGCAGAAGAAGCTGCATTAGGCGCTGGAGCCGGTGCTATCTTGCAGGGTCTTGTTGACCTGTTCGCCCCACGCAGAGCCGGTAAGACTATTGGTGATGCTGTTGAAGAGGTCGAAGCCGAAGGGCAGCTTGAACTATTTGATGACGCAGAAAGACGTACTCCTGAGATAGATGAAGTCATAGACGACATAGATCAGGAAGAACGAGATAGGCTGTTTGAGGAAGAACGTGCAACCGAAGTAAGTCCTGACCAAATATCACTGCCGGGGCTAGAACCAGAACGTGTTGGCCCGCAGCTACAGGGATTGCCTGCACCAGAAGGTGAGACCATTGCTGGTGAGACGTTAGCTGTAACACCAGAAGGCGAAGCGTTAGGTAGAGAAGAGCAAAGAGAACGTCTAGCTAGGCTCGCCAGAGAACAACAGATCACTGAAAAACCAGTATCCGATGAAGTACGAACAGGTAGAGAACGCGCCGAGATTGCTCAACGAGAACAGCCTGACCTATTTCCGACTGAACTTGCTGTAGCGGAAGAAGCCGCAGTAGCGCCAGAAGCAGAACCAACACCCGAATCGCGTCCTGTCACAGAAGAAGACCTCACTACCGCTGGGTTTGCGCCGAATGCTGCTATACGTAGACGTGTTATAGGTAAAGACTTAGATGACCCAGAAGTCCGGGTTGAGCTAACTAACGAAGCTAACCGTCTAAAATCTCAAAAGGTTCGACGCGGCGTTACCCGATTGCTAGAAGGAGTACCTAGTGAGCAACGTGATCTACCTACCCCGCGCAAAAGAGAACCTGTCGCAGCAAGAAGTAGAACAGGCGATGAAGCTGATCTACGAGGCGTGGGAGTCCCTACAAGACGTGCGGATACCGTGGAACCTGCTGCACTTGTCGGAGAACCAGTGGGAGATGCTGGAAGAGGCGCTGGACGACCTGTTTCTGGAACGAGAAAACAGCGTGGTGCACTAGCCCGAAAGGTTACTTCGGCAGTAGCCAAGGCTAACGCAGCCCGAACTGAAGTAGTTAAAGCCGAAGAAGCTGCAACAGTAAAACCAACGCAGGCTAACCAACGTAAGTTGGCTCGTGCTGAGAAGAAGCTACAGAAAGTTACTGAAGAAGGTATAAAAGCCAACGAACAGCTTGCCGATGTAGATACGCAAGTCATACCTCAAGAGACTGTGGAGGCTCAACGCCGTGCAGAGCGGGCTATGCCAGCCACTGCCGCAGCCACACCAGCTACCGTAGAAGAGGTTTTGGCGAAGGAACCTACACCCGCCCCGGCAGAACCTACTGTAGAGGAACCTACAGCGAGCATAGATCTACGTGCTCCAGAGGAAAAAACTGCCGACAAGCAAAGTCTTTTAGCTGAACGTCGTGCAGAGAGAGACAGGCTCGTAAAAGAAGAAGGTCTCAGTAAAGCAGACGCTATGCGTGTCGCATCCGAACAAGTCCTCAACGCACCTCCAAGAGACTACACCGAGGTGTTGGATGCTTCACTGCCTGACACTGTAAAACGTGCGGTACGTAATAACGAACTACGTCGAGCCTTACTAGAGCTATCTAACAAGTCAGACGATAAGTTCATCAAGCGAGTAGCTGGCCGTCTGGCTAAACTCACTGGCGATACCAAGATAATGACCGTGCCTCCAAGCCAGTTAGGTACAGTAGACGGTAAACAGGTTGATGGACGGTTCATAACCGCAGACAACACAATCGTATTGAATAAAGACTACACAGATGTGTATGTCCTACTGCACGAGATGGCGCACGCTGCAACGATTAGCACTCTGAAGAACCCGTCACACCCGACTACTAAGAAGCTGATGAAGCTGCATGAGGCTAGCAAAGAGTACCTACGTAACTCTTATGGGTCTAAGAACGTAGCAGAGTTTGTCGCTGAAGCCTTTACTAACCCCACCTTCCAAGGTGAGCTAGCTCGAATCAACCCAGACGGTAGGCCGCTTAGTGTCTGGCAAGAATTTATCCGCGTGGTATCTAACTTCCTCGGGCTGGGCAAAGAACGTGGTACTGCACAGCGTGAAGCCCAACAGTTAATTGAAGACATACTGGCACCTGCCGCCAAGCACCGTGGTGCTCCTCTCTTAGCATCTATGACCGACCCTGCTGGCGTACGTAGAGTAGAGGAAGGACTCAAGGACGCCCTACCTAAAGGGCCGATAGATCGTGCAAAAGAAAGAATAGTTGGCGAGTACGGTGCACTCACAGCAGGGCAGAAAAACACCGGACTAAAACGCAAAATACTTGGTCTCTTACCTAACAACGCCGTCGAAGTAGAGCTTGAAAGGGCAGGTGTAGTTGGTGTTGATAAGGTTTTTGCTGCTATAGAAAACCAACGCGGCGGGCTAACCTCCGCAGAACAAGCGGTCAGAAACAGGTTACAGCCTATACGTGAGTGGGCGGCTAAACAGTCTGGAGAAACGATTAAGGCGTGGAACAACTTAATCTACGACAGCACTATTGACCAAGTAGACCCAGAACTGACGCCACAGCAGGCACAAAAACGCTACGGTAAGCAGACCGTAGAGGGTACAGACCAGTTAAAAATAGACCGTTACAAAGAGCTACGAGCGATCTACAACAGCAAGACGGTTGGTGCCGAGGGTAGGAAGAACTACACCGCTCTGCGTAAGCTGTATAAAGATCAGTACGACCAGCTTAATGACACGTTGCAAAACCGCATCGACGGGCTGCCCATAGCAGAACAAGCGAAGACCAACCTCAAGAACGGCCTATACGCTAAGATGTTAGAGGCGACTAAGCTGGAGCCATACTTCCCGCTGACTCGTACTGGCACGTACTTCCTGTCTGTGAAGAACCCCAAGGAAGGCGCGGACTCTGCCGTGTTTGCATACGAGAACGCTGCGGAACGGTTCAGGGCAGCGGAAGCCTACGAAGCAGAAGGCTACGAAATATCGACGTTCAGTCCTAGTGACAAAGCCTCTTATGAGGACGCGCCCTCTGGTTCTTTTGTCTCCAGCATACTGGGTATTATGAACGCGCAGAAGCAGGGGATGACACCGGCACAGGAAGAAAACTTTAATGAAGTCCAAGAACAGATAACACGTCTGTTCATTGAGTACCTGCCGGAGTCCTCTTTTGCTAAGTCACTGCTTCGACGTAAGGGCACTGAAGGTTATGACGTAGATGCTGTGGAAGCAGCGCGTACGAAGGCTTTTGATCTGGCACGGCAGGTAGAGCGTATTAAAAACTCACGGCTAATCGACAACGCCGTACAAGAGATGCTCGAAGCCAACCCTAAAATGGCAGATGCGAACAGCCCAGAAATCGAAGAAGTAAAAGACCGCGCTAGATTCGCCGTCAATCCGCCACTGGACAGCTTTGCTAAAAACGCAAACCGTATGGCATTCATGTGGACTATCGGCTTCAACGCCTCGTCTGCACTGGTCAACTTGTCACAGATACCGTTGTTCGCGTACCCGATGTTGGCAGGTAAATATGGATTCGGAGACACACGAACCGCTCTAAGCGGTGCCACTAAGTTGTTTATGGGTTCCCCAACCAATAAAGACATAGCTACTTTAGCCGGAGACGCAAGGACGCCACGGTCTGTAAAAGAAGCTCTGCGTAAAGGTGACCTGAACGCAGCAAGAGAAGCCCTCAAAGACAAGGCGCTGCCATCACTGGATAACTATTATACGTTCTCCCGCGACAAAGACGGTAGGGTCACTTACGAAGTACGTAAAGACTTAGATATAGATAAGAAACGCGCCGACGAACTAAAAGACCTCCTACCGTTGATGGAACTTGCTTCTCGGCGGGGGCAGCTTAACTCGTCGTTTATTGCCGACACACTCAGCACGAGTCAGGCGGGGCGTAAGATGTCTAAGATGGACGCGGTGACGAACGCTTCGGCTCTTATGTTTCATGAAGCAGAAGTAATGAACCGCCAAGTCACAATGGTGGCAGCGTATAAACTTGCTCTAAAGAAGTTTAACGGAGACAAGAAGAAAGCCGCCGAAGAAGCCGTACGTGAAACACAGCTAATCAACGGTGGTGCCACACTAGAAACTGGCCCACGGTACGCCCGTGAGAGTTTAGGTCGTATTGCGCTGATGTATAAAGCGTACGGCATACAGATGTACTACACGATGTTTAAGTCTGGTAGACAAGCTATAGAGAACTTTTTTCCGGGCAATGACGCTAAGAGCAGAGAGCTACGTAATGAGGCTCTGAAACAGCTTGCCGGTGTACATTTATCTGCTCTGTTCTTCGCTGGGGTACAGGGTCTACCGTTGTACGGTGCAGTCTCCATGCTTATTGACATGTTTAGAGAAGACTACGAAGAAGACACCGACACCATGCTACGGCAGTACCTAGACAGTGAAGTGCTATTCAAGGGCGCTCTGTCTGAAATAACTGGGGTTGATGTATCGCAGCGCGTTAAGCTGACCGACCTGCTATTTGAAGCCGACAGATTCAACAGTGATCCATCGCCAGAAGAAGAGATTGCTCACCTGTTTGGTGGCCCTGCATGGAGCATCTACTCACGAGGCAGAGATGGCATAGACAAACTACGTGAAGGCGAGATAGAGCGTGGTATAGAAGACCTAATGCCGGGGGCTGTACGTAATGCTTATAAAGCTGTTATCAGGTACCCGAGGGATGAGGGCATTCTGACTCGGCGCGGTGATCCTATCTACGATGATCTCACAGCCGGTGATTTGGCTACGCAGCTACTAGGGTTTCCGCCCGTCGATTACACCAGACAAGCGGACGAGACATCTACAGCTAAACGCCTAGACATAGCTGCGAGTGCTAAACGCCGTGACCTGCTGAGACGTTACTACGTTGCCAAGAGATTCGGTGACAGAGAAGGTATGCGTGATGCACGGCGATCTATGCGAGAGTTCAACAAGTCCAGTGCCGTGCGCCGAGATCGCCAGAAGCGTATAACAGGTGACACTATTGATAGGTCAATACGTGGGCACGAGACTCGTTCTGCGGAGATGCACAACGGTACAACGCTATCGCCATACATGAAGCGTACGGTGGATTCGGGTGAAGGGTTCTTGTAAAAAACCCCCTTACCGCAAGAAGGGGTGGTTACGGTAAGGGGGTAGGAAGGCGATAAGACCTTTCAGCAGGAGACCGGACGACCTTATCAGGGCGGATCGTATCACACCAATCTCCAGACGCGAACCCCTAAAAAACGACCTTCTAGGACGCCCTTGGCCCGTATATCCCACTCCATCTCGTCCACGCAAATGCGTTTAATCTGCTGTAGTGCCTTGTCCGTGTCGATGCACGGCACAAATATCGAACTCCCTACCACCATAGCACCCCAGTCCACCACGATACGTACCCCGTCAGGGTTCAAGTCATACGTCTTGAGCGTTATCTCCATGTCTTACGTAACTTACCGTGCACTATACGGTAGCGGTTGTAGATGTTATTAACCGTGTGCGGCTGAAACCCTAGTTCCCGAGCAATATCCGCACGTTTAATCCCCTTATTGTGCAGCTTCAGCACTAGCCTAATCTGATCTTCAGTGTAGACCGGCTGGTAGTTAGAGCTTTTCCTGTCGTACGGGGATACGGTGACACGCTTACCCTTCTTCCCCAACTCTACTACCTTCTCCTGTGCCCGTATCGCTGCCATGAACATCGCCGTCATCTAAACTTTCTCCATCTTCGTTAGTTGCATTAAACACCTTGCAGTCAACTATCAGCACTCTATATGCGGGCATGGCCGACCCTATGTGCGTGCCTTTACCTAACCGCATAGATCCACGCTTACCGCCTAACTTGTTAATCAGGTCGCTCGTGAATGCGCCGTAGTTAATCTGATGTGTGGCGCACCAAGCCTTCAAGAACCTCGGAACTAAGTACGCTTTCTTTGTGTCCGTCTCGAACCGCGCCACTAACCTACCTTTCGGCAGTGCATCGGGTATGACGATGCTATCCAACCCATTACCGGAACCACTACGCAGATCGTCCGTGCTCTTGATTACCAGTATGTTGTTATAGTTTTCAGTCAGGTAGTCGTTAAGTGTTTGTTCTACTGATGACCCCATATCGTTAACCGATTGCAGGTTTAGTTTAAGTAGGTTAACAGTCCACTTAAATAAGCCCTTCATGTCGTAGTCGATTAGCTCCAGCTTGTTAGCGATGTACGCCCCAGCTAGTGTGGTAGCAGCTCCGGCAGACCAGAAACGGTTTTCTGATGTAAGCCCTGCCGCCTCGTCAATCTTACGCTGAAACCCAAGTACGAGCTTCTTAACGTCTTCTAGGTTCTGCATGACCCACTGGATATAAATAATCCCAGCGTGCCCATAGTTTTCTTCGATAGACCTATCGAACGCATCCGTACCTTTCTTCTCCTCCGTGCTGGTGAATACCCGCTGCGCCCTCCATTCCATTATCCTCTGTGCCTCTGCTTTCGGCGCTTGCTTCTCGGCTGCAATACGCTCAATGACACTGGCATTACCTGTAGTTACACATGAGAGGTGCCACGGTTCACCACGAGCACGTTCGAGATTAGCCCCACCAGCCATACGCCCGCGCTGTTCGCCAGAAGATATTTGGTACGCTAAGTCACTTAGCTGCTCACTTTTCTCATTGGTCAATTCGTCTATGTAAAACGGCAAGTTGTGTAGCACCTCCGCACGGTTAAACTTTATCGCGTCGGTATCCTTTGCGGTTATCATCATGCCTTTCTGAGCACCCCACACCGAACCCGCTACCCGTATAGCTGCTGTCTTACCGCACCCGCTAAGTGGGCTGTGTATGTGTAACGCGCAAGCATTCTGAGGCAAGAAACTCATCAGCGGAGAACCGAACGCTGTACTCACAACGTACTGGTGCATCACAAGTTCGGGCCGCGTGTTGTAGAAATTAGCCATCTTTTTCCACGCCTCCAGCGTACCTTTCGGTTTGAGGTATGGGATTAGTGCGGCTGTCGGTGTGGACGGTGGGTTGTGGTCAATACGGTCTGCGCGTATTTCTTTGTTCCCTACAACAAAAGCGTCCATGTTCTCGTCTACCCAACCGAACTGGCGACGTGCCGTGGCTGCTGTAGAGGTTGCTTGTAATTCGTTTACCCAAGTAATCATATATTGCATCAAATCGTTTAGTTGAGGGATGGCAACACCTTGCATCGCCATGTTTTTTCTAAATTCTTCTCGTGAAGTGACCGCCGTAAGAGGCATCGTAAACTCACGTACACCGTCTTGTGGCAGGTGTATCCTACAAACTACAGACTCCCCGTCCTCTATATCTAACAAACGCTGCGTAATGTAGATGTCGTTATGGTAGATGACGTGCTCATCAACTTCCCCGTCTTGGCTTATGTTCCTGACATACACACCGCCGTTCTGACCACGGAAGTATGGGCGCGGGTAGACTGGTATAACGTGTTGTGTAGAAAGCTCCTGACTGGCAGAACCCGGAAGTAGCGTACCTTCTAGTAAATCACTCGACTCACTCGACTCACCCGACTCAACAACATACGTACCGTCTTCATTGGCTTCTGCTTCAGCCACCTTGCGCCCTAGCACAATCGGTGAACTGATCTTGCCCCAGTGAGGACACTCCGTACAGATACCGCCCTCATTCTCATCGAATGTTGTGCAGCGGTACGGCCCCTTAATTAGATCCAGCTTCTTTAGCGTTAGCTCTGGCGTGTATTCGGGGTGTTGGTTTGAGATCTTGTGCGCGGCTTTCTCACCGTCTTCGCAGAACTTAGCGATGGACAGACCTGCCCTCCACATAGGTTCACTCGTTTCGGCTTGGCCTTTTATTATCCGGCGTAGCTGCTCACACCCGTTACCGTTCTGTGCCTTGAGCAGTATGGTTCTGAACTCGTGCTTATAGTTCTGAATGATCGCATCGCGTAAGCTCGCTGGCCCCTCCGCAGGTACGTACTTCTTGGGGACTGGTATCGTGTCCATCCCCAGCTTACTGGCGAAGAAGTCAAAGTTAACCGTATCAGGAGTCTTACCTATGACTTCTACTGGCGCAGGGGTATCAGGTTTGTGGTTATGCGTACCCACTATGCGAAGAACCCGCGCTATATCAGCAGGTACTGCGGGGTCTATCTCAAGCCCGAACTCTTTGCACTTAGCCTTGAACTGGTCAGCCACTACCTTCCACTGCTCTACAGCAACGGGTTCAGATAGCACCCAGTAAACGTGTATGCCACGACCAGAATTAACGATAAGAGGTTTTGGTAGTTCTAGGGCTACGATAAATTCTTGTAGCCTACGTAGCGCCTCCCCCTGTGTAGCGAACCCCTCGTTCTTAGCTACTTTGTCTTCGCCAACGTCTAAGTCTAAGAAGAATGACTTAATCTGTTTAGCGTCATCGCCTTTGCGGGTACCTTCTTCTTTGAAGTTACTCATCGCAAAGTACATGTCCCACCCTTCACTGTCGTGGTATTCGGCGGCTTCTGCTAATTCATCTGTTGAGTGAAAGTATGTCTGCCGTACCCCGTTCGACGCTAGGCCGTATTGTAGAGCGACGTACACACCTTCTGTGGGTAGTACCCACCGTAAAAATTCTCTTGTATTCATGGTTGCACCCAATGCCGAGAGACACTATGGCAGGGATGTCGGCGCATCCTTTTCGGCAAAACCTAGCCATAGTGGAGTGATTGTTAGTGGTTAGTCATCCCAACCGTCAACAATGGCACTCAGATCGTCGTCATCTTCCTTGGGTGCGGGGGCAGATTTCTTTACGACCTTCTTGGGTTCCTCCACTTCGGAGGTATCTGGCTCATCGCCAAATATATCGTCAGAGTCATCGTCGTCTAACGCGACATCGGTGCTCTTGACACTGCTAGTAGTATCACTAAACGGGTTATCAGGTTGTGCTACGAAGCCGCCTTCTACAACACCGAAGGGCGAACGTGACACCATCGGCACGTATTCGATCACCTGTACACCGCTCAGACGTAGGCTAACGCCGTTGTCACGCATGGAGTACGGTACGAAAGTGAAGGCAAGGTTCACGGTGCTACCGCTGGTCAACTGAAAGTCCGCTGGCAGTTTGTTGTTCTGCGCGTCCACTTGTAGTGGTGGCGTGGTCTTGTCGGTACCGTAAGCACCTTTCAACTTGCACTTGCCGATGTAGTTACCGTCATCGTCCTTCTTGAACGGTAGGGCAAACTTATCAGGCCAGCTCTTTTCTTTCTTAGCTTTGTAGCCCACTGCCATTGCCTTGTACAAGGCTTTGGCTTCGCTTTCAGACATCACGAAAGACATAGAGTATTCCGCGCCGTCATCCAGTGGATCACACTTAACAGACCCACCCTTACCGCCGTTCGCTTTGTTATCGAACTTGTAGGTAGCGTCGAGTCTTGGGTAAAGGGCTTTCACACCCTCGATTGTGTAGTACATATTTGCTTCAGCCATTGTTGGTCTCCTTAACTTAGGCTATTTATTGTGAACCCTTCAGTCGCAGCGAAGGGCGAACCCTCGCGGTTGTGGGGCACGATGTCGAAAGCAATCGCTGCTAACGTGTCATCGTCATCCACCATCAATCTAACTTTCTGTAGTTCCTCTTCTTCCAACGGTCTTTGTGGGTAAAAGAACAGCTTTGGCACAGGGCTACCCGCATCGAAACTTATCTTTGTCACCACTGCTGCACTGGGCGTTCCATGCCCACTCAAAAATTTGGCGTAAGCCTGTAGAGGCATAGAGCTTCTACCTTGGGCCTTGCCAAATATGGATGAGGCAGGTACCTGCAACTGGTACACAGTATCTAATGCTTGCTCTTCAACAATCGCTAGTCGCTGACTGAACCTGCAAGCCCTACCCCCTCCAGTGCCAGAACCTCGGACGTTATTGGTGCAATCAATACACCGCATACTTTGTCTCTGGTCTGGCGGCACTTCAGGTGCGGGTCTCTGGGTATCGTTCGACCAGCATGTCGGCAGACGTTTGGCGCTAGGGTCGTAGGCATCTTTGTAATACGAGCGAGCTACTGTCGCTGCGTTTACGATAACTACGTCTATCGCCGTACTGTCCGCTTGCTGGTCTAACCCAGTAAACCTATTACCCTGTATGCTGATTCGGCGCACTATACGTCCGCATCAGGATCAAACGCTGTGGGGTCAAAGTCATCCACAACAGCTTCTTCCGTTGCTTCTTCTTTAGATGCACCACCCTTTAACAGAGCTTCTGCGATACTCGCCAAGGCGAATCGCTGCGTTTTACCTACCTTGATGTACGTATTCTCTGGAATTACGCCATCCCTCACCCATTTACGGGTCGTGGATAATGACACACCAAAGTGCTTTGCGACATCTTCAATCGGAACTAATTGCTCCATCACGCTTTCCTTATTGTGAGTGCAAACTCTGCGTCTACGTTCAAGCCCTTTGGCAGAAGGTCTGGGTTCTCTTCCAAGAACTCCCGTACGTTCTTCTGATTCAGGCGCTTATCTAAGAACTCAGGTACACCATGCTCAAGAATGAACTCGTGCATGTGCTCCCAATCGCTAGTCCAATACTTCTGCTTAACCGTACGGTAAAACGTACCAGCATCGGTCTTGACGCTTTTGATGTCGTTCTCTTTCAAGTAACTCAGTAGCGCACTCTTTATTTTATTTTGCTGATTGACTAGCTTGTCATCAGCCTCCTTAAATTCCGCAGATAGGCGTTCCCGTTCAGCCTTAATCTTGAGGTAAACCCCAGTCATCTTGCCTAGTGGCACACCGTCTACGTCTTTTGCATCAGCCATGATCTTCGTCCTTCCATTGCCGAGAAAGGTAATATAGTGGTAGGTAATGGCTTAATCAAGTATTTCTTTGTAAAGATCAATAATTTTTGTATGTGTGTCTATTTTGTTATCTAGTAATGCGTACACACGTTTTTCTATGTGAGATCCTTGTAACTGTACCACTGTGCACTTATGGTCTTGCCCCGCTCTGTGGATGCGGGCGTTAGCCTGTGCGTATGTTTCTACCGAACTGGTTGGCCCCCACCACACAATTGTATTAGCAGCGGTCAACGTAACGCCGTGTGCCGCAGCTTGCGGCTGGATGACTAGCACTCGTGGGGTATCTGTCTCTTGGAACTCTTTGAATATGCGCGTGCGCTCGGTGGCACTGACAGCCCCACTAATGACCTCGGTAGGTATCTTGTCCTTGCGTAGCTTGTCAGTAAGTAGCTGGATCGTATGCTTGAACGGTACGAACACGAGTACCTTCTTACTGGACTCGTCAATTACCTCACGTAGCACCTTGTATCGGTGCTTGATGTCGAACTCCACCACCTCATTGTCATCGGTGTACACCGCACCAGAACTGATTTGTAGCAGCTTGTTCATGTTGACCGCTGCTGTAGCTGCCGTGACTGTCTCTTCCGCAGCTTCCATGACCATGCGGTTCTTCAGTTCTTTGTAATACTTCTCTTGCTGACGGGTCAGCGGTACCTCACGAGTTGTGTACACGATGTCGGGTAGGTCAAGACACTCTTCCTTGGTGAACCGTATCGCCGGTTGCAGTGCACTGAATACTGTCTCGGTGGCATCGGGCTTAGGCACCCACTTGAAGTTAGTCACTTTGTACATGACTTGATCGCGGAACGAGCCAAAGAAGCGTGGCACAGCTTTCGGGTTAACAAGTTTAGCCAGACCGTACGCATCCAGCGGACTCTGTGCAGCGGGTGTACCCGTCATCATCCACAGCCACGTATCAGGGCTGAGTAGCCTGTTGAGTGTCTTCCACCTGTCAGTCTGGGCATTCTTGTAGTGAGTGGCCTCGTCCACAATCACTAGGTCAAACCCACCGTTGGATATGGCGTCCGCTACGATTGCCACCCCGTCATAATTTATTACTACGAACTCCGCATCGCTTTCGATCACAGCGGTTCTTTTCTTCGCTGAACCGTGCGCTATATCTACCTTGCGGTGCATAGCAAAACTAAACAGGTCTTCTCGCCACGCCGAATCCATAATAGATAGAGGGCAGATGACCAGAGCACGTTTGATGCGGCCTTGTTTCATCAGGAAGTCTGCTGCCCAGATAGCACTGGCGGTCTTGCCTGTACCCTGCTCGTTGAAACAGAACGCACGTTTGTTGAGTGTCAGGAACCCAGCCGTGGTCTTCTGGTGCTCGAACGGTTTGTACTTACCCGTCCACTTATACTTGCCTTCGATGGGCGATGGCGCTTTTATGTTTAGATTCTTGAGTACGTGGGTCTCGTCTACGCCCCAGTTAACCACCACACGGTTACCTGATAACTCCTTACTCTTTGGTATGACCTCGGTAACTTTCCGTGGATCACGTAGCCGCAACAGCAGCGCCTTGTTGTCTATTACTTTCATATACCCTTCATGCAAAAAAGCGCGAAGTGGGTGTCCACTACACGCGGTTAAAAAGCCCGCCATGCGACCACACCGGACGGGAACGGTGCCAACAGGCAGGAAGTCCGCCTTGGTCTAAACTGTTATTGTCAAAGTGAGGAACAAAGATAGTAGATTGATCGCTACGACAATACCTACGCCGACCAATATGCCCGTCTTTACGTCGTTCTTACTCACTGCCTACGTCGGGGTCTATGCCCGTTACGGCTGCGATTAGCACTCTTGCTCTCGATACGCACGCCGTCTGCATTACTACCACCCTTACTCAACATCTTGTTGTGGCTTACGTCTTTACCTTCCCGTTTATCCGCTCGGCCATCTTTGTTGGCATCACGTCCCGCCTTGTCCATAGCACGCCTAGCACGTTGCCTCTCCATTCGGGCTTCGTGTGCAGGGCTACCCACTGGCGGGTTCTTCTGCTTCTTGCGGTCTGCTTTGTTTTTGTACGGCATTAGTTCTTTCCGTTGTGTGG
>WLWG01000495.1_pt1 | contig 40221 bp, 43 predicted proteins | sample 6712871 | NCBI WGS metagenome assembly WLWG01 (sample SAMN12718693, study PRJNA515312) | sponge metagenome | isolation source: marine sponge | host: Mycale hentscheli | place: New Zealand: South Island, Marlborough, Capsize Point | collected 2003-05-01
CTTGGCCATTAATATCCTGATGTCGTTTTTTTCTCCATACCATAGTTAGGATTATAGCTTATGTCACCTTTTACTAGTTTAGCAAACTCGTGAGCTTGGGCTTTACCTACTGCGTTGTAAGGAAAAACTCTTGAAATAATTTTACTTTTTTTCATTTTTACTTTTTTTATAGATTAACATATTAGGATAATCTTTTGTGTTACCCTTAGAACATTTGTAATTGTATTGATTATTACTTAAAGAACTCTTGTTCATTTTTTATCTTTTACTTATCCTGACGGCAAATTATTTTTTTTATCTTTCTTTTTTTTAACTGCTTTTCTAAATCCAGCCATAGTAATATAATCGAATGAACTTTCTTTAGCTGCTCTTCCTATATCTTTTACTGTTTCACGCAATTGTTCTCTTCCTTGATTAAGCTTTTCTATAGCTCTGTTTTTAAAGCTTAACGAATCTTTCACTTTTTTTAATGGGTCTCCTTTTTGTGCTTGTGCCATAATAGTATTATTTTCACAAAGATAAGAAATCTAATCTAATGAAATTAAAAGTAAATGATTGCCTAAAATACTGGAGAGTAATTCGCTATTTTATTAAAAGTAAATACGGATTAAATACTGCTGACCTTGACATGCTTCTCTTCCTATACAGCGAAGATATATTCTCTAAAGAAAAGTTTGATGAGTTTGACAACTTACTATCCTGGAATGAAGATAGGTTTAACCGACTGCTTCGTGATGGATGGATAGAAGTGTTTAGAAAAGAACCTAAAAAATTCAAAACTCTATATGACCTCTCGTATAAATCACAAAGAGTTATCAGTTCTATTTATAAAAAATTATCAGGGGAAGAAATACCCGCTGATAAAAATAACCGCATGTTTGCAAAGAATGTAAAATACTCAGATAAAGTTTATCGAAACATGATAATAGAGATGAACAAACTTAGACGACAACAACAACGTCTTTCTCCTGAATAATTGTAAACACATCATCGTTTATAATCATAGAGTATCCAGCTCGTTTATCATAGAAGATTAAGTCTCCTTCTTTTAAAACACCTACCTCAGTACCGCTTTTTATTATAACTCCTTTTTTGTATCTTAGTTGATTGGCGTCTTCCGAACTAAGCAGTAGACCGGAAGCTGTTTTAATTTCTTCCTCAATTGTTTTTATAATTATATTTTTTCCTATTGGTTTCATGTTTTTATTTTAAGATGCTACTGTTAAAAAAAGTATTAACAGAAAAAAAAGTATTAGGTAATCTAGTATGTCTTCTAAAAAGTTTTTCATTTATTGCTTTTATAGTCTAACACAAATCCAATCGCAACTAAAAGATTCATACCGATTGAGGATGCTATCTCCACCAGGTCATGAAACGAATGAATTGAAAGATGTATGTGTCCCACAATCCAAAATGGTATGGCTAGGTTCTGACTTATCCAGATTAAAGTAAACTTAATTAGCCTCATAACTTCTTGCCATAGTAACGATTGCATTGGTAGATAATATTGTCACAGCTACACTCACCGCATTTTGAAGCGCCTGCTTGGTAACTTTCAGTGGGTCTATGATTCCCATCTCAATTAAATCCCCTTCCTTGCCGCTCTTCACGTCAAGCCCTATACTTTTCTGGTTATATACTCTATCGTTTTCTATCCCTGCGTTCTCCTGTATCTGACGTAACGGTTCTAATAACGCCCCCCCTAAAATCGCCTTAGCGATTTTTTTTGAAGAATTTTTATCGCCTTTTAGTATTAGTCCTTCTTGGTACAAAGCCAGTCCTGCTCCAGGGAGTATTCCTTCTTCGAGAGCCGAGCGCACTGCGCATACGGCATCGTCAACTCTATCGTAAAGTTCTTTCTGTTCAAGGTCCGTGTTACCACCTACATATATAACACCAACACCACCTGTTAATGACGCTATTCGAGAGAGGATAAACTCTTTGTCTACTTTCTTCACTGTTATGGAATGAGCATCCCAGAGTTGGGCAACCCTCTCATCGATTAGCTCCACGTTCACATGGGTATCGTCTTTAAGTATTATACTTGAGTCTTTACTTATGATTATTTTCTTTGCACGACCCAGGTCTTCAAACTTCATTATGCTCATATCATCTCCGGTTTTTTCTGAAAAATAAGTAGCCCCTACTGACAGAGCTATGTCTTGCATCAGTTCATGTTGCTTATAGCCAAAGGAGGGTGGTATGATGGCACAAAGCTTCAAGCTGTTCTTCATCACATTCGCCGCTAGGGTGTTTATGACATTACCAGAACATGGGGCTACAATTAATAATTTTTTTCCTTCATTGATTATTGGTTTTAGTATGTTCTCAATAACCAGTATGTTGTTTATCTCTGCATCAGAGACTAGAATGTGCACATCCTCCATAACGCACTCATCTTTTTTGTGGTTATTTATAAAGAGCGGAGAAGAATATCCCCTGTCTATTTTCAATCCATTGGTCGTCTCGAAGCTCGTCTCAGCTCCCTGGGCTTTCTCCACAGTTACTATCCCATTTTTTCCTACCGCCAAATATGTTTTGGCTATTATTTCTCCTGTTGTGGTATCATTATTGGAAGATATAGTGGCTACATCTAGCAGTTTTTTATCCGATACTTTACGTGCTCGTTTCTTTAAGTTCTTCACAACCCCCTCTGTTAATGAGACCATATCTCGAAGGACCTGTGTTTTATTATCTGTATGCTCCAGCTCATCTATCCCTCTTCTAACTAAGGACTCCGTTAGCACGATAGCCGTAGTGGTCCCATCCCCTGCATTAGCCGCAGTTCGAGACGCAGCTTCACGTAGCATCTGCACCGCTAAGTTCTCAACCGGGTCAATAAGTTGAATAGATTTCGCAACGGTCACCCCATCTTTAGTCACGGTAATTCCGTGCGTGTGACTTGGTGATTCTATAAGAACCGTATTTCCCATAGGCCCAAGTGTAGACTTGACAGCCGCTGACATTTTTGATATACCTTTTATTAATTTTGACCTAGCATCTTCTCCAAAGTGCAAGTCTCTTGGTGAGTACCCTCCAGTAGTTTCCATTTGATTCGATTTAATTTATTCAAATATATAAATTTAATTGGAATTTACTCAAATCGCTATGACGATTTTTATCCTCCCCTATATATATATATATTTTATATATTATTATATTTTTTTTTCACTATAATACTCTTTCTTTTTTGTCATTTCGTCATAAAAAAAAGTAAAGTATTATAAATGAATTAGTTATCCTATGACGATGTGAAAATATTTCGTCATAAGTTCGTCATAATTTTTAAAGTTCGTCATATTAAAAAAGCTACCCAAGAAGGTAGCTCTCTAACACTAAAACCAACTAATATAGATGTTAACTACTCATCCATAAACAATGTAGACATCTTAGCTCGTAAGATTCCGTCTGCTATCATTTGTTCTTTTTCTTGTTTGTGAACCATCTTTTTCATCTTAGCAATTTTCTCAATGCCCATCATCCCGTCAGGACGACTATTGATTAACCTACCATCCTTTACATACAATCCGTCAACAAAGTCACTTATTTTATTTTCCATGTAACAAAGGTACAAAAAATTATGAGATATATAGAGTGTTTAGATTCCCTGCGCATATACGCAACGCACCCGCCAACCGAAACCGATATTTTTTTTGACCCCCCCCTCAATTTTTTCCTTTTTTTTCTCAAAACTTTTAGCTTTTGCTAGCCCGTTACAGGCGCTCCCTGCGGTCGCTTTTGTGTCGCCCTCGACACTTTCCAAAATCGTAGAGTATTTCAGGAAAGGACCGGCCCCCTTTTATCCCTGTTGAAACTTTTTTTTTATAAACAAAACTAAAAGAAAGAAACGCGCGCGGGTCCTTTATTGGTGGGCCATCGATGCTAATGCTACTCAAGTAATGAATTTGAAGAGAAAAAATATATAGTTATATGTATTGATTAACCAATTATTAACCTTATCTTGAACAAGTATTGCAAAAGCATTACATTAATTTTAACACTTAAAACTAAATAAATGATAAATTTAAACAACGCTGAAAAGCAACTTTTAGAAAGGCATCCAAGCCTTTCGGAGTCATTGAAAATCGATGACTTTAAACAACTAGAAACTCAAATTGAAACAACTCAATTTGATACTTTCAACACTCAAATAGAGAAAGGAAAGTTAATTATTCAGGTCGAAGAAAACCTGAAAAATCCTGATGTTATCGCAATGATATCAGATATGGAAATGACACTAACACCAAAAGATATTCAAAGAATTTTCAGAATATCAAAAACTTGGTACTACAGATTAAAAAAGGCTGCAACATTTGCAACTGGCTCGTATGCTACACATACTAAAAATCTGTATCTAGCCGCTATTGAAAAGGCTAAAGAAGCGGGCCAAGAAGTTAAAATCGATATCGATAGTTATAATTCAGTAGCTAAAGCGAAATACGATGCAATGAAAGCAGCCGATACAACTAGATATTCAGGAGTAACACCGGCCGCTAGAGAAGAAGTTCTAAACACTCTTGTAGACACTGGCGATGCGGTAACACCCGAAGAGATAGCAAGTGAAGTTAGAGAACAAGTCAATGTCCATTTAACTGGTACAATTAAACTTAACTATAACGGGGACTGGCACACTTTAAATTTCAAAAAGAAAAGAGAAGAGGACCCAATATTGGAGTGTAGTTCCGATAGTGATAATGCCAAAAATAGGATGCAAGAATATTTAAGAGTAATAGCAAATCAAATGTTATTAGAAATAAATCTAAATCAAGTTAACAATGAAAATTAAATACTCAAACACTGGAGCTAGCGCACGCGCGCACCTAAACCGTAACTCGTATCACGATACAGTAGGGCTCGATAGAGAATTTCATATTGTAACTAGAAATGAAGTTCTTGATTTACCTAAAAAATGTTATACAGAGTCGGTCGATGGTAAGTACTACCGCACTAACTTTGCTATAGGATTTGAAATTGAAAAGTTGAATATTACTGAAGAAAAAGAATACCCACTTTTTCGAGGATACGAAACTGATTCAAGTTTAAGCAATTCACCTAGAGCCAATAGAGCCGGTGAAGCCATAACAAACATACTACCGCTAGTACCTAATTCAAATTTGAAAAACCAAATTATGGATATGATGGCTGAAGCTAGCCCGATTTTAAATGGACCCGTAGATACTTATTGCGGGGGCCATATAAATCTTTCAGCGAAAGGCTATACCGGCACTGAATTAAAAGCCGCGTTAAAGCCATATAGCGGCCTTGTATACGCGCTTTACAAAGGTAGGCTTAGAAAGCACTACGGAAATGGTGATTTCTTCTTAAACGGCACCGGTAGCACTCGAGGTGTAATTAACGCGAAGAGCAAGGTAGCCGAATATAGGCTACCAAGCGCGGTTCCTACAGCGCAAGCCTTAATGAAAAGATATTCATTATTCTATGAGTTGATGGACACCGCGTTAAACAAGCCAACGACTAGGTTTAATACTTTCTTAGAAAGGGTTAGACCTATCCTAATGAGGATGTACGATGGCGATAGAGCCAAGGTCGAAGAGGTCTTCGCTTATGCTAGGGACTTTCAAAGGATGCTCAATACGGGTAGAGTGTCGAGAATGATTCTACCTTTCCTACCTGATAGATATGCTAGACCGGTAGCCAATAACTGGGATAATCATTCCGGAAGATTTGTTAGAGTGTTAGCCGATGGCACTCGAGAATATGGCCCGATAAGGGTTGATAGGGAAGTGTAAAATTGAGGGGGTGTCGCGTGCGACACTCCCGCTGTATCGGAATGAATGTTCCGACTGATGATTCCAAAAGGATGAAACAGCAACACTAATTAAAACTAAATTAAAATGGATTTAAATTTAACAACAGAACAAGTAGATTTTTTAGAATTAAAACTAAAGAGTTTCAAAGTTTTTAAAACCTATTCCCCTCAAGAAAAATCAATTGCAAAAAGTGTACTTGATGATTTAAGATATTGGAAAAACAAAAACCAAAGGGCATAATGAAAATCGATATAAAATCTTTGCTCGTTATTATAGTTTGGCTGATAGGATTTTTCGCAGCTATTAACTAACCTGAAAACCCGCTGAAAAATAGTAAGCGGGTCTGTCTTAGAGTGTGTACTCTAACTGATGATGACTTAAAAAAGTCGAAACAGAAACTTTAAAACTAAATTAAAATGAAAAAAGTAAAACAATTACATCAATTAAAACCTGACCAAGTAGAAAAACTGCTTGACTTTATGGCCCAAGAATTAAAGGGCGAAGATACATTTAGCTTATTGGATATGTCCGACCAAATGGATGTTATCTCTTGCTTATGTGATAACCCGACCGAGTGGTGGGCTAATTATGAAACCCATCTAGCAAATACTTTTAAACTTTCTAATGGCTCTTATTGGGCTAACAATGGAAAGCACCAAGAATTTGCTAATAAGGTTGAAAAGCTAATTCCGCAATCTGGCGCTATCGTTTCGCGCTACAATCTCCCATACTCTCTTGAGCCTAAGCAATCCTTTAAACCTTTGCTTGAATGTTTCAGAGTGTTCTCTAATATCTACTATGACCTTTATAATAACGGAGGGACAAACAAGTTTGATAGAAGAGAAGAAGAAAACGAACTCTACGAGGGCGAATACTACTGGGACTACTACTGGAGGGACACTGACGAAGAAGATGTTGTTGATACCATCGACAAGTATTTAAATGTGCCGGAAAGCAAGAGCCTGAAGTATAACTACGAGGAAGATTCCAAGGCCTACTACGATGGAGGTGGGTCGGCCGTTAATAGATACTATATCGAAAGAGTCGGAGACCAACTCCTAGAGAAACTCCAAGCCGCCTATAAGAGTGAAAATGCGCATCTCTTAGAAAGGTTTGTAGGTATCGAATAGTAAACCACCTTCGACCAAAAAGAAAGCCGGCCTTAGAGCCGGTTTTTTTATGCACTTAATCCAAACAAAGTTAGATAAAAACCACGCGCGTGGTTTTGGAAAGCAGACGATGAAAAACGAATTAAGTATTCGCTAGTGTGCAAAACTTTTGCATGCTAAATAAAACGAATTAACTCTTCGCATCTTTGATTTACATTTGTAGTGTTTCGATTTCTAATTAAAAAAGCCGGATATAAATTCCGGCTTTTTATTATTAATCTATGCGAATTTTCTTCACAAAATTAAACATTATGAACACCTCAAATATAGCAAACAAATCTAAAAATCCAAACAAATCTATACAACACTGGAAACCAAGTCATTACATATAAATTTGGTAAAGTGTATAAATTGTGTTATCTTTGTGTATAACTAACCGAGGTCGTGTTCAGTGGAACACCCTCAAAACTAACTAACTATGTGTGTAATACTTATTAAACAAAGTGATAAGCAATTATCAAAAACTATTCTGAGGACATCCTCAAAAATAAATCCCCACGGATTGGGGATTGTGTGGCTCGACACTTACGAGACAACCTATCATAAATCTTCTGCTTGGAAGACACTTGTAACAGACAGACCTTTCATCGCTCATTTCAGATATGCAACCAAAGGTATGGTGAACAAGGCCAACACCCATCCTTTTATATGTGGTAAAAATACAGATGAATTACTGATGCACAATGGAACCATACCTAATATAGGTACGGATGCTAAGTCAGATTCAAGGATGCTTGCTGAGTATCTTGGAGATATGCCAAGGCACTCTTGGGCTGAGGAATTAGCTGAGTATGATTCAAGATTTGTTACCATCAACACAAGGACTAGAACCTTTCAGATTTACAACAAAGAACTTTGGACTAAGCAAGCCGATGTATGGTACAGCAAAGACAATGTAATAAAGGACAGCCTTGTAGCTGTGTATGGTACACTTAAGAAAGGGAACAACAACTACTATCATTACCTTAGAAACGAAACCTTTGTAGGCAAAGGTACAACGACTATGAAGTATCCGATGATTGTGCCAGGACTACCTTATGTAATAGACAAGCCAGGCAAGGGTCATCATATTGATATCGATTTGTTTGCGGTCAGCAATACAGCAATGAAGTCACTCGATATGCTTGAGGGACATCCAACTCATTACAAGAGAAGAGAGATAACAGTACTCGTCAAAGGCAAGGTCTATAAGGCTTGGCTATACTTTGGACAGAACCAAGAGTACAAAGGCAAGCAATTACATAGCACTTATGAGAAACAGTATCCTAAGTTTACTCTAAGAGGTAACTCCAGTTATGCTGATTGGTCTAAGCCAACCTACACTCCACCTTGGAGATTAGAAATGGAAACAGAGAGTGTCGAGCACGACACTCCTTGTTTTGAAAAAACCTATGACAACTCGACACACTATTGCCCTGATTGTGGGCAAGCAACAGAGGAAGACCCGTACTCTTTAGAGTGGTGGTGTCACTCGTGTCAGAAGTTTGAGACAGAGGAAGTAATGAATCAATTTAAATTTTAAGATTATGAACAAACCTAAATGGCGCGGCCATGCACAAAAGAAAGCCCAACGCGAAACAAAAGAGTGGGCGGAGAAACTATCCGATGAGGATAGAACTAGGATGAATATACCTAGACCAAGAACTCAAGGAGAACTTGTGTTCAAAAAAAGGGTGGACCCCTTTATTGATTTTGCTTTAGAAAATCTAATGCAACACCTTAACACTAAAAAGAAATAACAATGAAACCAACTTATTTATCTAAGTGTTGCGATGCACTACCTTATGGAAACGAAATTGGATACAGTAGGTGTTCAATGTGCGGAGATAACTGCACCTTTTATACAATATAAAAAAATAATTATGGAAAGAAAAACAGAAGTACCTAAGTGGTTCAAACAAATTGGCGGAACAGTTTACACCGAAGGAGCGATAGTAGAAAATCGTTTTGGCGGAGACTCTTACGAATTAAATAATGTTGAACTTAGTATATACGATTATCTTATGGGGTGTGAGCTCATCGGTGATTGGGAAGGTGTTAGAAAAGGCCTTGACTTTTTTAGAACTCATAATGCAAAAGCATATATGGTTCTGTTAGATTAAGAAAATTAATTTTAGTTTTAATGTTGGAGCAGGTCGAAAGGCCTGCTTTTTTTATGCCCTACAATTTGGTAATGCAAAACTTATACACTATCTTTGAACTATTGTTTAACTAAATATAAATTTATGAGTAACTTAGATAAGGTAATGAAAAAGGTTTTAGACATTGACATCAAGTCAATTCAAGAACTAGATAAAGAAATGAATCAGAAGATAAAAGATAATTTTGATTTGTTAGAATTTAAAACTCATCCTTGCGGTAGTGGAGTCAGAGCGACTTATCCTATTGACAAGGATAATGACAAAGGATTGCTCATCTCAGTTGTAGGAGGAGATAATTTCTACGGAGATGGAAAGGCAAGCTTTGAGGTAGGGATTTGCTTAGGCGGGTCTGTTGCGGTAGCTGGGTGGAAATCCAAGTACGAGGTGGCAGCTTTAATTGACATGCTAAGTGATTTTAATTCATAATAATTTGGCGGTAAAATATTAATGAACTATATTTACACTAACTATGATAAACCCTTACAATGATTGTTCAGTTTGCAACTCCTCTAACCTAGTCTTACAAGATTCTAGCTACAAGGGGGAGTGGACTGAGCAAAATTATAAATGTGAGGAGTGTGGTAAAGAACAGACAACATACTTTGACTTTGTTTACTACTTACCAAAAATTAAATTAAATCCAACTACAAATGAAACAACTTCAAACACTCTACCAAAACTACAAACGAGTAGCTAGACATAGGAGATATCTTTATGATAGGATATTAGAAACTAGAAACAAGTGTGTCCGCATCCTACTTAGGATTGATTGTTCAACTAACCTTGAGATTCAAAAGAAATCAAGAAAGAGAAAACACGAAACGAAAAAATATTTTATTTGTAGAGTAGCCGAAGATGACATACATTTACTTTCAATGGCTAGAAAATATTTATTATTAACACAGAAATATAAAAGAAAATTAAAATACTTAAACCTATAACAATGACTGCACAAGAATCACAAAACAATTATTTACTACAGAGCAATGAAGCACTTCGTAATCTTATTAAAAAAGCTAAGAACGATGTAGGCTTTTTGTTATCGCATAAACCTATGATGACAGAGCAAGAGCAAGACATTCGCTTGAGTAAAATAAAACAATCTTTAAATATTTAATTATGAAATATAAATTATTCAAAAAATTTATTGAAAGAATTTTAGAACACATGGAAATTTCTCATGGCGATTTGTTTGACAAATCCAAAAAGAAATCAGTTGTAATGGCTAGACAGTTGTTATACTACTTATGCTACAACAGAGGAATGGGAGCATCAGAAATAAAAGATTATATGGCTAGAGAAGGTCAGTCAGTAGAGCATACTACTATCCTTCATGGAATAAAATCAATTGGCAAAGCTATTTCAGAGGATGCAGACTTACTAGTAATTTATGATAATCTAATGTCAGAGTCTGTTGATTTATAGTTTGGATGAAATATATAATGAAGCAGTATCTCATTACAAATCGAAACATTTGCAAAGTAAAGGACACGAGTCTTGTATATTCTTGGGTGTTAAAATTACCAAAGACTATGCAACGGGGGAGATTAAAATTTTTGACCCCTCCAAGAGTAATAACTATTACATAGAACTAGACATCAAGCTTTATGAATTATTTTTTAAAGAGGGGTGGACTAGGGCGGTACTAAAAATAACTTTAGAGAAATACAAATCTAAATTAGAAAGAATAAAACAAAGTATTAATAATGAAGTTAACAACAACGCCAGTCAAAAAAGATTAAATTTCTTTAGAGATGCTAGAGAACAAATCTTAAAAAAATATTATAAATTAACACTTAAATTAAATACTAATGACTACACTAAAAACTACTAACATTCAAGGAAAAGAATATGTTGAGGTCAATGAAAGACTAAAACATTTTCGTTCTACTTATATCGGATACAGTTTGATATCCGAAGTCGTTGACATCAACGATACATCTATTACTATTAAGGCTACAATTTTTGATGATAAACAAAACCCGATTGCGTCTGGGATTGCTCAAGAAGTAAAGGGAAGTTCATTCATTAACAAGACCAGTCATGTTGAGAACTGCGAAACCTCAGCGTGGGGTAGAGCTCTAGCAAACTTTGGGATTGGAATAGATGCAGCAGTTGCATCCTACAATGAGGTAGCTAACGCAAAGCTCAATCACAGTAAACCAAAGGTAGAGAAAGCAGAAGAACCGGACTTACCTTTAAAGGATTTTGATTTAGCCGAGGTATTAGGCGGAATCAATTGGTATAAAGAAAACAAACCTGAGATGTCTGAGGAAGATATCTTTAAAAAAATTGTGGATACCTACAAAGATGTAGATGATGTAAAAATTAAACTAATAAAAGAAAAGACAGATGGCAAAGCTAAACCTAAAAAAAGAAATAGAAAAACTGCGTAGCGATGATTTCTATTACGGAGAAGGGGGCTCAAAATATCTGAGCAATTCTGATATTAAAATTTTATTTCAAGACCCCGCTCAGTTTAGAGTCAAAGTTTATGAGAACGAAAACCTAGCAAAAGGTAGGCTTTTTCATCAGCTGTTATTAGAGCCAAAAAAAAGTAATGACTTTATAACTTATGATGGCGGTGTTCGTAACGCAGCTTACAGAGAATTTTTGAAAGAAAATAACTTGGGCTTTGCTTTAAAAACTAGTGAAGCAGATGAGGTTAAAGAAATGGCCACGTGGTTTTTGGATGAGTCCAATACTAAAACGGCTAGTCTTAGAGAATACATCTATAGATTTGGCGCAAAGTATGAAGAGCCAATGATTAAAGAACTACACGGTCATCTTTTCAAAGGGAAGGCGGATGTTGTTACTGATAATATAATCATAGATATAAAAACTACTGCTGATATATATAGGTTTCCTAACCTAGCAAGTAATTATTTTTATGATACACAAGCATACATTTATCAAGAACTATTTCAAATGCCAATGGTATTCTTTGTTATAGGAAAAACAAAAAAGAAATATGGTGTGTTTGATGAGGACTACTACGATGTAGCAGTATTCAATACCTCCCCAGAGTTTATAGCTAAGGGGAAGGCTAAAGTAGAGCATGCGTTAAATCATTACGGCATGTACTATGGTAAAAGTAAAACTGAATCAATAAAAGATATAGTTTTTAAAGGAGTATTAACATAAATAAAAAAAATGAGTCAAGAAAAATATGTACACAAAGAGGGAAGTGGTTCTCTATTCAAAAATAATTATAAAGAAAAAGAGAATCAACCCGACCTAAAAGGCACGATGACTGGCCTTGATGGTAAAGAGTATGAAGTCGCTGCATGGTATGGTAAAACAAAAGCAGGCGATGACAAGTTATCACTCAAACAAAGTCTTCCATATAAAAAGGAAGAGAGTGAGGCTACATCAATAGATAAAGATGAAGCCGAAAAGCTTAAAGAGGGAGCAGATAATTTCCCATTTTAAGATTCATATTAATTAGTTTTAAAGTTGAAGAGGGAGTTGTCGAAATAGGGTCATTATCCTCAGACCTTCCTCTTCTTTAAAAAGATAAATCATTGGACACACAAGTAACTATATTTAAAAATATTAAGGAAACTGAAACGCCTTTCTTCAAGGAAGTTTCATTCATACTTAAAAGAATTAAAGAGGGCAAGTCAAAAAATCTTATTAAAGAAATAAGAAAAGAGAAAGACAAGACTGCTCGAAACGAACTCAAAAAAAACTTACCGGCTATTTGTTTCTCGGGACAATTTAATAAACGAAGTGATGCGTCTTTGCTAGAACACAGTGGTATAATGTGTTTGGATTTTGATGGATACAAAAAGCAGAAGGATATGTTGCAAGACAAGGAAATGTTTATTAATAATAAATTTGTCTTGTCAGTTTTTGTTTCGCCATCTGGGAATGGATTAAAGGTATTAATTAAAATACCTGCTGATGCTGATAACCACATCAAATACTTTACATCTCTTAAGACTGAGTTCGATTCTACATACTTTGATACAACATCTAAAAATCTAAGTAGAGTTTGTTATGAAAGCTATGACCCGCTCTTGTACTACAACCCTAACAGTTTAATCTGGGATACCATAGAGGAAGAGGAACACGAAGAGAGAAGTTCATATAAAGATAAGCCAACCATAAAGATAACGGATGAGAATAAGATAGTGGAGATACTGGTTAAGTGGTGGACTAAGCGCTATCCAATGGCTGAGGGTCAAAGGAACCACAATGTCTACATATTAGCTATGGCCTTTAATGACTTTGGAATAAGTAAAAGTCTTGCATCTTTTATATGTAATCAGTATGAATCTAAAAGCTTTCCTAAAAATGAGATAGAGACTACTATCAATTCAGCGTATGGAAAGACACAAAATTTTGGAACAAAGTATTATGAGGATACAGAAACCATAGATGAGATAAAACAAAAACTTAAACGAGGAGATTCAAAAAAAGTTATAAGAAGACAGTTGTTGGATACCAATGTAGATGAAGAAGTTATTGAGGCTGTGTTAGAAAAAGCCGAGGAAGATGATACAGCAAAGTTCTGGTCAAAGAATGAGAAAGGTACAATCAAAGTTATACCAATCTTGTTTAAAAAATTCCTAGAAGACAGCGGCTTTTACAAGTATTGTCCAGAGGGGGGAAAGAACTATGTCTTTGTAAAGGTAACTAACAACCTTATAGACCACACAAGCGAGAAAGAAATAAAAGATTATATACTAGACAAGCTCTATAATTATGAGGATGTCTCTATTTACAATTACTTTGCTGACCAAACTAGATTATTCAGAGAAGAGTTTCTTACGCTGCTCAGTACAATAGATATATATTTTATAGCCGATACTAAGAAATCTTCTTATTTATATTACAAAAATTGCGCGGTACAAATAACCAAGGATGAAGTAGTATCGATAGACTATGTAGACCTAGGAGGATATGTCTGGAAAGACCATGTAATAGATAGAATGTATAAAGAATGTGAGTCAAATCAATGTGACTATCAAACCTTTATCAGCAATGTCTGTGGACAACAAGACAAAAGAAAAATATCAATGGAGTCTACGATAGGATTTTTAATGCACGGCCATAAGAACTTATCTTATTGCCCGGCAGTAATATTAAACGATGAAGTCATCTCAGACAATCCAGAGGGGGGAACTGGTAAAGGTATATTTATGAACGCTCTAAGCCACATGAAAAAGTTAGTGACTATAGATGGTAAAGCCTTTACATTTGAAAGGTCTTTTGCATACCAATTAGTCTCAGCTGACACGCAGATACTTTGCTTTGATGATGTAAAGAAATACTTTGACTTTGAAAGATTGTTCAGTGTGGTAACCGAAGGCTTAACACTTGAAAAGAAAAACAAGGATGCAATTAAGATACCATTTAGCAAGAGTCCTAAGATAGCTATCACTACGAACTATGCCATAAAGGGTGCGGGTAATTCTTTTGCAAGAAGAAAGTGGGAACTAGAATTACATCAGCACTACACTAAATCGTACACGCCACAAGATGAGTTTGGAAAATTGTTCTTTGGTGATTGGGATTCCGATGAGTGGTGTTACTTTGATAACTATATGATATACTGTTTACAGTTGTATCTAAAAGAAGGCTTAATACAAAGTGAGTTTGTTAACTTAAAGATAAGACAGTTGTCAGCTGAAACATCCCACGACTTTATAGAGTGGTGCGGATTACTTGAGGGACAAGAGGAGAATCAAAAACTATACATAGGAATACAGATTAGAAAAAACGAAATGTATTTTGATTTCATTAATGAGTATCCAGACTATGGCCCAAAATCTAAGATGACAATAAGCAGACAAAGGTTTTATAAATGGCTGCATGCTTACTGTGTATACAAGACTGGAGAACCACCTATCGAAGGCAAGGATATGGTAGGTCGATGGTTTATGATGGAGGAAGTTGAGGAAGAAAACAATAAAAATGATGATGAAGCACCTTTCTAAACACGCGCTATGAACAGGATTTGCACAAATAATATTATTTTCGTACCTTTGTATTATCGTTCTTTGACATATTGTAATATTTTTTTAAACTTTAAAACTAACATTATGAATATTATTGATGTCCGACACCTACAAAAAGAAACTGGTAGGCGTAAGACTTTAAAGTGGAATTACTATGTACATCCTAAATCAAGATACATTGGATGGAAATGTTCCTCTAATTACTTTTCGTTTTTTAGAGAGACCAATAAACTTTTTACATTAACCCAATATGGTTTTCCAAAAGCATGGGGCCTCGGTTTAAGTTTACCGGAAGGTTCAAGGCAATGTAAAAAATGGTACGGATTAAAAGTTCCGAGCACTGGATGGAAAAAAATTCAGTTTGTTTTACACGAGCCAAAAGATTTTCTAAAAGAAAATTCATTTGCTGAGTTGTTAAAATTTTTATTAAGTAAATTAAAATAACTAAACGCCCCGGGGGTTTGGCCATGTTCAATGAGCCTTTCATATTCCTCCGGGGTTTTTTTATAAATCATTATGAAATATAGAGACTATCAATTACAAATTATAAACACATCGGTCACGGTTTTGGAGGCACACCGGTTTTGTTATTTATCAATGCAGGTTAGAACCGGCAAAACTTTGACAGCAATGGGCGTGGCTCAGAAATTAAACATCAGCAGGATGTTGTTTGTTACAAAGAAGAAAGCCATTTCATCTATAGAAGACGATTACAATAAATTGAAACCATCGTATGAGATAGTTGTAGTTAACTATGAAAGCCTGCATAAGATACAAGGAGAGTTTGATTTAATTGTTTTAGATGAAGCGCATAGTATGGGAGCGTATCCTAAGCCAAGCAAAAGAGCTAAGCAAGTAAAAGATATTATCAAGTCTAACAATCCCTATGTGGTCTTGATGTCTGGTACACCGACTCCCGAATCTTTTAGTCAGATGTATCATCAGGTCTATGCGTGTCCTAAAAATCCATTCAGACACCACGCTACATTCTATAAGTTTGCAAAACAATATGTAGATGTGGTTCAGATTAAGATAGGTGCAATGCCTCATAATAATTATAGCAATGGGAGAACAAGCATCCTAGATGAAATGAAACCTTATATGATTTCTTATACTCAGAAAGAGGCGGGGTTTAAAGTTAAAACTGTTGAGGAAATAATTAAAGTTCCAATGAATCCTTTGACTTATAAGCTTACTAAAGAATTAAAAAAAAGTAATGTCATTGAAGGAGAAGATGAAGTTATACTTGCGGACACTGGTGTAAAGCTAATGTCTAAACTGCATCAACTATATTCAGGAACGGTAAAATTTGAAAGCGGAAAGGCTCAGGTAATAGATAAAACAAAAGCAGAGTTTATAAAGACGAAATTTAAAAATATGAAGATAGGTATCTTTTATATTTTTAAAGCCGAATACAACGCTCTAAAGAGTGTCCTGGGCGACACTTTAACATCAGACATAAAAGAGTTCCAGGAAACAGACAAGAACATAGCATTGCAGATTGTAAGTGGAAGAGAAGGCATTAGTTTAAAGGAGGCTGATTGTTTGGTTTACTACAACATTCATTTCTCAGCTCTGAGTTACTGGCAGTCTCGCGATAGGATGACAACCAAAGACTCTATACTTAATAAAGTTTACTGGATATTCTCTGATAAAGGTATAGAGGATAAAATATATAGAGCCGTGTCAAAGAAAAAAGATTATACGCTCAGACATTTTAATAAAGATTTATTAAGTTTATAAATATGAAAGAACAAAAATTAATTGAGATGATGAACAAGCTTAATAAGCTTGACCAAATTATGCAACAAGTAATTCAGGAGATGTATAATTTAAAAGACCTATCTATGGGTACGCTTGAAACTATCAAGAGAATGAAAGGATACGATAAGGCTCTGCAACAATTAAAAGGTGATTACGAAAAAGAAAAAAAGGAATCAAAAGATTAACTAAATTTATAGTATGACAGAGCAACAGATTCAGACAAAGAAAATAAAAGACCTTGAAGCTGACGGTTACTTTGTTTTAAAATTAATAAAGACTAACAAGAATGGTATACCAGATGTTCTTGCATTGCACCCAGAGTATGGAATTGAATTTTATGAAATCAAAACCAAGAAGGGTAGAGTGTCAAAGCTTCAGGAGTATCGTTTAAAAGAATTAAAACAATATGGATTTACCGCAGAAATTTACAGGGGATGAGCATTTCTATGAAATGGAGGAAACATTTCTGGAAGACCTAGAATCTTTACCTTCGCTATACAGTGCAGGAATTATAATGCAGCTTGACATCTTAGCTGAAGATATGTATCAAAGCAACCGAAGGTCTGCACCAACCAAAAGGATTGGTAAAGTTGCTGGAGTTGTTACACTAGACGACCCATTGTTTTTTAGCGTTGAATACCTTAACAGTAAAACCATGCACCCTCTGTTCTATAAATTTAACATTATAAACAGCGACCAATACTTAGATTATATTAACCTTAATAAAACCATCAACCATGAAGCTTGAATTAATTGAAAATTTAGTAGTAAAAGAATTTGAGAATGACTTTACTATTCCAGTAAGAACCCAAGAGAACGTGTATCAGAGAGCTATCTACTATAGAATATGTAGAGAGTTTACAAATAAATCTTTAAAAGATATAGGATGTTCAATCGGCAGAGACCACGCAACAGTTCTTCATGGCATGAAACTCTTCAAAAACTTCGAGCTGTGGGGTGAGGATAAACTCCTAGATTCCTATTTAAAAATTAGAAATAAAGTTCAAGAAAAGAAAGATAAAGAGTACCGTTCGGCTTTAAATCGTGAACAGACATACAGATATTTACTTCACCAGTATATTAATCTAAAGCAAAAAAATTATAAATTAAAACAATCATTACAAAAAATTTCCTAACTTAGAATTAGTAGATTAGATAATGAACATCACATCGCTCGATAAAAAGCGTCTTCAGAACATTAATTTTATAATGGCAGATATTCACGACTCAGCTAATCAGATATACGAAACACTCGTAGACCAAGAGTATGAAGAGACTCGCAAAACAATTCTTATTCTTAACAGTAAACTTAAAGCTATCAATGAATCTATAAATGATGAGCTTTAATGAACTACAAATCTATTTACGCAACCTTCTTCTTGCGCGTCTTTGAGTGAGCCTTCTGCGTGTAGCAGTTCGCGGTCTTATTCTTGAGGGTAAAGAATCTGGGTTCGGAGTTTCTTTTTCAAACTCCTTAGCAAGCTCTGGCTTGTTTATGTGCATCCATCTGCGCTGTGCTTTACTTAAAAACGGCATTAATTAAATCTCTTTTTAAATTTGTCTCTAAACTTTTTCTTTTGGTCCTGAAACTTTTTTCTAACTTTTTTCATTCCTTCTGATTCAAACCCTTCACCACCAGAACCACCAGAAAATTCCATTGTTGACTCTTCTTCTGTTGGTCTATAATATGGTGACACACCAATCATATCATAAAAGTCATCAGGATTTACCTCGTCTCCTTCTACCATATCTGTTAAAGTATTAACAGTACCCTCGATAGGGTTCTTTTGAACACCCGCATAAAGTTCTAAAAGTGAAACTAAAAATGGGCTAATACCATTTTTTTTATCAACTTTTTCTTCTTGTTCATTATACATTTTAACCCCACGTCTGAATGTCTCTGTGTAAGGATTTACAATATCTCTTGAACGAAAAGTTCTACTCTCTTCTGATAAATAATAATAAGCTTCTTCAGCAGCACCTCCTACCAAAGGAATACTGTAAAGAATATTTAAAGGTGACTTTATAATTCTTTTTATAACCTCATCCTTATCTTCTTCACTTCCTTTCAGATATTTAAACATATTAGCAGCCATAACAAACAACGCATTAGCTAAAAATACATTTGTGGTAACAGCCCTCATGTTTTTAGCAGGAGGTCTTTTAATATTTTTTATTGAGAATTTATTGCCATCATAAGGAGAAAGGCTATTCATAATACCACCCATTCCCTGCATAGCTTTGTTTAGCTGTAAGAAAGTTGTACTCATAAACATTGTAAATACTCTCAATAACGGTTCAGGGCTATTCTGTAGAGTGTTTCTTTCTCCACCTCTTCTTGTTTGCTGCGTAGCATTGTAATCGTTAAACTTGTCAATAGCTTCTTGTCTAGGCATCCCATTTTTTAAATCTCTATTTAACGAAGCTTTATATCCTAGTATTCCCATAGCGTCTCCAAAAACCGTAGGGCTTGCAAAGATTTGTTTAAATATTCTAATTAACACTTGTTGTTTTTTTCTAACAGCTCTACCTTCTTTTCCACCTGCCTCTAAACCTACTATATCTCCTTTAACTCCTTTGTTTATTCTGTCTCTAAAACTTGGAGATAATTGATAAGCGTCATACAACTGTATTGGAAAAGTTAAAAATGTATAAGCCATGTCTGCTGCAAAACCTATATGGTCAACTATAGTTTCTAAACGACCACGCTTTCCAGTCCTAGGAAGATATCTGTAGTTTTCAAAGGCATTTATAAATGAAGTAGATTGCTTTACATATTGAATTAATTTTAAAGATAAAGCAACACCTGTGTAATTACTCATAAACCATGTGGTAGTTTTGTCTAATTGCTTTCCAGCGTAAGGATTTATTGCTTGATTTATTAATTGCTTTACTAATTTATCTTGTCTTAAAGTATCTTTTAATAATCTTTGTACAGCAGGTGTTCGTACTAAAGTGTTTAAGTTTTCTACTTCTGGTGCAAAAGCTTTATATCTCTCAGTAGTTTCTAAATGATTACCTAAAGTGTTTAAAAAAGTTTCATCAGGATTTAAACTAACCTTACCTTTAACGTTGGTTCTGGCCAATAACGGTGATGTTTCGGCATCAAATACATTACTAAACTCTCCTCTACTCATACTTGTTACAAAATCTTCAACAGGTAATTCTCTTACTGTCCTTGTTGGAAAGTAGTTTTCTATTCTTGGAAGGTTAATATCATTAATTTCTCTGTAAACTTCGTTGACTGATTCATAATTTTCTGTACTTAAATACAATACAGTTTTATCTACAAACTCTACGATTTCCTTACCTAATATTTCTTTAATCTCTTCTATTTTTGCTGCATCAAACCCATCTTTTTCTAACATTGCAGCTTGTTGTTCATTTAAACTTAATGCGTATATTCTTGCTAAATTATCTTTAGATAACATCCAAGTCCCCTCACTAGTTGTAATTTCAATTTGTTTGTACCCAAATGATTTTTTTAAATCCTGTAAACTTTTTACTCCATCAATACTAGTGGCTATTTCATTTAATTTATCGTCTTGCTTAAACCTACCTTCTACTGCTTTGTTGTCGGCAGAATTTATTCTATTGTAAAAATATTCTGAAAAAACTCCGCCTTCTTTATTTCCATCTAATTCATAAGCTATTGTTCCAATGTGATACATGTATTCACGCAACATATTAGTTAAACCTGGGATGGTGTAAACTCTCATTTTATCTATAACACCTTTTAAGTTTTTCCAAACTCCTTTACCATCTAATATTTTCCAGATACTTGTTTGTATTTTTTTTTGATTCAAACGACCTTCACTTTCTAAATTTCCTTCTTCATCAAACAGAAATGGAAACTCAGAAGCTACTTCGTTTGTGGCTCTATCTGATACTTTTTTAGCACGCAACGCCTTAAGTTCTTTTCTTTTGTTTAAATCAGCTATGGCTTGACTCCTTGCTAATTTTAAATCATTTAAAAGCTCTTGAACTTCTTCCAATGATTTACTTTGTATATCATTAAATAACTCTATAGCAGTCATTCTATCTAAAAATGCTGACTCTTCTTGAGTTAACCGTTCACCTGCTATTTCTTTTAAAGTAAGTTCGTTTACTCTTGCTATACTATTTTCATTTTCTACTTCTCCATCTTTATTTTTTCTGGTAGTAAAAACAAGCTCATTCATCATTGCATCAAACTCTGCAGCCGTGCCTTTTAACACAGTATTTAAAACTTTATTTACTTCTTGAAAGAACTGTTTACCTTGCGCAGACATATCCCCACCTCTTGATTTGTTAGAACGAGTCTTTGTTATCTTAGCTTTTTTACGAGCAAGCGTTTGTATGTCTTTAATTAACTTTTGTTTTTGTTTCTCTCTTATAGCTTGAACATCCTTAATAATTTTTTCTGCTACAGCAGGTAGGTCTTGTTTAGATGTTACTTTATTTATTGAGTTAACAAACTTCTTGATATCTCTTTGATTAGGTAATACTTCTTTAATAAACTTAGTTACTTGAGCTTGTGCTTTCTTTAAATTTTTAACTCCTTCTTTATACTTCTTAATACTTTCCCTTATGGTTTTGATTTCTTGTTGAACCTTTCTATTAGCTCTAGTCCCTATAGACCTATCCAACGCTAATTCTAACTCTTGCTGTTCAATGGTTTCTAAGTTTTGATAAACCTCTGATGCTCTTAGTAGCTCTAAAGCCTTTTCTCTAATCTGTCCTTTTGTAACAACTTCATTAACTGTTTTACGGTCTGAACTAAATTTTACTTCAAACTTATTAAGCTCTTGTTTTATTTTTTCAAACAATGCTTGACCTACTTTAATACCTCCGGGTATGTTAGCGAAGGCTGCCGGCAATGGTACTCCCATTGTTTCTTGTACAGCAGTACGTGCCCTTTCTAAAACAGGTTTTATATCTTTAACTTTAAACCCTCTTCCTTGTAAAACTTTTTGTATTTGCGCATCAGTAAACCCTCCCTCTCTTCCAACCTCAACAGTTTCTTCTATGCCGGCTGATGGGTCATTAATAGTGTCTATAAGTAATTGAACTTGGTCTTGTGGGGTTTCAATAGTTTCTTCTACTACTTCATCAGTAGTGGTGTCATCCTCTATTGTTTCTTCGGTGGTAGTCTCGGAGTCTCTAGCTATTGCTTGCTCGACCTTCTGATAAAGGCTTGTCCCTTCAAGCTGTTGTTCAATGGAACGTCCTTGAAGAGTTCGTAAAATCTCCCCTCTGGTTTTAACATTGATATACCTTGAGTTGATTGACCTTGCGTCTTCTGTTGAGAATTTAATTTGTTTTTCATCTAATATGTCTAAAAGATTATTAAGTTTATCTTGAAATACTTCACTATCCATAAAATCAAGATTCAGTAAAGATAAGGAATTATTTTGTTCATTCAAAGTAAAATCTGTAATCCCCACCTCCTTAAGGGCTGACAGGGTTCCTTGAATATCAGAAACATTTAAAAGATACTCCTCTCCGTTTTTAGTTGAATCATTTTGGTCTACATAATCTGCTGCTATAGTAGACTCTTGTGTTTCTGGAGCAAGAGCTCCCAACATACTAGCAATTTGGTCAGCTTGTTCTCTTGTCGTTCCTTCTCCTAGCTTTATTACGTTTGATATTTCTACTATCTCTGTACCTGAATCGTTTTTATATCCACCTATGGCTTCTTCTATCGTACCTGTTACACCAAAGTCAACAAGCACATCATTAATAGTTTGCATTTGCTGTTGGTATTTTTCACCTTGTCTAAGCTCAGCAGCCTGCTCAACTGTTTCTATAGTGGTGTCAAATAATGGCGCAACATTAATTGAAGGAGTGTCGCCTGCGACACTTTCAGTTACAGTTATTTTAGAGAGTGACGCAAGCTCTGAGTCAATCTCCGAAATTCTTTCTTGTTGTACAGATGTTAAAGAAGCGTCATCAATTTTATTTACCTCTTGCTGTAAACCATCTCTCTCCCTTAGTAGATTAGCTGCCTGTACTTTTTGTTCTCCAGTTAATTTAGTGGCATCTAGTTTTACATCTATAACAGTAGTGTCTAAAAAGTTTTGTTTGATTTTAGTTGCTTCTTCTTGTGTCATCTCACCGGATGCCACTCTTTTTTTTAGTTCTTTATCCAGTATAACATCTGACCTTTTAACTTTGGATAAATCAAACTGTAAATCTCCTATTGTAGGATTTTGAAAAGCTTCAGTTATATTATTAAATTCAGAAGACTCTAAGACACTGTTTATTTTTGTTCTTGATACAGCTTCGTTTAAAGGTTTGATAACATTATTATTTATACTAATAGGCGAACCATAAAGAGCTCCACCTGCAACTCCCACAGTAAACGCATCAGGCACACCTTCCAATGCAGGCCTACCATTAATTAAATTTTGAGTCATTTGTGTTGCAACTTCTTCTACTCCTTCTCCAACCATTGCTGCACCAGCACCATATTTTTTAAGAGCTTCTTGATACATAGATACTATTCCTTTTTGAAAAGTTTGAGCTCCTTTTTTAACACCCTCTTTAAAAATTATTTCTTTATATACCTTAGCAAGAGACCCACTTGATATAGCAGAGAAGACCATTTCAGCTCCCCCTAAACCTAAAGCTTTAAACACACTCATTGCCTCTGTTTGCTCTGGATTGTTTTCTCGTTGTTGTCTTAGCTCTGGTCCGGCCATAGCAACTGTACCTCCTTTAGCTATTTGCCCTATTCCAAGTCCAGAAAAAGAAGCCATCATTATTCCTATAGTAACCGGTGCGCTTTCCGCAAGCATACTCCCTAACTGTTTAAAGCCATCTGAAAAATTACCATCTGAAAAATTATCAGTAACACCACCTTCAATACCTTGTGATTGATTCCATATATCTCCTTTTTTTCTTCTATACTCTTGCTCCTCTACCAGTTTTTTAAGAAGAGGACCTGTGCCAATCATTTGCTCAAACTGTTCTTCAGTGATGTTGTCTTTTATGTCAATACCCAACATACCCAGCTCTTTAATTGCTCTCGAGCTTACAACATTAGCCATAGAATATATAGTTCCAGGTACACTTACCAACATTTCTCCTAAAGACTTATCCCCTGCAGCTAAATCATTTCCTATTTTTTGCATGTAAGACATGGAGGATATTTTATTCTTTTCAGTCTTAACGTCAAATAAAAAATTTTCTGGTGATTGATTATACTTAGCCGCCATTTTATCTATTTTCACACGACCAGTTGCATTAAGTTTATTGTAGTCTAAATCTGGAAACTCTAATGCTATATCTACAATATCCATTTCTTTCTCTCTTTCTAATTCTTTTGTAACTACAGGAGCAGGAGGCGCATTTTTTACACGTTGGTCTATATTTTTTAAAAGCCTGTCTCTTTGATTTATTAAAGAGTCTAACTCTACCATTTCAGGAGTGTTCATTGCAGGTTTGCCTAATGGATATTTTTTCTCTTCTTCCTCAGTAAAAGGCACATCTTGTTGTTCTTTAATTTGGTTTTGAAGATTGGCTATTTTTATTGAGAGAGTATCATATTCACGGCCGGAATTACGTAATGATTCTGCGGACGAATCCAACCCACCAGTCCCCGATGATAAATCCGTAGGTTCGTCTTCGCCTTTTTTTTTTACAAATGCAGTTTCAAACTGGTCAAAAGATGTTTGATTAATAAGACCTACTCTTGCTCCGGCATCATATAAACCTGCCTTCTGTTCTCTATTAGAATTAGCAAACATTTCCAAGGATACTTGGCTTGAAATCAAACCTGCATCAAGATAAAGATTATATAATTTTTCTAATTGCCCCATTAATCATTAGTGTCAGTGTTAAAGAATAAAAAATCTACCGCACCAGCTTCATCACTTCCTGCTTTACCAGCTTCGATAACTTGTAATCTAAATAATATATCCTCTGGTTTTTGATAAACTGGAATTTCACTAACTATATCACCAATTAAAGCAGTAAGACTCATTCCTTCTGTAATAGGTATTTTAAACTCATCTACAGCCTTACCACCTACACTGTTAATAGTTATGTAACCTTGCGGTATAAGTTGGTTATTTTGTTTGGCAACTTTTTTCTCTGACTTTGTTGGTTCTACAAAGCGAGAAGATATACCTATTTGTCTAAGGCTGTATAATTGTTGATTTAAAGCAAGAGGTTTCTCATTTTTTATTGCATCTATTATTTGGTCCGATGTAATATTCTTTACAAAACCTGTTAAGTCAGCATTAAACTCTTTAAAAACATCTTCCTCTATACCATTAGGGAATGTATCAGCAATTTGCTTGTCGTCTAATCCTAAATCTTTAAGCAACTTTGTAAATAATTTTGGGTCAACCTCACCCCCTGCTAATCTTACAGCAGTAATTATATCAATTGTTTCTCTTGTTTTATCCTTTGGCTTTTCAGCAGGAGCATCTTTACGTTCAACTGTAATTGCTCTTGCAAGCTTGTCTCTTACGTGTTGAAACGCTGCTTGTTTTTGTCCATCAGTAATTTCAAAGACATTAGCGTCTTGATTAAAGTATAGTTCATTTGGATTGTCAGTCTTTTCTGTTACAATTTTATATCCCATGCTATCAGCTAACACACTTTCGATTTCCGAGTCTTGGTCTATTAAAGATTGTACTTCTAAATCTAAACCTTTCATCAATGTTTCATTGGTAATAAGCTCATCATACATCATACCTTGATACTTAAGGCTATTACCCTTACTGTCTTGTATAAACTTATTCCCCAACCCTTGCGCAATGTTTCCAACTGCTGCATCTATATTGTATTTGTCTCGTTTGTATTTTGAAAAGTATCCTATTTGAGATACATCTAAAGTTTTATCAGTTACCTTACCATCTTTGTCCAGTTGTGCAAATATTAAACTTCCATTATTTGGATTAATGTTTACTTGAATACGGCCAAAATCTGTATAGTTCTGCATTAATTCGTGCATAAATACTTCTACTTGTGAAGCTGAACCGTTTTGAGCACGTGTTGCAAACTCGTTAAAGTTTTGATTATAATTTTTTACTGCATCAAAAAACAAATCAGTTCCTGAATTTAAATTGTTTTCAAAGTTTTTATATTGCTGTAATGTAATCTCTTTGTTTTTATATCTATTAAAATTATTAAGTGAGGTATCTTTTATTTGTGTAGCCGTAGCAGACATAACTGAATTAGCAACTTCGTTTTGTCCAGAGGGTCTATCTATTAAAGTTTGATTAAAATCTTTTCGATTTTGTAAAATGTTTTCTTTTTCTGTTTGAGCTATATCTTTTCTAGCTTGAACTTGGTCAGTAAAATCTTTACTGATTTTTGCCCAGTCTATAAAAACTGGTTGTGTATCTGGTGAATATCCGTATCCTACTGGCATAATTTATAATTAAATTAATACATTATTTAAATATACATAGGCCTTTTGTCTTCTGAGTCTACTACATCTTCTACTAAATCTTCAGGGTCTCCAAAGTCAGGGTCTACAGATTGTAACCCTGCCAAAGCAGAGGTTAAACCTTGAATACCTGAGCCTAAATAAGCACTTTGTAAATTTCTGTTAGCTTGAAGCTCATTTTGTAATCCTATTAAATTTTTTAATTGCACATCAGCGATTTTTTCATCAGCTCTTTGTGCAGCCATTGCTTTGTTTAATTGAAGATTAGTAGTTTTATCATCAAACGTAACAGCAGCTCTTTGCATAAAATCTTGAACTTGCTGTAAGTCTCTACCCCCTCCATAAACTCCTCTACCTCCTTGGTCGCTTCTTCTCGATATAAGATTGCTAGCGATTGCTGTGGCAGTATCCATTCCTCTTTCTAAACCTCTAGTAGAATATGACACATTTGCAAACCTATCTCTACTTAAAGAATCCATGGTTTGCTGAAACGCTTCGTCACGAGCTGCTTGTCCTTCTTTTATTTGCTCTCCTGATTGTCTTGCCTGAGCAAAACTAAAACCTGTTGAAGCCAAAGGAATTGCTACTGAAGCAACATCTGCTAGGGCTTTAGGAGCCATCTTTAATAATTGTCCACCAAATGTTTTGCCGCCAGCTGCGGCTGCTTTAGCTACACCTGGCAGTATCGCTTGCGCTCCTTGACCAATTGCCGTGCCAACACTTGCGGCTGTAGTACCTATACCTGATAAAATACTTCCTACTGCTGTACCTGCTGCCATATTATATTTTTTTAATTAATTCTGTTGTTTGACTTCCTTTTATAAAACCTAAATTTAAAAACTTATTTATTAAATTTTGATTGTTATTATTAGAAAACAAATACTCAACGCCCAGTTCTTCGCAATACCCTATTAAAGTTTCTAATAAATAATTCAAAGCTTCGTCTCTATTTTCTTTTATATTTCTGTCAGAAACAATCCATTCAACCCAAGCTACATCTGCATTACTTGCAAAATAAATAAACCCTGCGCATACAGGCTTGTCTTCTAACGTTACCATCAAACCGCCTTTGCCGTTATCTGGTAAAAATTTTTTTTGTGGAGCTTCTTTCCAACCCCAATCTTTCCACCACCTTACTAATACGTCTTCATAATCAGATTCATTTAATTCCCTTATACCCAAATTCATACTATATCAAAGATACTAATTTTAAGGATAACTTTTCATTACATCACTCTCTATGGCAAATAGCTCAGTAGCTGTAGTGTTTGTATTTATTAATGAAAAATTAAGAAGATGTCCTAACATTCCATGAGTTTCTGCTTCCATGTTTTTAATATATAAAATATAGGGGTCAGCTACACTGATAGGTTGAGCTCCAGATATCTGAGTATTAACAAATAACCTGTTTATTCCACTGACTAGATTTACTTCTATATTAGTTATTTGGCCAGCAAATTTTATTGTAGTGTAAGCAGGTTCAGAAAAATACAAATAATCTCCAATACTTACGATACTACCTATGTCTATTAAAGGATTGGTAGAAAAATTAACAGTCAACACATTGCTTTGGCTAGACCAGCTTGCTGCTTTTCCTATACCATTTGCGGAACGTAAAGCAAGTGTGTCTGCCTCCGCAGGTATATAGCCAGTTTTTCTAAGATAAGCAAAATATGCTCCTTCTTTTTTTTCAAACCACGTAGAATCTACAAACCCATTGTTTTGTATATCTGTTTGTAAATTCACAGACCATGGTGAATCTGATTCTAAATTAAGTGTTTTGAATAATTTATTTTCTAATGGATTTTTATTAAATACACTTGTAATTTGTGAACTAAATTGTTGACCATAATAATTATTTCTAGTCTCATTAGTGTTATGCTTATATATATTACCCCCTTTAAATGAATACAAATAATTATTCATACCCATCATGTATTCAGGAATAAAAGAATAAAAAGACGGCCATCCTTTTACCGAATCACTATACGTTAATGTATATTCGGTGGTAACAGGTGATGGAACAGGCGGCACTGTACTAGGCGTTGGTGGCGTAGGAGGTGTTGGCGTGGGAGGAGTAGGGCTTGGTGTGCTACATACAATAGAGTTGTATATTAAATTGTTTTGCCCTCCCATATAACCATGGTAATAACACTCATAGCTAATTGTTCCATATCCTCCAATAACTTCTATTGTTACATCTCCCCAGTAGTAAGTGTAAACATTTCCGTCTAAACCAACTTTTGGTCCTACTGCATTAGTTCCAGTATACGTTATAACATTAGTTAAATTAAAATTTTGAATTGCAATTGGATGTGCAGAGGGAACATTTTTTAATACATACGTACCTACATTTGTACCGTATGTTCCATAATTACCTCCAAACACAAACTTGTTACCACCACTAATGGTTTGTATGGTTACTTCGTTTTCTGCACCTAAACAATAGTCAGGACTAGGTGTTGCAGGAGGAGTAGGTGGACTTGGCGGTGTTGGTGGTACAGGTGGAACAGGAGGTGTTGGGTTTGGACTTGGGTTATATTCACCACATGCAGTGTCACATGGTACATCTATTAGTGTCGTGATACCTGAAAGAGAATTTCTTGCAATTGGCTCACCATTAAAGTTAGTTGCTGACGAATCAATACAAGGTATCGCTATTTCGCCCTCTCTAAGAGTTACTCTCTGTACAGTTCCATCACAACAAACAATCGACCATCTACATTCACCCCTATGCGCTCCTATGGGACAAGTTAATTCATACTTTAAACATGCCATAAATAAATATATTTAAATACAAATTTACGAAAATTTATTGGTGTTAATCAATGAACCCCCATATACCAGTTTGATGATGTTTTGTAAAACAAATACCATGAGAATTGTTGTACAAATTAGCTGGCAATATTTCAATGTTTTCTTTGTCTTGTTCAATAAAATTAGACAGGGCTATTGGACCAACAGTTTTTCTAACTATTGTCCCCCTTAACTCTTCTTCGTAATCAGGATAAGCTCTTACAGCTTCTAAGTTTTCTATAATATTTTTTCGAGAGTATGTCAGAAACCTTGTCCAAAAATCAGAAGGTGGAGATATCATCATACTGTTTTGAACTACTTCATCTCCAGAAGAAGCACCCATAAGATAAATTTTATTTCTATCTACTTGATGTATAAAAGGAGAGATTAATTCTATGTCCATATCGATATAAGCTCCTCCTATTTTTTCTAATATTAAACTACGAACATAGTCTAACTTAAATATTTTATGAAGCATGTCTAATACTTTATAAAACTCTGGGTCATTACATTTAATAAACTCGTCTATTTCTTTGTCGTTCCAAACTTTTATACAACAATGTGAACGCTTCCAAGAATCAAGACATACATGCCATTTTTGAGACCACTTGGTTTTATCTTCAGGAGCTAGAAAGTGTAAAATCATTTAACTTGTAATGTATATAAAAGTTTCTAAAATATTTACCCCCAAAAGGTTCTTTGCGTGCGTGTTCACAAAGAGCTGATTCATACAGTATCATATCGCCTGGCTGAGCATATACCTTATACCACTCTCCATCGTGTCCTTTAATATCTAACGGCCAATCATCTGCATATTTTTTATTTTGACATCCACAGGTTAAGTCTTTGTCTACTATAATAATGGATGATATATGATGCGTTTCAATTCTATCTACGTGTTCAGTTAAACTTGAACCTTTCTGATAAGACCTTATACCATATATAAAACTTGGATTAATATCTACCCCACAAAAATCTTTATGTATAGGCAGTAATTCTTGATGAAGTATTTCTTTTACAGTAGGCAAATTATCAAAGCTTAACATTGTAGTGTCACCTGGAATATAATGGTCTTTACCATCAAACTCCTCTTTTTCTTCTTTAATTTTTAATAGACTGTAGCACTCTTGAATTAAATTCCACATTTTAGGTGGACATTTCTGTAAAGAAAAACCATTAGGGGTAAGCTTAGGAAGTAAAGTATTATCATTTAAAAGAACATTATTATTTACTTTAACAATTTTACTTTCATTTTTAGGTTTCTCATCAATTGCCGGCTCAACCTTCTTGGTAAAATTTTTGTGTTTCTGTTCATCGCCAGCACCATCCCATCCATTCTCTCTCCACCATGAAGTTACAATATATTTATTACCATTTATGAGCGGTGTTCCTTCATGCAGGGTGTCTGCTAAAACTTCCCCATCTTTCATGTTTTCCCACCATAACGCTTTACCTTTTTCTGCTTTAACTGATATTTTTTTATTAGGAAAATTAGTTTCACCACCTTCAAAATTATCATTTAAATAAATCATTAAAGTATGAGTTCTATTGCCCGAAGCTAAACAGTGCATATCGTAGGCAGGTCCACTAAAATAATCATTATGAGGTTTAAAATACTGACCTTCTTTATAAAGCTGCCCTTGTAAAGATTCTCCTTTGGTTATAGGTAAACCTAGATGGTCACTAATTTTTTTATGTACACTTTGTATAATTACATTGTTTGTGTCTAAGTTGCTTGTGCTTGATGTTCTATGGTCAGTAACGTCTGAACGGTCAGTGCCACCTACAACTACAGAAGAACGAGTATGATTTGCATCTATTAATTTTATTATTTCATCACACTCTTCGTGAGAAATAAAGTTAGGAATTTCGTGCATTTGATTTGATTTGATTTATATAAAGATATCAAAATTATTGTTGCTGACAAACTTGACATGAGCCAAAATAATTTCCAAACCATTGCCTTGAATAACTTCCATCAGACACAAAAGTAGCTGCTGCTAAACTTCCACAGCTATCGTTTGTTCTATAAAATGCTGTAGCTTGACAAAGTGTTGAAGCATCAAAATACATTGTTTCTGAACGAAATGCATTACAAGCAGATAACGCTGATGACCCCGTTGACACGCCATTTATAGCAAAACAAGTTGGTGTAGGTGGACTCGGTGGCGGTGGTGATGGTGTAGGTGTAGTCGCTTGACATAAAGAACATGAAGCAAAATCATCATAATTTGTATAGTCAGCACCAGTAGCTCCTCCAAGAGTTGAATATTGATAACAAATACCAGATATCTTTAATACATTAGGGAAAGTTGTTCCCGAAGGTCCGCTCACATAAGCAACAGCATCAAAACCATCACAATCTAAATATTGTGCATATACGATAGCAGGTGTAGGCGGTACTGGCGGTACTGGCGGTACTGGCGGTGGTGTAAATCCACCACAACTTGATTGTATAGCAATAAAAGTTACCTGCGAATCATAAAAGTTTGCGTTTGCATTAGTAATAACCCAATATTTAGTTCCATCAAACCCTGGATTACCGCCCGATGCAATACCCAGTAAAGTTAATGCTAATCCATTAGCTAATGTAGGCGCAGTTAAATTCATTACTCTTACATTATATGTAGGAGCCCCTTGATAACATTCTTGAATTTCTATATCTTGAGTAACAGTAGTCGGTGTAGGAGGCACTGGAGGTACTGGCGGTGTTGGCGGTGGTGGACATCCTGTATCACTTCCAACTGCTTGTATGTTTTGACACGCTAAACCTTGGTCTGAATTTAAACCTGCGTCCCCACTATAATAATAAAAGACAGGATTGCTTCCAGATGTACCATCAACATATCTTTGATTAGCAGCTGGTTGAGAAGCGCTTTGATAGTAACACCCTTGCGTAGAGTTAAGACATCCAATTAACCTATAAAATAATGCTGGCGGTACTGGCGGTACTGGCGGTACTGGCGGTACTGGAGGTGTTGGCGTAGGTGTTGGCGTAGGCGTAGGTGTAGGCACAGGAGGGTTTATTGTACCTAAACACTCACTACAGTTATTATACTGTAATGCTGGAACGTCCACAGTACTTGTTGAACTAGTTACTACTGGATTATTATAACAGATGTTTGTGCCGCTTACGTTAGATTTTATAAAACCAGGGAAAGTAACACCTTGACCGCTTACCAATCTAAATATTTGTTTGGTTGTAGCATCTTCACAATCCTCATATTCGCCATAGATATATGTTGGTGTTGGAGGCACAGGTGGAACTGGAACTGTAGCTTGACATGTAGGGCAATCTGCAAAAGTTGTTAAAGTAGTAATATCAGTATTTGAAACTGAAGATGTTGTTTGTGGATTTTCATAACATTCACCATCAAATTTAATAAACCCTGGGAAACTATACCCTATTACTCCTTTAGCTACCATTGTAATACTAGCATCACTACACTGCTGATACTGTTTAAATTCTTCTGTAGGAGGTGTTGGCGGTGTAGGTGTAGGCGGTGTTGGAACAGTAGGATTTCTGTAATCATACACTAAATATAAATTGTTTCCAGTTGTCGGCACAGTAAATACTCCTGAATAATAAGTTGGAGCTGCTGTTGTGTTAAGAGGTATAGTGTTAATTAAACCTAATAAAGTTGTAACGTCAGTAATAGTATTTGCATAAGTAGTATCTGTTCTTAAATAACCAAATCCATTTGCAGTAGCATTAAATACAAAATCATCAAAGTTTATTTTATTAGCAGCTACTGTCATTACAGAGCCATTAGTAGGTAATAATCCAACCCCTTGATTACCTGAAACAAACCCATATTGAGAAATAACAAATGCATCTGTACCACTTCCGAATGGAACTAAATTAGTTTGAGTCGCTGAGAATATACTTCCGTCTGTCCAACTTGCCTCATTATGTATAAACTTACCAGCGTCAATTGCATCTGTTACACATACACTATAAAGATTAATAAGATTTCCTGATGGACATCCTACGGTTACTTCAATTGTATCATCTACTGTTGCTGTGGATGATATATCCATAACTACTTGATTTGCTGTTGTAGAATCTTTATCGAATGTAAAAGAACCACTAGTGTAAACCAAGCCGCTAGTATGAATAACTCCATTGTAAATTGCTTTAATTGTATATCCAACAACCCCTATTGAACCCTCTGTTTCAATCAAATCTCCTGTCTCGGTTTCAATATCTTGAGATGTAGCTTCAGTAATTATAGGCTGAGGCCCTTCTAAAGGAATGTTATAAGTAACTAAAACCGTTCCTATTTGTTCTTCTAAATCTACACAGTAAATAAATTCATTACCAGCGGGCACAGTAATATTTCTTGAAACACCACACGCAGTACATTTCGCAACCTCTGGTTTTAATATTGTGTTGGATGTTAGAACATACTCATTCATGTAGGGGTCGTAACCTCCTAGTTTTTGAGTAGTAAATGATGCTGTAAATAAATCTCTAAACCAACTTCTCATGCCTGCTTCTGATACAACTTGTAATTGTTCGTTTTTAGCAGAGCTACCAATTAAGTTAATTACTGCACTTCGTTTAGCGTCAGTAAAATATTTATTTTCACCCCAAACCGCAAAGCTTTCTGGATTATTACTAATACCATAGTTTTCAATTCTTGCTATTTGTTTACCAAGTACAGTTGGAACTGAAGTAAGTTGACCATCTCCACTAGCATCACTTAATAAATCTTTACCAGCCAAGACATAAGATATTTTATCTTCCTGTAAAACCAATATATCATCTCGTCTTGCAAATAATATTTCAACATCACCAAACGTTTCCTCTAAAGGCTTAAAGTTTAACAAACCTAGATTAAATTCATTTAGCTTGTTTACATTACTTTCATCATTAAATACACCACTGTAAGTTAAATCAGCAAACCTATGTGCTTCTTGATACGTGGTGTTAGATGTTGTGAAAACTCTATTCCCTAAGTTGAATTGGTCACCAAAAGAAGCATCTAATATTTTATAACTTTCTACTCCATTACCAAATGCAAAACAATTTGCAAAATTGGTGTTAATAACACCGGGTATGCCCGCAGTAATATCTTGATTGGTTACATTTCCATAATGATTTCCAAGCGTGTCTATTTCAAATGACTGAGAGCTTTCATACCATAAATCTGCTAATGCTGTTTTAGGTTCACTTTCAAAAACTATTACAGAGTCTCTTCTATATATAGTGAAGTCAACCCTAATTGTAGAGTCTCCATTATCACTGGTCCCCGCACATCCGGCCCCTCCAGAGGCTAATAAATAAAATAAATTAGCAGGCGTTGATGTCGTGTCTTTATACAGCCTATAATAGTTAGTGCTTTTAGGACTAGTCGCAGTAGCACCAAAAACGGATACTATATCAGCAGGAGCATTGCTGCCTCTATTAGCTTGAGATGGCAACCCACTTCCAGATAATGTTGGTGATATAAAATCATTTTCTATACTTACAGGGTTTGATATTCCATTTTGTTCTAAAATAACTCCTACGTTTTCTCCTGCAAAAAAAGCTTCTACGTCTGCGTATGTTTCACTACATATTATGGTTTGTTCAATAATATTACTTCTTTCTTCACATCCTCCTATTCCTCCAAAAATACCAGGTCTTGTTTGTTCTATCTCTAGTACCACTCTAGTCCCGACAGGAAAATTATAGGTTGTATTAGCTCCGGCTGCATCGGTTATAAAAAAAGGATATGCTATAATTGGAAATCTATTAGCAGCTTTAGCTACTACTGGTTCAACTTTTACGTCTACTACATCATCATCATCCATTGTAGCTTGAAACGAAACACTGTTCATTTTCATGTACACTCCTGCAGGAACACCTATTACTCCACTCGGCCTAGTAACAGTTATAAAATCTTTTAATTGATTTACTACCTCTAATACTGTAGCCTCTGTACATCTTTGAAGTGGGCCGGCTATATCTCTTTTTACAATTAATCTATCTCCATCTTTCACCTTTCCAATATTGTCTCCTTCTAAAAGTAGATAAACATTGTTGGTATCATCATCTTCAAAAAATATACTTGAATATATAGTTTCATAAGTATCTTTATCTGGTTTTATACAAAACTTATATCTAGTGGCAAAACTAGGCGCTCTTTGAGTTACAGGAATTGTAACTGAAATTACATTTTTAGTTGTTGAGCGAGAACAAGGAAGATTTACTGTATTATTAACACTTACTAAAGCAGTTGAACTTCTATTAAAACTATCCATGTAAACTATTCCTACTTCATAACCTCTGTTACTGTGTAAGCTTTGGGTATTAGGAATAGCTTGAAGAGTAGCAGACGCAGATGTAATTTTAAAATACTGAATAATAGTGTTGGTTCCTGAACCTGTCTCTTCATATTGAGCAGCTAATATTTGTAATTGTAAAGTAGCAGGCAATATTACAGAAGCTGCAAAGCCCTCTCCTGCACTCGGTAAAGCTGGCGTAGAAGAAGTTCTACCTGTTTGGTTTATATCATATTGTGGTGCTGTTGTTCCTAGTTGCGCTTCTAAAACAAAATTAAATGTATCTGTTAATGTAACCCCTGCGCCTCCTTGTGCAAGAGCTACAGTTTGAATAGTGCTGGTTAAAGTACCGAACTTGTCTTTAAAATCTTGTGTAGCAATTAAATCATTTATTGGTGTTTGACTATTACTAAAATTTTGTATAAGTGTATAGGAAAAATGAATAGTAGTTGCACCAGTTGTTTGGTCGGGTAAATTTGTACCAGACCATGAATCATGTTCAAATGTAAAAGAAAGATTTAACGTTGCGCCCACGACTAACTTGTCTTCAAAACCACTTAAATCTATTCTAATAGCAGAATTGTTTATGGTGGTAGTATTCCCAAAAGCTGAATACCCCGAGCTTGCAGTTGTAGCAGTAAGTGTTTCTTGCCCTACTTCAGTAGAGTTTGATGATACAACATAGTTAAGGCTTAAAGGTTGATTAAATGTATCAGTTAAATTATATCCCTCTATATAATTACCATACACTAAACGATTAGCCATTAATGTTTGTGCTTTTGCTTTTGAAGGAACGTTGTCAAATAACCTTAATATTTCTGCTTCTGGAAGAACGGAAAATATTTTACTGTCATCAAAAGTAAAAGTATAAAAAGTATTGTCTGACATACCCGCCTCTGCTTTTACTATTCTTTCTATTACTTTAATTGTACCGTCATTAGCGTTTTTATAAAGTAAATCTATTCCTTTTACTAGCTCACTACCAGAGTTATAAGTAACCACAACAGCATTAAATCTATTTTCCATTCCTTCATTCTGAAAACTTTGAGCACTAAAATCAAAAGCTTTCGGTTCAAATGCGGGTTCGCTAAATTGTGATGTAGCTGAATACTCGTCATTAAGGTATTTATATCTATAGGCAAAACAAATAAAATTATCTGTTAAGTAAGTATCTTCATTTGAAGCTTGTATTAATTTAAGGCTAGGAGATTGTAGTGGTGGTTGCTTTACAACTAATATTTCTCTTTCTGAAAACTGGTCTTCTTGATTACCCGCAGTATTAGCTTTAGGATTAGCATAATTATTATCTATATTAATTACTCTAGGAGGATTTGTGTTATCAGTAAAAAATAATAAATTATCTATTTTATTTATACCTGTAATTAAAAAAGAGGGGTCAAAATTTAACGTGGTATTTTCTGCACTACCATCATCTATACTAATTACATGATAAATAATGCCTCCAGTTTGCACATTGAAAGAAATAATTAAATCTAGTTTACCCGTTGCTCCTTGTGTAAACGCAGGGTCATGTACAAACCAATAAATAGTTTCATTAGCACTGTCTTCAAATGAACCTATACACCTTGCCAATAAGCTTAGAGGTGTTCCCTCAGTATAAGCTAATTCTGTTAATTTAGTATTTCCTTTAGAATTTTCTACGGAACCTATTTCTGATTGTTCTGTAGAACCCAATCTAACATTTAAAGCGTCTGTATATTCACCATTAGGTAAAAGCCTTTCTTCAAGGCTTTTATTCATACGGCCCGCTATAAAATTTCTTTGAAGGTTTGCCATTTTATTTTATCCACTTGTTCTCACCTCTTATATTCATAATTAGTCTGCTAGGGTGAATGTTACTTAATCTAATTTTAGCATTTCTTAATAAAGCTTGTTTGTCTTTTTTTACTCTATTAACTATGTATTCTTGAACTCCAAATTTATTATTTAAAAGAGCATATTTAATATAAGCATATATATATTCTTCAAATAATTTATTAACACTTACATCAGAATCATTCCCGTTTTCCATTCCGTCAGAGATGTATTGCAAAATACAACTTTTATTAGCCATAGTAGAATCAAAATTTATAACACCAGCTTTTTTATCGATAGTAAATGTAGGGTTAATGTTGGCTGTCTCAGTATTTAAACCATATCTAGCTCCAATTCGAGAGCTGTATATATCGTCTTCACAATCCACACAGTTTCCATTTACATCTGCTTCATTGTTTTGATTTAAATAAATACTATTTAGAGCTCCGCTTTTCCTGGATGTATCTATTTCTGATTCCTTAGTATTAACATTATCACTAACATCATAAGTAAAAGTGGATGATGCGGTTTGTATATAAGAAACAGCAGATTGCACTTGAATATTTTCAACTAATTCTCTTACAGTGTTTCCTTCAAACATTGATAGCTTTACCCAATTAACAAAATCAGAGGGTAAAACAAACCTTAAATCATCATACACCTTTAATTCTAAAGATTTAATTTCTTTAAACGCATCATAGTTTAATTCTTGAATACCACGTTTTGCATGAAACAATACTTTAAACCTATTTACATTATTAATCATCTCATGATTACCCTGGTACATTAATAAAAAATTAGTTACTATATCGGTAAGTGAAACAAACTGATAAGAGCCCCAATTACTATCTGTAGGATTTACGCTATTGTTTGTATAATATTGTTTTTGATTTATATAAGCCATAACTATTTCATTTGGTCTTGTTGTTGTTCATCTAATTTTCCAAACTCAAACACATCTTTTTCTCTTATTGATATTCCTGAATATTGTAATATTTTAGCCACTAAATCATTTGCATCATCTATGGGTAATTCAAAATCTTGAAAGTCACTAGCACTTTGGTCAAACAAAGGCTCTCCATTATATAGTGTTATGTATGTCCATTTCGGGTCTTTGGGGTATCTTATGTATTGCGCTTGAACATCAGAGCCGCTATTAATAGACTCAGGAAATATTAAAACAGAATCTCCGGCTTGAGTATATGCTGGAAATCTAGTGGTAGGTGTTGTCAATAAAGAATTATTTAATAAAGTTATTTTATTATGTGTTACTTTTTCAGCTTCACCTAATAAGTTGCCAGCAGAGAAACATAATACCTTATTTAATAAATAATAATCAGAACCTGTTGTGGAGACTGAAGGTAAAAAATAACTATTGGTATTAATTGTTTTTTGTGTTAAAGTTGCAGTAACAGAAAAAGTGTCAATTACTTCTTCATATCCTAGTTTTATATTGGCATATCCTGTACCAGACATCCTTGCATTTTCTTCATTAATTTGTTGATTATAATTAGAAAAATACTCATCAAACAAATCTAATTGTGCTTGTTTGGCAAACAAATTAAAATCACTAGGAGAAATATACCCATAGTTATTCTTGTTGATAATAGCAAGCACAGTATTTCTTACTGAATTTATCATTTGAAAATCTTTTTACAAAGATACATAAAATAAAAAAGCACCCTAAAGTTGGGTGCTTTCGTGTCGATAGAAAAGGAATTATTATATTGTTCCTAGAGCTATGCTCGTAAAGACTAAGCCTGGTGACTTTGAAACTGGTACTGCAGCGTTAGTCCAAGATGTTTCTGCTGCGGTTACTAGTGCAGCATTTACGTTTGCACTGAATCCAGATGTTAAACCTGTTCCAGTAACCGTTAATTTGTGAGTTCCATTAGTAAGAAAAATTTCACCCGCAGTTGAACTTGCTGTTTCTACGTATAAAACTGAATCTGTATTAATGTGAACATTACCGTCACTTGCTGTATCTAAAGTTATATATTTTGCCATGTTTTAAAATTTTATGGGTTAAACAAAGCACTAAGTTACGAATTTTTTGCTAACTCTTTTAGATGCTTATATGACTCTAAACCATCATCGCTTTCAAAATAACTAGCAATAATAAACAACGGGTCTTCCCCGTATGGTATATTACACATTTTCTTTTTATTAGATGCTGTGTTAAACCATACTTCTTTTTTAGAGTTTCTTAATTGAATTAAGTTCTTATCTAAAATGTTTTGTATGGTAGCGTTAAATTTAAGCGCAGGGTCTTTTAATAAATTCATAAAACCCCCTGGGTTTTGTTTAGCAAATATTAATATATCTCTTCTAAGCTCTGCAGTTGTAACTTTTGAAACATCATTTTGAAATAATACTCTAGCTACATTCTCTACTTGCTCAACTGTAAGTTGTCTGGCTTCAATTAAAGCATCAACTTCTAAGTTTAAGTCTTCCACAAGCTCTGCCGCTTCTTTTGCTTTATTTACCTCGGTAAACACTCTTCCATTACCTGGATGTAAGGCCATAAATTTTTGAAGGACTTGATTGTTTTTTGGAACATGTAAGAATCCATCTTCAAATACAATAGGTTCAAGTATAGCGTTATCATCTTGCTCATCTTGAAAAGGAGAGTTTTGATTTCTTGCATATCTAAGAGGTTTATTAAGACCTGTCTGCTCATCAAAATGTAACAGCGGAAACCTTGTAGTATGCCTTGATGCTAATATCAAAGATAAAGGAGCTGTTTCTCTTGTAAGTTTATATTGTTTATCTACAAATTTTGCTGTAGATTTTCTTGGTGTAGCTTTTACTGTGCCCACTTGGGGACTTTGAATTTCTTTTTTCATTTGATTTAATTTAATTTGATTTTAAAAAAGGGGCGTATTGCTACGCCCCTAATATTTAATTATTAGTCTTGGAATAAGAAGAAGTTGTTTGCACCTAAAGTACATACAGCTCTCTCAGACAAGAAGTTTACTTGCATGTTATCGATATCCGACGTTGCAGCACCACCAGCAGAACCAGTAATCCAAGTCTTATATCTTCTGTCTTCAGTTTCTGAAGCTCTATATCTAACATGTAAGAAAGGTCTCTTAGCGTTTTTACCAAGAATTTGGTCATAAACACTTGTAGAACCAGCTGGAACTA